>Ga0256914_1000025_pt1 | contig 163362 bp, 154 predicted proteins | sample HulkmetaG_FD_191571 | JGI IMG/M metagenome (GOLD analysis project Ga0256914, IMG submission 191571) | Hydrothermal chimney microbial communities from Main Endeavour vent field at the Juan de Fuca Ridge, Pacific Ocean - Hulk | ecosystem: Environmental > Aquatic > Marine > Hydrothermal vents ...
ATCTCCTCTCAATCAAGCATAACAGGGGTTAGGTTGCGTGCGGCTTAGATCTGATGGGGCTGCTTGCAACATAATCCGTTATGTATTAAGTTAAAATTCAATGTATTATGGTAAATAAGGTATTGTGTCATAATAATCCTCCAAACTGATATCCAGTGAATTTGCAGCCTAATCACACAAAGAGCAGCCAGAGTGTTTCGAGATTCTGGAACAGATACAGAAAGGCCCTGGCGGCTTGCAATATACATGGGAGAGCGGCAGATTGGTGTGTAAGAAGAATTGAATATTTCATCAAATCTGCCAGGGGATTTAAACTCAAAGATCATTCTGCTGAGGATGTTAAGGCCTATTTGTGCAGACAAATTCTTGATTATCGACTTGGTGATCAGGAACTGGCTCAAACTGTTGATGCATTGAAAATCCTGTTCAGAGATACCATTAAGCTTGATTGGGCTGGTGGTTTTCCGTGGGAACGTTGGAAGGAGCCGCATCTGCATTTTCCAGATGAACTGGAGTATTTTGACAGGACGGGCAGGACGGGCATCAATGTTAAAAAGGGAAAAGGTTTCAAGGATTCCCTCAAAGGCCGAATTGTCGTTGATAAACATGGTCAAGAGCTTGAGCGTGTCAGAAAGGTAATAAGGACGAGGCATTATTCTTTTCGAACGGAACAGACCTACATAGATTGGCTCATGAGGTTTATCACCTTTCATGGACTTAAAGACCCAAAGAGCCTTGGCACCAAGGAGGTTGGAGCATATCTGACATATCTTGCCAATGTCAGGCAGGTGTCTGCAAACACGCAACGACAGGCGCTCAATGCCCTTTCCTTTTATTACAAGCAGGTGCTCAAGAGACCTCTCGAGGAGATAGAGTCGTTTGAAAAGGCAAAAAGGAGCAAAAGGCTTCCGGTAGTGCTCACAAGATTTGAGGTCAGCCGGCTCTTTGCCCATTTGACAGGCACCCACTGGCTCATGGCTGGCCTTCTTTATGGCTCTGGGCTCAGGCTCATGGAGTGTATGCGCCTCAGGATCAAGGACATAGACTTTGAAAGATCGCAAATTGTGGTGAGAGACGGCAAGGGGCAAAAAGACAGGATCACGATGCTTGCGGAAAAATTCAAACAGCCGCTTCAAGAGCACATAGGCAGGGTAAAAGAGCTTTACAAGCGTGATCAGGCTGCAGGGGTTGGTGGAGTATATATATGGCCTGCACTTAAAAGAAAATACCCTGGTGCGGCAAAGGAATGGAGCTGGCAATTTGTTTTTCCTTCTGCAAGGCTTTCTATTGATCCGAGATCTGGTGCGCTCAGACGGCACCATATGCATGAAAGCTGTTTGCAAAGAGCGGTCAAGCGGGCCTCCATTGAGGCGGAAATACCCAAACGTGTAAGCTGCCATACACTGCGCCACACCTTTGCAACCCAGCTTCTTGAAGCTGGCTATGACATTCGTACTGTTCAGGAGCTGCTTGGACATGCAGATGTCTCCACAACCATGATCTATACCCACGTCTTGAACCGGCCGGGCCTGAGTGTGAAAAGCCCTGCCGACCTTTGAAACGCCTTATGAAGTTATCAATTAGCATTATTTCAATATTTTCTCAAGGATCCTTGAGAAAATAATTGGAGATATTTACTGTTATCAACCTATAACAACCCTTATCAACTGGTACAAACCTGGAAGAGTCAGAAAACTGAGAAATATTCCAAGCCCCACTAATGCTGCTGTAAGCCTTGGTGCAAGGTCTGCAAGTATGGCAAGGGCGCCGGCAGAAACCATTGGTGGCATTCCTGCCTCAAATACAGCCACTTCCACAGGCTGGCCCTCAAACCCCAATGCCCACACGAGTGCCAGGGCCACAACAGGCGCGACGACCAGTTTGAGAAGCAGGCCTATGGATAGTGGAACAAGCCCACCTGGTTCCACCTGCAACCTAAGCTGAAAACCCACTGCAACCATCACAAGGGGCACCAAGGTTGCTCCAAGGGAGGAAAGGATATGTTCTACAAGGGTTGGGAAATGAACATTTCGCAGGCAAAAAGCTACCACGAGTGCGATAAAGGGAGGAAAGGTGATGATCTTCGTGACGATCTCCCCTACCCTTACATTGCCCTTTTGATCATCACCATAGATGGCAAGGATCAAGGCTCCATAGGTTGCCAAGGCGAGGAAGGAGCCCAACTGGTCATATACCATGGCGTATGAAATGGCATTTTCTCCAAAAAAGGCCTTTACCATGGGAATACCCAGAAACGACGTATTGCCAAGTGGCACCATGAGGAGCAAACAACCTGTAAGGGCCCTGGGCCAGCCTGAAATACAGGAGATCAGGAGAACGAATGCTGCTGAGACTGCCACCATCAGCCAGGGCAATAGAGCAACAAAGAACAGCTCAGTTCCCAGGGCCATCCTTGGAATCTTGAGTAGGACCAGGGCAGGCAATGAGACATAGATAACGAATAGATTTAGACAATTTGCAAAACTCTCCGGGAATTTGCCAAGCCTCCTCAAAAACATGCCAAGGAGAAGGTAACTTATTGTAATTATGAAATTTTCCATAACATAAAAGGAGGCATAAATGTGCTTGAGGTTTTGGGACGAAAGGAGCTTCTGGTTCTTAGAAAAACCTTAAGCGGCAGCCTTCAGGTGATGACAGTGGGCTCGCTTCTGCCAGTATAGGCCTCAATATCCGAAATCTTCCTCGATGCTGCAATCAACTCCCTCAAGAAGTCCTGGGTGTCCTGTTCCAGCAAAGACCGATCACGTGTGTAACCTTCTATATATATACGGATGGTGGCGCCCTTGGTGCCTGTGCCTGACAGGCGGTAAATGATCCGGCTCTTGTCGTCAAATATTATCCTGATGCCCTGATTGCAGCTTTCAGAACCATCCACTGGATCGTGATAGCAGAAGTTATCGGCCAAAGACACCTTACGGCCTGCCAACATGGTGCCTGGCAAGGTGCCTAGTTTATCCTGAAGGGCAGACATCATCTTGTGCGCCCCATCTGGCTCCACCTCTTCGAAATCGTGCCTGGTATAGTAATTACGGCCATATTTCTTCCAATGCGTTCTGACAATTTCTCCGACAGACACCTTTCTGAGCGCAAGGATATTCAGCCAAAACAACACTGCCCAGAGGCCATCTTTTTCCCTGACATGGTCAGAACCTGTGCCAAAACTCTCTTCTCCACAGATGGTGATACGGCTTGCGTCCAGGAGATTTCCGAAGAATTTCCATCCAGTAGGGGTCTCGTAGCAGTCGATTCCAAGACTGTTGGCCACCATATCGAGGGCTGTGCTTGTGGGCATGGATCGGGCCACGCCTGAAAGCCCTGTCTTGTAGCCTGGCACTTCAACCGCATGGTCTGATAGAATGGCAACACTATCACTAGGGGTAACGAAAAATCGTCTTCCAAGAATCATGTTCCTGTCGCCGTCCCCGTCGGAGGCAGCGCCAAAATCAGGGGCATTATTGGAAAACATTATGTCCACTAGCTCTTTGGCATACTTGAGGTTCGGGTCAGGATGACCTCCTCCAAAATCTGGCAGTGGCACACAATTTCTGAGGCAATCTTCGGATGCTCCCAGCTTGTCCACGAAAATGGCCCTGGCGTACGGGCCGGTGACTGCGTGGAGGGCGTCGTAGACGAGGCTAAAGCCCCCTGACAAGAGTTTAGATATTTGGCTGAAATCAAAAAGCTCTTCCATGAGTTCCACATAATCTTTTACAGGGTCGATGATCTCAAGATCCATACCTGCTATATCGTAAGTGGCCCCCGGGATATCGATATCCACATCTGGTCCTTTTGCAATGAGATACCTTTCGAGTGCCTTGCTTTTTTCATAAATGGCCGTGGTGACCTTTTCAGGCGCAGGGCCACCGTTTTTTATGTTGTATTTGATGCCAAAATCCCCCGTGGGGCCGCCAGGATTGTGGCTTGCAGAAAGGATTATGCCTCCAGACAGCTTGAACTTCCTGATTATGTTTGAAACGGCTGGGGTGGAACAGATGCCCCCAGCGCCCACCAATAGCCTTGAGACACCGTTGGCGGCAGCCATCTTGATGATGACCTGAATGGCTTCCCTGTTGTAGTACCTCCCATCGCCCCCGAGCATGAGGGTGGAGCCCTTGGCTCCTCCTGGCATGGCATCAAATATGGACTGGACGAAATTTTCCAGATAATTGGGCTCTTGGAACCTTGTAACAGCCTTTCTCAAGCCAGATGTTCCAGGTTTCTGATCGGAAAATGGGCGTGTCTTGACCTCTTCAATCTTGTACATCTTTTATCTCCTTACCAACAGCATATTCCAGTTGAGCCAAGGCGGAAAGTTCAAGGGCGAGGGCGGAAAAATAGTCACTCCTGGCCCTGGTGAGCCTGCTTTGGGCATCCAGGGCATCGGTGTTCGAGGCAAGTTGCTGCCTGTATCGAGCCCTGTTCAATTCATAATCTTCATGTGCGTGCCTCAAGGCAGATTTTGCCACCTTCACACCCTCTTTTGCATCTTTCCAGAGCATAAAGGCATTTTTCACCTCGAAACGTACGTGGTCCTTGACGTCTTGAAGGCTCGTGGTGGCTTGCCGGAGCCTGGCTTCTGCAGCGGCAACCTTGTCCCTGCTTCTTCCCCACGAAAAGAGCTCCCAGGTGGCGTTTACCATGACTTGCGCCATGTCGTGGTCGCCATACGGGTTGTCTGACACATCAGGCGTTATCCCCTCCTTTGAATAGGTGGCTGTCAGATCCACCCTGGGGAAAAAGTCACTCTTTGCGATCTTGACCTGGCGAGCTGCCTTTTCTACTGCCTTTTCAGCCTGCAAGACCTCTGGACGTACTGAAAAAGCCAACTTATAAAGTACTTCCAGGCCAAGATCCAGTTTGGATTCCTCGAGTTCGTCCCTCAGATTCAAGGGCGAGTCAAGGGGTCTTTTGAGTATGAGATTCAACCTGTTCCTTGAAAGCTCAAGCTCGTGCCGTGCCTTGACCAGCTGAAGCCTGCCTTGGCTCAACTCCACCTGGCTTTGCAAAAGATCTGTCTTTGGGCGAAGGCCTATGTTAAAGAACTCCTTCACGTCAGACAGTTGAGCCTCGAGTCTTTTAAGGGCAGCCTTCGCCTCCTGAAGCAGCTTGATGTTCTTCAACACCTGATAAAAGGCGATCTTTGTCTCTTTTATAATGTCGTTTCTCGCCTGGGAAAAGGCTAGATTTGCAAGATCCACATCCAGCTTGGCAGCCTTGTACTTATTCCACAAAAGCCCACCATAAAAGATCGGCTGATGAATATTGAGATCCCACCTGTAGTCATCATGGCCACTGATGGTTGTGGAATGGCCAAAGATCACAACTGTTGCCGCGTCTCTTCTGCCAGTATAGGAATAGCCAGTGGAAAGGCTAGGTAGCATCTCCTTCCAGGCTGCGCTGGATTCGAGGCGTGCTGCCTCTTTTTCGTACTGGCTCCTTAAGAGGCTAAGATTATTGGAAAGGGCGATACGGATACATTCCTCAAGGCCCATCTCGCCATCATTTGCAGCACCCATGTGGCGGGGGGAAGGGTTTGCCTCATCTGACCAGCAGACTCCTGCAGGCTGGATGGGGACAAGTGCTGCAAGAAAAAAGCTCAAAACCAAGGGGATACGTGTTGACTTTGTCATGGATCCATCTTCTCCATGGGAACAAGCCCTATAAAATGGCCTATTTCTTCCAGTATGGAATTAAGGTCGTCTTCAGAGCTTTCCACATACTGGATCTCTATCAGGCCATCAGCTTTATCAAGTGTACTTAATACGAACAGGTTATCATAGCCCTCAAGGATAAATCTCAGAAAATAGACCTTGGACGGATGGATCTTTAAGATCTTATGAGCTATCATGCTTGATTATCGCACTGCCTGTACGTCAAGGCCCATAGGGCATATTTCCTGCCTTGTTTCATAATGATGAATGAACATCGATGCAAGCTTGCCACCTGCCAGATTAACGGGTAATTTTGCTCCCATGCCATCCCTCATATTAAAACGTCCGTGGAGCTTTAAAAAGGCTGAATATCAGCTCATCAGAGATCTTTCGAAAAAGTTGTCATTCCCAGAAAGCATTACCTCGTTCCTGGTGGCCAGAAAGCTTTTTACCATAGACCAGATCGAGGCCCACATGGATGTGAGGCTATCGAGCTTAAACGACCCTTTTTTGATGAAGGGGATGAAAAGGGCGGCAAGAAGGCTTGCGCAGGCTGTTGAAGCAAGGGAAAAGATAGGCATATTCGGAGACTACGACGCCGATGGAGTCACATCCTGCGCCCTTGTCTTCCTCTTCCTCAAAGAGCTTGGGCTGAGGCCTGAGGTATACATACCCCACAGGGAACACGAGGGATACGGCCTGAACAAAAAGGGGATCGACCATCTCCTTTCCAGGGGCTGCAAACTGATGGTTACGGTCGATTGCGGGGTCACAAGCGTGGATGAGGCAGAATATGCAGCCCAGAAGGGCATAGAGCTCATAATCACAGATCATCATCAACCCCAGCCACGGCTTCCATCGTGCCTAAGCCTCATAAATCCAAAACAGAGCGGGTGCCGCTTTCCCTTCAAGGAGCTTGCAGGCGTAGGCGTTGCCTTCAATCTCATGAGGGCCTTACGAACACTCCTCTACCAGGCTGGACACTGGAAGGGGAAAAGGCCCCCCAATCTCAAAAACTACCTGGATCTTGTTGCCATAGGCACCATCTCCGACATAATGCCGCTTTTTGGTGACAACCGGATAATGGTGAGGGCTGGGCTTGAGGTGTTAAGTGCTTGTAAAAGGCCGGGAATTTGCGCGTTAAAGGTTGCCTCTGGCCTTACGAATTCCATCACCTCGACAGAAGTGGCCTTCAGGCTGGGACCACGCATAAATGCAGCTGGAAGGATGGATCACGCCATAAAGGCATTCGAGCTCCTCACTGCTGAAAGCAAGAAGGAGGCATCCGATCTTGCCCAAACACTCAACGACCTGAACCAAAAACGCCAGAGCGAAGAACGCCAGATCCTGAAACAGGCCCTTTTGGAGATAGACGACATTGGCAAACGAAACAGCTACGTGCTTGCCAGCAAAGAGTGGAAGCTTGGCATAATAGGAATAGTGGCATCAAAGATAGTCGAGCAAGTTCAAAGACCAGTAATCCTGCTTTCTATAGACGGGGACGAAGCCACAGGTTCTGGCAGGTGCCCCGAAGGGCTGGATCTGTTTTCGATGCTGGATGGTTGTTCTTCCTGTCTGTTAAGATATGGGGGCCACAAGGCAGCGGCAGGGCTGAGGCTTCATCTCGACATGCTTGAAGACTTCAGGCAGGCATTTGAAGAAGAAAGCTTAAAAGGCATCCAGGCTGGAAAGGCGACACCTGTTCTCGATATAGACTGTAGGGTCCAGGTGGCGGAGCTATCCAACCCAGACTACCCCATGTTTCTTGAGATGCTTGAGCCATTCGGCCCTGGATACCAAAGCCCGCTTTTTTCCATGAAGAATTTTTTCATCAAAAGGGGCAAGATAATAGGGAACTCACATCTAAAGCTCACGGTTTCAGACGCAGAATCAGGGCTGAACAGGCGAGGCCTGGACCTCGTGGCCTGGGGGCATGGAGACAAGCTTGACTATTCATGGAGTGAGATGGAGATAGCCTTTACTCCAAGCATAAACAATTGGCAGGGCAGAAAAAGTTTGCAACTCGTACTCAAGGACATGCGGCCCATAAACAGATAGCAGCAGGAATGAGGCTAAAACGTCTTACCATCTCTGGATTCAAATCGTTTCCCAAAAGGACAACCATCTCCTTTTCGCAAGGGGTGTGTGCCATTGTGGGCCCCAATGGATCTGGCAAATCCAACATCGTGGATGCCATAAGGTGGGTGCTTGGTGAGCAAAACCCCAGGCTCCTCAGGGCAAAGAGCATGGAGGATCTCATCTACAGAGGGAATGGGAAAAAGGTGCCTCGCAGCGCATATGTGCGTCTGATCCTTGAAAATGATTCCGGGCTGGCGCCACCTGAACTTGAATCGGTGGCTGAGATAGAGATAGAAAGGACCCTTTTCCCCAATGGAGACGCAAGATTCAGGCTCAACAGGAAAAACTGCCGCCTAAAAGACATACGCTACCTGTTCCTGGACACTGGTGCAGGCGCCAGGGCCTATTCCATAATCGACCAGGGCCAGGTGGGCCACTTTGTCAGCATGAGCCCTGAGGAAAGACGGCTCATCGTTGAAGAGGTAGCGGGCATATCCCGTTACAAGGCAAGGCGGGCAGAGGCAGCCAGCCGCATGCGCCAGACACTACAGAACCTAGAAAGGTTGAGGGATATAATCTCTGAAGTGGAAAAACAGGCCAGGTCATTGAAGCGCCAGGCCAAAAAGGCAGATAGATTTCTGAAACTCAGGCAGAAGGAAGAATGGCTTTCCATATATGTGCTAAGGATAAAATGGGAACGCGCCGCATCCAAAGAGCAAGAACTCACAGAGGCCGAGGCGTTGAAGAAGGAGGAAAAGGAGGCCCTTGAGCTAGAGCTTCACACTATTGACACTGCTCTTTACAAGAAGGATCTTCTCATTGGGGAGCACAGGGCAGCGATAAAGGATGTGAAGGCAAAAATCGAGGCCATGGAGGAGCAAATAGAAGAGGCGAGCCTCAGGCTAATCGACAAGGAAAAGGAGCTTGCCCTTTGTTCCCAGACCATAAGGAATCTTGAGGAAAAACTTGAAGATATAAAGAGGCAAAGGAGAAACTCTGAAAAAAGACTAAAGGGGAAAAAGGAAGAGTTCGAAGCCCTCACCCAGGCCTCTGCAGACAAAAAGGAGGAAAAAAGGCAACTTTCCCGCAAGGCAGAAGAGAGGGAAAGGGCATTTTCAAAGGCCTGGAGGCAGTTGGAGGATGCAAGGAACAGGCTGGTTGACCTTTCGTCCAAAAGGGCCTTGGTGAAAAGTAAGGCATCCTCCACCGAAGAAAGGCTATTGGGCCTGAATAACCGACTCCAGCGCATAGAGAAACAACGGAAAGGCTGGGAACAAGATCTTCTACGCCTGGATCTCGATGAAAAAGAGACGCGCTTAAGGCTTTCTGACATCGAAAAAGAAACGTTACAAAAGAAAGAGCAGATCACGAGGCTGGATAAGAGGGTTAGTCAGATCAACGATGCCCTTAGCCGGCTAAGAAGAGATGAACACACTCTCACCCAGGAAATCACAGCCTTGAGGACAGAGCTTTCCACCCTCAAAAAGGTGCAGGCAGACAGGACCAGAATGCCCGAAGGGCTTGGCGAACTCCTTGGGGCCCTTCAAAAAGATGGTCGTGTCCTGGCTGACCTCATCAAGGTGGAACACGGATGGGAAGACGTGGTTGAATCGGCCCTTGGTGAATCCCTGACCGCCGTTTTCATCCCCGATTCCGTGGAGATGGAATCTTTTCTGACACTTTTGAAAAAAAGAAAGGATGAGGCAGCGGCTCTAAATTTCATTTCAGAAAGGCTGACTAAAGGCGCTGCCAAAAACCTTGCCGACACGAAGGATCAAACCTCCATGGAGGGCCTAACGAACCTATCAAGCATGATCAAGGGCGACAACTTGGCAGCAGAGGTGGCAAGGGCGAGGCTTTCTTTCTGGCATTTCGCAGAGGGTGTCGATGTGGCCCTTACCGTACTTAAAAGAGGGGTCTCAGACAATATTCGTATCATAACAGGAGACGGCTTCATCCTAACACCTTGGATGGAAGTAAGATTTGGCGGAGATATCAAAGCACAAAATGGCATATTGTGGACAAGGGCTCGAATAGAAGAGATAAGCCAAGAGATGGCGTCAAAACAAGAGGCCCTCTTAGGAATCGAAAAGGAGTTAGACAAGGTCCAAAGGGAAAAGGATTTGGTTTCAGGCCAGATCATGAGGGCCGAAAGGGCCTTACAGGGCCACAAGAAAGACAAAGAGGAGCTGTCTTCTGAAATGGCACATATCAGCTCAAGGGCAGAAGGGCTCAGGGACAGGCTTGAACTCATCGAATTTGAACAAGAAGAGGTCAGGGACGAAAAAATTGAGCAGGAAAAAAGATTCGAGGATCTTATCCAACGGGTCAAGGCCCTTGAGGTGGAGGAGAAGGAAACCGCAGATGCGTTAAAGGAGATTCAAGAATCCTTCAAGGTGGCAGAACAGGCCAAGAAGGAAACTGAGACGCTTTTACAAAGGGTATCAGTTGAGCTGGCGAAGATCGACACGGAGTGCCTTGGGATTCAAAACGAGATCAAAAGGATGGAAGAGCAGATAGTAAGATCAAACGGCCTCACAAGGGACATAGAGGCCGAGATCGGTACGTTATCTCAAAGGAAAACGCATCTGCTGAAGGAGATCGAGAGGGCTTCCACAAGGAAGCAAAAGATGGTGGATGAGGCGGCAGGACTTATCAGCAGGCTAAATGAGTTGGAAGAGGCCTTGGATGGTCTCATGGCTGAAAGGAGCCAGCGTGAGGGGGACAAAAAGGAACTGTTGGCCAGGCTGAAAGACGCCTCTTTGGGGCTTCATGAAACCGAGATGGCGCTGGCAAGGCTTCGCAAAGAACGGGAACATCTTGAGGAAACCTGCTTATCGAACTTCAGGAGGAGATTGAGCAAGGAACAGGAATTACCCCAATATGTGATGGGGTTGACTGTAGAAGAGGCAGAAGACGAGCTTGGTGCCATAAGACAGAAGATAGAACGGATTGGCCCTGTCAACCTGACTGCCATATCGGAATTTGAGGAAATAGAAAAACGGCGCGAATTCCTTAAGGAGCAGGAGGAGGATTTGAGCGCCTCCCTTGAAGACATACAAAAGGCCATTGACAGGATAGACCAGCAGTGCAGGCGAAAATTCAAACTTGCCATCGAGGAGATCAACAAAAGCCTTGAAAGGGTCTTTCCTCTGCTGTTCGAGGGCGGATGCGCAAGAGTCAACCTTGACAATCCAGGGAAGGTATTGGAATCGGGAGTGGAATTTCTCATAGAGATCCCAGGCAAGAGGATTAGGCACTTGAATCTTCTGTCTGGTGGCGAGAAAGCCCTTGGCGCCCTGGCCCTCATCTTTTCCATCTTTTTCATCAAGCCCAGCCCCTTTTGCCTGTTGGATGAAGTGGATGCCCCACTCGACGAGTCGAATACCACAAGGTTCAACAGGCTCATAAGGAGGATATCTGCAAATAGCCAAGTGATACTTGTCACCCACAACCAGCGGGTAATGGAAACTGCAGACAGGCTCTATGGCGTAACAATGGAGGAAAAGGGTATCTCCAAGCTCATAAGTGTGGAGCTCAAACAAGACGATGGACAGACCCCCTGAAAAAACTACGGCCTGACAAGGGGCATCCCTATTTTGATCAGCCAGATTTGATGCCGCGCACCACCTTCGACCTGCCCTGGGGTGCTGGCTCAAGACGTACGTCTTCGAGATAGCGGCTCAGAAATGGCCTTTCATCCATTGCAAATTCCCTGTTTTCAGGAGAACCCATTGTGGCAAGCCTGATGTGATAAAGAAACCTAATGAAGGGGCTTGAAGGCTCCATGTGCTCCATCATTATGAAGACCCCACCTGGCACAAGCACCCTTTTGGCCTCTAAAAGGGCGCCCTCCCTTGTGGACGGGTCCAACTCGTACATGGCGTGGGAACAGGTCACTATGTGAAACGATTCATTCAGAAAGGGAAGCTTCGAGACATCGGCCAGCACAAAATGGACGTTTATGCCCTGTTTTCGCGCCTTTTCCCTGGCCTTTCTAAGCATGCCCTGAGAAAAATCCACACCCGTTGCTACCCCATTGCCCTTGAGCATACGTCCAGCCATCAAGGCCACGGCCCCAGTGCCTGTACATATGTCAAGCACCTTTTGCCCTGGTGCAATACCTGCCCTTTCCAGGAGAAACCTCCTGAGCCTAGCACTCTTATCCTTACTGTGAAGGGCAATGATAGGGTCGTAGAAAAGAGAAAAGAGATCGTAATAACGACGACGCCATCTTCTCATGGTAAAGCCAGAAGACAGGCTACAACTCCTCTTCAAAATCCACAAAATCCGATGCGATGTTGAAAAAGATCTCCATACTCTTGCTGAGGTTCTTTATAATCTGGCTGTAATCCTTCTTCTCCTGCACTGAATCAGCCTGTTCCATGCCTTCGAGGGCTGACTGAAGCTCCTTTAAAATACCTTCCATAAAGAAATCAGGATCCATATTTTCCCCCTTTCAGTCTGGATGATTGCAACATCTTCAAACCTTTCTGCAAAGAGGCTTGTATACCCTCAAGCCTCCAAGATCAAATGGACACAAAAGGACATGTCTTATAATACAAGAAACATCAGTTGGCTGAAATTGCAAGAAAAATAATTTGATATCAAATCTCTTCAAGAGCCACCTTATGACCTGCCATCTGGAACACCTTCTGTATCCCTGCCCTGCCCCCAAGGGCCACAATCACGTCCCCTGCCTTCAAGGGTTTTTCTGGCCTAAGCTGCAAAGACATCTCCCTGCCCTTTTCCTTTATGGCAATCACAGTGACTCCTGTCCTTTCCCTGAGAGAAATATCCTTGAGGGCCTTTCCATCAAGCTCAGAGCCTTGAAGGATCTCTATCTGCTCGATATCAAGATCAAAGCCAACCGAATGGCTGGCAAGGTCCAGAAATTCGGTAAGGGTGGGTTTAAGCACGGCAAGGGCCATGCGGGACGCGCCTATCTTGTATGGGCTTATCACCTTTGTGGCGCCCACCTGAAACATCTTTTTTTCAGCATTTTCATTCTCAGCCCTGGTGACAATAGTCAGATGAGGATTTAAAAACTTAGCCGAGATGGTGATGTATACATTGGCAGCATCTGTGCCAAGGACGCTGATCAACCCCTTTGCCCTCTTGATACCCGCACTCATGAGCACATTGTCTACAGTGGCATCTCCAAGCACCCAGAGTAGCCCTCTCTTTTCCGCCCTCTGAACGGAACTCTGTTTGTTGTCCACCACCACAAGGGGCTTATTACGTACCTTTAGCTCATGGCAAATGACCTGGCCCAAGCGGCCATACCCGCAGACTATGTAGTGTTTTTCCAATTTGGCTATCTTTTTGAGCATACGCCTTCTGCCTATTAGCCCTTTAAGGTGCCCCTCTATCAGGCCTTCGGCCAGGGAACCAACTGCATAAAAGAAGAGGCCGACCCCAAGGGTGATGAGCAGGATGGTGAATATCCTGCCTAGCTCACTCAAGGGGTGGACCTCCTTGAACCCCACGGTGCTAAGAGATATTGCGGTCATGTAGACAGAGTCCAGGAGACTCCATCCTTCAATAAAGCGGTAACCGGCTATCCCGGTAGCCCAGAGCAGGATCAAGAGGGTCGAGATTACGGCAATCTTTCTAGTTATCATTCAAACAATAATCAGCCATGATTGCACATATCGAAACCCTCACTAAAGCCTTCTCTAAAGCCTGGCAGCCCTTGCCAGCACCTTGCTGAAGCTCCTCAGGCCCAGCCTGTAATCAGAAGGCAGGTGCACATGGACCACCCGTCTGTTTATGTGGTTAAGGGCCTCGAAATCACCTATGGCCTGGGCAAACTGTATATGCCAGAAAGAAATATCAAAGCCAGGTACTGGCTCGTAATCCTTTGACCTTTTCCTGGTGAATATTATGAAACCCGCAGAAATAGGCCCTCCCTTGTGGAGCTGACCGCTGGAATGAAGATAGCGAGGGCCATATCCAGCCACTGTGGCACATCCCCTCTCCTGGCGCACCAGGTGCCTCATCTCGCCAATGACCTCATCCACGACCGGGTCATAGGGAAGATACGGAAGGAACCCCAAATAACCCCATGTTGGCAAGACCTGGAAGATGTCGCGAAGGGTTCTGGCAAGCCCCTTCATGGAGGCAGCGAGGGCAGAAGAAGCCCGAAAGTTGATCTGGCTCTGGGGGTCCACCCAGAATGACACAGGCATCTTTCCTTCCTTTTTATACTGCTCTATGGTGAGCCTTGTCATTTCCTTGGCAACCTGCACATCAGGCTCGTTAAAGGCATTCACCCCTATGAAATGGCAGGCGAGGGCCGTTGCCATTTCCCAGAGAAATACCATCTTTCCTATGTCATACAGGTCTTCGAGCTCTAAACGGTAAAGGGGAAAATCCGCCTCCTTGAGCTCATCCACGAAAGCGTCCAGGGACTGTTCCACAGAGGTGGTTTTCATCCTGGTGTAGACAAATATCCTCTCCCCGCCATAAAAACCGGGTATCCCAGTCGATTCCCCCACTATTGGCACCAGCCCCAAGGTATCCTTACCACTGCTTTCCGCTATCAACTGCTCAAGCCACAAGGCGAAAGGGCTCACTGGCTTGTCCATAAGAAGGGTCAATTTATCCCTGCTCTGGCCTCCATTTTCCCCAAGAAACTCACCTAGGAGATAGCCAGGATTCTCGTCTACTGGCACCTTGGGGCCACACTTATCCATCATTTCAGAGGCACGATCCAGAAGCTTGTCTATGTCGATTCCGAGAACAGCAGCGGGGATGAGCCCAAAATAAGACATGGCGGAATATCTGCCTCCAATGTCTGGAAAATTCAAAAAGCAACGTTCAAAGCCCCTCTCCTTGGCCAGCTCTTCAAGAGGAGTGCCAGGGTCTGTTATGGCTGCAAAATGGCGGCCTGGACTTTCAGCTACTGTCTGGACCTTTTCCCAGAAGTAGTTGAAAAGCGCCTTTACCTCCGTGGTTGTTCCAGACTTGCTGGATACGATAAAAAAGGTCTTTTCAAGGCCCATGTTCTCGACCTTCTCCACCTCTTCCGGGTCAGTGGTATCAAGCACGATCAGAGGCGGAAAACCCTCTTGAGGCCCAAAGACCTTTGACAACACAAGTGCAAAAAGGCTTGACCCCCCCATGCCAAGCAGACACACCTGTTCATAGCCGCCATCTCTGATAGAGACGCCAAAATCCTTGATCTCTTGCAGCTTGGGCCTGATCTTGGGTATGACATCCAGCCAGCCCAGCCTGTTCACTATGGCTGGGTATTCTTCTTCAGACTCGGCCCACAAGGATGGGTCCTTGTTCCAGAAACGCTCCAGCACAGCCTGTTTCTCTTCCTGAGAAAGCTTGTAAGGTCTGGTTATCACTTCTTCCTCTCCCTCCCTAAGGTTTTATTCGAAACCTGGGCTGCCCAACTATCCTGGAAGGCTTTCCACCTTCTTCCTCATGATCTTAAGCAGGTCTTCAGGTTTCTTATTGTGGAGAATCTCATAAAATTGGCTTCGGTAATTCTTGACAAGGCTCACTCCCTCTATGACAACGTCGTATCCGATCCACTTGCCGTCCCTTTTGACAAGCCTGTATTCCACAGGGATCTCCTGGTCGTTCTTGATGATCTTGGTAAGGACAGAGGCCTTGTTGGACGAAAGCATCTTCTCCTTTTCGAAAATCACCTTCTCCCCAGAATAGTTTTCTATCTTGGTGAGATAGATCTTTTCAAGAAGCCTTGAAAATAGATGCTTGAACTCTTTGAACTGTTCCTTTGAAAAACGCCTGCCATATCTGCCAAGGACACGCTTGGAAATGTCATTGAAATCGAAGATCTGGTTGACCAGGCTTCTAAGCTTCTCGCGTCGCTCTTCCTTGTGGGCACTACCCTTGTATCTAGGGTCTTTGAGGATGTCCAACACCTGGTTGACTAGCCGCTCAACTTCCTGACGGGGTGTGTTTATTACAGCAGAAACCTTGGCATCTGCCTGGAAATAACTACAACAAACAGAGGCCGAAAACACCAATATTGCCAGAATTAGCCTGAGCCTGTTTGAAAAAACCATCATTTCTCTCCTCCTATATTGCACATCCAACGGAAATCCTGCTCGCGATAGACGTAAAAAACCATCATTTGACGTCTCCGAACACGTATTTACTAATAAGACTTTCTATGTCAACTGCAGATTCTGTCTCTGTGATCACACCGCCCGGCTTCAAAAGTTCATCAGATCCACCAGGCTGGATGCTTATATATTTATCGCCGATAAGTCCGCTTGTCTTCACTGAAGCTATTGCATCTTCCTGAATTGGGACTCCTTTATGGATCTTCATGGTGACCACTGCCACAAATTCTTTCGTATCCAGGTCTATCTTGACCACCCGCCCTATTTCAACACCTGCCATCTGTACGCTGCTGTCGGGCTTCAGACCTGCTACAGAATCAAACTTGGCTATAACGTTGTAGAAATCACCGCCAATGAGCTCCATTTTGCCGAGCTTGATGGTAAGATACCCCACACACAGAATCCCGATAAGGACGAATATCCCGACTAATGTCTCCTGTGAATATTTCTTCATCTTGGTCCCCGTCTTTTATCACATTCCAATTTTGCAATGACCTTTTGATTTTTCCTGGCCTGGGAAATCACCTCGTCAAACTTCATTCTATGCCTGATCTCGACGATTCCGGCCTTTATGGCAAAGTCCAAACAGACCTTTTTGTAGCTTTCAGGCTTCATGAGGTCTTGCCTGGAACACTCGCTGGTTATCTCCTTTATTATCAGTTCGGCCTTGGATGCATCCGCCTGGGGAATCACAGTGAGGATCTCTTCTGGCCCAAACCGTGCCGCATAGCCAGCTGTCCCCAGGTTTTCCCTAAGGGTCATTCCAATGCACTGAAAAATCCTCTGGGCGGCTATGTAGCCCACCTTTTCCCTTATCTGCTCAAGGCTGTCCACTGAAAAAAGGACTACGGAAAAGACATCCTGAAATCGTCCAATCCTTTCGAGTTCTTGTTTAAGGGCCCGCTCTACCTCGAACTTTGAATGAAGCCCTGTGAGCTGGTCCTGAAGCACCTCTTGACCGTGGATAAACTGCCATACCACTTCATTCTCTGACTGTTCAAGCTCAAGGGGGGTGCCTTGAAAGGCGATCTTCTTGTTTTCGATTATTGCCACGCGGTTGCTTATGAAAAATACATCAGGTATGTCGTGGCTCACCATGACTCCAGTAAAACCGATCTCACGCTGATAATGGGCCACCATGTTGAGGACGGCATTCTTCCTGAGAGGGTCAAGGCCAGTCGTGGGCTCGTCAAAAAGTATCATGTCCGGCTCTGTCACCACTGCCCTGGCAAGAGCTACCCTTTTTTGCATGCCGCCTGAGATCTGAGAAGGGTATTTGTGCTCCACATCCCCTAGTTCAAATTGCTCGATCCTGTACAGCACCTTTTCCCTGATTTCCGCAGCAGGCATCCTTGTCCTTTCCACAAGGGGAAGGGCTATGTTTTGAAAGATGGTGAGGGAATCAAAGAGGGCGTTATTCTGAAACATGTAGCTCAGGGAACGCTTGAATTGCCTCCACTCGGCCTTGGTGAACTGGCTGAGGGGTTTTCCCCTGACCAAGATCTGGCCTGAATCAGGCTTTAGGAGGCCGATGATGTGTTTTAAGAGCACACTTTTCCCAGCACCACTCTTGCCAATAATGGCGGTGATCTCGCCCTGATAAATGGACAGATTGGCCCTGTCCAACACTTGCAGGGTGCCAAAACTCTTGGAGACGTCCTTGAATTCTATGAATGGTTCAGCCATGGCCTTTACAGAAGAAACGAGGTGAGGACATAGTCGAGGATGAGTACCAACACACAGGAAATGACCACAGCCGAGGTTGTGGCAAGGCTTACCCCCCTGGCCCCAAAACCCTCTGACCTCATGTGTGTGAAATAGCCCTGATAACAACATATTGTGGCAACTATGAGGGCAAAGACAAGGCTTTTAAGAAATCCGCCGGTCACATCTTTCAGCACCACGCTGTCGTAAATCCTGTTGAAGTAGATGCCAGAATTGATGCCAAGGAGCAACACCCCTGTCAGAAAACCGCCAAAGATCCCTATGACGTCAAAAAGGGCGGTAAGCATGGGAAACACTATGACAGAGGCTGCCATCCTGGGGCTTACGAGATAGCGCATGGGATTTATATCCATGGTATCCAGGGCGTCTATTTGCTCAGATATGCGCATGATGCCGATCTCGGCAGCAATGGAAGAGCCAGCCCTTCCTATCACCATGAGTGCGGTAAGGACAGGGCCTAGCTCCCTTATGAGAGAAAGGGCGACTGCTGCTCCAAGCATCCCTTCGGCACCAAACTTCACCAAGGTGTAATAGCCTTGAAGCCCCAGGACCATGCCTGTGAAAAGCCCTATGAGGCTTATTATGAGAAAGGATTTTACCCCTATGAAATAGACCTGTTGAATAATCTTCTTGAACTGGAATGGCAATGAGAAGATCAAGATGATGCCATAGGTGAAAAAGATCGCCAGGGCGCCAAGTTCTCCGATGATGTCAAGGGTGGTCCTGCCGAGCCAGTTGATGATATCCAAAAGGCCTCGGCCTTCCTGGTTAACCGTGTTTTCAGCCATATGAATCGCCTGCTCCAAATGAGCGCTCATGAAAGCACTGCATTTTTGAATTCCTCGAATCCGACCCGGTTGATTAGCCGTCCGAGCCGCTCTGTCTTCTTGGCATTGGCCTTAAAATACCCTATGACCTTTGCTGCAACGTCAAGGGCTTCTTGATGGCTGAGGCCAGTTACAAGCTGTCTTGCCAGCAAGGGCCTGGAACCACCGTTTCCTCCAACAGTTGCAATCCATCCAGCGTTCTTTGCGTAAAAGCCCAAGTCTTTAATGCAATTTTCAGCACACTGGTTGGGACAACCAGAGACACCCATCTTGAATTTCCAGGGTAGCCTCATACCGTGATATGTTTTATCAAGTTCCGTGCCAAGTGCTATGCTGTCTCCCTTGGCAAGCCGACAAAACGCCGTGCCAGGACATGCCTTGACACTCCTTACGCAAAGACCGATGGCAGCACCAGGGTTCATGCCAAGCTCAGCCCAAATGGTGTCGATGTCTTCTTCCTTCACCCCAACCAGGGCAATTCTTTGGGCGCTGGTTATCTTTAGCGCAGCGCCATATTCATCTGCCACATCGGCTATCTTTTTGAGCTCTTCGGCTGTCACCAACCCTAGCCCAATATGGGGGACAATGGCATAAGTCTTTTTGTCCCGCTGGATAACAGCTCCCTTTTCCCCGTCTTTCAGCATCTTTGTGGCCTGTTCTTTAGTCGGTTTCTATTTCTATGCACTCTGTAGGACAAATGGATACCGCCTTTTCCAAGGCTTCCCCATCCAACTCGGCTGCATCTCCGATGAATTCGGCCTTTTCTGTGATTTCATCCATCTTAAACGCATTGGGCAACACCTCTTCACAACTGCCGCATCCTTTGCACTTCACCTTATTGATAAAAACCTGCCTGTCCATCGAAACTCCTTCAACCACCCAAGGTGGCTGTATTTACTGTGCCAAGAAGGCAGCATGCCCTATTTGACAAAAGGCCACTTGAAAATAATCTGGAAGTCTCGGAAATGTCAATTGAATGTTACGCTTAAAGATGCATTCCCATTTCAGCTGCTACTGAGCACCTGTTTCAATGCCCTGGAAAGATCGGAAATGGTAAAGGGCTTGCTGAGAAAGGGGATGGTTTCTGGCAGGATGCCTTGCTTTTCGATCACTTCAGGGCTATAGCCCGACATGAAAAGCACTGGCATTTCAGGCACAAAGCGTCTTATCTCCTCGGCAAGCACCAGGCCGCTGGTACCTGGCATGACCACATCCGTAATGAGGATGGAAGGGATGGCCGAATCCTTGTCTCTGAGGTAACTCAAGGCGTCTTCGGCAGTAGAGAAAAGCACTACCTCAAAACCGAGCCTCTTCAGATAGTCGCTCACGGTCTTTTTGACGAGCTCTTCATCCTCTACCACCATTACCAGCTGGCCTGGCTCTATTTCGAGGTCTGGCCCCTCCAGCTCCGAGCTTGCCTCGATACTGGAATCCTTCTGGAATATGGGCAAGAGTATGTTGACCTTGGTCCCTCTTCCAGGACTGCTCTCTATATAGACATGGCCGCCACTTTGCTTTATGGTGCCATAAACCATGGCAAGGCCTAGGCCCGTGCCCTGGCCTGGAGGCTTTGTGCTGAAAAATGGCTCAAAGGCCTTTTCAAGGACCTCTGGTTCCATGCCTGAACCTGTATCACTGACCTCTATGCCCGCATACATCTTCTTATACGATAAGGCCGTTTCCTGAAGATCTCCGCCTCGTTTCAGGTAGGTCCTTATGGTGATCTTTCCGCCTTCATCCATTGCATCCCTGGCATTTAGGGCAAGATTCAACAAGACTTGTTGAAAACGCCCTGGATCCACCTCAACCACTATGTCTTCTGGTGCGAATTGGAATTCAACATGGATATTTTCACCAAGGAGCCTTTCAAAGAGCCTGGACGAATCCTTCACAGCCTGGTTCAGGAGCACCCTTTTGGGCTGAAGGGCCTGCTTACGGCTGAATGCAAGGAGTTGGCTCGTCGTATCGGCCGCCCTTTTGGCAGCCTTCTCTATGACCTTTAGCTGCTGGCAGGTGGTGGAGGATGGGTCAACGTCCATGAGCAACATCTGGCAATATCCCAGGATTGCGGTAAGCTGGTTGTTGAAATCGTGGGCCACTCCGCCTGCCAGCCGGCCTATGGCGTCCATCTTCTGTATCTCTCTGATCTGTTCCTCGAGTTTCCGCTGTGAGCTGATATCCGTGCCGACTATGATGAGGTGTGTCTGCTCAGGCCTTTTGGTGGACAAAAAACAGGGGCATAGACTAATTTTCCAGGCGATTTGCCTCTTTTCGTCCTTGCCGCAGCTTATCTCCGATTCGATGGAAGTGGTCCTGCCTGTACTAATGGTGTTTTCAAAGCTTTCCACAAACGCCTTTCTTCTGCCTGGCGCAACAAAAAGATCCCAGAAGATCTTGTCCTTGCACTCCTTCTCATCCACCCCGAGGAGCTTGCCTATGATCTTGTTGATGCGAACTATGGTGCCATCTCCAAGCACTTCTGCCACCAAAATGCCTGCTGTTTCAATGGTCAACCGGTTGAAGTCCCGCTCTTTGTCGAGCCTTCTCTTGAGTTCCGCCCTGTTGCTGACGTCCTCAATAAACGCATAGCCGCCCACCACTGAGCCCTCTTCGTTCCTCAGTGGAAAGGCAGTCACCGATATTATGATCTTCTTTCCATTTCCAGGGATGGTATATTCTCCCTGATATCTGACATCCCTGCCCCTCAGGACTTCCCGGGCATAGTCCCTAAGCGCTGCATGCTTTGACGAAAGGGCGTTTAGCCCTATTACCTCCTCCCTCGACCGGCCAGCCAGATGGGCCAGGCGCTCATTACAATCTATTATAAACCCCAGGCGGTCTATGCACATGATGGCCAGAGGCCCCCGTTGGAAAAAGAGCCTGTAGCGCTCCTCGGCCTGGGAAAGGGCCAGCTGCCTTTCCTTCCACTCTGTGATGTCTGAAAGCATGAACAGGTGTCGGTCATCAACACTGCCCAAACCATTAGTGATGAGATCCTGTCTCACCCAAGTCACTGGGCCATCCTTGTGGGTGAGCCTGTATGCCACAGAAAAGGTGGTCGTTCCAGGCCCCACGGCCCTGAACTCTTGGGCCACCCTGCTCCTGTCTTCAGGATGAATCATGAGCCGGAACAAGCTTTCATCACCAGTGAATTTTTCTGGAGGAAGACCTGTCCATTGTTCTATGGCACGCGAAACGAAATGGATATCAAAGGGATTCGAGGCACTGGTATACATCCCAACCACTGGAAGGCTGGAAAGCACCTTTCTTGAAACCCCGTCATGGGACAGGACCAAGAACGCATCACCTTCGCCAAGGCGAACAGGAAGGATGACATTGTTGGACAATGCAGACAGTATGTTGTCGTTGCATGTGCCACACCTCCACACATAGGGGTACGTGGCTGTTACTGTGCCTTCTTGTATGTCCTTTCTTATATTTTCAGGAAGGGCAGAAAAAAAATTGCCCAGTTCTTTTACTGGCATGGGCAGGGAACCATGGAGGTTCAGACCCTTGGATGCAGCAACCACCTTGCCTGACCTCAAAACCATACATGTTGGAAAGACCTCTGAGATGGCAGAAGTTAAATCTTTTACCATGGCATTCGTGTCATACTTGCCCGATCAGAATGAAAAAGGGCTGTCTTCTTCTTCCTCATAGCGGATTTCATCTACTGGCCCTGCTTTTCCCCACCCGGCATATAGCCTGTTAGGGGCATTGAAGACAAGGCCTGGCTCTGAACCTATGACTTTGTAACCGTGCACCACGCCTGGTGGCACTAGCACAAAGGCTGGACGGTCATGCCCGGCATAAAACTTGATGAAATTCCCCTTGGTTTTAGAATCAGACCTGTTGTCCCAAAGGCGTATCTCAAAATTGCCTGGCCCAACGAAAAAGAAGAGATCTGTCTGATCCTCATGGGCATGGGGCCCTCTCACAACGCCTGGATAGGTAAGGGAGCAATAGGCCATCTGGGGGAAATCCTCCTCGTTCACCTCATCCTTCCTGAAGAGTTCACAAAGCCAGCCCCTGGAATCTAGATACTTGGAAAGGCCCTTTATTACCACGCCTTCAATGGCACCTTCGTTAAATTCCACTATAGCCTCCCAATAAAAAAAATCCACAAAGCCAAAGACGCTATTTCTGTCTACCAGGCAAACAGACACCCTCCAATTCCAAAATCTCTCTATCATTTACAAGGGCTGAACCCAGCTCCTGGGCATTGTGTAACGCATAAGGATGCTGGGTGATCTGGCCCTTTTTCTCAACACCCCTGATCAAAAGCCCTGCTGAAAACTCTGCGCCAAGGGCATCGAAAAAGTAACGCATCACCCTAAGTACGCCATCGAAAAGCAGTTTGCCCTTGGTGGCGCCCACTGACAAAAACACTCCCTTACACCCTGGTTTTGCCGCTCCGCCTTTACCGAGCACATATTTCCTTACCCAAAGGGCCTGGGAACGTTCCACTAGGGCCTGGGTCCTCGCTGTGATATTGTAGAAAAAGATGGGCGATGAAACCACTATGATATCTGCTTCATGAAGCTTTGGATAGATATCCGCCATGTCGTCTTCCAAAACGCATTCTCCACTGTGGTCACACCCGCCGCACTCTATACAAGGGCTGATATCCCTTTTGTAGAGGCGTATCTTTTCCACTGTGGCTCCAGCACCTTCTGCCCCTGAAAGGAATGAATCGGCAAGAAGATCACTGTTTCCACCCTTTCTGGGCGAACCTGCAAAAAGAAGAACAGACCGCTTTTCCATTAAGCCCCCCGCAGCTCCAAGGCTGCAATTTCCCACATCTTACCAAAAAAATCCTCGATTACCCAGAATTTTAAGGTTCTTCCAGCAAAAGGGTACCTGCAGGAGATGAGGCCATGAAAGCGAACATGAACAGAGAAAGGTTGCTTTTGCTCTCAAATAGCTTGTCTTTGTTCTGTATTTTCACGACCATATTTCATCCAGCTATCTTTTTTTGCCAGAAGAAGGGAGAATTTCCTCCCCCCATTTTAAAGCAAAGCTTGCGGCAATATGGTATAAAGACCGGTCTGCCATTATGAATAAAGAAAATAGTGACAACAAAAAATTGAGGCCCAAACGCGCCTTTAGATACTATTGGGTCAGGCTTCGCAGGCTCCAGGGAAACCCTTTCATATTGGCACGGGGAGTTGGGATAGGGGCATTTGTGGGGATGACTCCAACAATTCCATTTCACACTGGCCTCACCTTGTTTCTCTGCACCATTTTCAAGGGAAATATTGTTGCCGCAGTGATAACCAACTGGATAGTGAGCAATCCGGTCACCATTCCCATACAGTACTACCTGGCCTGGAAAATCGGCGTATGGATCACGTCGGTCAGGATCACCTGGGAACAGGTTCAATCCATGCTGAACCAACTTCATCACGCAGGTTTCATCCAGGCATCCAAGATGCTCTTTGTAAAGTTTTCCTCCATAATGTACTGCCTTCTGGCAGGCGGCTTTATCCTGGCAGTTCCCATTGGGGTGCTGTTTTATTTTCTTGCCCTCTATTTTTACCTAATGAGGCAAAAAAGACGCCAGGAAAGATTTTTGAGAACAAAATGAAAGAGTCCCGCACACACTTCCACCACACCATCAACTCTTCCCACTCAAGATGATGCCGCTGCCTTTACCCAAAAAGTCCCTGGGGCAAAACTTCCTGATTCATGAACCAACAGTACAGAAAATTGCAGGACTAGTCTGCCAGGGTTCACCTGAAACAGTCATTGAACTTGGCGCAGGCACAGGGCTCCTCACCCAAGCCCTTGCAAAACTGTGCAAAAGGGTCGTGGCACTGGAGATAGACGAACGCCTCATAAGGTGGCACCAAGCAAACAGGGTTCTTCCAAAAAATGTAGAGCTAAGAAGGGCTGACATACTGAAAATCGACTATCAGGGCCTTTCAAAAGAGATTGGAGGCATGCTGCGCATTGCCGGAAACCTACCCTACAACATATCTACCCAAGTGGTTTTTGCCACCTGTAGCCAGAGGCAATTTATAGAAGAGGCCCATTTCCTTTTCCAGAAAGAGGTGGCTGAAAGGATCATCAGCCCACCGGGCCGAAAAAGTTATGGCATCATAAGCGTGGTATCCCAATACTGTGCAGATCTGAAAAAGGAGTTGGACATCCCCCCGTCCATGTTCAAACCAAGCCCCAAGGTCTATTCATCCCTGGTACGCTTCAGGTTTGTTCAAAACAGGGAGCATGTCGCCCTTGACTACAAATTCTTCGTAAAGACGATAAAGGCGTCCTTTTCCCAGAGAAGGAAAAAGATCATCAACTGCCTTTGCCCATTTTTCAAGTTGGAAAGGCAGTTGGCTGAAAAGGCGCTCGAGGAGGCAGGCATCAACCCAGACATAAGGGCCGAGCGCCTGGATGTGGACCACTTTGTATCCCTGTCCAACAGGCTCAAGACCCTGATTGATGAGCAAGCTCCAACAGCCTAAGGCTTGCCTTGCCGATACTGTTTTACTACTATTTCAATAGGAAGAAATAAATAAAGGTGGAGAAGAATAGCGAATGACGCCGCAAGAGATGAACGAAAAGGCCCAAAGGCTTTACAACGAGGGCTTTCACTGCAGCCAGGCCGTGTTTTCAACAGGCTGTGACAAGCTTGGACGCCAGTCTTCCGAGGTTATTGCAGCCCTTTCACCATTTGGGGGAGGCCTGGGAAGCACCGGCAACGTATGTGGATGCCTGCCAGGGGCCTTGGCGGTACTGGGCCTTTCCATGGGCAAGGAGCAGCCCTCTGAAAAAGACCACAAGCTCATGTGGAAGTATGCATACAAACTTGTCAAGCGCTTCGAGTCCCTGAGTGCTGAATATGGCGGGATAAATTGCAAGGATATCGCCAGAATAGATTGGAAAGACAGGAAACAGGTCATGGCCTATTACAAAAACGGCCCAGACAGCAGAAAGAAGGAGTGCCTTAAGATCATAGGGGCGACGGCCCAGGCCCTTGGCGAAATACTAGAAGAGATATCTGAAAGGTCCAAAAAGCAATAGGATCTTCCAAACAGGAGGAGAAAATGGTCACAGAAGAACTTTTGCCTGAGGGTGATAAGCTGAGAAAGGCGGTCAAGTGGCTTTCTCAAATGGTCAAGGAATACCCCGATAAATCCCGAAAGGAGATTATCCTGGAGGCCGAGGTGAAATTTGACCTCTCCCCAAAGGAGTGCGAGTTCTTGCAGAGGAAATTTCTTTAATGCAAAATCGGGGGCACCATCCCAAGGCCTGAAAGAGATGATAGTTTTTGATATTGGTTGTAAAAATGGCCATGTGTTTGAGGCATGGTTCAAGGACAGTGCAAATTTTGAGCAACAGATGGAACAGGGCATGCTGAAATGTCCTGTTTGTGGAAGTGGCGACGTGAAAAAGGTGCTTTCACCCGTCAGGGTCAAAAGGTCACCTGCAGGGGATGGGCCTGTGCCCCAGGAGGCTCTCATGTCTGCCATCCAGAGCATCTATGAAAATATCGTAAGAAACAGCGAGGACGTAGGCACCCGTTTCACTTCAGAGGCCCTCAAGATGCATTATGGGGTAAAGGAACACAGAAGCATCAGGGGGGTCGCCACAGAAGAAGAGGAAAAGATACTGAGGGACGAGGGTGTTGAATTTTTCAGGATACCTGTGCCCAACAAAAAAGGTGAAAAGGAAAACTAACAAGTGAGCATCCAGGAACAGCCCGTCGAGGGTTCTTCTCGAGAACAGGCCAGACAGGATGGGACGAGGGTTGTCCAGGTGGGATGCCTCGTGGTCATGGATTACGTGGTGCGACTTGCCACTGGAAAGGTGGTTGATTCCTCAGAAAAGGGTGGAGGCCCAGCACGCTTTATCTGCGGCAAGGGCAACTTCCCTAGGCCTGTTGAAGAAGGCATCCAGGGCATGGTGCCAGGAGAGTCCAAGACCATAACTGTCCATCCCTACTTTGGCTATGGCCTCTATGACCCAAAGAAACAGATGCTGGTTGCCTCGGAGAGGGTAACTGGCCCCATTGAGGCGGGAAAGGTCATAAAGGTGCCGGACGAGCTGGGCATAACAAGGCCTGCTGTCATCAGGGAAGTGTGGAAAGGGGCCATTATGGTAGACTTCAACCATCCCTTGGCGGGCCAGGTGCTAAAATTCGAGGTATCCATCAGGCAAGTGCTCGAGGCCTCGGATCAGGAAGATGCGCCTGCCTCAGAAGAGGCTTCCCATGACAAGATCCAAGGGTAAGCCTTTCAAAACATGTGCAAGCTCGAGATAGTGTACGACCGTGGTCTGTTGACCATTCCCTCCCTATTTAGCCTAGGGTTGCCCTATCTTTTCGTACAGTTTGAAAAATTGAGACATTTACCTAATTGTAGTTGGAATTTTTTTATTATATTGCTATCTTCCCTCATATTTTCAAAAACATTTCAAGGCAGTTGAGGATTTCTTGATATGAACATCATGGAGAAGGCGGTTGAGGACGCTGGCCTGAAGGATATCTATGAAAAGGTTCTAAAAGGCGAAAGGCTTTCAAGTAAAGATGGACTGCGTCTTTTTGAAACCTCTGCCCTTCCAGCTCTGGGATTCCTGGCAAATATAGTCAGGGAACGATTCAACGGCAACAACGCTTACTATATCTATAATCAGCATGTAAACTATTCGAATATATGCACAAATTTGTGCAAATTCTGCGCCTTCGGCAAGGAAAATGGCCACGAAAAGGCTTATTGCATGTCTGTTGAAGAAATAGCAGACAAGGTGAAACAGCGCCTTGATGAGCCCATAAAGGAGGTGCACATAGTCGGGGGCATACACCCTGAACTGCCGTACTCCTACTATATCGACATGTTAAAGGCCATAAAAGAGGTGCGCCCTGACATACACATCCAGGCATTCACCTGTGTCGAGATTGCCCACATTGCCGACATGGGAGGAAAGGACCTGGAAGAAGCCCTCAAGGAACTGGTGGATGCCGGCCTTGGCTCTATACCTGGGGGAGGCGCCGAAGTCTTCAGTACCAGGATAAGGCAACGGCTTTGCCCTGAAAAGCTTCCTGGAGACAAATGGATAGAAGTGGCCAAGACCGCCCACAGGCTGGGCATAAAAAGCAATGCAACCATGCTTTATGGCCATATAGAAACCATCGAAGAGAGGATAGAGCACCTCATGGCCCTGAGACAGGCCCAAGACGAAACAGGGGGCTTCATGTGCTTCATTCCCCTTGCATTTCATCCCAAGAATACTGCTTTGGACCACGTGGCACCAACCAGCGGCATAGACGACATAAAAAACATCGCGGTCTCCCGACTCATGCTGGACAACTTTCCCCATATAAAGGCCTACTGGATAATGCTTGGCCCAAAGATCGCTCAACTGGCCTTGTCTTTTGGTGCTGACGACCTTGATGGCACCGTGCTCGAGGAAAAGATCACCCACATGGCAGGGGCCGAAGCCCCCCAAGCCCTGTCCAACAGGCAAATAGAGCATCTCATCAGGGGCGCAGGAAGAGACCCTGTAGAAAGGGACACCCTATACAACGTGGTTTCTCAATAGGAAGGTTTCTTGCCATGAAGGATACAGCTGAAAAAAAGGTGATGGATGGCATGCGTATTTCAGCAGAAGAGGCCCTTCACCTCTACAGGAATGCTGGCATACACACCTTGGCCCATCTGGCAAGTCTTGTAAGATTTAACAAAAATCCCGACCCCATAGTCACATACGTCATAGACAGAAACATCAACTATACCAATATCTGTATTTCAGGGTGTAAGTTCTGTGCCTACTATAGCGCGCCAGAACAGGAAACAGGCTTTGTCATCTCCCATGAAGAGCTAGGCAAAAAGATAGCAGAGACAAAGGCCCTTGGCGGTACCCAGATTCTTTTGCAAGGCGGCCTTCATCCTGAGCTCCCCCTGGAATTTTACGAAGAGATGCTCAAATTCATAAAGGGTTACGATATCCACTGCCACGGCTTTTCGCCCCCTGAGATCATCCATTTTTCCAACATCTCCGGCCTTTCCATAAAGGAAGTCCTTGAGCGGCTTATGGCAGCAGGCCTTGATTCCATTCCTGGTGGGGGGGCAGAAATCCTCGTGGATGAAGTCAGGAGCCGGATAGCCCCGAGAAAGGCCACCACGAAACAATGGTTGGACGTCATGGAAGCCGCCCACGAACTTGGCCTGAGAACCACGGCCACCATGATGTTCGGCCATATCGAGACTGACCAACACCGCATCCAGCATCTGTTGGAGCTAAGAGACCTCCAGGACAGGACGGGAGGATTCACCGCGTTTATCCCCTGGCCCTTTCAGCCTGGGAACACCGCAATAGACGTAATGGCGGCAACGGCCCAGGATTATCTGAGGCTACTTGCCATATCCAGGATATTTCTGGATAACTTCCAAAACATACAGGCCTCGTGGGTCACCCAAGGGGCCAAGGTGGCCCAGCTAGCCCTATATTTTGGTGCCAATGATTTTGGCTCGACCATGATCGAGGAAAACGTGGTTGCTGCAACAGGTGTCAGTCACAAGTTGTCTGAACACGAGATAAGAAGGCACATAAAAAATGCAGGTTTTGAGCCGAGACAGCGCCTCATGGACTACACTATCAAAGGAGATCAAGACCTCCCAGGCAGATAACGGGTCAGACCTCGGATAAGTGGCCAATCGTCGAGCTTCCATATCAGAAAAGGTCTCCATACACCTTGCCAGATGGGTGGTGCCAGTCACCAGGCCGGCAGTTGAGAATGGAGGTGTGGCCGTATCCCAGGGCCGCATCGTGTCCGTGGGGCAAAAGACAGATCTATTCAAGACATATTCCCCAAAACGCAACCAAATTGTCGACCATGGAGACTGCGTCATAATGCCTGCCCTCACAAATGGCCACTGCCACCTGGAATTTTCCTTTGCACAGGGGTTGATCCCAGAAGGCCTTGGTTTTTCCAGATGGCTCAGGCAGGCCATGAGGCTCAGGCAGGAATGGTTCGGCCAAAGGGACGAAAAGATCCTGGCATCAGCCGTAGAGGGGCTTGATAGCCTGTTGAAAGAAGGTGTCTATGGGTTGGCTGATGTGGGAAACGCCAACCTTGGGGCCTCGATACTTCAAGCGTGCGAGAAAGGCCGTTGCTGTGCAGTTTCATTTTCAGAGGTTATACACCCTGTGGAACAGGACGTTGTCTTAAAGGACGGGAACGCCTTCGATACAGGATGCGGAAGCTTTGCCTTCAGCGCCCATTCCGTCTATACCTGCTCGAGACAAGCCATTCATAAGATTTACACTTGGTGCATGTCACGTGGGCTGCCCTTTTCCATCCATTGTTCAGAATCCCCAGAGGAGATGGAATTCGTGAAAACTGGCCAAGGCCCTATCGCCGAGATATTGAGGGAACGTGGCAGACGCATAGAAGCCTTTTTCACGACGGCATACTCTCCTGTAAGGTTACTCGAAGAGGCCAAGGTGCTAGGGCCCAAGACCATATGCGTGCATTGTACCCATGTGGACAGGAATGATTTGGAGCTACTTTCCAAAAGGCGCTGCCATGTATGCCTTTGCCCTGGCAGCAACGAATACATAGGCTCAGGCAGGGCACCTGTCCATGAGATATTCAACACCCTGGCTGAAAGGGTGTGCCTTGGGACGGATAGCCTTGCAAGTAATTGGAATCTTTCTATATTCTCTGAAATGAAAAGGGTTGCCAAACTCTCGCCCCATATCCCTCCGGCACAGATCGTAAGGGCTGCCACCATTAATGGCGCAAAGGCACTGGGATTCTCCGACAGACTGGGCAGCCTTGAGCCGGGGAAAACGCTCCCCTTTCTTGTGATAGAGACATCTTCCATAAAGGATGGCGACATTTACGAATTCATCTGTTGCAGCCCTGACTCTTTTACATTAAAGGTTGTCTGCTAGCCATCAGAATCGGCCAAGGACCATAGAGGGGAGAATGTGCACAAGTTAGGAATAGTAAATTTCATAAATACGGCACCTGTCTTGATTCCGTTTGTTGAAATGGGAAGGCTTGAGGGATGGCAGACCATTCAAGACAATCCCTCCAATCTGAACAAGATGCTTAAGGAGGGAAAGATAGATGCAGGGCTCATCTCCTCCTTTTCCTTTGGCCTAAACCATAGGGACTATTACATACTTAAGGACTACTGTATAAGCGCAACGGGAACAGTTGGAAGTGTGCTGCTTTTCAGCAGAAAACCCTTTTATGACCTTTCAAGGGCCAGAATCATACTCACCAACCAATCTGAGACATCAATCAACCTCCTATACATAATCCTTGAATATTTCAATGGATTCGAACCTTCTTATGCCACAGGCACATTCAGGGATTTCGAAACCGACAAGGAATCGGACGCCTACCTGGCCATAGGGGATGAGGCACTCCAGCTGAAAAAGGCAGCAGGAACCCTCTTCTCCTACGACCTGGCATCCATGTGGTATGAGACAACTTCCCTTCCTTTTGTCTTCGCCCTCTGGGCCATCAGAAGGGATGCAGGCCTCAGAGACAGCAAGCCATTGATGCTCTTAAAGGAACGGCTTTCCATATCCTACTCCAAGGGGATAAGGAACCTTGGGGAGATAGCAGGCATGGTCTGTAACCGCATACCCATGACTCAAGGAGAGTGCCTATCCTATCTTAAGGGGATCGAATTCGACCTTTCGAGCCTGAAGATGAGGGGCCTTGGCCACTTTTTCAAGCTTCTGCAACAGATGGGAAGGTTGCCAGAAATGCCCCAACTCATAGAAATATGATCATGTGTCGAACATTTTTGCCAGGACCATAAACAGAGGACATGAACCTGCCATCAAAAGAATCCAAAAAGGCCTTTGTGCAAGAAAAGTTTGCGTCTGTAACACCGAAATACGACTTCCTCAACACCCTTTTGAGTCTGTATATAGATCACTATTGGCGCATAAGGACTGCGGCGTTACTCAAGGACGAGGAAGGGCCTGTACTGGACATCTGCGCTGGCACCCTGCCCCTTTCCAGACAGATATTCAAACAGAAAAAAGGAATGGTAGTTGCCCTTGATTTCTGTTTCGACATGCTTGATTACGGAAAACAGAGGCTCAAGACTCCTCATGAAAGGGCCAATATACTTCCTGTATGTGGAGACGGTGAAGCCCTTCCGCTGCCAGATGAATCCTTTGCAGGCTTTACTGTTGCTTTTGGAATAAGAAATCTTTCGAATCTTCCCAAGGGCTTTGGGGAGATGTACAGGGTTCTTAGACCAGGAGGAATTGCGGCAATTCTTGAATTTTCAAGGCCATCAAACCCTGTCTTCGCACCTCTTTACAGGTTTTATCTGCACAAGGTGTTGCCCAATCTTGGCGGGGCCATATCTGGCGACAAGGAGGCATACAGGTATCTGGCTGAATCCATCGAAGGCTTTTATTCTCAAGACGAGGTCTGCAAAATGATGAAAGACGCCGGTTTCGAGGATGTGTCTTACAAGCCTTTGACTATGGGCATAGTCACCCTGTATAGTGGGCACAGGCCATAAACTTTGATTATCGGATAAAAAGGCCGAAAACGTAAACAAGACATCGGTTTCAGGGAGGGCGCACTGGTTGGTCAAAAAACCCTCGAAACCGGTACGTCCCTGGGCAAGCATGATGCCCAAGATGGCAGCAGGAGGTCAAAGGCCTGGCTTTTATGGACACATCCCAAACCCAAAAGATCCAACCTGGAAAAACGAAGAAGCCACCCAACAGGCTGGCCCTCATGATGGTGGCTGCCTCTTGCCTTCTGTGGCACCTTTTGGACCCAAGGATTGCATTGGCATTTCAGGAGCATGGGGCAAAAGAGGGCCTTTATGTACACCAGTTGGGCCATATCTGTTTTGGCGCGGCCATGGCCTGGCTCTTTTTCATGATTAGAAGGAGCTCATTCTGGAGGCGTAGATGTTGGAAATCTGTGGCAGCAGGTTCTGCACTCCTTGCCCTTTGGAACGCTGTGACCTTCACAGGACACATCATTTCCCTGTACAGCCTCAAGAACTGTCCCACCACCCTGCCTCAAGATGCCGGCCTGAAATTCTGGGTATGGTATTCCTGTAAGCTCGACAACATCATCTGTGTGGCTGCCATGTGTTTCTTTTACGCGGGCCTCAAACAGCTCTTGGAACATCTAAAGAGTGAGGAGCCTGGGGACAAGGGGGGCATGATAAGATGATGTTTTCCATCTGTACCCCCATAATAGTCGTGGATGTGGCTGGCAGCCTCACCATGATAATCATATCCATACTATGCCTGAAGGTTTCGCGACAGATATCAAGGGCCAGGCCAGATAATATCTTTTATAGTTACCTCAACTGGCTGGTTGCAGCACTTCTCGCCTTTTCCCTTTCCCGGCCCCTTGGCCACATCGTAAAGCACATCTTGCTCTATACAGGAAAGGTGGACTTCTGGATCTCTCTTTCACCAATAAGCGGTTCCATAAATACAGCCGTATTCTTTCTCATAACCTCAATAACCCTCTTCTTTCAAACCATGCAGCGGATCATGGAGCGCATGGGAGAAGACAAGAAGAAGATCGAGCGCATAAGCCAGGAACTCCTGAATCTTAACCAGAACACAGAAGTGCTGGTATCTGAAAGGACCAGGGCTGAGCTTGCCCTCAATGTGGCCCATGAAATAAGGAATCCTGTAATGGTAATAGGGGGCATGATCAGGCGCATACTCACCAAATCTCCTGCTGAAAAGGAGGTAAAGGAATACCTCAAGGCCATTCTCAATCAAGTGGTGCGCCTTGAAAACATCGTGAAAAAATTTGAGACCATAAAGGGGAACCTGTCGTGGGCATTTACCAGGGAGGACCTGAACAAGCTAGTCAAGGCCGCAGTGAACATGATCCTTCCAGAGGCAAGGCAAAAGGGGGTGACCATTGTGACCGAGGTGGAGAAGGCGCCCCTTTTCGTAGAGGTCAATGCCAACTTAATAAAACTGAGCATCGTCCACTGCCTCAGAAATGCCATCGAGGCCAGCGACAGCGGAAAAAGGATAGAAGTGCGCACCTTGCAGGCCAAGTATGGCGCAATGGTGAAGATTATCGACCATGGCACAGGGATGCCAGAAGAGGTGTTGAAAAAGATCTTTGTTCCATTCTTTGGCACCAAAAAGAAGAGCTCAGGCCTTGGCTTATGCGTGGTAAAACAGATTATCGAAGAACATGGCGGCACCATCAATATATCGAGCGTGGAAGGAGAAGGGACCATAGTCGAGATCTTTCTTCCAACCAGGATAGGAACAGCGAAGACCTGGGGCACAGAGGCAGGCTCACAGCAGACAGGGGGCTGACCATTGAAGGAAATACCTGTAGAGATCTTTACCGATGGTGCCTGTTCTGGAAATCCAGGCCCAGGTGGGTGGGGAGCGCTTCTCCGCTATGACAAACACGAAAGGCGCATCTCGGGCTTCTGTTCCCGTACAACCAACAACAGGATGGAACTCTTGGCTGCCATTCGTGCCCTTGAAACCCTCAAACGCCCATGCAGGGTAAACATCTACACAGATTCCCAGTATCTAAAGAATGGAATCACCAGCTGGCTTCCAGGATGGAAGTCCAGGGGATGGAAAAGATCAGGGAACAAACCTGTAAAAAACGCCGATTTGTGGAAAAGGCTTGATGAACTTTGCCGGAAGCATCAGGTAACGTGGCATTGGGTACGGGGCCATGCCGGCCACAAGGAAAACGAGATAGCAGATGAACTTGCCACAGAAGCGATAAAAAAAGGCCGTTTGGGCAAGATGGCCGACGAGCCTGAAGGCTGTCTTTAGAAACCAGATTCAAAATCGGGCATATTCTCCAAGAAGCCTCGAATCGGGAGGGTCAGTCCATCGAGGCTCCATTGGATTTTGTGCCTTAGCCTGCCCTGACGGTTCAAGACCTCAAGGCAGAAAGCCGGTCTTCTATTGCCCTGAGCTTTTCTTCAAGCCAGGACTTTTCTTCCAAAAGCGCATCTTTTTCCTGACCAGATGGCGCAGCGCCTCTGCGGCCCCAGCCGAATCCGCCACCGAATCTGCCAGTCCTGCGGCAGAAAGCACCACGTGCCCTGCCCCAGAAACCGCCTCTGCTTCTGCCGGCACCACGGGTGCCAAACCCGAAACAGCGGCCCTGTCTCCAACCAGTTCCTGGCCCGGCTCCAAGCGGCCCGGTTCTATCCAATCCAGGCATAACGTAACACCTCCTTTCATATTAGTCTTGTGCTCATAATATAATGAGCATAAGCCAAAAAGCAAGGACTAAATAACACCCAGGGCCGATCCCAGATACCCTGCCAAAAAAGTGGGCCACCTCATCCCTTGCGGAAAGAACCAAATAGGTTCCGGTGGTCCTTGTATTTCACGGATAAATTCGCTAACCTTTCATTGAAGAACAAGGTGAGAAAAGTAGCTCTTTAATCCTCTTCAGACATCCCCAAGACCCAGACGTGGCCAAAACAGTCAGGCTGAAAAACAGAACCACTTCCCGCCCCACAGGGCTTTTACTCGGCCTACTGGCATCTGCTTCCATTTTTCTCTTGTTCTACAATCTCGGTGGAGCTCCACTTGGCAAGGCCGAAAGCAGGATAGCTGAGGTGGTTAGGGAGATGGCCATAAAAGGGGACCTCCTTCATCCCACTTGTCTTTTCATACCCTATGTTACCAAACCTCTGTTGCCCTATTGGCTTGCCATAGGAACAAGCAAGGTGACAGGGGTGATAGACGAGTTCACACTGAGAATCCCTTCTGCCCTTGGGGCATTTGCGGCACTGGTGGCCACATTTTTCCTGGGAGGGATGATAAGTGGCCTTGAGGCAGGGCTCTTCAGCAGTGCCATATTGCTTAGCTGCCTTGGAGTTTTGCAATGGGGCAGATGCGCCTCTCCAGACATGCTAAATATGGCCGCCATAACAGTAGCTATCGCCTGGTACTGGCGCTGGAGACAGGAGCCTAGATTCTGGGCGATACTTGTCTTTGGCCTTTTGACTGCCATTTCAGGCCATATGAAGGGCCTGGTTGGGGTGGTGATCCCCCTGATGGCTGCAGGTATCGACATCCTTTATTCCAGGCGGTTCAGGTTGGTCATGCAACCAGCAAACCTCCTTGTTCTTGCTGCTGGCCTTGGCATCTATTTGGTTCCTTTTCTCCTTTCGAGCTGGAGCGGAAGCACCCATGGCTACAACTGGCTTTCCACTGCCTTTCGAGAAAGCATTACAAGGGCCATTAAACCATTTGACCACGAAGGCTCTCCCTTTATGTACGTGGAGTTTGTACCCGTCTGGATCCTGCCGTGGGCCCCGCTCCTTTTGGGCATGATGTTTCTGCTATTGAGGGACATACGAAGGCAGAGCCAGCAGACCAGATGGCTGCTCATATGCTCAGGCGCAATCTTTGTGATGTTCACACTGGCTGGCTCAAGAAGAAGTTATTATATCCTTCCCATTTTGCCCTTTTGCGCCCTGGTTGCAGGAACAAGCCTTTCCAAGAATCACCTTCAGAATCCGCACTTGCGCATGGTCTTTGGATTACAGGCCTGGTTTTTCTTATTGGTTGCAGTTTGCATGATCGTTTTTTCCGCATGGGGCCTTCTCCTCGAGGGCCTGCCCTTTTCACACACCTTTATGACCATGGTTCTGGTACACGGTCTTGTCATCTTGGTTTTTTCCTTGGCGTTCCTGTATTGGGCCAAGCTATCCCGGCCAAGCCTTTCACATCAGTCTGTGTTGTTGGTGTTTATCGCCATTTTGATCATAGGTGGCTTGACCCATTTGGAAAGGCCTTTTTTTGAACAACAGGCCACAGAGAAGGCCTTCGTACACCAGGTGAAACAGCGTCTTTTGAAAGAGTCAAACACCATACCCCTGTATTTCAGGCTCGGGGTGAGAACCAGGGCCAGGGTCAGCTTTTATCTTGGCCAAAGAGGTCCTGTAAGGAACTTTCTCCATGCCCCCTCCCTGACGAAACACCTTTCACCCCGAAAAGGATGGCTCATCATCCTGGCCCATGAGGACAAGACAGAGCTGCTAAATGCCTTAAACAAACTTCAGCGGGCACGGATAGAAGAAATTTTCTCTGAAAGATTTCATAAGTGGGAAGGTTGGCCTGGAAGACAGGAAAAAGAAAAGGAAGGCAAGCTTCTTTGCCTTGAGATCACATGGAAAGATGGCTGAACGAATCTGGCGAATAAGGGCTCAAGATCTTATTAGACCACTCAGGCAGACATCTTAGCAGCCTTTGTCAAACTGCCCCTCCAAAACGGCAAACCTTCCGCCCTGAAGGCATGGCTCCAGGGAATCAAACTCCACAGGCCTAATCCTGCAAGATATTCCAAGGGCCTCCTGGAAAATCTCCTCACTCTGTCTTATCCACCGATGAAGCTGGGGCAGGCTTCCTGTGAAGATGGTTTCATCTATCGCTATCAGGATCTCTATCTGGGTAAGATGCTTCCATTTGTGAAGAACTATGAGAAAGGGAAGCTCCACTCCACCAGTCCTGTCTGAGAGAAGTTTACGCACCTGGCCTTTGGATATCTTGACTCCCCTAACGGTCAAGAGATTGTCGCACCTGGACTCCACTGGCATCATGCGCCAACTCGTTCTGCCGCATACACACGCCTCCTTTGTGATGCTTGTGATATCCCCAGTCCTGAAACGTATGAGGGGATTGGCCCTTGCTGTAACCGTAGTGATGACAAGCTCCCCCCTTTCCCCCTCTGGAACCGGTTCCCCTGTCGAAGGGTCCACTATCTCTGGAATGACATGGTCCATGGCTATGTGAAGTCCACACTTGCAGTGGCACTCGTAGGCCATAGAAGGCCCCGATGCCTCAACGATCCCATATGCGGCCCTGGTCTCCACATCGAGCTCCCTTTCGAATATGGTTCTCGTCTCTTCGGTCAGTGTCTCTCCTATCAGGATGACAGTCTTGAGATTCAGGCCAGCAAGGGGCATGTTCTTTTCCCTGAAGATTTCCAAAAGATGCCTTCCATAGGAAGGGGTAGTGACGAGCACAGTAGTCTTAAAATCTGCCATTATCCTAAGCCTGGTGAAGGTGGAAACAGGATCTGGAGGGATGACCAGTGCTCCAAGATTTTCGGCACCCTCCTTGAGATCCTGACCATGCAAGGCCATTCCAGGATCGAGGCAAATCTGTACGATGTCGTCTGCGCCAACCCCTGAGATCTTAAAGAACCTTGCTGTAAGCTCAGTGCGTTTCCTGAGATCTTGTGCCGTGAGCCCCCGGGCCACGGGATTCGCATGGCCGCTTCTGAGGGCATGAATCCTCACGATATCTCTCAGGGGCACAGAGAAGAGACCATAGGGATAGTTGTCGGATATGTCGTCTCTGGTGGTAAAAGGCAGCCTGTGGATATCTTCGACCGACCCGATGGTATCAGGGCTTATGCCTGCCTGCTGCATCCGTTTCTTATAGAAAGGCACCCTTGAAAACGCCCTGTTGACCGTGGACTGAAGAAGCTCGGTATGCCACTGGGCCCACTGCTCCTGAGAAAGATATTCTACGCTATCCCTGTTCATCCTTCCCTCCTAACGTTCAGAAAGATCTTTGTAGTCCTTGCCAAGATATGCCCTTCTTATCTCGCTGTCTTCAGCCAGATCCCTGGCGCGGCCCTGAAGGGTGACACGACCTGTTTCCAGGACATAGGCCCTGTGAGAGATCTCGAGTGCCTTTTTGGCATTCTGTTCCACCAGGAGTATGGTCGTACCCTCCTCGTTGAGATCCACCACTGTCTGGAGTATGACCTCCACGAGCTTGGGGGCAAGACCTAGAGACGGCTCGTCGAGTAGTAGCAATCTGGGCTTTGCCATAAGTGCCCTACCAATGGCAAGCATCTGTTGCTCGCCTCCGCTGAGGGTCCCTGCAGTCTGATCCCGTCTCTCCTTTAACCTTGGAAACAGGGAAAAGACCCTGTCGATGTCTTCCTGGATCTCCTGGCTGCTGGCCTTCTTCCTCGCATATGCCCCTAGCAGCAGGTTTTCCATCACGGTGAGTGGAGCAAACACCTGACGCCCCTCAGGCGCATGTGCGATCCCCATGGATACTATCTTGTTTGGTGACACGCCCCTGATATTGTTCCCGTCAAAGACGATCTCACCAGAAACCGGAGCTATGAGGCCAGATATAGACACGAGAAGGGTGGTCTTGCCCGCACCATTTGCCCCAATAATGGAGACGATCTCTCCCTGGTCCACATGCAGGGATACATTTTTCAACACATGGATAGGGCCATATTTCGTATTCAAGTTCTTTATGTGAAGCATTGGTCAAACTGTTGATTGGATCTGCTGGTCATGCGTGCATTTTGTCACAATAGAGTCTTTAACAGCACTCCAGGAGATGACACCAGAACATAATATGGCATAGGTCGCCGATTATTGCCATAGCAGCCTGTCTTTTTGACGGGGATAAAAGGTTAAGCCATGGATAATTGTCAATTATTTGTGATTGATAAATGATTTCTTTTTGTGTAATAGTCAACGGAAGCATCACCAAAATAATGCAGGGAGGAGAATTTTCATGAAAGCAGTCAACTATTTCAAACTGGTGGTCACATGCTTGTGCATAGGCTTGCTGTCCTTTACAGGAAAGGCTATGGCAACAGATACGGTCAAGATCGGTTCTTTCCTTGCCGTGACAGGCCCGGCTTCATTTCTGGGAGATCCAGAACTTAAGACCCTCCAGATGTATATCGATGAAATAAACGCCAAAGGTGGAATAGACGGCAAAAAGATAGAATTCATCCATTATGACACCAAAGGCAAGGCCAAGGAGGCCAAGAACTTCGTAAACAGGCTCGTCAAGAAGGACAAGGTGGATGTGATCATTGGTGGCACAACCTCTGGCAACACCTTGGCGGTAATCGACATCGTCCAGAAGGCCCAAATCCCTCTGATTTCACTGGCTGGTTCAGTAAAGATCATAGAGCCCGTCAAGAAATGGGTGTTTAAGACCCCACATACAGACAGAATGGCCGCAGAAAAGATATTCCAAGACATGAAGAAGAGGGGCATTACCAAAATCGCCCTCATCACCGGCAACGGCGGCTTTGACAAATCGGGCCGTGCCCAGTGTTTTGCCCTGGCGCCAAAATATGGCATCGAGATAGTGGCCGACGAAAAATATGGAAATGCCGACACAGACATGACCACGCAGCTCACCAAAATAAGGGGCACAGACGCACAGGCAATCTTGAACTTTGGCTTTGGCAAGGCCCCTGCCATTGTTGTGAAAAACGTAAGACAACTGGGCATAAAGCTTCCCATTTACGAATCGCACGGGGTCGCATCCAAAAAGTTCATCGAACTTGCAGGCGCAGCCGCCAACGGGGTAAGGTTGCCAGCAGCAGCTCTCATAGTGGCCGAACAGCTTCCAGCCAACGACCCGCAGAAAAAGGTCCTCCTTGACTACAAAAAGAAGTACGAAGCAAAATTTGGCCCTGTCTCAACCTTTGGTGGACATGCCTATGACGCACTTTTCATTACAGTAGGTGCCATTGAAAGGGCCAAATCCACCGAGCCTGCCAAGATCAGGGATGAGATAGAAAAGACCCACGGTTTTGTGGGCACAGGCGGGGTGTTCAACATGAGCCCCAAGGACCATCTGGGACTTGGCCTCGACGCCTTCAAGATGATCGAGGTCCAGAACGGAAACTGGAAACTCTTGTACTAAAGTGCCATCTTGAAAAAGATCTGAAACGATCCCCCGATCCAGAATACTGGTCGGGGGTAATTTTTGCCCTTGATACGAAAGGCTGCCTGCTCAAAATTAAAAATCTTTATTCACATACAAGAGGCCTTGGAAAGATGAGCCAAGACACCCTGTTGTTGTCTCAAGGGTTATTTTTCCAGAGTAACATTGTTATTGAACAAAAAAACAATATCTAAAAGGTAGCCAAAAGACAGCCTATGGACCAACTATTACAGTTTCTCATAAGTGGTCTCACAGTCGGCTCTATTTATGCCTTGGTGGCCCTTGGTTTCTCCATAATCTACAATGCATCCGACGTGGTGAACTTCGCTCAGGGCGAATTTGTCATGATAGGCGCCATGAGCGCAATCTTTCTCTTGAAAGATGGAATGCCTTATCCTGCAGCTGTCTTCTGCGCCATTGCCATCACTGTGCTAGTTGGCCTTGCCCTGGATAAACTTGCAATAGAGCCTGCCAAGAATGCTACTGTGGTAACCACCATCATAATCACCATAGGGGCCTCTATCTTTCTCAGGGGGGCTGCCCTTCTCATATGGGGCAAGGAGATCTATGGCCTTCCTCCGTTCACAGGAGACCAGCCCATTACCATAGGAAATGCCACGATTCTGCCCCAAAACATCTGGGTAATGGCTGGCACTGCAGCAGCCGTCTTTGCAGTAAAATATTTTTTCGACAAGACCATTATGGGTAAAGCCATTATGGCCTGTTCTTTTAACAAGAAGGCGGCATTCCTCGTAGGCATCAACGTCAGGCAGATGCTTCTTGTCTCCTATGGCCTTTCGGCCGCACTGGGATCAGCTGCAGGAGTACTGGTCGCTCCTATAACCTTCATGTCTTACAATTCAGGCGTAATGTTGGGGCTGAAGGGCTTTTGTGCAGCCATACTCGGGGGCATGGGAAGCTCCATGGGGGCAGTGGCAGGTGGCTTACTCCTTGGCATCATAGAGACCATTGGAGCAGGGTTCATCTCATCTGGCTACAAGGATGCCATAGCGTTTTTCGTCATCATGATGGTCCTTTTCATAAGGCCAAGCGGCATACTAGGAAAGGCCGAATCGGATAGGGTATGAGGAGACTTTCTGGATATTACATATTCGCCCTGACCACTGTTGCACTGCCTGTCCTTTTTCCAGACAATTACTATGTCACCGTCGTGGGAGTTACGATTTGCACCAATATAGTGCTCGCTGTCAGCCTTAATCTCCTCATGGGATATGCCGGTCAGATCTCCCTTGGGCACGCAGCCTTTTTTGGACTTGGGGCCTATTCGTCCGCTGTACTCACGGTAAAATTTGGCATCAATCCGTGGCTTGCCATGGCTGCTGGCGCATTCATGGTGGCGATTATCTCCTACATACTCTCTAGGCCAATATTGAGGCTCAAAGGGCACTATCTTGCCATGGCGACCCTTGGCCTTGGCATCATAGTGCACATATTCTTTGTCCAGGCAGACCAGCTGACTGGCGGGCCTGACGGGATGTCTGGCCTTCCAACCCTCACCCTCTTTGGCATGGCCCTGGACAGCGATGTCAAATGGTATTGGGTCTTTGCGATATTTATGCTCCTAAGTGTGCTCTTTTCGTTAAATATAGCCCAATCCCGCTCTGGACGGGCACTTGCGGCAGTTCATGGAAGCGAGATTGCAGCCCAAATGCTCGGCGTGGATACCGCAAAGGTAAAATCTCATATCTTCGTATTTTCTGCAGTGCTTGCATGCATTACAGGCAGTCTCTTTGCCCACCAACAGGATTTTGTAAGCCCTGAATCCTTCAGTTTCTTTTTTTCCATCGAACTTGTGACAATGGTGGTGCTCGGCGGGCTCGGCTCTACATTTGGTGCTGTCATAGGCGCACTGCTCCTCTCCCTTCTTCCTGAAGTGCTCATAGTGTTTGAGGACTTCGAGGTCCTTATCTTCGGTGCAATTCTCATGGTAATAATGATATTTTTGCCCCAGGGTCTGTTTGTGGCCTTGGAACAGGCATTTTACAACCTCGTAAGCAGGAGACGGCGGGGATCTGCTGATGCAACTTCTTGAAGTCAGGGACCTTGAAAAGAAATTTGGAGGCCTAAAGGCCATTTCGGGACTCAACTTCTCTGTGCCTGAACGCATAATCTTTTCTGTAATAGGGCCAAATGGGGCTGGGAAGACCACACTGTTCAATCTTCTCACCAATGTCTACAGGCCCTCAGAAGGTTCTATCAGGTTTCAGGGAAGGGAAATCTCCGGCCTTGCCCCATATCAGATAGCAGAACTGGGCATCACCAGGACCTTTCAAAACCTTCAGATATTTCTCAACATGACTGCACTAGAAAACGTCATGGTGGGATGCCACCTCCATTCAAGCTCAGGCCTCATCTCTGCGGCCTTGAGGCTTCCATCAGTGCTCAGAGAGGAAAAAAAGGTAAAGGAGATGGCATTCCAGGCCCTTACATTTTGTAAACTCGAAGCTATTGCACACATGCCTGCAAACGCCTTGCCCTACGGCACCTTGAAAAAGCTTGAAATCGCAAGAGCCCTCGCTGCACGGCCTAAACTGCTCCTCATGGATGAACCTGCCGCAGGGCTCAACGATACGGAGACCATGGAACTTTGCCAACTCATAAGTGATATCTGCGCGTCTGGCATCACAATAATCCTGGTTGAGCACAACATGAGTCTTGTGATGGAGATATCACACCACGTTCTCGTCCTAAACTATGGAGAGCTCCTTGCCCAAGGCACTCCCCAGGAGGTTCAGCACAATCCAGATGTAATTGCAGCCTATCTTGGCAATGGATAGCCTTTGAGGCCATATTTTCCCAAGGAAAGAGTTTCCGAAGATTTTACTTTTTGCCATGGATATACCGATGTGAAAAAAAAGACCACATAGAAAGGCGAAACTTTCCCACACATGGTTCCATGTATATTCATCCAAAGGAACTGCCAACAAGGAAGATAAAAGATGAATCTATTCCTATACGCACTCGTCTTTATAGTCGCATCCATTGCCATATGGTCGGTAGCTACGTACAACAGGCTGATAAAGCTAAAAAACCTGTGCCAGGAGGCATGGAGTGGCATAGAAGTACAGCTTAAGCGAAGGGTAAATCTCATCCCCAACCTGTTGGAAACGGTAAAGGGGTACATGAAACACGAAAGGGAACTCTTCGAAAAGGTTACATCTGCAAGGGCAATGGCCTTAAATGCTTCAAGTCCGGCAGAAAGGGGCACCATGGAGGCACAGCTCACATCAAGCCTCAGAGGGCTTTTTGCTGTTGCCGAGAACTATCCTCAACTTAAGGCCAACCAGAACTTCCTCAGCCTTCAGAAGGAATTGTCCGACATAGAAGACCAAATCCAGCTGGCTAGGAGATATTACAATGGGACTGTAAGGAATCTGAATACGGCTATAGAGGTATTTCCCAATTCACTCATAGCTGGCATGTTCGGCTTTGAGAAACAACCCTTCTTTGAACTGGATGATGATTCCCAGAAATCTGTTCCAAAGGTCTCCTTTTAGGATGGAAAAGAAATGGCTGCTCTATTGAAATCAAAGTTGTTACCTTTAATCCTTGGGCTCCTGCTTCTTTCAGCCTTGAATACCTGGCCTGCCGAGGCGGGAGAGGCAATACTCAACTTCAGGAGCACCATATTGGTTCAGCCCGACTCTTCCATAATCGTGACAGAAGAGATGGAGACGAGGTGCCTTGGAGAAAGGATAAGACATGGAATTTACAGGGACATTCCCACCAGATATCACCGCTGGCCAGGACTTAGCACAAAATCCCATTTCAAGGTGCTCCAGGTGAGGATGGATGGCCATTCCAGCCGGTATCACATAAAGAAAAAGGGGGCATACACCAGGATCTACATAGGCAGAAAGGATTATTTGCTGCCACACGGCGTACACAACTTTGAAATCACCTACAAGATGGATGGCATGGTGGGCTTTTTCGATGATTACGACGAACTGTATTGGAATGTTACAGGAGATCAATGGAAGTTTCCCATTGAAAAGGCATCGGTGAGAATAATCCTGCCTGAAAAAACAAGATTCCTGCAGTTTGCATCATACACCGGCCGCCGCGGATCCAAGGACAACAATGCCAGAGTCACAGAGACTGGCCCAAGATCCATCGCCTTTGAAACCACAGCTCCCCTGATGCCTGGACAGGGTTTTACTGTTGCAGCGGCCTGGCCAAAGGGCCTCATCAATAGACCCAGCCATGCCCAAGAACTTATGCAGCTTTTCTGGGACAACATATACCTGATCACCGCACTGATGGGACTAATCGTCACATTCATTTATTACCTTGTAGTATGGAAAAGGGTGGGAAAAGACCCGGAAAAAGGGCCAATCGTGCCGAACTACAGGCCTCCAACTGGATTTGGACCCGCTGCAGCACGCTTTATTCTCAAGATGGGTTTTGATAATAACGCTTTTTCGGCAGCGGTTATAAACCTTGCGGTAAAGGGCTACCTGACTATCAAGGAAAACAGCGGAAGATTTACCCTCATAAAGAACCGGAAGGGTGGCCAGGAAGAGTTGTCAGAGGGAGAAAAGAGACTTCTCAACAAACTTTTTTATATGTCTGATGAGGTAATGCTGACCACTGAGGAATCCTCCAGGATACGTTCTGCACTGGAGACGTTAAAAAACAGCCTCTACAACCATTTTGAAAGGATATATTTCAAGACCAACAGCAAATACCTAATCCCTGGAATCTTGCTCTCGGTACTGACCCTTGCCATAGCCAACCTTGGAAGCGATGACGTGTCCACTGCATTCTTCCTGAGTTTTTGGCTGGCTGGCTGGTCTGCTGGAACTGCCTTTTTGGACATAACTGCCTTTAGCGCCATAAGGGCAGCAATTGCATCAAGGACACTCTCAAGCATTGGTATCGCATTGCGTTCAGCCATATTTGCCATTGTCTTCACTGGTTTTTGGTTTTTGGGATGCTTTTTGTTCATGAATGGCGCTGGCACGCAACCCTTTGTGGTTTTTATATCACTTGCCATATTGAACCTGATATTCTACCAGCTCATGAAGGCCCCGACTATGCGGGGCAGGAGGGTCCTAGACCATATCGAAGGATTCCGCATGTTCCTGGAAACCGCAGAAAAGGACCGGCTCAACCTATTGGCCAAAGAGGAAGGGCTTCCAAGACTCTTTGAAAAGTACCTGCCCTGGGCAGTGGCACTCGATGTAGAAAACCAGTGGGCAGAAAAATTCAAAAGTTACTTGTCCCAGGCTGGCGCACCACAAGGTGGCAGCAACTATACACCCGCATGGTATGCTGGCCCCCTTCACCACCCTGCCCCGCTGACCTCGTCTCTGGGCAGCAACATCAGCTCTGCTGTTTCGAGTGCTGCCATTTCAGGAAGTTCTGGTAGCGGAGGTGGGGGCTTCTCTGGAGGTGGAGGAGGGGGCGGTGGCGGCGGCGGCTGGTAATGCCGCCTATTCATCAATATTGGTTAAGATATTCTATGCAAATCCTTGAGGCCCTTTTGGAAAACAACAGGGCAAGATTACTGCACCTCAACACGTGGTGTCTTTCTAGCCAGAAGGCTTGTGTATCCTCGATCTTTACCATGCCGTCTGCCCTGGCTTTGAAGAAAAACATACCCAGGCCTATGTTCAGACTTCCTGCAATCATGATACACCTATGGTGCAAAAGCCCTGGCTTACAACCTTCTTTAAGGGGTGTGAGGCTATGACCGGTAATCAGGCGCACAAACGAAAGGGCTTCGAGCCTCCTTGCAAGGGTTGCTCCATTTAGCGGGGTTCCCATGAACACCACCTTTACTGGCCTCCCATTGTAAAGGCTGCCGAGATACTTGCACACAACAAGCCCGCCATAGCTATGGCATACAAAAGAACAAGCGCTTAGACCTCTTTCTCTTAAAAAGAAACGAAGCCCTTCTGCATTTTCCTGAATGGTCCTTGAAACACTTTGGTAGGAATAACGCACCACATTGAAACCTGCTGCCTCTAGCCTCTTTTGGAGCAGGATCATTTCATATCCCCTCATCCAAAGACCATGAACCAGACATATTGAAGGCCTGTATGCCCTTTTTCCATGTGGGCTCACACCTCGATTGCAAATGGCCATCCAGTTAACCCCTGCCCGACCAATAAGTTTGTAACACCATGTATTCACTTGCCTATCGGAACAATTTCACAAGCAGAGCGATCCCCGCCTATTCCCCTGCCAGCCGCCAAGTTCCATTAATTGCCTTGACATACACCCTATGGATAATGATAATACAGAAAAGAGGCAAACAATTTGTTTTTAAAAGAAAAAAAGGAGGGTACTATGTTTACAGTCAAGAAGATTCTCTTTCCGGTGGACTTCACCATGAACATGGAAAAGATAATTCCAATAGTCAAGGACATGGTGAAGGCCTTTGACGCCAAACTCTATGTCATCCATGTCATCAGGAGCGCAGAAGAGTTCGTGGGCTTCGAAATGGGGACGGCATGGTATGCAGCCCTTGAAAAAGACCTTATGGATGGCGCTGAAAAATCCATGAGGCGCTTGGTTACAGAGCAATTGGAAGATATCGACGGTGTTGAAACCCAGATTGCAGTCGGGGATGTAGTTGATGAAATCCTCGACTATACCAAGAAACAAGGCATAGACCTCATTATTATCGGAACACACGGCAGAAAGGGCCTGGAAAAGGTCATGTTTGGAAGCGTTGCCGAAGGGATCATAAAGGAGGCTCCATGTCCTGTTCTTACCGTCAACCCCTATAAGGTAGGAAAGTAGAAGGATACTCTTTCCTTACTTTCGAATAAACAGGGAGGCTAATGCCTCCCTCATCTTTTACCCATCCTTAAGCATTTGTCTCAAAAAGCAAAAAAAAGGGCTCCAGAAACCGCGATAATCACCCACCTGAATGCAGATTTTGATGCTGTGGCCTCTGCTGTTGCAGCGTCCAAACTCTACAGCAACAGTGTGATCGTGCTGCCTGGCTCCCTGGAAAAGGCTGTCCGGGATTACCTCAAGCCGGCAAATTGGTCCCAGGCACCCTTTGCCTCTTTGAAGGAGATCGACCCGTCAAGGCTCAAAACAGTGGTGGTGGTGGATGCCAACCAGAGAAGCAGGCTGGGTAAGGCAGTCGAGCTCCTCGATCTGCCAGGGATCGAGGTACATCTTTTCGATCATCATCAACAGCAGGAATGTGACATCGAGGCGCAAAAAAGCGTATTTGCCCCATTTGGCTCGAACACCACTATCATGGTGAAGCATCTTCGCAATAGATCCATAGAGATCTCCAACAAGGAGGCAACTATCCTTCTCATGGGAATTTACGAAGACACAGGCTCTTTCACCTTCTCATCCACGAGTCCAGAAGACCTCAGACAAGCTGCATGGCTCCTGGAGCATGGCGCCGACCTCAAGAGTATTGCACAAGTGATCGGCAGCAGGTTCACTCCAGAGCACATATCCTTGTTGAATGATCTTCTCCAGTCGGCTGAAAAATACAATTTCGGCGGGCTGGCTGTGACACTGGCCAAGACGTCTTCACCCGGATATGTTGACGACTTTTCGGTGCTGGCCCATGAACTCATGGACATGGGCAGGCTTCAGGTGCTCTTTACTATGGCACTCATGTCTGACCAGGTGATAATAGTTGGCAGGAGCAGGACATCAAGGGCCGATGTGTCTAAAATCTTGAAGGAGCTCGGAGGCGGCGGCCACGCCTCTGCTGCATCGGCCACACTCAAAAACGTCACCCTGTCTGAGGCGGAAAATCTGCTCCTTTCCGCCATAGAAAAACACATCGGTACGAATCCAAAGGTAAGGGACATAATGTCTGCGCCTGTAGTGCATGTATCTTCAGACATCCCCATCTTCGAGGTCCACGACCTCTTTGCCAAGTATGGATTTTCCATAATTCCAATAGTGGACAAGGGTAAACTTATTGGTTATGTCACGAGAAACACCGTGGAAAAGGCCATATACCACGGCCTGGGCATCCAGCCCGTTTCAGAATTCATGTCCACGGATTTCAAGGCCCTTTCTCCAGATGATACCTTGAGCCAGGTGCAGGAGCTCATCATTCAGGGCCATCAGAGATTCATCCCCGTAGTGGAAGATGGCAAACTCACAGGCATAATAACGAGAACCGACCTCTTGGAGATCATCAGCACAGACCCTTCCAAAAGGCCAGAATCCCTCTTGCCTCCCCGTGCCCAGAGAAAGAATATCAACTTCTTGCTCAGACAGAGGCTATCCCAAAAGACCATCAAACTCCTTGAGACAGCAGGAAAGGTGGCAGATGAATTGGGAATGAACGTCTATGTGGTGGGGGGATTTGTTAGAGATCTTCTTCTCAGGCGGGAAAACCTCGACATAGATCTGGTAGTGGAAGGTGATGGGATTCGTCTTGCCAAGGAGCTTGGCAAGAGATTTTCTGCCAGGGTCAAGACACACAAAAAATTCGGGACCTCTGTCATCATATTTCCCGATGGATTTAAGATAGATGTGGCAACGGCGCGCTGGGAATATTATGAATATCCAGCAGCAATGCCTACAGTAGCCCTGTCGTCCATAAAGCTAGATCTCTTCAGGAGGGATTTTACCATCAACACCCTTGCGATAAAGCTAAACCCTAAGGATTTCGGCCTCTTGATAGACTTTTTCGGCGGCCAGCGGGACCTAAAGGACGGTATAATAAGGGTGCTCCACAGCCTAAGTTTTATAGACGATCCTACCAGGATTCTAAGGGCTGTAAGGTTTGAAAAACGGTTCGGGTTCAAGATTGGCAAACACACCTTGAGGCTCATAAAAAATACCCTCAAGCTTGGCATCTTGAACAAACTGTCCTCTAAGAGACTCCTTACAGAGCTAAGACTGATATTGGAAGAGCAGGACCCCAGGGATTGCATAAGAAGGCTCAATGAGCTTGAGATATTGCAGGTGATCCATCCGGCCCTCAACCTGGACGCCAATACCGTTCATCTTCTTGACTCCCTCTATCATGTAGTCGCATGGTATGACCTGCTTTACAGGAAACAGACCCCTCAGAAGTGGATCATATATCTGGCAGGCATACTTTCGAAACTCACGCCGGAGCAAAGGACAGAGGCGGCTGCACGCCTTGGAATCGAAGGCTCCAAGGCAAAGATGGTCACAGAGGCCCCTGATAAGGCCGCGGCCATCTGCAAAAGGCTCCAGCAGATGAAAAGGCCCAAAAACAGCCTGATTTACAAGCTGCTCCAGGATCTCCCCCTTGAAATACTCCTGTTTTCCATGGCACTATGCAGTGAAAAGGTCCGCCAGCTCATTTCCCACTACATCACCCACTTGCTACTAGTGCAGCCTGAGCTGACTGGCAACGATCTCAAAAAACTCGGCTTTACTCCTGGGCCAGTTTATCGTAAGATTCTCGACCGGCTCCTTGAAGCCCGCCTCGACAACGAGGTTAGAGACCGCCAGGAAGAAACCGCCCTGGTCATTAAAGAATTCGGAGAAGAAAAAAAGTGATAGATATTGCAAGCACCATTCAAAAAATAGTCATACTTACTCCTCCCATCCTTCTGGCCATAACCGTCCATGAAACAGCCCACGGCTGGATGGCTTGGAAGCTTGGAGATCCCACAGCAAAAAACGCAGGCAGGCTCACCCTCAATCCCATAAGCCACCTGGACCCAATAGGCACCCTGGTCTTCTTTCTCACCCAGGTAATAGGCTGGGCCAAACCAGTGCCAATAAACCCCATGTATTTCAAAAGGCCCAAGACCGATATGATCTGGGTGGCCCTGGCTGGCCCTGTCTCAAATATCCTTCTTGCCGTTGCAAGCGCCATTGTTTTGAGACAGATAATCGGACCCCTGAGCACTTGGCAGACTTCGTATGCCTATTTGATAAAACCCTTGCTCTACATGGCCTTTATCAGCATACAGATAAATATAGGACTTGCCATCTTCAACCTTATACCAGTGCCGCCCTTGGATGGAAGCAAGGTGCTCATGGGGCTTCTTCCTGACAGTGCCCTCGAGGGCTACCTAAAGTTTGAGAGATACGGCTTCGTGGTCTTGCTCTTCCTTATCTTTACAGGCATTACCGACCGAATTATAGTCCCCATCATCAACTACGCTAACAGGCTCTTGATAGGCCCCATCATCTGATTTCTGATCCCTTGGGATAGAAGCCTTCATGGGCCAGGCCAGCACAAAAAAATACTTTTACAGTAAGGGATACTACGGATAATGAAGAAACGAGTGCTTAGCGGCATGCGACCATCTGGAAAACTGCACCTTGGCCATCTCCACGGAGTTCTGAGCAACTGGAAAAGGCTCCAAGACGAGTATGAATGTTTCTTCTTTGTGGCTGATTGGCACGCCCTTACCACCAACTATGAGCGGCCCTATGAAATCCCCAAAAATATATACGACATGGTGCTAGACTGGCTGGCCGTGGGCATAGATCCCCAAAAGGCCACCCTTTTCATCCAGTCGGAGATCAAGGAACATGCGGAACTGCACCTGCTCCTTTCCATGATCACACCTATATCCTGGCTGGAACGGAACCCCACCTACAAGGAACAAAAGGAGCAGCTCAAGGAAAAGGACCTGGCTACTTATGGCTTTCTCGGATATCCAGTACTCCAGGCCGCAGACATCATCATGTACAAAGCCAACAAGGTGCCTGTAGGCGTTGATCAGCTTCCCCATGTGGAACTTACTAGGGAGATAACCAGGCGTTTCAATTACTTATACAGAGAAGTCTTCCCAGTGCCAGAGGCCCTCTTGGCACATGTGCCCAAACTTCCAGGATTGGATGGCAGAAAGATGAGCAAGAGCTACGGAAACTCCATCTTTCTTTCAGATTCTCCGGAAGAAGTCAGGGAAAAGGTCTCCACCATGGTCACAGACGTGGAAAGGCCCAGAAAGTCTGACCCGGGAGACCCGGAAAAAAGATGCGTGGCATTTAATCTACACAAGCTGTATCTGCCTCGAGAAAGGCTGCTCGAGATCATAGCAGAGTGTAAAGAGGCAAAGCTTGGCTGTGTTGCCTGCAAAAAGGAACTTGCACAAGCTATCATCGACCATTTGAGCCCTATCTGGGAAAAGCGCGCAGAACTCGAAAAAGACAAGGATGCAGTGAGAAACATCCTCCAGGAAGGCGCAGAAAAGGCACGCGCCAATGCAGCAAGAACCATGGCAGAGGTCAGAGAAGCGTTGTGGAGCCAGAGTGCAGGATCCAATTAGAGGTCTTTGAAGGCCCCCTGGATCTTCTCCTACATCTCATCACCAGGAACAGGCTCAGCATAACGGACATATCCATCTCACTGGTGACCAACCAATATCTGGAATACCTCGAGTTCCTCAAGGCCCTGGACATAGAGGTGGCTGCGGAATACTTGGTTATGGCAGCTACCCTCATGCAGATAAAATCCAGGATGTTGTTGCCTGTCGCGGAACCGGTCCAGGACGAAGACCAGCCTGCTGCCAACATATTGGTCTCCCTGGAAGAGTTAAAACGCATAAAGAAGCTTGCAGACTTGCTGTCAAAGCAGCCTATTCTCCAACGTGACGTATTCCCGGCCTGCCAAGACATAGCCCCCAATGAAGAAGGCCAAAGTGCTGCCAAACCTCCAGAGGATGCCTTTGACGTCACCATCCTGGATCTCATGGATGCATTCAAGAGGGTCTTGGGCACCAGGAATATGCCAAAGGCCATGGAGATAATAAGGGCCAGGGTGGACATGGAAGGACGCATGGAGCAAATCGAACAGACCATCAAGGAGAGAAGACGCATGAATTTTGAAGAGCTGTTTCCTCCAGGCTCTCCAAGACATATCCTCATAGCCACTTTTTTATCAATTCTAGAGCTTGCCAAAAGGGGGGCGATAAGGATCATCCAGGAGATGGATACAGGTAGGATCTTTCTCTTTTGCAGAACGGGTTCTCAATAATGGGATTCTACCTTTTTGTGCCTTTATTCTGAAAAAGGGCTTTTCCCCTTGACCAGCTGTAAGGAAGTGCATATTATTCCACTATTCTTTTCCTTAGGAAAACCTTCAAAATCGACCAAAAATACCTTTTTATAAAAGGCTTCTGGTTTAAACAAAATAATTAGGAGAAAAAGATGGAAATTACCGATCGCAAATTTGTTTCAATTGATTACAAACTAACCCTGGATTCTGGCGAGACAATCGACCAGACCACAGATGGCAACTCGTTTGGATTCATTGTTGGGGCAGGCCAAGTTATAAAGGGTCTGGAAGATGCCATCCGCGGCAAAAAGCAGGGGGAACATATGAATATCACCATAGAACCCCAGGACGGCTATGGTGAAGCAAGGGCAGACCTTGTAAGGGAAATACCCAGAAGCAATTTTCCACCTGACATGGAAATCCAGCCTGGAATGCCCTTTCAGGCTCAATCTCCACACGGGCCAGTCCAATTTACTGTAAAGGCCGTGAACGAAGACACCGTAACTGCCGACTTCAACCACCCACTTGCCGGTGAAAGGCTCCATTTTGACATAACCATCAAAGAGGTACGGGAGCCGTCCATGGCAGAGATGTCTGCAATGAGCCAAGCAGGCGCTTGCGACTGCGACAGCAACTCCTCAGGCACATGCGGCACATGCGGTGGCTGCGGTTAATGTGATAAATTAGAGGATTCTTTAGGACCCCGAGACGAAAACCAAGGGCCGGGCATATTCCCGGCCTTTGTCATTTTCCGAAACAATGCTCAAAGGCCTTCTCAAATGCACCAAAGGTCCTATCATCAAACAGGACAAGCCGTATCTGTCTGAAAGCCCCTGGATTTTCCTTCAGGAATGCCTTTATTGCACATAGGCTCACCTTTGCTGCAAGATCAACGGGAAATCCATAGGCCCCTGTGCTTATTGCCGGAAAGGCTATGGTTTCTGCACCCTTTTGCATGGCTGCCTCGAGAGATTCCCGGAAGGAACTGGCAAGCACCCTTTCTTCCCCTTTCGTGCCCCCTTTCCACACAGGCCCTACTGTATGGACGACATACTTGGCCTTGAGATTTCCAGCTCCAGTCACAACCGCTTCCCCTGGGGCACAGTAGCCAATCCTCTTGCACTCCTCAAGGAGGCTGGGTCCGGCAGCCCGGTGAATTGCGCCATCCACCCCTCCGCCGCCAAGCAGCCTGGAATTGGCCGCGTTCACAATGGCATCCACTTTCTCCTGGGTGATGTCGCCCTTTTTCAATAGGATACTGGTATTTTCAATGGTGGTTTCCATTTGAGATGCAACACGCCATCGTAATTGAATTGAAAAGAGATCTTAACTCAGCCCAAAAACATACCAATATATGAAAATGTGGCCTCCTAATCCCGGGTTGCCAGCTTGTAGTTTCCACCTTCAATCCTGAGCCCCAATCCTTCCACCACTGCCGTGGCGACAGTCCTGCGGGCCTCGGCAAGTATCCTGCCAAAGGTCTGCCTGGAAATCCCCATGCGCTCTGCAGCGGAATCCTGGTCCAGCCCCTCTATCTCACTGAGCCTCAAGGCCTCTGCCCCTTCAACAGTCAGGGTGACCTCATCCAGTTCCCGAAGAGGAACGCCCCTTGGCTTGAAATATGTGACAGCAGGCTCCCTGTCCACGATTCTGCACTTTGGCGGCCGTGCCATATCCTTTAACCCCCTTTAACTGGAATCTTTTCCAGTACCTGCGAAAAGGCACTGAGAAACCGCTGATTTTCTTCTGGCGTACCTATTGTTATCCTTATATATTCTGGAAAACCATAGGCTGCCATAGACCTTATTATAACACCTTTGTGCAGCATGAATTCATACACTTCACTGGCGTCTCTGAAGGTATTGATCAACATAAAGTTTGTATGGCTGTCGTAAGGCTGGCAGCCAAGTCTCTTCACTTCTTCCTGAAGCCTGGCCATCTCCCTCCAGTTGTTTTTTAGGGTCTTGTCCAGATGGTCCTGGTCTTCAAGGGCTCCACAGGCTGCCTCCTGGGCAGGCAGATTCACATTGAAGGGCTGGCGAACCCTGTCGAGAAGCTCACTTATACGGCTGTCCATGATGCCATAGCCCACCCTTAGACCAGCCAGCCCATACGCCTTTGAAAAGGTCCTCAGCGTCACCACCCTGGGATCTTTCTCCAAATACATAACACCCCGGGGAGAGTCGGTTTCAGGGCGAACAAATTCCCCATATGCTTCATCGAGCACTACGAGTAGATGGCCGGGAAGATCTGAAAGAAACCTGTCAAAATCTTTTGCGTTGATGACTGTGCCCATTGGATTGTTGGGATTGTCCAGAAAGATGAGCCTTGTTTCAGAAGTTACCGCCTTGGCCATTGCTGAAAGATCGTGACTCGAGTCCTTGAGGGGAATAACTACATTTCGCCCACCGGTGATCTGGACCATCTTGCTATATACGAGAAAGCTCGGCCTGCTGGATATTGCACTGGTTCCAGCTCTTATGAAGACCCGGCACAAAAAATCGATAAGCTCATTGGAACCATTTCCAAGGACTATGTTTTCCTGACCCACACCAAATCTTTTGCACAATGCTTCCTTCAAATAATAACCACTTCCATCTGGATACCTGTGAAGACGCGAAAGGCTCCTTTCACATCGTTCCACAGCCACAGGGGAAGGACCGAGAGAATTCTCATTCGAAGCAAGCTTTATGGGATTTGACACACCATATTGTCTTTCAAGCTCTTCAATTGGCTTTCCAGGAGGATAAGGCACCAGCTCCTTTATATATCCTGGAACGTATTCTAATATATCCATTTGGTTCTAATCCTTTACCCAGTAAAGATAATGTTCTTCTGCTCCAAGCCTGTCCTTGGGCTCCACCTGGATGGTGATAGAATAATCCTCTTCAAGCTTCAAGATCTCTGCCCTCTTTTTGTTCAACAGATAAGAGGCAACCCTTGGCGGCACCTCGAGGACAATATGCTGGCCTTCTTTATTGCTGCCCTCCGATGCCAGCTTGCTCCCAAGTTTCCTGAGATACAGGATTGCCAAAGACTCTACTGACTTAACAAGGCCCGCTCCCTTGCAACATGGACATTTCACGTAACTAAGGGCCCTTACCGGACTTTTCAGCTTCTGTCTCACAAGCTCCAAGAGTCCAAAACGGGAGATCCTGGATACCTCCGTCTTGGCCTTGTCCCTCTTGAGGCATTGCCTCATCATCCTTTCCACCTGAAGCCTGTTGGCCCTACTTTTCATGTCGATGAAATCCACCACCACAAGCCCCCCGAGATCCCGGAGCTTGAGCTGTCTGGCTATCTCTTCTGCAGCTTCTAAATTGGTGGCAAGTGCCGTATCTTCAAGGTCCTTTTCCTTGAGGTTCTTGCCAGAATTCACGTCAATACTCACCAGCGCCTCTGTCGGCTCTATGACAATATAACCTCCAGACGGCAGGTCGATCCGGGGCTGGAAGATCTGTTCGATCTGCCGCTCGATGCCGTAGTGCTCGAAGATCGGCTCATCGGCCTTATAGTGGGAAACCCTTGAGACATACCTTGGCGAGATGATCTTGAGAAAGGACCTCACCCTCTCATAGGTGTCTCTATCGTCCACCACTATCTCTGAGACTTCACTGGTGAGGTAATCCCTTATGAACCTGGTGGCAAGCTCCCTGTCCTCATATATGAGAGCAGGGCTCTTTGCAGATTTGACCGCCTTTTTAAGGCTGTTCCAAAGCCTTGAAAGATAACGGAGGTCTTTTTGGATCTCCGTCTTGGTCCCCTTGTAGGCAGCGGTCCTGGCAATTATCCCCACCCCTTCAGGAAGCTTGGACTTCTTTAATATCTCTTTTAGCCTCTTTCTCTCCTTCTCATCCTCTATCTTTCTGGATACCCCCACCTGGGGATTTCCAGGCATAAGGACGAGGAACCTGCCAGGAATGGACAAATAGGTGGTGCAATAGGCACCCTTGAGGGCGGTTTCCTCCTTTACCACCTGGACCAATATGTCTTGCCCCTTTTTCAAGAGCTCTGGCAACTTTTGCTTATCGTCCACATAACCGTAGTATTCCGGATGGATTTCGTCAAAGGGCAGATAACCGTTCCTCCTGAGCCCTATGTCAACAAAAACGGCTTGTAACCCTGTTTCGACATTGTTGATCCGCCCTTTATAGATATTGCCCTTTGTCTTTTCATATCCGAGGCTTTCGAGCTCGAATGCCTCGAGACGGCCTTCCTCGACCAGGGCTACCCTGCATTCTTCTGGCGCCTGTGCATTTATTATTATTCGGGCCGACCGCTTGGCCGCCTTTTTCTTTTTCTTTTTTGCAACCATTTATTGCTTCTTTCTAAGTTGTCTCCGTTCTGCTGCCCTCTTGGCGGCCTGTTCAAAGATAAGCCTGTCAGTGTCTGTCTCCAGTATGAGTTTGGGCACTCCTTTTGGCCTTCCATGATGGTCGAGGGCGACAAAGGTCAAACGGGCAATGGCCACATGACGCAACTGACCTGAAAAGAGGTCCTCGGCATCTATGTCTATGCCTATCTCCATGGATGCGTTTCCCACCCAATTCAGCCGCGCCTTCAAGATCAACAGATCGCCGATATAGACAGGGGCCAGAAAGTCCAACCGATCCACAGAAACGGTAACCACGTTGGAGCGGCTGTGTCTGCTGGCCACCACGAAAGCGGCATTGTCCGCAAGCTTCATTATGGTTCCGCCATGCACATTGCCAGCAGAATTGGTGTCCTCCGGGAGCATGACTTGAGTGAGTTCTATCTTTGAGGCAGATACAGGCTTACCCTCTGGTACTGCCCTCAAGACATGCCCTCCCCTGCATGGCCTCTAGGGGACGCAGTGCAGTAGAAAGAACGGTTGTCCACCTCCCTCCTGTCTATGATACCCCTTTTCAAAAGCCTCGACAGGATCTCATCCACCTTTTCAAATTCACCAAAGAGTTCCTTGATATCCTTACAGCTAAGGGGCCTGCGTTTCAGCATGTCGAGGATCTCTGTCTCGAGAAGAAGCGGGGAACCTTCTTTGAGCCTTTTTGAAAAATCTACAATAATCTCTGTACCTGGCCCTAATTCTGAGCGTATCTCCAACATGCGTCTTTTTGACACTGGCCTTGCAAATTCCTCTGCAGGGGGCCTGACAACCGTATTGAGCTGCACTCTGTCGGGTTTGATCTTTGAAATCGCCCCCTTGAGGGCTGTCACCTCTGAATCCGTATCATTAAAACCCCTGACAAGGACGATCTCAAGCCACATCTGCCCCTGCATCTCCTCCTTAAGCTTGGCCAAGCCATCTATCACACCCTCAAGGCTGAGACACGGGTCTGGACGGTTGATCTTTCTAAAAACCTTTGGGGTTGCCGCATCCAGGGAGGGAAGGACAAAATCGGCAAGGGCCAAACTGCGTCTCACATCTTCCCGTTCCGAAAGGCCTGCATTGGTGAGAATCACCACAGGCTTGCCACAGACCCCCTTGGCAAAACGGATAAGATCCCCAAGCCTGCTATGGAGTGTGGGTTCTCCAGATGCGGTAAAGGTAAGACAGTCAAACGGCCTTGGATTTTCAATTGCAACCTGCCTGATTTCCTCCTTTATCTCCTGAAAGGAGGAGTATTCGCGCACCTGGCAAACAGTTCCCCCTCCCTTTCCCAGCTCGCAATAGATGCAATCCATATTGCAGGTCTTTGGTGGGAGCAGATCCACTCCCAGAGAAAGGCCAAGCCTCCTGGATGGAACCGGACCAAATATATATTTCATATTATCTTTCAGTTTCCTATTGTTTAACGATAGTTTGAGGCAGCCTGATCAAAAGGGACTGCCCAATGTCAACCTGTTTTGCTCACACGATAATTCAGCATAAAAGACAGGTCAACAAATTGGCTGTTGAAGCTTTGCATCAAAAATCTGCCCTTTGGCTAGCACGCCTATTTGCGGACAAAATCACTATCTTTTTTAAGTGGAAAAAATCTTCGCCTTGCTCTATCATATGGCAACCAGAAATTTTTCTGAAATTATTCCATGTTACCACTCGATAAGCTTAAGCCCTACCTCAAAGAAACCTTTCTCGCCACCTGTATAGTTTCCTGTATGATCGGGGTGGTATGGGTATTGATAAAAACCTTTTCCATATCTTCTGCCATCGACGAGATACCTATCAACACACTTTCCACACCCAAACTCCTCCTGCCTCTCTTGCACCAGATACATGGCTTCATGCTGCTATCTTCAGGTCTCATACTCCTTCTTGCCTTCTCCCTGGTCTTCTGCCTCTGGTATTTCATAAACAGACAGATAAAGATCGTCAGGGCCTCTGCCATAATCAGAAAGAGCCATGAACGTTACCGTTTTTTCACAGAGGGCCCTCCATCCATTGGGATCATCAGGTTTGACCTCATTGACTTCAGGGTAAAAGACGTAAACCGTGCCGCACTCCGCCTTTTTGGCAAGGCGAGGTCTGAAATTACCGGCAAACGCCTGACTTCCCTCATCTTCCCAAAGGACAAGAAGACCTTTCTTAGGTGCATGGCCGATCTGCAAGCAGGCAAGAAAAATGCCGAGGTTGTTGTAAGGATCAATAACGACCTTTCGGACAACCCTTTCATCTCCTGGCATATCAGTAGCCTTAAGGTGCCAAACTCGGAACCCGAGGCGATTGCCATTGTGCTCGATGTGACCCACAAGATGAAGGCTCAAGAGGAAAGGCTTGAGAAGGAACGGCTGGCAGGTGTGTTAGAGATGGCAGGAGCCACTGCCCACGAACTAAACCAGCCACTACAGGTCGTATCTGGGATCTCTTGGATGATGCTCAAGAAGTTGAAAAAGGACGATCCAAACTATGCCAAGGTGGAAAAGATCTACAATGAAGTGGAAAGGATGGCGGATATCGCAAAAAAGATATCTGCAATTAGTAGCTACAAGGTAAAACAATACGTTGGGAAAACTAGGATAATCGATATAGAGAAGGCTGCATCCAGCTCAAAAAGACCCAGCTCGGAATAGGCTACCCGCCCACCTTCCCTAAAGATCTCTAAAAACGGCCACAAGGCCCTTTGTAAACCTCCCTTGCCCTTTCTTGACAAGCCAGACAAGAGCGAATAGTTTCCAGCTCAAACTTCCTGACCCATTACTTTCATGTTGCTGCAAGCTTCTGTATTTGCCGGTTTATAACCTGATTAAGGAGCCTCCTATTTGACAAAGAGCCCAGGTACAACCACTCCAATTAAATCCAAACGCATTGAATCAATTGACTGGATGCGGGGCTTGGTCATGATCCTCATGGTCCTGGACCATGTCTCAATGGCCTACGATGTAAACCACTTCGCCACGGATTCCGCAGCCCTTTTCATTCCTGGAAGCCCGGTACCTCACTTTGTATTTCTGACACGCTGGGTTACGCATCTTTGTGCTCCGACATTCGTATTTTTGGCAGGCACAGCCCTTGCCATAAGTGTTGAAAGACGTGTGGCAAGGCGACAGCCGTCATCCCAGATCGACTGGGGAATCATAAAACGTGGCGCATTCATAGTAGCATTGGATCCAACAGTAATATCCTTCTTTTCCTGGCGCCTTACCTTTCAGGTATTGTATGCCATAGGGGCTTCCATGATCGTAATGGCCTTCATAAGGAGGCTTTCGTCCACATGGCTCATGACGATTGCACTCTTGTGGTGGTTTGGAGGAGAATACATAACAAGTCTGGTATGGAATCCATTCACTGGTCAACAGTCAGTGATAGCTGGGCTCACAGTCGCCTTATTCAAGGTGCCTGGGATCACCATCAATTATCCCTTGATTCCCTGGCTATCCATCATGGTGCTCGGTTGGGTTCTAGGCCGTTATTTAGTGAACTACCTGTCAGGGAAAAGGGTGTTCATGAACCCCCAGAATCTGATGCTTGCAGCTGGCACCGTCTGCATATTGATCTTTATCATCTTCAGATATGCAAATGGATATGGCAACATGTGGCTATACAGAGAAGGCAACTCCTTGGCCCAGTGGCTGCACGTAAGTAAGTATCCGCCTTCGCTCACCTATATGAGCCTTGAAATAGGTATCATGTGTCTGTGTCTTGCAGGTTTTATGATAATTGAAAAACGCATAACGCCCAATCCCAATGGGGTGCTCCTGGTGTTTGGACAGACTGCCATGTTCTTTTATCTTGTCCACAGGATAGTTCTGGAAGGAAGTGCTACATGGCTTGGACTTAGAGGGGTGCTCACCATTCGGGAGGTATATATCCTTTCGTTTCTCCTTCTGGTGGTGCTCTATTATCTATGCCTATGGTACCGTGATTTCAAAAAGAGGCACCCTGGCAGTTGGACCAGATACCTCTGAGATTGTTTCCTGGAACTTCTTTTCACTCGCATCCAAAGGCAAGGCAAAGGATGGTTTCATGGTGTTTCACGAGTTCGGATGACCAAAAAGATCCCTTCCTGGCAAACCGACTCGGTGGGCTGTCTGGCTTCAAAACCCCACCGCCTTCTTGGCCTGCAACATTTTTTAATAATGGCCCTTTCTTTGCCTTTGTTCACGCTGGCGTATTTGGCTTATAATGAGCTGTGCATTCCCTTTGGTGAGGCCAAGGCTTTGCCGGTCCTCTTCGAGTTGCCCCATTTCCTCCTTTGTAAGGCTTCCATCTGCGTGCATGAGCTGCTCCACCTCTAGCTGAAACTGCTCCCTGCGGAGTCTGAGCTGTTCGGTAAAACCCGATGCTATGATACCTGCGGGCAGAGAAACAAGACCAACCCCGGCAACGGTAATAAACGTGGCAAATATCTTGCCTTGCACGGTTATAGGCGTCACGTCTCCATAGCCGACTGTAGTTAATGTCACTATTGCCCACCACATAGCTTTTGGTATGGAGCCAAATGCATCCGGCTGGACATCGTGCTCAAACATATAGATCCCTACAGATGCAAATATCAAGATGATGAACATGAGCATTATGGAGACAAGAAGCGACTCAGACTCATCCCTCAACACGTCTGCAAGGAGGTCGAAGGCCACTGAATAACGGGTAAGCTTCACCAGCCTTAGGAGTTGAAGGAGCATTAATTGAGGAGTCTGGGAAAACCCCAAGAGCAGTAGGAAAAAAGGCAAAAAGGAAAAAAGGTCCACAAGCCCCATGAATGAAAAGGCATACCGAAGGCGACACCTGACCAAGAATCCTTCTTGCGCCTCATCCTTGCATTTCCAGAGCCTGACCAGATATTCCACAAAGAATATCAGGCTGGCAAAAGCCTCCTCTAACCATAGATAATAACCATATTCTTCCACAATTGATGGTTCAGTGTTGAGAACCAGCAAGATGGAACTTGCAAATACCACGAAAACCATAAAAAACTTCATGGCCTTTTCTAAGTGGACAGCCCTGGATAGACCTGTAAATCCATGTCGATCACTATTCATTACTCTACCTGCCTGAAGGGCCTGGGTCCTGAATCTGGATCAGGAACCGTGCAACCAAAAACAACGTGAAGGAAGACATGACTTTCGCTGACTTGGCCCAGACCAACATTTCAAGTGCCAGAAAAAATTTTTGGATAATCAAATGATCTCAGCCTCATTCATGCAAACAATCCATTCACCTGAAGGTGCAGCTCGAACAGTTTTATAGCTATGCCATTCGAAGCCAAATGAGCTGGCAATCTCACCTGATCTGCCGCGACGATTGAAACCTTTGGTACAGATATATTAGCGTGTCTGCTGGCATATTTGGCAGATTTTCGCATTGCAAGATCTGGATTCATGTCTCAATGACACGCAAAAACCGTTTCAAGCTTCCTCAGTATAAACCAATACTGCCTTTATATCCTGTTCCTCCTCCAAGTTTCCACCTACCGAAGAGGCAAGAATCCCAAAGGTAGCCATAAGCTTAGAAAAGTGGATTATGGGGAGCGCCTTTCCATTTAGTCCAGCCCAGTTGCACAAAACCTGCTCTGGAAGCAGATGAATAATCACCACTGAGATGCAAAACAAATTGATCCAAAAGGCAGCCATGCCCACAAAAAGGGTGCCCATCAGCACTATACGGGAACGCACTGCCTGTTCCATCATGCGGTCACTTGTGGCTATGCCCTGAAGATTCTGGCCAAAATAGAGGGAGAGGGTTGCCACAAGAATCACACCTACGAGGGCAAGATCGAGCCAGCCGGACTGTATAGCTGCTCCCATCTCCCAAGCCTCGGCGCTGAGGAAAAGGAATATGACTGAAACAGCTGTAGCAGCCGTGAAACGGCCCAGATGTAGCATCATGAGCCACGAACGAAATAGGAAGATATCCCGGGCCAGGGAGGCCCTTTCATTCATGATTACTTGCAGATAGAATCTGAGTCTGCCCTTGGCAGCGCCTACTGTCTCCTCTAAACGTGGGTCTGCCACACCCCTCAGATACACTTCTATCTGTTTCTTTTCGTGTTGGCTCCAATACAGAGGTCCATCACCTGTCCAGAACTTCCTGGGTCTCATGACGGATTCTTCATTGTGCTCCAGGCCCCATAGATGGCCCAAGACATGTTTGGAAAGAGCAAGGGCTGCCTTCGTTGCCTTACCACTGTCTTGGGTTTCCATTACCTTGGCCAGGGTAATGACACCAGTCTCCAACATATTGGATGGTACGCCATTGATTCCTTGCTCAAATCTGGATTTCAATGGAAATGATGTGAACACCAGCACAAAATCCAGATTATATTCGATCTTTATATCTGAACCAAACTCTAAAAGTATCAAAGGGTCCTTGGGTAATGCCTTTGGGAAATCGCGTCTCCTAATAATGGAAAACTCCCAGTCAAAGCCTGGAAAGTCCCTTCTCAGCCCTGATGAAAGTTCTTGCTCCAACCTTTGAACCCAAGCCTCGACCTGACTTTCTCCTGGATCTACAACCAAGCCAATACTTATTGTTGGAGAACCAGATGTTTGCTCATGCATTAAACTTTCCTTTTCCTAATCATGAATATGTCACTTCTCCTCTCTTCCTGAAAAAGTAGGGTATTTTTCAGACCGCTACATTAAACACCCCTTGTAATTTGTCCAGGTTTAATGGCGTCTTTCCCACCAAGGAACTCGAGACAGAACGGACATTGAATAAATATTCATAATAATTAATTGTTTTTACAAGAAAAAAATTTTTTCTGAAATTTAATCCTTGACTTTTTTTCATATTGTTCAATCTTTTCAAATCACAATACAAATCAAATTTGTAATTTTTTTTGGGAAATATTTAACATTTATGTAACGAGGAGGACTTTGATAAAATGGACACAAGCAAAGACATCAACCATAAACCTTTCGCCTGGGGAGATGTTGAAAAGAATTGGAAATGGCATCTCTTCCTGGGCCTTTTTTTTATTGCTGTTGGAGCCATAGGACTTGTGGTGACACCTATAGCAACCCTCTCATCAATAGCCCTTTTTGCAACGTTTATGATTTTAGGTGGAATAGTGCAATTCCTGGAAGCAATAAAGGCCGTCAAGGGCTGGAAAAGCCGCCTGCTCCATATTGCCGGAGGGCTCATTTATATTGCTGGAGGAACGGCCGCCATATTAAACCCTGTGGCCGCATCCCTTGCCCTCACCCTTTTTCTGGCTGCTTCAATATTTGTAACAGGGCTTCTAAGGGTCATTATCTCCTTCCAGCACAAGGCTGAAATGAAGGATTGGTCAGTGCTTCTCATCAGTGGCATTGCTTCTATCGCCATTGCCATACTCATTGGTGTTTCTTGGCCATACTCGGCCCTTTGGACCCTGGGTCTCTTCATTTCTATCGATCTCATCTTCAATGGCTGGAGCCATATCATCGTTGCCCTTGGCGCAAGGAGAAGGGCGGATTTAAAAACGCAGATCTCGCCTACAGTTGAAGGGCATACAACTCCTGCTGAGGGCTGAAAAGATGCAAAACAACTTGGGTAGCCTCAAGACACGTCATATCCCAAAACAACAAAAAGGAGGTCAACATCATGACGTTTAAAACGGAAACGGTATCTCGATCTAATCATCACATGCTACTTTGTGCTGCCATCCTTGCTATTTCTCTGATCTCAAGTGGCAGCGGACTCGGCCAACTTGCGCTGGCAGCACAGAAGGCGCCTACCAAGGCTCCGGAACATCACCTCAAGACTTCTTCCCAGGTCTCAAAAAAGGCTGTGGAAAGGGAAAAGAAAAAGGCCGAGCAGGTTGCCAACAATCTGGACCAAAAGGCGGTAAAGGCAGTAGCCGATACTTATAAGGTGCTTGAACTTCTGAAACAAAAAAAGGACAAAGAAGCACTGAAGCTACTGAAGAATGTCATAGGGGATATGGAGATCATACTCGCAGCCAACAAAAATGCCGCCCTTATTCCAATAAATAGCTACCAAGTTGTGGTAGATGTGGACTTGGCGCCAGATCAGATACAGTCCAAGATCAATGAGGTCAAAAAGATGTTGAACAGTGGTGATATTCAGGGTGCAAGGCGCCTCTTAAACACACTGCAAAGTGAAATCGACATAATCATAGACCAGCTGCCCCTTGGAACCTACCCTGATGCATTGAAACTGGCCTCCAAGTACATAATCGACGGTAAGATCGACGAGGCCAAGAGTGTGTTGTCTATCGCCCTCAATTCTATGGTAGTAAAGACCCTTGTAATCCCATTGCCCTTGGTTCGTGCCGCAGACCTCATAAAGGAGGCTTCAAAGACCGCAAAGATCGACAAAAAGCAAGCTGTCAAATATCTTGAAAATGCGAAGGAACAGCTTCAAATAGCTGAAATTCTAGGTTATGGCAAAAGCGATACCAAAACCTATAAGGAACTTAGACAACGTATCCAATCCATCCAAAAGGAGATAAAAGGGAAAAACAAGGCGGAAAAGATGTTTGAGGAACTCTTGAAAAAGATCAAAGAGTTCAGAAAAAGCCTTACAGGCGCCAAGTAAGCTCCAGAAAATAAAAAGGCCTGCCAGGTTTTAACGGCAGGCCTTTTTCCCGCAACAAGCCTTCCTTTAATCCCTTGGTCTTAACTGAAGACAATTTTGCTCAGGATCGAAAAGTTCCAAGACTTGCCCTCTGAGTCTCTTAAATTCTGCTCCCTTTTTGACAAAACCCCTTTTCACCTTCACGGTACGAACACAATCCACCCTTTTACCAAAAGCGCTACAAACATTCTTCCAAGAAACTGGACCTTGACTTCCTTCAATGTCTGGTGGCAATGAAATCATCTCGTACGATTCGGGAATCGTCATGCTGAATTCGACCCTTGCCGACTCCCTTCTCTTGATGAACAAGTCCGACTTCCTGTCATCAGGGAATGTGGCCAACACATCCAGTAGTGTGATCCTGGGCACCTGAAATATAAAAGATGTGGCATTTGAGATCACAAAATCTCGAACCTGATATCTGGCAAAAAGCTCCACTGGCCCTGCCAAAGGCTCGAGGCCTGTAATCTTGACAGGAGACATCGGCCTTGCAAGGGGATTCAAGGAGTGAAAGAATATGGCACTCGTGACCTCGAATTCCCGGGGCGTAAGATCCTTGAACATTCTTCGCATCCCTTGAGCGCCGATGCCTGTCCTCCTGGTTCTATAACGATATTCAGTGACGAAGTCTTTCGGAAAGCTCACTTCGTACTTAGAACTTGAGTCCTTTGGCCTGACATCGGTTATGTATTGAAGCCTTCCTGAATCGAGGCCAAGGCACATCTGCCCATCCATGCCAGTAATCCCTGGAGAAAGGTCTTTTCTGTCAAAGGAATAATATTTCTTGTTCACTTTCACCAAGATGGTATCAAAAAGCCTTGGAGAACATAGATCCCTTAACCCCTTTATCCAAATCCCTCGGGCATTTGCTGCCATGAGTTCTGGGGCCTTGCCCCTTGCCTTCAAAAGGGAATAGAAGAGTAAAGCAGCATCCACTTGGCTACCATAACCAGAATGAAGGGTCTGGGCTGGGGGCTGAAACTTGAACCTAGTCTGAAAAAGGCCTATAGGAAGTATCTCGAGCTTCTTGGTAAGAAGGCAATAGAGTGCATCTGCCCCTTCAAAAACGGCCAAGGTTTCTTGTGAGCCAGACTGCCCACCAATTGCCGGCACCTTTTCCAACACCCTTTTCCTGAGCCATGTCGCCACTTGCTGCCACGATCCGAAAGAGGAAAAAATAAGAGTGGATGGACGATTCTCCAATGGAGGGCTCAAGGGATCATCTGGAGACTTTTCAAGCTGTTTCCCAGTCCACTCCAGCATCAGCCTGTCTCCATTCTGGTGCTTTGTAAGATGAATCTTACTGGATCCTATGTGATAGTTGAGCCTACTTGTATAAGGTAGATCTATCGTCACCTTCTTTTCTCTGCAAGGGTCTGCCAAACTGAAAGACTCGAGCCCCCAGAAGCCAAGACAGGAATGCTTCACCAGTTCCAGCTCGATGATACATCCTTTTTCAACAGCTGGGAAATTCACAACCTTCACCCTTGCCCCAGAGAAGATAGAGGCACCTTGTGTGGAAGGGTCAACTATGTCGTTTATCTCCTTTGGGCCTACTTCTATGATCTTTCCATCAGGGAGAATGGTCCTGGCAAGCCTGACATCTACCCTTTCAAAGGCGCTGTTGTAAGCAAAGCGAAAGTCCCCCCTGTCCTTTTTTCCCTTATAGGTATTCAGGAGTGTCTTAAAATAAAGCCTCATGGTAAAACTGCCATCGGGGTTCACTCTGTAGTACTTCCCGACCTGGAGATTAATTGCATCAGCCTGTGGAACTGATCCTCGTGTTCCCATGGACAGGCAAGGGCTGGCGACGAACAATAAAAGTAAAAAAACAAGATGCGTTAAGACAATTTTGGGACAACTTATTCCTTCCATGATCACTCCTGACTGCAAGCTTCCAAAGACATGGATTGTAAGCCAGAGGCCTCCATAAGGGCCTGCACCTTCAACAAACCATTGTAATAAGCTGGTGGTATCTCCAATTTCTTGATACTCAAAACTCGCACAATGGACATCCCATCCTTCTGGAGGGAATAACTGGTCTTATACTTAAAAAAGCCGTTTTCTAAACCTTTGGTTTCTGGAAGCCTGACCTTGCAATATGGTAGATCGAAGTTCATGGACTCCTTGATGATTGTTTCAAATGTATAACCTATCCTGAGAGGATAGGTTCTTGTCACCATGGACGCCCTCTTCAAAAGCCAGCTATCCATGAGTCCAAGTGCCCCGCAGGCTGAAAATGGAAAAAGATCTCCTGATTTCTTCAAAGCACCGGGCAACTCAAATTTGCATTCAAAGAAAAAGTTCTTGCTGTCGTCTCCAGGATCCAGCCAAGATATCTCTTGGATCAAAAGCCTTGGCTGCCTTTTCAACAGGAATATCTTCAAAAACCTCTCCTGCTCGTCTTTTGATTTACGCATGAGAACGCTGCGAAATGCTGTATCTGCAAAACCGTGAGCCATAGCCTCCAGTCTTCCTGTCAAGGTCCCATTTTCATGAAGGACATCAGCGATTTCCATTGTAAAAAGATTACTGTCAGGTGCCTTTATCGGGGTAACAAGCAGATCAGAACCCTGAGGCAATGCAGGAAGGCAGGAAGAATCCTGTTCATAATCTGGCAGAAACTGCCTGCTGGTCTCTGACGTAGGGTCCATATAGATCTTGGGCTGCCCCGAGTTATCCAACACAGCAGCAATGGCGTGATTGAAGTTGGGAATAGCCATCTCCGGATCGAGCTTGCTACCTGCACTTACCAACACTGGGGCTGCAGGAAAACCTGCAACCCTAAGCATTGCAACGAGGAGGGCTGCCTTGTCTCGGCATACCCCGTACCTTCTTTCAAAGGTCAAAGATACATCATGGGGCTCAAAACCGGGTCTATTGGCCTCTTCAATAATACCAAGGTAACGAATCCTTCTCGCAACAAAGAAGAACAGGGCATCCAACCGCTGTCTCTCACTGTTTTTCCCCCGGACAAGTCGCTCAACTTCCTTCTTGATGGCATCGTTTACCTTCAATTTGGGGGCCACAAGATCATAGTACCATTTTGAAACATCCTTCCACGACGAAAGAGTGGAAAAGAGAAGCCTCATGGCTACCCGTGAGATCTCAGGCATATATGGCTCTGGCACAAGTTCTGGAATGTCTTTGAAGTGCCAGCGGTAGCGGGCCATTCCATGAGCAAAGGACTTGCCAAATTGGATATCGACGCCTTTCGAACCACCTTTTATCAAGTAATGAAAAGGCATATCTTCAGGCAATTCGATCTCAAGCGAGATGTTTTTTACTGGAAACGTTTGCTGAAGGAGGCTCCTGCCAAAAAAATGGCCCTGGATCATTGGTTTGAAATTGTCCACTTCAACTATGTAATGAATTGTATCCCCGGGATTCAGATTTGGGATAAAGACATTAAGCACTTTAAGATTGGGATCGTAAATATTCATGCGGCTTACAGATGAGGGATCTGTAAGGGTGGAATTATTCTTGAGATCAACCTCAATGGACCTGCCATCTGGCTTGATGACAGCCATCTTTTTTATTTCAAGATGGGAATAATTCTTGTTGAGATAAAAATGCTGGACCTGCTGCCTCCTTTTTCCCTTTTCATCTACTATTTTGATAAAGACCTCATCCCTATCCACATAGCTGCCATCCCTTTTCACCTTGATCTGCTCTTTTTCCTTGGAAAGTATGCAGTGGCTCCGAGAGGAAGGATTTTTGTCTGGCTCCTTGACAAAACCATTCATCAAAGCCCAGGAAGGCTGGCTGAATAGAAGCACCGATATGAAAAGAGACACGGACAAGATATTTTTCCAGATGCAAGGACAAGAAATTTGCTCATTCATGGGTTACACATATCCTCTTGAAAAAAACTTTTTGAGATCACGATGAAATATTTCCCTTTTTCAACGGGTCTCATCACATCCAGGAACAGCCTGGATTTTAGCCCAATGCCACATGGCAGGAGCTTTTTTCGATAGGCTAATAGTAATTCCTTACTTCCCCAACAAAAATTTGGGTTCTTTCCTTACACTGAATACAAAGGAAGAATCGACCTGACCTTTTGAACAGAATCTTTCAGCGACTAAGGGACAAAGACATGGACATGGACAGGAGGTCTTAGCAATGAAGTTTCTACTAAAATGACCTGAAGGGCTATGTCTTTCGGCTGTGCCCCTGCCTATTTCTTGTATCCGTTGCATTCCTTTTGAAGACCAAAGAGGAGCGACTGAAGCAACTTTTTTGACCGGATATTTTGGATAGGCCGCTAACTGCATCATTTTATTTAAAAAATGCAATATTTTTGTTGCACTTCACTCATGGAGCTTTTTCCTCATGGGTTTGGCCTGTCGAGATGCTGTTATTTTTGGAACAGGCTCATAACTTAGTGTAAATGCGCACCTTTTTATACTCAAGATTTGGATAGTTATTTCTTTTGACCCAAATATATCCAATAAAAACATAAAGTTACATATCGGTACACTGCCACCCAATTGATGCATTTCAATGCAAAAAATTTAGTTCCTCATGGTCTGGTTGAGCTTAATTTATTGAAATTATTGATAAATAATTCTCCAGCAAAATGTCAAAAATGGGCACAGAGGTTGCTCTTTGGAGACTAATGTAAATTAGCCAGGAGGAAGTGACAGTGAAAAAACAGAAAATTCCCGCAGCAACTATTATTAGATTATCAGTCTATCAACGTTATCTAAAAAGGCTTCTTGCGCGAGGTATAAAGGTTATTTCGTCAAATGAACTTGCTGTTAGGACCAACGTAAACCCCGCGCAGCTGAGAAAGGATCTTTCTTATTTCGGTAGATTTGGTGTGCGTGGTGTAGGCTATGACGTAGCCACCCTCATGAACAGTATCTCCTCCATACTCGGAGTCATGGAAGGCCATACGGTAATATTGGTTGGAACAGGGCCCATTGGCCAAGCTCTTTTGAGGCACAGGGGCTTTGCTCAACAAGGCTACCGTTTTACAGCCGTATTCGATATCGAATCAGATAAGATTGGGAAAGAATGTGTTGGAGGACTGGTTGTACGTCCTCTGGACGAACTTCCTGCTATCACCCAAAAGGAACCCATAAAACTTGCTGTACTGGCCGTTCCTTCTGACCATGCCCAGAAGGCAGCCGACCAACTGGTTGCCTGTGGCATCAAGGGAATACTCAATTTTTCACCCACAAGGATCAAGGTACCTAGCGGCGTAAGCGTACAATACGTGGATTTCACCATCCTGTTGGACAGCCTGACCTACAACATCTCAAGGTACCAGCAGGAAGGCACTGAACCAAACCAAAACGATCAGGAAATTCCAAAACTCAAATGGGGCAGAGAGCACAGCTGGCCAGTGGTTCAGTCCAATATAAGGACCCATGAAATAGGCTTTAGCAGCTAACCTACTCATGCGGATAGGAAGCTTTTGTTGAATTATCAAATTACTTAGAGAGGAGAGTATCATGAGGAGAAATTTTGTTATCAAGCTAATTACTGTCTTGCTTGCGCTGGCATTTTCGGCTGTCAGTTCCTTTGCTATCGAGGCAACCATCACGTCAGGAGACAGGGTCAAGGCCGGTAATCCTGTTACGGTAAAGGGCAAGATCGATCCTGGCCAGGACTTATACGTGGTCATCTGCACAGAAAAGATGTTCAAGCCTGCAGACTCTCCGGGTGCAAAGGAAAGAAAGAAGCTCACCAAAAAGTTCGGTGATACTGCTATCCCCACAACATATTATGTAATCACCAACAAACCAGAAGACTTGGCCACCCCTAAAAGCGTGGCAATGGGCCAAACTAGCGGACCTTTTGCATTCCCCCCATTCAAGTTCATGGTGAGAATCAACAAGATCAAAAAGTGGGCTGATATCCCTGAAAATGTCAAGGGCCTTCTTGGACCTGTCAATTCTGACGCACAGTGGAAGTTCCTTACATTCACCCATGAAAAGAAGTTTGGCATCAACACTGTAGTCAAGGAAAAACCCCTTGGTGGCGGTACGGCAAGGATGGTACTTACCGACTACAACGCCCAGAGGGAAGACTGGAACAAGGGCACAACCCTGAAGTTCGACAAGGCTACAGGGGAATTCGAGATGACCATGACCCCTTACAAGAACCTGGCGCCTGAAACAAAACTTGCCGTATGGGTCAATGGCCAGAAGACCAACGCCTTTTCCATCGAACCATCCACATTCTACTTCAAGACTGGTGGCTGCTACATGAACCCCTTGGTGGTCCTCGGCGGTGCTTTTGTAATTGGAGTGCTTTTCGTTATCATGGGTGCTGCAGGTGGACTCTTTACTGCTGCATATCAGATCACAGTCATTGGCACAAAGGGACCAATAGGTATCAATGCTGCCAACACCATCAAACCCACAAACCTGTTCCTGACACTTTGTTCACCACTGACAGGGCTTATCAGTTACTTCAAATCAAAACGTTTTGCCTGGCCAGTGGCCATCTTTTTTGCCATAGGTATCCTCATAGGCGCATTTTTCATTGGCCCAACGTTTTCGGCAAAATACCTGCCACTCAAGGCCTACAAGTTCTATCTGGGAATTATCTGTTTGCTCATAGGCTTTAAGCTCTTCCATGAAAGCCTTCCAAGCACCATAGAGAAGAAGAAGGCCCTCAAGGCCATCATCCAGAAGTTCAACAAGGCAGTCGAAGAGGCCAAGAAGACAGGAAAGGCCGCAGAGCTTGGGAAGGTGGAATTCGACAAGTTCAATTTTATAAAATTCGACATGAGGTTCTGGGGTGAGACCTTTGTGGCCAAGCCTCTCACCATGCTCCTTGGCGGTATCATCATGGGTATGATCGCATCCTCCTTTGGTGTTGGTGGCGGCTTCATGTTCATGCCCTTCATGACCACATTCATGGGATATCCAATGTACCTGGCAGTTCCTATTGCACTTGCCGGCACCTTTGCCACATCCCTTGGTGGTATCTCTAAATACATCCTCATGGGTTACCAGCCAGACTGGATAATGGCAGCCTGTATCGCAGGCGGGGCCATTGGCGGTGGAATGGTTGGCCCAAAGATCCAGAAGAAGCTTCCTGAGATATTCCTGAAGAGGATGCTGGCTCTTGCCCTTATCATCGTCTTCATGAAATACACAAAGCTCCTTCCATTCATGAGATAAGAAAACCTTTTATTGACCCTCCAGGTAACCCGCCTGCCATCAAGCTTGCAAAAGATGGCGGGCGGCTTTATTTTGTGCCCCATGGATTTCTTACTTACCCAGATCAATGCCATATTCGACTGGATCTTTGCAGGAATAGTAGTACCTCTATTCTCTACAGCCTCCCGCATCTTGGAGTTGGCCATCTTGAGACCAATGGACGCAATGCATTTTCCGTTCTGGCTGGAAATCGTAGTGATTGCCTCTTTAACAGCACTTCTATCCCTGTTCATAAGAAGGCTTCTCAAAATAGATGAAAAGGAAGCAGCCTTCCAAGAGGCGTTTCTGGCAAGAAAACAGGCCCAAGAACTTATTAAAGACATAGACGACTGGAAAAAACAAGCAGTCCTATACGATGCCAGCGACAAACAACTAGACGAAGAATTCAATACCTATCTTGCACAGCGTTTCGCAAGATATGGCCTGACCTATCTCATGCCTGTATTTCTGGTGCTTTTTTGGCTGGATTCCGTAAGGCCAGCATGGCTGCTGGAAGCTCAGACAGGCTCTCCCTTTGCCATCGATCTGCCACCCAACAGTTTTGGTATTCCGGGAATTTCCATTCCGCTACTATTTCTGACAGTATATCTCCTTTTGATAGCAGGCTATTTCAAGTTTAGGAAAAAGCCCAAGATAGATCTTTCTGCCCTTTCTAAGTATTCTCAAAAATAGCACAACTTTCAGTGAAGCAAAAAAGGTACAGGTGCATCATTTAGATGGCACTTCTTTTTTCAAGATTTATTAATGGTTATCATTGGAAATATTTTAAGGGATATCTTGATTAACTAATTGATAATGTAAACTTTTCCTATTCCTTTTAACAAAGAAAACTTTTGCCCGCTATCAAAATCCAAATAAATAAATCCCTATTTGAAGTGCAACCCAAAAGTTGCACTTTGTTCTTATTGTAATTTCTTCAATTTTTTTATGTTTTTACAAGTTAATGATTTTACATAAATTTTTTGAAATCAAAACATGTACTGAATCAGGCATGGGAATTGCGTGTATTTTCTCAATTAAAATCAACCCGGAGGTGTTTTTTATGAAAAAGGACAAGATACCGGCGGCCACAATAATCAGGTTGTCGGTTTACCAGCGTTACCTCAAGAGACTTCTTAACAGAGGTGTCAAGGTGGTATCATCGAATGAACTTGCCATGGAGGCGAGTGTCAATCCGGCACAACTGAGGAAAGATCTCTCTTATTTCGGTAGGTTCGGTGTGAGGGGGGTTGGCTATGACGTTGCCTCTCTTTCAAGAACCATCTCCGGCATCTTGGGTCTGGTGGATGAATGGAGAGTGGTTCTCATAGGAACCGGACCCATTGGCCAAGCACTTTTGAGGCATCCGCAGTTTGCCAAGCAAGGTTATCACTTTGAGGCGGTTTTTGACATAGACGAATCCAATGTTGGCAAGGAATTTGACGGTGGCCTCAAAGTACATGGCCTGGACAAGCTTCCAGAAATAGTCAGGGAGAACTCCATTCAACTTGCTGTCCTGGCAGTCCCCTCTGACAAGGCTCAAGAGGTAGCTGACAAGCTTGTTGAATGCGGAGTGAGGGGCATCCTCAACTTCTCTCCAACAAGGATAAAGGTCCCAAGGGGTGTCAGCGTGCAATATGTGGATTTCACCATTTTGCTGGACAGCCTGACCTACAATATTTCTAGGAACCGAGGCAAGGCAGTGGATACTAGTTCGGAAACAGGCAAACCAAAATGGGGCAGAGAGCACAGCTGGCCAGTGGTTCAGTCCAATATCCATGGTCAAGAGGTTGGCTTGAGCAGTTAGTGCAACAAAAAGGTTGCACTTAATCTTTAATAAAGAGAGAGGAGAAAGTCATGAAGAGAAAGTTTTTTTTGCAATTCCTATCTGTCCTTGTAGTGCTGGCATTTTCGGCTGTCAGTTCCTTTGCTATCGAGGCAACCATCACGTCAGGAGACAGGGTCAAGGCCGGTAATCCTGTTACGGTAAAGGGCAAGATCGATCCTGGCCAGGACTTATACGTGGTCATCTGCACAGAAAAGATGTTCAAGCCTGCAGACTCTCCGGGTGCAAAGGAAAGAAAGAAGCTCACCAAAAAGTTCGGTGATACTGCTATCCCCACAACATATTATGTAATCACCAACAAACCAGAAGACTTGGCCACCCCTAAAAGCGTGGCAATGGGCCAAACTAGCGGACCTTTTGCATTCCCCCCATTCAAGTTCATGGTGAGAATCAACAAGATCAAAAAGTGGGCTGATATCCCTGAAAATGTCAAGGGCCTTCTTGGACCTGTCAATTCTGACGCACAGTGGAAGTTCCTTACATTCACCCATGAAAAGAAGTTTGGCATCAACACTGTAGTCAAGGAAAAACCCCTTGGTGGCGGTACGGCAAGGATGGTACTTACCGACTACAACGCCCAGAGGGAAGACTGGAACAAGGGCACAACCCTGAAGTTCGACAAGGCTACAGGGGAATTCGAGATGACCATGACCCCTTACAAGAACCTGGCGCCTGAAACAAAACTTGCCGTATGGGTCAATGGCCAGAAGACCAACGCCTTTTCCATCGAACCATCCACATTCTACTTCAAGACTGGTGGCTGCTACATGAACCCCTTGGTGGTCCTCGGCGGTGCTTTTGTAATTGGAGTGCTTTTCGTTATCATGGGTGCTGCAGGTGGACTCTTTACTGCTGCATATCAGATCACAGTCATTGGCACAAAGGGACCAATAGGTATCAATGCTGCCAACACCATCAAACCCACAAACCTGTTCCTGACACTTTGTTCACCACTGACAGGGCTTATCAGTTACTTCAAATCAAAACGTTTTGCCTGGCCAGTGGCCATCTTTTTTGCCATAGGTATCCTCATAGGCGCATTTTTCATTGGCCCAACGTTTTCGGCAAAATACCTGCCACTCAAGGCCTACAAGTTCTATCTGGGAATTATCTGTTTGCTCATAGGCTTTAAGCTCTTCCATGAAAGCCTTCCAAGCACCATAGAGAAGAAGAAGGCCCTCAAGGCCATCATCCAGAAGTTCAACAAGGCAGTCGAAGAGGCCAAGAAGACAGGAAAGGCCGCAGAGCTTGGGAAGGTGGAATTCGACAAGTTCAATTTTATAAAATTCGACATGAGGTTCTGGGGTGAGACCTTTGTGGCCAAGCCTCTCACCATGCTCCTTGGCGGTATCATCATGGGTATGATCGCATCCTCCTTTGGTGTTGGTGGCGGCTTCATGTTCATGCCCTTCATGACCACATTCATGGGATATCCAATGTACCTGGCAGTTCCTATTGCACTTGCCGGCACCTTTGCCACATCCCTTGGTGGTATCTCTAAATACATCCTCATGGGTTACCAGCCAGACTGGATAATGGCAGCCTGTATCGCAGGCGGGGCCATTGGCGGTGGAATGGTTGGCCCAAAGATCCAGAAGAAGCTTCCTGAGATATTCCTGAAGAGGATGCTGGCTCTTGCCCTTATCATCGTCTTCATGAAATACACAAAGCTCCTTCCATTCATGAGATAAGAAAACCTTTAACTGATAGACGACAAAAGGCTGTCTGCTTAAAAGCAGGCAGCCTTTTTTTATTCACTCCAATATAATATGTCTCAGCACCACATGACTACCACATGGCCCTATAAGAAACCTGGAAAAAGGCCTTTATATACATTGAAGAAGGTAACAAGCTTGTCTTATTAAAAAGGCTATAATCCAGGCAAGTATCATCAAATAGCTGACACTGAAGGCAGTCCATCCAGCAGAGCCCGTCTCACGCCAGATGGTTGCAACAGTCACCAGACAAGGGACATAGATTAGCACAAAGGCCATGAAAGCAAGGGCTGTGGCCTTATCAATCCCGCTTTCCTTCAATGCCTTTTTCAGGCTGGCAGAGTCGTCCTCTCCAGTCTGATATAACACCCCCATTGTGCTGACAACTACTTCCTTTGCCACAAATCCTGTCACAAGGCTTACTCCAAGCTTCCAGTCAAAACCCAGTGGTGAAATGAAAGGCTCTATTGCATGGCCTATCCTGCCAATGTAACTCCTTGCAAGCCGTTCCTCTTCCATGGATCTTTTGAGTTTCTTGATCTTATTCTTGAGATGAGAAAGAGATACCTCGTCTTGGGCCGCTCCAGCCCCATGAGCTTTGATCCTCGAAGCCAACTGTTGAATCTGTCCTTGATAATCCACAGAGTATTGGATATCCCTGGGAAATGCCCCTAGAAACCAAATCACTATTGAAAAGGCCAGCACTACACCCCCCATCTTCTGAAGATACACCTTTCCTTTTTCCCACATGTGTATGAGGACGCTCTTCAAAGTAGGCAATCTGTAAGGGGGAAGTTCCAGCACAAAGGGCGCACTTTGCCCCTTGAAGATCGTATGGCTGAACACCTGCCCAACAACTATGGCCAACACCACGCCAAGAAGGTATATGCCAAATATGACATTTCCTGCTGTCTTGGGGAAAAAGGCGCCTGCCATCAATACATAAACGGGTAGCCTTGCCGAGCAGCTCATCAAAGGGTTGATGAGTATGGTCAAGAGCCTGTCTCTTTTCGTTTCCAGGGTTCGGGCGGCCATTATCGCAGGAACATTGCATCCAAAACCCATTAGTAACGGTATAAAAGACTTGCCGTGGAGTCCCAAGGTGTGCATAATCCGGTCCATTATAAAGGCTGCCCTCGCCATGTAGCCTGTATCTTCAAACAGGCTGATGCCAAGAAAAAGCAGAAGGATATTAGGCAAAAAGACAATCACTCCCCCCACTCCTCCTATGATGCCTTCGACTATCATGTCTCTTAAAAGGCCAGCGGGCAGCGCCTTTGAGACTATCTGAGCCAAGGCATCCACTCCATTTTCTATCCATTCCACTGGATAGGCCCCCAGGGTGAAGGTGGCCTGGAAGAGGACATACATGAAAAAGAGAAGTATAGGAAAGCCCAGCACCCTGTTTGTCAGTACCTGGTCTATCTTGTCTGAAATGGTCTTTTTGGCAACGGCGGAAAGGCGCATGGTCTCTTTCAAGGCCCCGGCTATAAAACCATATCTAGCCTCGGCTATGACAGTTTCTGCGTCTTCTTGAAAGATGGAAAGGATATGTTGACGGCTCTTTTCCACCTGGGCCATTATCTCCTTGGCTATGGGCGAAGCGGCAACCCTTTCTTCAACTATCTTGTCCTTTTCCAGCAGCTTCACAGCCAACCACCTGGGATAGTAGCTCTGGTTTAGCTCAGGATCTCCTTTAAGTACCTCCCTAATCTTAAGTATTTCCTCTTCTATTTCCCTGCCATAATTTATGTGGATATGTCTGGAGGTCGCTTCCTTACCTTCAGCAACCTCAACCACCGTATCCAGCAGCCTATCGATGCCCTCACCCCTGGTGCCTACTGTCTCCACGATGGGCACGCCGAGAAGAGTCGAAAGTTGCTGATAGTCTATCTTTATGCCCCTCATCCTTGCCACATCCACCATGTTCATGGCAAAAACCAAGGGGATGTTGAGTTCTATGAGCTGCACTGCAAGGTAGAGATTCCTCTCGAGATTCGAGGCATCCAGGATATCCACCACCACATCTGGATGCTCCTCAAGGATGAAGTTTCTAGCCACCACCTCTTCGACTGAATAGGCTGTAAGGGAATAGATACCTGGCAGATCGACTACAATGATCTCCCTGCCTTCATGGACAAGCCTGCCCTCCTTTTTCTCCACTGTAACACCAGACCAGTTCCCCACCTTCTGCCTCGCCCCTGTGAGCTGATTAAAGATAGTGGTCTTCCCTGCATTTGGATTGCCTGCCAGGGCGATGGTTATGTGTTCACGGCTTGTTTTCATGAATCTTCATTCCTGCCAAATTCGTATACTGAGCCAGCTTCTATCCGGAATGCCGTGGCCTTGAATATGGCCACCTTTACGTGATCCTCGCTGTAGACAGTCGCAAAGTAAACCCCGGTGCGTCTTCCCTGATATTCCTGTTCACAGGTCACAGTGATCACGGAACCTTCCTTGACTGGCCTGAAGTAGTTTATGGAGGCCTCGATGGCAAGGGCCATCTGCCCATGGCAATTGGCAGCAAGGGCAAACGCAACGTCTGCAAGGGCGAAAAGGGCGGCCCCATGGCACAATTTTGCAGCATTGAGGTGATTTTTCCCTACCCTCATGGACAACTTCGCCCTGCCGGGTGCTGTTTCCTGAATATCCATATCGAAAAGATCAATGAGCTTGTCATGTTCACGGATGTGTTCCGTTACCTTAGTCACAGTATCCATATAGTATCTCCCTTAATCCTATTCATGCCTCAAGGCCCTTGCCCTGGACACATTTAGCCCCAGACGCGCGATATCAACTGCTCACCAAGAAGAAAGATCAAAAAAAAGACTGCTGCAACCAATATTATGGTGGCACCACTTGTAAGATCGTACATGTAGGAAAGCCATAACCCTGTAAGAACAAAAACTATATTGGCCAGACAGGAAGCCATCATCATTCCAGCCAGCGACTTGGCAAACCTTTCTGTCAGATAAGGCGCTATGGTGAAAAGGGCCATCACCAGAATGAGTCCTACTACCCGTATAGTCATGACTACTGCGAGCGCGACCAGGCCTAAAAATAGAAAATGGAACCCCCTGACAGGCACGCCCCTGACTTTAGCAAACTCCATGTCGTAGCTCATCGACAGGAATTCCTTATAGAAGAGGCATACAACTACCAAGGTCACGAGATCGACCGCAGCCATGATCTTTATATCTGAAGATGGCACTGTGAGGATACTGCCAAAGAGAAAGCTCATTAGGTCAACGTTGTAACCAGGGCTTATATCAATAAGAATGATGCCAATGGCCATACCCACGGCCCACAAGACCCCAATGAAGGTGTCCATTCTCTCTCTGCGCCCTACAGTCACCGCAGCCATGATAAGGGCCATAAAAATGGAAAAACCCAATATGCAAGGCAGTGCAGGAAGAGAAAGGAAAAAAGCCAGCCCCACTCCTCCGTAGGCTGCATGGGCGATACCCCCCGCAAGGAACACGGCCCTGTTGACCACCACAAGACTTCCAATCAATCCGCAGGCAATACTTGCCAGTAGGCCAGCCAAGATAGCGTTGTGAATGAATGGCAAGGACAAAATTTCCATGATCAATGGTCCTTGTGTGTGCCAAGAACCCTGTGGGGTATGCCATGTGCCACCATCTCCACAGGGCACGTCTCTGCCTTACCCATTAATAGTGAAGACATCTCTGGCGTGATCTTTGGTTCATGGTGAAAAAAGACCCTCTCATTGACACAAATGATGGATTTTACATATCTGGATAAAAGGCCCACATCATGTGTGACAAAAAGGATGGTCATCTTTTCATTCAGGCGGCCCAAGAGATCGAAAAGCATAGTCTGGCCATCAATATCAATGCTCGCCATAGGCTCATCCAAAAACAAGACCTCTGGTTCTGAAATCAAGGCCCTGGCGAGTAGTGTCCGTTGAATTTGCCCTCCAGAAAGATCCCCAATTCTCTTGTGCTGATATTCTTCCATCCCCACAAGCCGCAGCACCCTTTGGGCCGCGTCCTTATCCTCACTGGTGAATCTGCAGCCCAGGCCGGTAAAGCCCAGACGGCCCAGAAGTGCCACCTCGAACACGGTTATGGGAAACCCCTTTTCACCTGTACTGTACTGGGGCATGTATCCTACACGCCTGCGCGTCTTGGCAGGATCATCTCCAAGAAGCTTAACCTTGCCCTTTTTGGGCCTCAATAACCCCAGCATGAGCTTTACAAGGGTTGTCTTGCCACCCCCATTTGGTCCAATAATGGCAACAAAATCTCCACGGTATATCCGTATATTCACGTCTGTCAACACAGGTGCGCTATTGAAGGAAAAGGAGCAATTTTTCATCTCTATGTCAGGCTCCTGCCTTGGCTCCATATCTGAATCCCCTAAGCGGGTTCTCGGCTTGCTAATCATCTAAGATTTTCTTTTATCTTCCTTGCAACAAAGAGCAGGTTCTTGTCCCATTCATATGCCAGGGGATCTGCGGGTATCAATGTGGCACCTATGGAATCGGCTATGGCCACTGCGCTCTTTTGGGAATATTGGGGTTGAATCAGGATGGCAGAAATGTTGGATTCACGAGCCATCCTGACCAGCTTTACCAGGTGTGCCGGTTTGGGTTCCTTGCCCTCCTCTTCAATTGGGATCTGCTTAAGACCATAAGCTTTGGCAAAATAGCCCCAGCAGGGATGATATACCATGAAGGCATCTTGCTGGATCCTTTTGTGCCCTGGATTAAAGATGTTCATGATCTTGATGTCCGTGCTAACAACAAGGTTTATAAAAGAGGCGTATCTATCCTGAAAGTATGACATACTCTCAGGCTGGGCATTGACGAGGGCATCGAGGATATTTCGTGCCTGCAGCATCACCAAGGGTGGAGAAAGCCAAATGTGCGGATCCATTATCCCTGAGCTGGCTGGGCCTGCCCGCCTGTCTGACGGCAAGCTTCTGCTCATGGGCAAAAGCTTTATGCCTTCCTGGGTAAGTATTATGGAGAGCCCGGGATTTGTGTCTTTGAATCTTTTGAGCCAAACCCTTTCAAAGGGTACACCAATGGCAAAATATATCTTGGCCATAGACAACTTGGCCATCTGCCTTGGCTTTGGCTCGTAGGTTGCCGGATTTGCGCCAGGGGCAACCATTACAGACACGTTAACCTTGTCACCCCCTATCTTTTCCACAAAAAACTTCTGGGGAAGTATGCTAACCACTACCTGGAGCTTCTCGGGTGCACCAAAGGAATTGGTCGGAAGGCAACACATTGAAAAGATGAAAAAAACAGAAAACAACCTCCACATGCAGCCCCTTTTCAAGATACCAAACTCCTTTTTCACAAAAGTCGCTCTCCCTATAAGTAATCGGTTAAAAACAGATCAAGCCCAAAGGCCAAATAGGTAACCTGAGGCTTCTGAAACAATTTTTCACATATGCCAAAAACAGCTAATTGTTATTGCAACAAAATTGCAAGAAAGTCAAGAAGATTCAAAAGACACCTTGAAGCTCATTATTGGGGCTTAGGGAAAAGGAGAAAAAAACTTACGGCAGAAAGGATACTACCAGTCGTAAATGACCTCCCATTCGGCAGTGAAAGGCGCATCTCCTGGTTTGTAGATTCTATAGGTCGTTTGCCCTTGTCCGGGGTCACTATCCTTCTCTTCTCTCCAAAGCCTCAATTCTATTGCTGGGGTTGGCTGAAGGATTTCAGCATTTCCGTTGTTATTTTCCAACCAGAACTCCCTTTCTTCTATGACCTTCCAAAGGGAACCATCCCTCCTGCACCTGACACGTTCTCCGACCCTTGGGAGCTCTAGTTTCTGTCTAAGCTCCTTGAATTTGTAAGGAGATTTTGCTCCATGGTCCAAAACCCGTTCTCCCAAGAACATGATCCCTATAGCCCCTATGGGTGCCGTAAGCAAAATGGACATTACGGCAATAGCAAGGATAAGATCTCCAGAGGCCACACCATAGGCCAAGGGGACTGCCCCAATGGCCGCTTGGACCGTGGCCTTTGGAATGTATGACACTATGGTGAAAAGCCTTTCCATTTGGGTCAAGGGTGTGCCGAAAAGACAAAGGTATGTGCCTATGCTTCTAAAGACAAGGCCGATGAGGATCAGAAGGCTTCCCATAAGCCCTGCATCCATGGCCACATTGATATTCACCTGTGCCCCAACCAATACGAAAAGCAGGAGTTCTGCAAACACCCAAAGCTTTTTGAGCTTCTGGGACATTATGTGGGCTATTGGCTCGGATTTTTCTAGGATTATGAAACCGATTGCCATTACACCGAGAAGACTTGCTATGGGCACATGGCCTTCGAATTTCTTTTCGATCCAAGTGAGCATTATGGAAACACCGAGAACAATCAAGGTTCTTTTGGGAGGCCGCCAGTCATACTTTTCAAAGAGTCTGTACAGGATATAGCCTGGTATCAAGCCTATAAGTATCCCCAGCACGATGGAAACCGGAATTTCCGCAAGTTTTGCCCAGATGTTCACGTCCCCACCGCCGTACATCCCTAAAAATATGGTAAACAGGACTATTACAAACACGTCATCCACGGACGAAGCGGCCAGCACAAGGGTTGGAATCCCCTTTTTGGCACCTCGGCCCCTGTCCATGAAGTCGATCATTAGGGGTACCACAACGGCCGGGGATACTGCTCCGAGAATAGCTCCGAGAATGGCAGCCTCCAGATAGCTGATACCAAGAAGCTTGGGGCCAAAATACGTCACTGCAGCTATCTCAAAGAGTGCAGGCACAGCACTCAAGAGAAGGGCTGTACGCCCTACTCTGTTCAATGTGTCCCGCCTAAGTTCAAAACCTGCCCTGAGAAGGATGACGATCAGGGCTATCTTTCTGAAATCGCCAGATACGTTCATCATGTCTGGCGACATCAAATTGAGGACATAGGGGCCAGCCAGTATGCCTATGAGCAGCATGCCTATGAGCCCTGGGAGCCTGATTCTCTTGAAAAGATAATCTGCCCCCAAACCAAGCAATATAACGAGTGCTATGCTGAGATCCATTCCAACCCTCACACAAAAAAAGGCCCTGCCTGAAAAACTCAAGCAGGGCCTGAAAATCAGAACATTCTGCTTGCAAAAAGAGACAAAAGCAAAATTTTTGTCAAACAGAAGTCATCAACTGTATCCTGTAACAGTGGTTCGGGCAGACTTCATTGCCCCTGAAAAGTTTAGCGAATATGACATGGGGGAATTCAGGTGTCAAGGCATTACGGGGTGAAATACAAATTGCATCTGTCCTGATTGTCTTTCCATGAAAATGATCATGGCAGCCGCATATCAGCCACCCACGAGCATGAAAGTGCATTTTGGGGTACATTTTCCCTGATGGATGAGGCTGTTGATACATTGTGTAGCTAGTGGCTACTGATATGTCGAACAAGGACTATGTTGGGTTTTGAATGGGGCCTGGTTTCCCCTAGTTGGAAACTATTGCCAAGCCGGCTCACAAAAGAAATCCCGCCTTGATGCAGGAATAATCGCCTCTGACTTTTTGAACAGGATCTTTCAGCAACTTAAGGAGACGAGGGAGGCTTCTTTATTTTTCTCAAAAAAATTTTGTGCCGCCTCCAGGGCCTCTGACATGGTCGCCGCCCTTTGCACCGCCATTGCCAGCCTGTTTCCAAAGGGATAGTTTCTGGAAAAATAGTGAGTGAATTCCTTCAATCGTCCAATCTGTCTCTCCTTGGGAAACCTGGAAACCAGCTCATTGAAAAAATATTCATAGATGCCTGGAAGATCAATGGCATCAGGCTCCTTACCCTTGCCATAAAGCCTGGAAGCAATGACCGAAAAGATCCAAGGAGAAATGGCTGACGCCCTTCCTATCATGAGTCCGTTGGCACCTGTGACCTCAAGACACCTTCGGGCGTCTTCTACGGAAAATATTCCTCCATTCACCACAAGGGGTATATCGAGCCAAAGCCTTGCCTTGGCTGCCCATTCCCAGCGTGGCCGTCTGGAGAAAGGCTCTTTGTCTAACCTCGCATGGAGATAGAGGCAGTCCACACCAAGATCTTGAAGTAAAAGCAGCCTGGCCTTCAATTCTTCCTCATGGAGCTTAGGACCAAGGCGTATCTTGGCAGTAAAGGGCTTGCTGGTGCAAGACCTGATCTTTTTCACTACTGCCTTGAGCCTTTCCATGTCTTCCCACAGGGCCATTCCGCAGCCAAGTCTTCTCACCTTAGGGGCACCGCAGCCAAGATTCAAATCCACTGCGGCAGCACCAAGCTCTTCCACTCTCTCTACAGCCTTGGGGATATCTTCAGGGCTTCCTGCCAGGAGCTGGTAACTCAAAGGCGACTCCACCTTGGTTGTGATGAGATATGGTGAATGCCTAGGACTTTCCACTGGAAGACTCCTTGCTGAAAGCATTTCCGTACTGTACAAACCCACTCCGCCAAATTCTGCAATGAGGGCACGCAAGGCAGAATGGGTGAGTCCTGCCATTGGCGCAAGGAAAAGCGGAGGGCTTATTTTCAAGCCTTTTATCACCATGGAAGATTCGATACTTTTTGAAACATCAACCATGATATCCCTTTTTCGACACCTTCATGACAGATTCCAACACCCTCCTCTGCGCCGCTCTGTCCCTCCTGTTCTTGGCCACATAGATGGGCTTTTTCTTGTAGCGATCAAGCCCTGTAACATACATGGCTGTAGCTAGGGTGCCGGGAGTGGGGGTGAAATCCTGGAACTTACGCACCGGAAGCTTCAGTTTTTCAAGCTTTTTCTTCATCCCGTACATGTGATGCATGGTGCAACCAGGATGAGACGTGATGAAATAGGCTGAAATCTCGAGTTCCTTTTTCATCTTCGCACTCACCTTTCTTGCAATGTGCAAGAATCTTTCAAGAAGAGCCCCTCCTGGCTTGTGCATGAGAAAGAGGACTTCATCTTCTGTGTGTTCTGGTGCTATCTTTAGCACTCCTGGCGTATGATCGTGCAGGATCTTTTTCAGCAGGCCTGGCGTCTTGATTAAAAGATCCATCCTGAGACCAGAGGAGATGAAAAGGTGTTTCACCCCCCTAACCTTTGTCGCCTTTCCCAGGAGTGTAACAAAGGCGTTCTCGTCTATCTCAAGATGGCGACATATTTGGGGAAAGAGACAATCCCTCCTTTTACATATATCAATCCTTTTGCACCTGATGCCATAGAGATTAGCGGTTGGGCCACCTAGATCTGTTATGGTGCCCCTAAAATCTTCCATTTTTGCCACCTGCTCCACCTCTTTCAACACGGAATCAGGGCTCCTTGAAACCACCACTGGCCCTTGGTGCCTGGCAATGGCACAAAAGGAACAGTTGCCACAACATCCCCTTACTGCAGTGATAGAATGCCTTATCATATCGAATGCCGGCACTTCCGGAAAATCGGGGTGAGGGGCCCGCGCAAAGGGCAACTCGTAGATCTCATCAAGCTCTTTAGAAGACAAGGGTTTTGCAGGAACGTTCTGCCACAGATACATTGCTCCTTGTTGCCTTTGTACAAGGATCCTGGGATGAGATGTCCTGCTCGAGGCATCTATCTCGAGCTCGGCATCCAGAAAACTTGCTCTTTTCTCTTTTATCTCTTGCCAGCCTGGAAGCTCTAGGACATCAACACTGGCCTTTCTTTTCCTGTAGGTTTTCTCAGTGAGTCTTTCACATGTACCTGGAATCGCCTCAAGTGGTCTGTCAGAAGAAATGCGTCTTGCCACCTCGAGGACAGCCCTCTCTCCCATGCCATATATCAGAAGGTCTGCCTTGGAATCCACGAGCACAGAGTTTCTCAGCCTTTCTTGCTGATAATCATAATGGATGAATCTCCTAAGCGAGGCCTCGATACCTCCGAGGATGATGGGCACCCCAGGCCAGGCGGCCCTTGCCAGATTGGCATAGCGTATGCAGGCCCTGTCTGGCCTCCTCCTGTTGGCCTTCGTCCTGTCTTTACCCCAATAGGGATTGCCATGCGGGCTATACACATCCCTTTTCCTGACCCTTGCATTGCCTGTATAATTTGCCACGACAGAATCCAGGTTGCCTGCAGATATGCCAAAAAAGAGCAACGGCCTGCCAAACTGTCTGAAATCTTCTGGGCCATGATGCCTGGGCTGGGAAAGGATGGCCACCTTGTAGCCATGACTTACGAGCCAACGTCCTATCAATGCTGTTCCAAAGGAGGGATGATCCACATAGGCATCGCCTGTAACCAAGACTATATCTACACTTTTCCAGCCAAGGGCCTCCATTTCCTCTCTTTTACATGGCAGAAACTTCAATTGCACATCCTCTTCCACAAATAAGATAAAGATGTATCATGCGATAGCCACACGACCAAAGGATAAGGGGTTAAATATATACTATTTGGCAAAAAAGTGGTTAGATTTCAAAAAGATTTTAAACATTGCCTCAAGGCTCCATTTAGGCCTGATTTACAAACGACATTTACTAGCATACGAAAGGGGGCCGGGAACCATGAATTCGGACCCATCGACCAATCTTTCCATACCTGAGCTGCCTGAACCCATCTGCGGACTCCAGGACATTGCCCTCAACCTCTGGTGGACATGGAATCCCAGGGGCAAGAACCTGTTCAGGCTCCTAAACCCGTATCTCTGGAAGGAAAGTGGCCACAATCCAATAAAGATGTTGAAAGAGCTCCCTGAAGAGGAGCTTCAGGCCCTTTGTAAAAACGAAGTATTCATGCGGGAATACCGATATGTGCATGCCTTGTTCAAGGGCTATATGAGAGAACGTACAGCCTTCTGCCCTGAAGAATCCCTACCCATCGCCTATTTCTGTGCCGAATATGGCCTGCATCATTCAGTGCCCATATATTCTGGAGGGCTTGGTTTCCTCGCAGGTGATATTGTCAAGGAATCCAGCGACATGGGCCTTCCCATGGTCGGGGTTGGCTTTATGTATCCCCAGGGTTACGTCCGCCAAGTAATAGGAAGTGACGGCTGGCAAAACAGCCTCAACGAGCCACTGGAACGGGATACTGCTCCCATTGAAAGGGTCCTTGATGAACAAGGTCAGCACCTTACCATCCAGGTCCCATTCATCGACCCCCCAGTATATGCCTCTGTATGGAAGATCAATGTCGGCAGGGTCAAACTATACCTACTGGATACGGACATAGAACAAAATGACCCCTGGGACCGGGAAATTTCCTCAAGGCTTTATACGCCAGACCTCAACCAGAGGCTTCGCCAGCAAATAGTCCTAGGCATAGGCGGATACAGGGTTCTCGAAAGATTGAACATCAAATACTCTATATTGCACCTCAATGAAGGCCATCCCGCATTTGCCCTCTTCGAGAGGGTTAGAAGTTTCATAGAGGTGGAGGGTATCGGCTTGGATGAAGCAATAGACAGGGTAAAGCGCACCTCTATCTTTACCACTCACACTCCATTACAGGCGGCCACCGATGTCTACAGCTTCGATATGATGAGCCACTACTTCTGCGATTACTGGAAACGTCTTGGCATGGAAAAGGAACGTTTTTTGCGCTTTGGCGTGAACCCAGACGACCCGGCAGCAGGCTTTAACATGACGGTATTTGGCATAAAGATGTGCAACTACAGAAATGCAGTTAGCAAAAAGCACTGTGAGGTAACGCAAGACATCTGGAAAAATATCTTCTCGCAATCATCTGAAAATGAGGTCCCAATAAACTATGTGACCAATGGGGTGCATCTTTCCACATGGCTGGCAGACGAATTTCTTGAGGCCTTCGACGCCATACTGGGTGAAAGCTGGCTTGACATGCAGGATAACAGGGACATCTGGCTTCGGATCAACGAGCTCAGCGATGAGGAAATATGGAAGATACATTATGGCCACAAGGTATCCATGGTCAATTTTATCAGGGAAAGGGTAAGACGGAAATGGTCTGAGGAGGGCATAGATCCCCTAGTGGCGATGGCAGAGGGGGTAATGCTAGACCCTGACGTATTAACCATAGGTTTTGCTAGAAGGATGACGAGTTACAAACGGCCAGACTTGATACTCCATGACCTCGACAGACTGGACAAGATCATCAATAATTTTGCCAAACCCGTCCAGATCATATTTGCAGGCAAGGCGCATCCTTCAGACAACCCTGGGAAAAAGATCCTCCAGCATATTTTCAAAACTGCTCAGGATCCAAGGTTCAGGGGCCGAATCGCCTTTGTGGAAGACTATGGAGAGAACGTGGCAAAATGCCTTGTGCGCGGCGTGGACGTGTGGCTCAACAACCCGGAGATCCCCCTTGAGGCCTGCGGCACCAGCGGAATGAAGGCCGCCATCAACGGCACCCTTCACCTGTCTGTCTTGGACGGATGGTGGCCTGAGGGCTATAGTGGGAAAAATGGCTGGGCCTTTGGAGGTGAAGTCTCCGACAACGCATTGGATGCAGCGGCGCTTTATGATCTTTTGGAAAGGGAGATAGTGCCCCTATATTATGATATGGGCGATAAAGGCTTTTCACGGGGGTGGGTCAGGATGATGAAAGAAGCCATCATGACCATAGCCCCAACCTTTGGTGCCAGACGCATGATGAAAGATTACTTGGAAAAATTCTACCTTCCTATTTCCAGGGAACTTGCCAGAGAAGAAAAGAGGAATAATTCAAATGGAGAACCCGGGCTTCCGGCTCCTTCTTATACGGTGTGAAAGGCCATGATTCAAACCGGTATTGAAAGATTTTGCCTTGCTCCCCCAGCATGGGCCAAAAAGCAGGCCATAGGTATTCTGTGTAATCAGGCATCGGTGGATTCAAAACTTCGACATTCGAGAATACTTATCAACGAGGCCTTACCGGGCCATTTGAAGGCTGTCTTCAGCCCGCAACATGGCCTTTTCGCAGAAAAGCAGGACAACATGAAGGAGTCAAGCCATGAAACCGATCCTGATCTTGGTATCCCAGTTTTCAGTCTATATGAAAAATCCAGGACCCCACTCAAGAACCAACTGGACCTGATAGACCTTTTTGTAGTGGACATCCAGGACGTAGGTACAAGGGTTTATACATATATATGGACACTCCTTCTCGCCATGAAGGCCTGCGAAAAGGCTGGGGTTTCGATGGCTGTGCTCGACAGGCCAAACCCTATAGGCGGAAACATGGTGGAAGGCAACCTACTGGACCAGGAGCTTCATTCCTTTGTGGGCATGGCCCCTATTCCAATGCGCCACGGGCTAACTGTGGCCGAACTTGCCATCATGTTTAAGTCCATTTTCCACTTGGATCTCGAGCTTCACATAGTGAAGATGAAGGGCTGGACCAGAAACATGTTATTCCCTGATACAGGCCTTTACTGGGTGCTTCCCTCCCCCAATATGCCCACCTTTGAAACTGCTCTCGTCTATCCAGGCCAGGTCATATTGGAAGGGACGAATCTGTCTGAAGGCAGAGGAACCACAAGGCCATTTGAAATATTTGGCTCCCCTTACATAGACACAAAAAAGGTGCTGAAATATCTCGTACCTACCAGAGGTTTCATACTCAGAGAACAATTCTTCGAACCCACATTCAACAAATGGCAAGGAGAAAGATGTAAAGGCTTTCAGATCCATGTAACCGATCCAAACACCTTTCAACCCTACCGATTTACCCTCTCCCTCCTTTCGGCAATACATCGAACCTGTAACGAGGAGTTTGCCTGGACTCCCCCGCCATATGAGTACGACTACGAAAGGTTGCCAGCGGATCTTATAATAGGCAGCAGGAAAATGAGACGCATGATCCAACAAGGTGCACGGGTTGATGAAATGGAAGAACTGTTGAAAAGGGATGAGCGGAAGTTCGAAGAGATTCGACAGCCCTGGTTACTTTATCCTTAAAAAAGCCTGCAAAATGTGCCCTAAAAAGCGTACCTTCCCCCCGCTGTCTCAAGGATACTCCTTCTTCGCCGTTACCTCCTTCTTTATCCTGTTCAAAACATGCGCCAGGGCAGAGATGGTATTTTCACGTATATCTCCGGCAATACCAAGGAGCATGATGTCATCTCCTACCTCAAGGGGACCTTCTGCGATCTCCACTTCCACTGCAATCACCCCTGGAAGACTCTCTGCCTCCTCCATTACCTCTGAAAGACGTTCCCAGTGGGCCTTGACCTCTATGGACGCAACCCTGTTTCCATCCCTGGAACTGTGCCGCACTATACCGTTATGGAGAAGTATCATGCCAGCCCTTCCTCCTGCCTTTTCTTTAAGTCTTTGCCTCATCTTTTCCATGTTCATGGTAAAATAAGCCTCCTTGAAAAATTCAAAGAAATTAATAAGACTTACATCGTTGAAAACAATCACAACAAAGTACATTGCCTATTTCTTCGTGTCAAAAAGGAACGACTGAAGTGCTGGTATCAGCGACCCCCGGTTCAACTGCCTCAAGATCACGAAGCCCTAACCGTGGTGTCCTGGCCCAAGAACCATCTTTCAAGATTTGACCTCGTGAAAAAACCTGCTACATTTGGCTGTCCAATGACATACAAAAGACTCAGGAGGTTGAAATGGTTGAAGGAGTAATAACTGATGAGTTTCTAAAGGAACTCTTTCCTCCAGAACGTGCGGATGAATTCTTTGAAGCCCTCTACGGCGGGGCCGAGACAGGCGCCTTTGACATCGAGTTGAGATACCGGGATTTCAACGATTCCCAAGGCCTCCTCTTCTTGGATTTCATACTCACAGAAAGGCCTGGGAAATGCATGGCCTGTAGCCTGACCCGGGGCCTTCCTCCGGTATTTGAACGTCACCCCATAATAAACATCAAAAACATCGTGGAACAAATCCATCAAAAACTATCACCCCAATGGTCTGTGAAGGATTGGACCCTTGGTTCCACCACGGTTATAAACAGCAATACAAACTGCATCCCCCTTATGTTGCGCCTTGAGAAAAATTGAGGTTTTTCCGGCCAATGAATACCTAAGGCAGATCCCCCCAATACCCTTTTCAAGACCATATCTCACATGGATATCCTTTTGCCCGAAGAACAAAAAAAGGGCCTGAAACAGGCCCTTTTTCATGGGTTTCACAGAAGTAACAACTATAATCTGCTTGTTTTCTTATTTTATATGGCACCCTTTTTATATAGCAACCCCTCTGTCTCTGGCAGTCTCTTCATCCAGGATGGATTTGCCAACCAATATGTCTTCAATTCTTTTAGTTTTCCAGTAGCATTCAGATTCATCAAGAAATTGTCAACCCAGTTTATCCAGAGCAGGTCATCGTGAGGCATGGCCACGCCCAATGGTTCAAAGGTAAATGGCGCAGACACTGCAAGTTGTTTGTCCTGATTTCTGAATGCCATCACCACACAAAAGGGTTCATCGGCCATCAAGGCCTGGGCCTTGTGATCTATGACCATCTTGAAGGCTGTTTCCATATCCTTGACCAAAATGATGTTTGCCTTGGGAGCCATAGCCTTTGCCACTTGCTCACTCGTGGTGCCACTGGTGACAACAAGCTTAAAATTTGGTTTGTTGATGTCTTGTGGTCCCTTGATGGTGGCTACCACCGACTTTTCAGCAAGGATCGACTGGCCAGTAACATAATAGGGGCCAATAAATATTACCCTCAGATTTCTCTTTGGTGTAATCGTGAGACCGGCAAGGGCCATATCTATTTTACCCTTCTCGATGGCGCCCAAAAGATCTGAAATGGATATTTGAACCACATTCAGCTTCACATCCATAGCCTCTGCCATCATCTTTGCCAAGTCGATATCAAAACCCATGAATTGGCCATCCTTATCCTTGACTGTAAACGGAGGATAATGGCCGGTAGTGCCCACAGTCAGTACACCTTTTTGAAGTATCCTGTCTATTACAGTTCCAGACAAGGCCTGGCTCACAAAACTGAGGGAAAAAAGTAGAAACAATACAATGGGCAATACAGCCTTTTTCATGAAAAACACCTCGCTTTTTGAGGCCAAAAATTACTATAGAGGCATACGAAACACAATGGTTTTGTTGGTATCCCTACTTACGTACATAAGACATGAACAACTGAACTCCACATGATACTCCGGTAGGCTGATAGTACGCTGGACGTACATGGCAACTCGGCTAAAGATAGCCAGGTTACATTCTAGGTACATTCTATAAGAGGCTTGAACCTAAAAATAGCCTTGTTTTGTGAACACCTTCGACCAGATCCCCGATGGCACGAAATGAAACATGCATCTCCCTATATCTCGCTCAGATAATCTTTGGCTGGAAGAACAAAAAAATGGGCCCGTCACCAAAGGACGGACCCTGCTTGAAATCCTATCTGATCAGCCTTGTCAACGGCTCTTGAACCTTCCCTTTCCAGCTGCAAATCCATGGCCTATGCCGCTGCCCCTGCCAACAGCCGTACCTTTTCCTATGGCGATGCCTTTGCCAGTTACAGTACCGCTGCCTTTTTTGCAGGCTATATGATTGCCCTGTCTGTACAACACCACTCCTGTACCAGAGACAGTGCCCTGCCCCTTCACTATGCCTTTTCCGTGAGCTATGCCTTTTCCCTGTACACCACCAGTCCCGTGCACACTTCCTGCAAGTACTGGGCTACTCAGGAAAACGATGGCTGCAACAATAGCTGCCTTTATCAACCGCTTTTTCATTTTCGTCTCCTTTCTGGATTTGGAACAGGATCGTCATCCTGCTATCAGGGCCCTCAGTTTCCTCTTATCACCGGTGATTCTGGAAAATTTTTTTCGTTGCTCCTTGTTCAATGAATCTATGAACATACCGATAATACGTATGATCTCCTTTTGATATTGTTCCCTTACAGAAGACATCTCATGAATAATCCCTTCTGCCTCTTCCATGTCTTTCGGTTCCTTGAGAAGACATTTCCAAAGCCTGGCCTCCAAATTGGCCATTCTCTTCTTGTATGATCTTCTTAGCCTCACAGCCTTTGTCTTGAGCCTTAAAAACAGCTCTTTCTGGCTTGGATCGAGATCGAGTTGTCTTACAATCGCCTGAATGCGCTGCCGTCCATCCTTGAGCCCAGAGGCCCTATGGTGTGCATACCAATAGCCGCCCAGAAAAAACCCGTTGAGGAGGATTGATGAAACCAGAAGCGCGGTCAATACATTTTGTTTGATCATCTCGCCTCCTCCAAAAGATCATAGTCGGGTACATCAAGGGAAAATTCCAGCTCGGCCAAGACGGTCGTATAAAACGCCTTTTGCTCCATCCCTGTCTGAAACCCAGTGTAAAAACCTATCATGCATGCCAATATCATTAAGGCTGTCATGGCGTATCTGGGCAAGATTGCAGGGCACCATAACGATGACAACACCTTTTTGATTTTGAAAACACATCCCCTTTGGTCAGGAATATCCTTGAGGATATCATGGATCGCCAGAGAAGAAGGCATGGCGTCTTCACTGTTTTTAAGGGCATCACGCACCAAAATAACGGTTTCAAGACACTCATTACAGTTTATGAGGTGAGATTCAACTTCCTCAAGTTCGCTACCCGAAAGGGTATGATCAATGTACGCTGCAAGGATGTTTGGTCCTGGACATGTCCCAACCATCTGTGGCCTGAAACAGGTTCTTTTCCACAACTTCAAACCTTCCAAATCATCCTTGTCATATCTTCCAGCCTTGCAAGTCATTCTTTTTTAAACCTCTTATATCTTTTATACGTAAGTCACGGCAGAAACATCCCCTCACGAATCAAGATTCTTTAAGCTTTCCCTGAGCTTGGACACCGCTTTGTGACGCATGCTTCTTACTGTCTGTTCAGTAATGCCAAGGAAATCCGAAACCTCTTTTACATCCATATCCTTTTCATACAAAAGTCTCATAACAAGAAGCTGCCTCGGCGGCAGGACATTGAATGGCACATCCACCTTTGCACCTTTTTGCCCTTCAGGTCCTGAGCTTTGTTCTGGCAAATCCTCAAGAGAAAGAAAATGGTTACGTCTACGTCTAAGATGATCAAGGGTCATGTTTCTGGCAACAATGGAAAGATATGTGGTGATACTTGCCTTTTGGGGTGCGTATTGTCGCAATATGTGAAAATCATTGGCACAAAGCCTGACAAAAAAATCCTGGAGGAGATCGTGAGCCTCATCCTTATAGATGCCAGATGACTGTAAGGTCTTTCTTATCACATTAAAAATGATGGGAGAGAGCTTCCTGACAAAGGCTTCCCAAGCCTGTCCATCCCCTGAAAGAAGCGATTTTATCTCAATTTCCTGGCTTTTTTGCCTCAAACCTTTAACCCTTGTGGCCTTTTTAAAATGAAAAAGCCTATTTGAAATGGCCTTTATTAGTTATACGGAATTTTCAGAGAAAACATCCCCACCAAGAACCATTTGTATCTGTGCTCCCATTTTCCAAGACATTCGTCAGTGGGTATCATTCGTCAAAGGTGAAATGCCCATAAAAATGGCCCTTGGCGCAGTATAGAAAGCTCTAGATATCCTCAAGAGACCAAATCCAGCCCTTGAATTGCCATATAAACGCAGTTGAAAAAAAACGACCCTTATCTCTCACTGGAAATAAGGGTCGTTGAAAAAACTATCTTTTAAACTGTGACAAGAAAACTTCTTACTTCAGACTTACTGCTCCAATCCGCAATCCAGTAACCGGTGCTGGACGGCTGTCATTTATTACTACTTGCAGAACCTTGGAGACAGTGTTGCCGTGAGCGTCTGATACCGTCACCTTTGCGACATAGGTTCCAGCCTTGCTATAGACATGCGAGACCGAATCTTGCGAAGATGCATGTGTACCATCTCCAAAATCAATCTGCCAATTGATGGGACCACCATCTCCAGTGGTTGCTTGAACAAAGAAGTTGACACGTGTATATGGGTCCATTGCAGGATTAGGCTCTGCCACAAAGGATCTCACAACTGGGCCATCTTCAGATTCTCCGGCTCCGACAGGGTCGGTGACCTTCAAAAACTCCCCATTGATCTCGTCAGTGGCCAAGCTCAAAGAACAGTGATCAATGACAACATCGTGCACGTGTATATAGGTACCCAAGGCATCTCTTACCGTGGGATTGGCCATAGGTCCAGGCATCACCCTGAGATAGCGGATGACAACATCATGGGTGTCCTTCAGCAGTAATGGTGGCTTCGCCATCGAAGGATCTGAGCGCAGGAGAATGCCATCACCTGGCGCCGTCTGGCCTGCAATGGCTATATAGGGGGAGTGTATCACTATCGGCTCCTCCTTTACTACTATGGTGCCCCCAACCCGGAAAACGACTATTCTAGGCCCCTCTGCTTCACAGGCTGCGCGGAAACTTCCTGGACCCGAATTGTTCAGGTTGGTCACCTCAAGGACCTTTCCCCCCCTGCCTCCGACAGACAATGCCCCACCCCCTGATGCCTCTGCCAGGGACAGTGCCAGTGCCTTAGACGGAGTTGAAAACAGACACACGAGCATCATAAAAAACACATGGATTGGCCAGTAAAAGGGGCAAGAAAACTTTAAAAAGGCCTCCATTCGCAAATCCTTGCCTTTCGTCTTGGAAGACCCCACACCTCCAACAGCATGACTTTCCCTCTGTACCATCACAAAACCTCCTCCTTTCTGTAATTACAGTCTTTGTCGAAAAATCACGAAACAGTTCAAAAAAACAAACTGCACAAAAGTGATAGCCTTGAATATGTCTTTGATATATTTGACAATTATTTCTCGAATGCAACAAAGTCTTTAGGAAAAAGGCATATTTCTCCATTACTTGGAGGAACAGGCACGTCCTTTATCCTAAGACACCTTTGTCGTCCCTTTTTTGCTTCTATTACGACCAGACTAACCAACAAGGTTTACATATATCACTGGTTTGAACAAAAAGCAATCCAGGCATCTTGACAGATTGGCTAAAATTGCCCTTGCAAGTAGATGAAATATTAAGAGAATTTGAAAAGCTAGAGAGATATTGGATAGATTAAATTAAATCGACAAATTCTATCCTATTATTTTTCAACCCTATGATCGTGGTTTTTGAAGGATTTTCAGACAAAAAAATCTATGCAGTTTTATCTATTATGTTGCCAGCCGCATCTGTTCCCAGCATAAAATGTCCAGACAGGATCTCTTCGGGTGGAATCTGCCTGATTATTTCTCCTGTGGTCTTGTTCTTTATTACCACCACCAACATCCCATGTTCCTGGTCGTATTTCCAGTCACTTTCCAGATCTGGCATGTCCCGCAAGAGATCTGCCATGATCTTGGAGGCATTGCTGGCGTCTTCTTCTGTTACACCAGTTGAAAGCCCTGCTTCAACGTCCTTCTCCGAAGCCTTGCCCTTCTTTACATCTGCATAGAGGTTGCCCTTGCTGGCCTTTTCAACTGGTTTTATGGCTGGCTTTTCCTTTTGAAGATCCTTTACCTGGATGGCACTAAGGAGATTCAGCCCCTGTAATTCTATACCTTTGTTGTCCATTATTGGCGCTCTCTTGTAAGCAATCTTCCCTATTAATAAAATCGGAAGAGGCAAAGGTTCATCTTGAATTTCGGGCTTGAAATTCAGGAACCCAGAAGCCCGATCAGCTGCACAGGGTCCACCCTAGCTCCAAGTAAGCTCACTCCCCAATGGAGATGAGGCCCAGTTACCCTGCCAGTTGCTCCTGCAAGCCCTATGACCTGCCCCCTTCGAACCTCCTGGCCATTTTTCACCTCAACCTTGGATAGATGCGCATAGAGGGTGAACAAGCCACCTCCATGATCGATGACAATGGTATTTCCACTGAGATAACAGTTTCTCACAAGGGCCACCCTTCCGTTGTTGGATGCCTTGATTGGTGTTCCAGTACGGGCTCTAAGGTCTATGCCAGAATGGGGGCTTCTTGGTTTACCGTTGAAGAAACGCCTTAGCCCAAAAGGGCTCAATAGCTTCGATCTTACAGGCCAAATGAAGGGCGTATTCCAGTAAATCTTCCTACTGATGGTAGCACAGGCGCGGCGAACCGCCTTCTGATCCGATAGTACCCTTTCAAGGATATGTGGTGGGAATTCAACCATCTTTCCCGGCACCTTGAGATGCTCTTCAGGATACTTCTTCCTCTTCACCATCACGTTTTTTGAGATGGTAAATGTGCCCTTTGGAGGGGAAAAAAGCTTTATCTCGAGCTTTTTATAGCCTGGTTTTTCCTTCAGCCCAACACCAATAAGGCAGATGTAATCGCTTCTGCCTATCTTCTTCAAGGGCAATCTTTTGGCGGCAAAACTGGCCCCAATTATTTCATCTCCCTTGTGGGCATGAAGAATAACCCGGCTTATTCCCCCTTGATAAAGAAAACCAGGTTTAAGATCGAGGGAAACCCCTTGCCTTTTCGAGGCAAAAGAATTCCTTACCTTGAACGAAAAATGACTCACCAAAACAAATGATAATATTGCAAGGATAGCAACGAGGCGGCATAAGCCCCTTGAGCTGCTCAAAGACGCAACCTTCTCATTCAACAGGATCATCCTCCACTTTTTTATTGCCATTGATGGTCTTCAATACCTTACAAATAATCTTTCCATGCGCCGGCACTATCCTGAGTTTATCTTCAGGCCCAACCTGCCTTGCATCCTTTACGATCGCTCCACTATCTTCACGGTAAACCAAACTATAACCCCGGGCCAGGCATGCAAGAGGGCTCACAGCTTCCAAACGCCCAGCATGTGCCTCGAGAAGCGCTCTCTTGACCTTCAAATGAGATGAGATTGCCTTGGGAAGCCTTTCGTAAAGAGCCCTGAGCTGCTGGGCCCTCGATTTCAGAAGCCTTTTTGGAGAGTTGGCATGCAGTCTTTGGGAAAGGGCCCCATGCATCTCGAAAAGTCTTTGAAGCCTATGGCCAATATTGGTGATAAGACGCCTTTCGAGTTCGTCCAACCTGAGTCGCCTTTCTATAATGGCTCTTCTTGGATCTTTGAGCCTGAGACAGAGCCTGTCGAGTTGCTGCCTAAAGAAAGAAATCCGGTTCTTGAAGGCACTTGTGAGCCTCAACTCGAGCCCTTCCAGCACCTTGGCAAGCTCTGGCCTTGAAGGAAGTACCAGATGGGCTGCCGCAGTAGGGGTAGCCGCCCTGGCATCTGCCACCAAATCGCATAAGGTAAAGTCCACTTCATGGCCAACTGCAGAGACAACAGGCACCTTACAGGAAAAGATCCTCCTTACCAAATCTTCACTATTGAACGCCCACAAATCTTCCAGGCTGCCCCCACCCCTTGCGATCACTATGACATCACGTTTGCCAGCCATGGATTCTGCAAGATCAAGTGCCCTTACCAGCTCTTCTGGGGCCTCTTGGCCTTGCACAACAGATGGGCATATTAGTATTCTTATGGCAGGGAATCTGTCCTTTGCAGTCTTGATGAAATCTCTTATTGCCGCCCCTGAAGTAGAAGAAATGACCAGGATCTTGTCGGGATATTCTGGTAAAGGCTTCTTGTTTTCCATATCAAAAAGCCCTTCTGAGCCAAGCCTTCGCTTCAATTCCTCAAATGCGATTCTGAGCCTTCCTTCTCCCCAGGGTTCCAGGGCCTCGACTATCATTTGCAAGTCGCCCCTGGCTCCATAAATATTCAATCTTCCTAGGCAAACCACCTTCTGGCCTTCGGAAATGGGAACACTCAAGGCCCTTGCCTGGCTCTTGAAAAGCACAGACCTCAATGATGCACGTTCATCCTTAAGGGTGAAATATTGATGGCCTGAACGGGGAATGGTGATGGAGGATATCTCACCTTCTATCCAGAGCTTGCCATATTCCATGAAGAGAATATCGTTCAAGTGTTCAAGGAGCTCGGAAATCTTCCAGATCTTCTGTCTCGGCTGATAGGGTTGGTCAGAAGAATCTTTACTGTTTGAAACTATGCCTTCCAAGGCTCCAGGAGGGAAAAGCGAATCAAAGGAATCGGATGAGTTCATATCGCGCTATTACAATTGGCCAAGTTTCTATTGATGACATGCCATGAGGGCCAGAAAAATATGATTTGAGGCCTGTTTAGCAAAATGGGCCTTGTACCCGTTGTCAGTATGTTCTAATTTTAATGGCAAAAAGAGTCTAACCTGAAATTCCACTATTTCATACCTCAAAATCAGAAAGGTTTCTTCTCGACCTGATGCGGCAAAGGGTTTTTTTTGAAAAGGAGGCGCAAAACCATGGACAACACCACAAAAAAAAAGGATCAGAATGTTACTGAAAATCAGGAAATACCTCTTCCACAAGTGACATTTGCAACTTTTATCCTCTCACTTAACACCTCGGCCCTGGTGCATCTTGGCGAAATTCCAGACCCTGAAAGCAACGAATCTGTTTGCAACCTGCAACTTGCAAGACACGCCATAGACACAATCGCAATGCTTAAGGAGAAAACAGATGGCAACCTGACTGGGGACGAAAAGGCATTGATAGAGCACATCCTCTTTGACTTGAGGATGAGATTTGTGAAAAAATCAAAATGACCTCCATGCCAAACAGATACTTTCACTTCCACACAGTCCAATAGGGATAGATATAAAAAATTCATGGTTGTCCTGGCACCAGCAAAGATCAACAGGTTCTTATATATCCTGGACCGGCTGCCTAATGGTTATCACGAGATACTGACCATGTACGAAAAGGTGGCCCTTTTTGACAAACTCGAAATAGAGGCATCCAATGACACTGAAACCTCCATTCGCATCAAATGTCCTTCATGGCTTCCCTCTGGCCCTGACAATCTGGTATACAAGGCCGCAGAGGCGTTCACCAAAGCAGCTCGACTGAAAATTGCCATAACAGTCCAGATAGAAAAGGAGATTCCATCTGGTGGCGGTTTGGGTGGAGGTAGCTCAGATGCCGCTGTCACCCTCAATACCCTCAATGAATTGTCAGGCAAACCCCTTGGCCCTGAACAGCTCTTTGACATTGGAAGCCGTCTTGGTGCTGACGTACCCTTTTTTCTCACTGATTGGCCCTGTGCCATAGGAACAGGAACAGGAACCAACCTTCAACCATGTAGTGCCGAATCCAACTGGTATGTGCTGGTCTTTCCAGACTTCAGTGTGAGTACCAGATGGGCATATAAGAATTTCAAGTTGACAAGAAAGTCTGATATAACTATTTTTGACCGTCGCAGACTATTAACTGGTAACTTGTGGCAAAATGATCTGGAAGAGCCGGTCTGTGCCCGCTATCCTCAGTTATTTACCATAAAGAAAAGCCTGTTGAGGGCAGGTGCAGAGGCATCTTTGATGTCGGGCAGCGGTTCCACAGTATTTGGAGTATTTGAGGATAAAGACAAGGCCACCAGAGGTGCTGCATCGGTCACCGCTGAAACTGGGATGAACTGTCTTGTAACCAAGACGCTTGAATAACAAACAATGCAGTTGGGGCGTCGTCAAGCGGTAAGACACGGGTCTTTGGAACCCGCATTCGCAGGTTCGAATCCTGCCGCCCCAGCCATTTAATTAGAAGTTTTTAGGGTGCTTGTCACATTTCAGGCACAGGGCTTTATGAGCCTGACTGAAGGCCGACTGTTCCACTATACTATCTCTCTTTATAGGGGAATAGGGATATAACAGAAACATGCCCTTGAAATATTGTTTCTAATACGGCAGGACTTGGTCTGCCTTTTCGAAATCAAGGGGGCTATCGAGGATATGTCTATCAACAAGATAAAGATCTTTACAGGAAACGCTCATCCTGCCTTGTCGCAGGAAATTTGTGACTACTTGAATATGCCTTTGGGCAGGGCACAGGTGAAAAAGTTCAGTGACGGAGAGACCTTTGTTGAGATAGGTGAAAATGTCAGAGGGGCAGACGTGTTTGTGATTCAACCCACCTGTCCGCCTGTAAACGATCACCTCATGGAGCTTCTCATCATGGTCGATGCCCTCAGAAGGGCTTCATCCAGGAGGATCACCGCAGTGGTACCCTATTATGGATATGCTCGCCAAGACAGAAAGGCAGCACCCAGGGTGCCCATCTCAGCCAAGCTCGTGGCGGATATCATCACCACAGCAGGGGCACGCAGGCTCCTGGCAATGGACCTCCATGCTGGCCAGATACAAGGGTTCTTCAGCATTCCTGTGGATCACCTATTTGCTGCGCCAGTGCTACTTGAGCATCTTCGTGAATTTCCAAAGGATGAAGTGGTCATGGTGTCTCCTGACGCAGGTGGAGTGGAAAGGACACGCGCTTTTGCAAAAAGGCTCGGTACAGGCCTTGCCATTATTGATAAACGGAGAGAAAAGGCCAATGAGTCCCAAGTGATGCACATCATTGGCGATGTGAAAGATAAGATAGCCATAATACTCGACGACATGGTGGATACAGCAGGAACACTCTGTAATGCAGCGGCAGCCCTCCAGGAACACGGAGCCAAACAGGTTCATGCCTGTGCCACACACCCAGTCCTGTCGGGCCCGGCAGTTGAGAGAATAAAGGACTCGGCCCTCGAATCGGTTATGGTAACCAATACTGTTCCATTGAGTGAAAAGGCCAGGAAACTGGATAAGATAAAGGTCTTTACTGTTGCTCCCATACTTGGAGAGGCCATTTCCAGAATCCACGACGACGATTCTGTAAGTTCTCTTTTTGTATAATAATTTGATTTGGATAACCATTCTTTATGATTAAACATAGGAGTTTTCTAAAATGATCAGGATAACCATGGATGCCAATGTCAGAAAGGAGGCAGGCAAAGGTGCTGCCAGAAAGATGAGGCAGCAGGGCAAGATACCAGCTGTACTTTACGGCCCCAAGATAGAGCCTGTGTCCCTGTCTGTAAACGAACATGACTTTAACAGGATGCTCTTCAAGGCCAGGGGGGAACAGGTAATATTCACCCTCAACCTCGACACCAACGGAGCAGATGAGGAAGAACGGCTTGCGCTCATCAAAGAAATACAGAGACACCCTGTAAACGACAGGATCCGCCATATCGACTTCTATGCCATCTCTGTGGATGAGAAGATCAAGATCGAAGTCCCTGTAACCCCGATAGGAAAGGCCAAAGGGGTAGAGGTGAGCGGTGGAGTGCTGGAACTCATCCAGCGGACAGTGACCATATCGTGTCTTCCCCTTGCCATACCCAAAGAAATAGAGCTCGACGTTTCAGAACTTGATATTGGAGATGCACTCCACGTAAGGGATCTTTCGCCTCCAGAAGGCGTGGAATTCATCGATCCACCTGATACCACCTTGTTGACTGTAGTTGGTGCTGCTGCTCCTATAGTGGAAGAAGAGGAGGAGGAGCTCGAGGAAGAAGAAGAGATTACAACAGAGGAAGAAACCGAGGAATAGATCCTTTCATTGATAGCGGGCCTGCAAATTTTTTGCAGGCCCTAAGAGAGTCTCCACAAGTCTCAGAGAGGCTGTTTTTTTTGCACCGAATCCTCATAGCCGGTCTCGGAAACCCTGGGCAGAAATATAAAAATACCAGGCACAACGCAGGTTTTATGGTCCTGGACACATTGGCTCTTGAATTGCGCACCTCCTTCAGGGAAGAGAAGAAAGGGCCCAAGTTGGCATATGCCGAATCGGATTTGCATGGTGCTCGCTTGACCCTTGTAAAACCCTTGGAATATATGAACAGGAGCGGAATGGCTGTGGCTCAAGTAAGCTCCTTCTATAAGATCAGGCCAGAAAACATCCTTGTGGTACACGATGACATGGACATTGAACTAGGCAGGATAAAATTCGTCCGCTCTGGTGGTCCAGGCGGCCACAAGGGCGTACACTCCATAATAGAAGCCCTGGGCACGAGAGCCTTTCCAAGACTTAAGATAGGTATAGACAGGCCTCCTCCTGAAATTCCAGCAGACAAATACGTGCTTGGCCGTTTCAGCCCTGATCAGATGATCCTTATGGAAAAGGTTGCCGAAACCGCCTCCCATGCCATACTTGTCTTTGTTGAGAAGGGGATTGACGAGGCAATGAATCGATTTAATGGGACAATCATTGGGTGAAGGAACCACCAAAAGGACAATCGCATGAAAAAGACCATTGGCACCATCTTCCTTGTTTTAGTCATCTGCCTCCTTGGCATATGTGCGTTCTTGGGATTCAGGCTGTTTGAAGGCACTCCGCCTGTCATAAAGCCTGTGAAGTTGCCCAGGATCGTCGGTAAAAATGCAACCATTGCCGTCCAGGTATGGGATGAACAGACAGGGCTCAGGAAAATCAGTGCAGAAATTGTCCAAGGCGGCAAGCACTTCGTCCTGGGTTCAAAAGAATTTCCCCTGGTACCGAGGTGGAGGGGTTCTGAAATCAAGAGGGCAGAGTTCAAATGGACCATCTCCCCATTAAAACTTGGCCTTTCACCTTCAAATCTGGAAGTGAGGATTTCAGCCTACGACGCATCCTTTAGAAATGGGGCAAAGGGCAATGAATCCATCCTGTCCATACCGCTAAAGGTGGATTTCATCCCTCCTGTCGTGACAGTCCTGAGCACGGTTCACAATGTCAAGGTAGGAGGGGCTGGAGCCGTATCCTTCACTTTAAATGAAAAGGCAGTTAAGGCAGGGATACAGGTGGGTGACATCTTCTTCAAGGCAGTAAAGGGCCGGGACAACATCTATCGGGCGCTCTTTGCCATTCCCTTCAACATGAAACACCCGCGCCAAATAGTTGTAAAGGCGTGGGATGAGGCTGGAAACATAGGTATTGGAGGGATGGCATTCAGGGCCTTTCCAAGTAGATGGGCCAAGGACAAGATCAACATTACAGACTCATTTCTTCAAAGAAAGATGCCTGGTTTTGCATCCCGTTTTCCAGAAGTAGCATCTTCCACCCTCATCGAGACCTTTTTGAAGGTCAACAGGGAAATGAGGAAAAAAGACAACCGAGTTCTCCTATCTCTATCTATGTCGTCGGCGCCTGTCATCATGTGGAAAGGTGCGTTCAAGCGCTTTGCAGGAGCACGCAGGGCAGGCTTTGCAGATGAAAGACACTACTTCTATAAAGGCAAGGAAATCGACCAGGCGTTTCACATGGGGATAGACATAGCCTCTATCGCTCATGCTCCAGTACCTGCTGCAAACGATGGCAAGGTGGTATTCTGCCAAGACAATGGCATTTATGGAAACACCATTGTAATAGACCACGGGATGGGTCTTATGAGCCTTTATTCCCACCTCAATCAGATGAATGTTACCAAAGGAGAGACGGTCAAAAAGGGCCAAATCATAGGAAGGACCGATTCCACAGGCCTTGCCGGAGGAGATCATCTCCATTTTGGCATGATGCTCGCAGGCGTTTTTATTAATCCAATCGAATGGTGGGATGCAAAATGGATCAGGGACCACATCACCTACAACCTGAATATCCATTGAACCACCATTGAAAAGACCAAGAACAATCCGTAAAAGGACAAGGCATTGAAACTCAAGGACCCTAAGGGCGACAAGGCCTTTATAGCTGCAAATTGCTTACTGTCTGCAATGAAGCTCCTGCTTATCGCCATTGGGGTGCTGATCCTGTCTGGATTCTCGTTTTCTGACCCCCATAAGCTTACCCAGGATCTCAGGAAAGAGATTAGGGCTGAGCTTCAAAAGATCGTAGAAAAGACCCCGGGGGCCAAACTCAGGAAGGAATGGAGGGCACAGCGGGATGTCGCCAATTCTCTCCTTGAAAAGGCCCAAACAGCTCAGGCGTCAAAATATTGTCCCAAGGAGTGGGATGAGGCAGTGGCCCTGTTTAAAAAGGCCAAATATTACGCTTCAAAACGGTCATATCGAAAGGCCATATTCCTTGCGAAAAAATCCCAAGAGCAAGCCAAGTTTGCCTATACAACCTCCAAAGCCAAGCTACTGAAGCAAGAAACTGGACTAAAAAAGCAGTATAAAAAACTCCGATCCAGGCTCAATGATCTTGCGGGTGCCATTCCTACCGATGCCGAGGCATTGGCCCAGAAGGCAGCCACCTTGTCCCTGGAACTCGAGGATGCTCGCCTTGCTATGGAGCTATTACAATTCGATGAGGCAAAAAGGGAATTGGCCGATGTCAAAGGCAGGATGGAGCATCTTGAAGGGCTGATCCAGGAATACAAAAAGACGCACCCCTTGCCTGACGACGATGAAGAAACCTGATAGCCAACTGGTTTTCAAGATCCACGCCCGAGGTGCAGATATAAAAGAGGCAACCCGGTGGCTGTCTCAATCTGTAAAGAAATGTTTCCCTAAAGAAGAAAGCCCCGTTACTGTCGGCACGCAGTCAGACACCATACACATATCCTTGAGAGTGTCAGAAAATGAAATCGACCCATGTCTCAGTGCCTTTTCCAAACTGTTGGACAATGCCTCAAGATTAAAAAACATATTTCCTGAAGGCCTGGATCTTGAAATCGCCAGAGCCAATAGCACGGAATATGTGGCCGAGGCAGCCATCATAGAACTTCCAGGCGACTGGAAGATACGTCTGTTAACAGAAGCAGAAGAAGATCCACGTTTACTGCCGCAAGGCACTATCTTTATCAAGGCGGACTGGGCCTTTGGAACAGGACGCCATCCTTCGACCATAGGGGCTGTAACGGCCCTGGACTATCTTCATAGAAAGGGCACGCTCCAAGGCGCCAGAGTATTGGATATAGGAACTGGCACAGGCATACTTGCAATTCTTGCAGCGCGGATGGGAGCTGCCCAGGTGCTTGGCCTTGACATTGACGAAAAGATCCTTGATTCTGCCAGGCAGAATATTCGTCTCAACCGGCTATCAAACCAGATTAAGGTATCGTCTGCCCCTATTGATACATTGAATTTAAAAAAACAGGATGTTATTGTAGCTAATCTTACCCCATCTGTACTTTTCAGGCTTCTTGACAACTTAGTGGAAAAACTGTCGAGGAAAGGCTTTCTTGTTCTTTCTGGTTATCGGTCAGGCCCAGGACTCAGGCTCAGACAGATGCTTACGGAAAGGGGGCTCGTGCAAATCCATTATATTGAAGACAAGGGCTGGAGTACGGAAATCTTTTCGTTTTGCTTGGAGTAGAAAATGAATATTTCCTTGATACTGGTACCAACTGATTTTTCAGATTGTGCTCTTAATTCATTGAACTATGCTGCTACGCTTGCCAGGACCTATGAAGCTGAGCTCATTCTCATGCATGTGGTGGATACCAGGGAAGCAGAACACTTCTCTAAATTTGCAAAAGAACCCATAGAGAACGTCCTCGAGCGCTTGAACAACCAGGCAACCCAGGCGTTCAGAAAATTTTTAAAGGATTGGACAGAAAACAGCCTTGTAAAGGACACCATTGTATCTGCTGGTACACCTTTCCAGGAGATAGCCCTCAAGGCAAGAGACTTCCAAGTTGACCTCATAGTGATGGGAGGATACGGAAGCCGGGGCAAGGGAGGACAAATAGAAGAGATATTCTTTGGCAGCACAGTAGAGAAGGTTGTGCGCCTTCTGCCCTGCCCTGTCCTGTGCGTGCCCATTGGCTGGCCAGCAGAACAGGCCGGATAACAGACATGAAACTCCTCTGCGCTGACATAGGAGGCACCAATGCCAGAGTTGCCATAGTGGAAAACCAAAAGGTTGAGGTCATCCATGTCTATCCCACGCAGGCACTTGAGGGGGCGAGAGATCTCTTCAAACGGTTCTTGAACGACTTACAGATCCCTCTTCCCAGAATGGCGGCCCTGGCTGCCGCTGGCGTCATGGAAAAAGGCAAAATCAAGGGGACAAACATCCCCTGGGACATAGACTGCAACGAAATAAGCGAGGAGCTCGGCCTAGAAAAATGTATTGTCCTTAACGACTTCGAAGCAGCGGCATGGGGGCTTCTTGCTGTTGATGAAGACAAGCTCATAAAGGTGCAAGGGGCCAAGATAGATCCCCTTGGAACAAAGGCCATACTCGGACCTGGCACAGGCCTGGGTGAGGCCATACTCGTCCGCTGCAAAGACGGCTGGCAGGTGCTCCGGACAGAAGGTGGGCATGCAAGCCTTTCCCCAAGGGATGAAACAGGCATCTTACTCCTCGCCCACCTTATGAAAAAATATGGGCACGTCAGCTTTGAAAGGGTCCTTTCAGGTTCTGGATTGGTGGAGATATACCGTTTCTTTGTAAGGGAGGACAAACGAGCCCTGGAGCGCCTCTCATCTATCCCCTTGAAGGAAAGGGCTTCCCATGTATCAAAACTTGCCCAGAATGGGGATGAGGATGCCCTGAATGCAGTGGAATTCTTCTTCAAGACCTATGGTGAGGAGGCATCCAACCTTGCACTAAAATGCTTGCCTTCGGGAGGCATCTATCTGACTGGAGGCATTACCCTCCATCTCATGGACTTTCTTTTAAAAGGCCCCTTCAGGGCCTGCTTCCAGGATAAGGGGCGCATGGCAAACCTGCTCAAAGACATGGCTGTCTTTGCGGTTGACGAGCCGCTACTTGGCATACTTGGCGCCGCATACAGGCTGACCAAGGGCTTGACAGAATGAGATAAGAGTTATTCTTTGACCTGTACTGTTCTTCATCTTGACATTGGGGTATTATACTGGAAATAATCTTGAATAACAGATAGATGGAACCATTTACACTATCATGACCACCCTTTGGACTCCTGGCAGGGCAAGTGGGCCTTCAAGACTTCATAGCCCGCATGATTCCGACCGCATGGCCAAAGGGTAAAACACAGGGGAAGACATTGACCTCTTTCATATACCTCTTTCTTCTGTTTCTCTTTGTTTTTCCAGACACCGCCCAGGCTGTCCAGGTCCACGGTCCGCCAGAAGGCGTTATAGTCCACTTGATGGGCCATATATTTTTCTCCGTGGCCCTTCTATTCTTGATATACATCCTGAACAAATATCCAGTGGATAGCAGTAAGGCCTGGAAATATTTTAAGATTTCCATATTCTTCTGGTTGGTCTGGAACCTTGACACCTTTGTGGAGCACATCCTTGCCCTGAGACTGGACAAATCTGCCATAATCGTAGGCAAACACCATATCTTTAGCTACTTGGCCGGCCCATTGACCATGGAGAGATGGATATATTACCTGGGACAGTTCGACCATTTTCTATGCGTGCCAGCCATGTGGAGCCTGTCCATGAGCCTTCGCCACTTTTGTAAGAGAGTGGAAAAACAAAAGGCTGACGAAAACCACGGGAGCCAAGCCATATGAACCAGACACTACCCCTTTTCCCAGTATATTTTGTGGATTTTGTGGGTGCGCTCCTCATGGTGATATTCTCACTGATAGCCTTTTATTATGCCCACAGGCTTACCCAGCTTCAGCCTAAAAGCGTGCTTTGGACATACATGTTCTGGTTCAGCATGGCGCTCGTCGCACTTGCAGTTTCAAGGGGTGTGGGGCATGCAGTCCGTTTTGGCTTGCTCTACTTCAATGAAGGCCACCTATGGAGGCTCATAGCTCCATATTCTGGAGGCCTGAACACCATCAGTTTTACCTCGGTAGCCGTACTCACCTTCTACTATTCAAACGTAAGGGATGTCATAGAAAGGGTCAGGGAAGACGCCCAAGCCCTTTACGAGGCCAACCAACGTCTCAGGAAGGCACAGGAAGCACTCAGAGAACTAAACCAGAACCTGGAACGCATGGTTGAGGAAAGGACCTTAGAGCTCCAACAGTCCGAAAAGAAATTCCGCGGCCTGTTTGAGGGCTCAATGGACATGATCTTCTTTTGCAGCGCAGACCAAACCATTGAAGACATAAACCCCAGCGGCGTGGAGATGCTGGGATTTGAAAAGCGGGAAGACGTTATAGGCAAATCCTTCCGAGAGCTCTTTGCAGACCAAGACCAGTGGATCACCTTTCGTTCCCAGCTCTGTGAAGAAGGCCTCATAAAGGATTTTGAGGCAAAGCTCCAGAGGCCAGATGGAACCATAATCTACGTTATCCTCACCATATCGGTACTCCGGTCCGACGATGGCACCATAAGAGGCTGTGAAGGCATTGCCAAGGATATCACCAACATGAAACAGGTGATGGAAAGCCTGATACAGTCTGAAAAAATGGCCTCTGTGGGACAACTTGCTGCAGGTGTTGCCCATGAAATCAATACGCCTCTTGGCATAATACTTGGTTATACCCAGCTTTTGGAAGAGGATTGCCAAGACAACAGGGATGCATATGAATCGCTCAAGATCGTGGAAAAACAGACAAAGATCTGCAAACGTATCGTTGCAGACCTTCTGAAATTCTCTCGCCACACACCTGATTCAGATACAGTGGAAGTGGATCTCAACGAATGTATCAGGGAAGTTCTCGCTGTCATGGAACATTCCCTGAACATGGATCACGTATATGTTAACAAGAATCTCCAAGAAGACCTGCCCAAGGTATGCGGGAACAGGGAAAAGCTCAGGCAGGTCATAATGAACCTCATCAAAAACGGCCACCATGCCATTGAACATGAAGGGATCATAGGCATCTGGACTGAATACGACCCTGAGAAGAAAGAAGTACGCATAATTATAGGCGATACCGGGATCGGAATCCCGCCTGATATCCAGAAAAAGATCTTTGATCCCTTCTTTACCACCAAGGGAGTTGAAAAGGGCACGGGCTTGGGCCTTTCTGTCTCATTTGGCATTATAAAGGATCATGGAGGCTATATTGAAGCCCAATCCCCTCCTGAAGAGGCCCGGTTCGCCGAGGCTGGCATGGAGACCGTCATGATCATTCACCTGCCAGTCCAACAAGAAGGATAGATGTCTATAAAAGAAAAAGGTATGGATAAGCCCCGAAACTTTTCAGGGAATCACCCAAAGAAAAAGGCACGCTGGGGGAAAAAAAGCTCTTATAAATGCCATTGTTGCGGGGCAGAGCTTCCTTTTTGCTGGAACTGCCCATGTGGTTTCCAGATCTGTGACAGTTGCCTCAAGGAAAACATGTGGGGCATCAGCAACGGACCAACCTGGGTATGCCCAGATTGCGGCAGGGTCAGGATGTTTTGAAGGGTTGTGAAGGTGGCCAACTTCCTCGGAAACAGTGACATGCTCAATGGATATTGGTAGTAATGGCTGACCAGCATATACTCGTCCTTGGGGGCGCAAGAAGCGGTAAGAGTTCCTTTGCCCTGGATCTGGCCAAGACACTCCTCAATGGCGCTGGCCATACAGGCAGAAAGGGTCTGTTTATTGCCACGGCCCAGGCCCTTGACCAAGAGATGGAAGAACGCATCTCAGCGCACAAGAGACAGAGGGGAGTTGAGTGGCTTACAGTGGAGGAACCCCTTTTAATATACGAAGCAGTAAAAAACGCTGATGATAGTCTTCCTGTAATTCTGATAGACTGCCTCACAATGTGGCTTTCCAACATGCTTCTGACAAATAGAGTTGACATGCACAAGGAAATTGAAAAACTGGTTAACACCCTTATCCACAGATCAAGCCCTGTGATAATGGTCTCCAATGAAGTGGGCATGGGCCTTGTGCCTGAAAGTCCCCTGGGTAGAAGGTTCAGGGATATTCAGGGACAACTCAACCAGCGAATGGCCAGCCTGTGCGCTACCGTAATATTCGTTGCCGCAGGGCTGCCCCTTGCCTTGAAGGGCACTATTCCACACTTTAATCTATCCCGAAATCTTTGAGATAAAGGTCAAGTTAGTATGAACAACCAATTAAAAGATCTTGTTGAATCTATCTCACCTTTGAACTTCCACCAGGCAGACGAGATCCAGGCACATCTTGACAACCTTACAAAGCCAAAGGGTAGCCTCGGCCGCCTCGAGGAATTGGCTGCCAGATATTGCTCAATCACAAAGGATTTGCGCCCAAAACTGCCTGAAAAGGCCGTGCTGGTCTTTGCTGGTGACCACGGTGTCACTGATGAAGGGGTCAGTGCGTTTCCAAAGGATGTCACCTTTCAGATGGTCAGGAATTTCCTGGAAGGAGGCGCAGGCATCAACGTCCTTGCAAGACACATAGGTGCGGATGTCAAGGTAATCGACATAGGCGTTGACCACGATTTTGACAATATGCCAGGCCTTATCCACATGAAGGTTGCAAGAGGCACGAAAAACATGGTCAAGGGGCCAGCCATGACAAAACAAGAGGCGGAAAAGGCCATGCTGAACGGTGCAGAGGCAGCAAAAATGGCAATAGACCAAGGCGCCGGGCTTTTGGCAACAGGTGAGATGGGCATAGGCAACACAACACCTGCGAGTGCCTTGACTGCCGTTCTTTGCAACAAGGATCCCGCCGAGGTCACTGGCAGAGGTACAGGCATTGACCAGGCGTCATACAACAAGAAAATATTTCTCATAAAAAAGGCATTGGAGATAAACAATCCCAATCCCCAGGACCCCATAGACTGCCTTTCCAAGGTGGGTGGCTTTGAGATAGCAGGTATTGCTGGCATGATATTAAAGGCGTGTCAGATGCAGATACCTGTCGTGGTGGATGGATTTATTTCTGGTGCCGGTGCCATCGTGGCCCAGGCCCTTTGCAAACAGGTGAGAGACTACCTCTTTGCTGGCCACCAGTCTGTGGAACAGGGCCATAAGGTGCAGATGGCATTTTTGGGCTTAAGGCCAATCTTGAACCTTGACATGCGGCTTGGGGAAGGCACAGGTGCTGTTCTGGCAATGGGCATAATAGAGGCCGGTTTGAAGATATATCTGGAAATGGCCACCTTCCAAGGGGCGCAGGTGAGCCCAGGCAGCGAAGCCGATATATAGGTGTGATAAGAAATGCGTGCAATGGTTCTTGAACAAAAGGGAAGGCCCCTGAAAGAAAAGGATATCCCTAAACCTGTTCCTGAAAATGGCCAGGTCCTGTTAAAGGTGGAGGCCTGCGGGGTCTGCAGGACAGATCTCCATGTCGTGGACGGTGAACTGGAACATCCAAGATTGCCCTTGATTCCAGGCCATGAAATAGTTGGCCGTATCGTAGACAAAGGCCCAGGTGCAGATAGATTCCGCAAAGGCACCAGAGTCGGGGTTCCATGGCTTGCCCACACTTGTGGCAAATGCAAATTTTGCAAGAAAGGCCTGGAGAATCTTTGCGACAATGCCCTTTTCACTGGCTACACAGTTGATGGAGGCTATGCCGAATACACGGTAGCCTATGAGGATTACATCTACCGAATACCTGAAGGTTACTCTTCTTCTGAGGCAGCCCCTTTGCTTTGCGCAGGACTCATTGGATACAGATCGTATCAAATGGCCAAAGGAGGGCAAAAGATAGGGCTCTATGGTTTTGGCGCAGCAGCACACATCATCTGTCAGGTGGCCGTATACCAGGGGAGAAAGATATTCGCATTCACCAGGGATGGAGATGAAAAAAAGCAGTCCTTTGCCAAAGAGCTTGGCGCAACATGGGCCTCTGGCTCAAGTTCCATCCCTCCAGAACCTCTTGATGCCGCCATCATATTTGCGCCCGTAGGCCAACTTGTACCAAAGGCGCTTTCCGTAGTGGACAAGGCAGGATCTGTCATCTGCGCAGGCATCTACATGTCTGATATACCATCCTTCTCCTATGACTCCTTGTGGTGGGAAAAGGAGATAAAATCAGTTGCCAACCTCACAAGACAGGATGGCCACTCCTTCATGGAAGTAGCTGCCAGATACCCCATAAAGCTCCATGTCACCACGTATCCGCTCCATGAGGCAAACAAGGCTTTGGACCACCTAAGAAACGGTACCATCAAGGGCGCTGCGGTACTGGTTCCCTGAACAAGAAAATAAATAAGCCATGAACTTGGATCAGCTCATATCTGCACTAAACTCCTTTGTATGGGGCCCATACATGCTGCTTCTCCTCGTGGGCACAGGCGTTTTTCTCACCCTAAGGCTCCGTTTTGTCCAGTTTACCAAACTCCCCTCCGCCCTTGGACTGTTGATCAAACAGGGCAGGACGGGTGAAGGCAAAGGTGACATCCCTCCTGTGCAGGCACTTACCACAGCCCTTTCTGCAACCATCGGAACAGGAAACATAGCGGGTGTGGCCACTGCCATATTCCTTGGTGGGCCAGGAGCGGTGTTCTGGATGTGGATCTGCGCCATCTTTGGAATGGCCACTAAATTTGCAGAGGCGGTCCTGGCAGTGAAATACCGACACATCCTTCCTGATGGCACCATGCAAGGGGGCCCTATGCGCTATATCTCAGAAGGGCTTGGCATCAAATGGCTAGGATGGTTATTTGCCCTCATGGGTTCGGTTGCGGCCTTTGGAATAGGCAGCATGGTCCAATCTAATTCGGTGGCCGTTGTATTGAAGGAGCATTGGCACATACCAGAAGCTGCAACAGGAGTCGTGCTGGCCCTTCTTACAGGAATTGTGATAATAGGTGGCATCAAGAGGATTGGAAAAGTCACAGAAAAGATCGTGCCCTTGATGGGGCTCTTTTATGTGCTTGGCGCAGTAACCATATTGTGCATCAATGCTGGCCAGATCCCGGAAGCACTGATGCTCATCATGAAATATGCATTCCTTCCAGCATCAGCTGCAGGAGGCTTTGCTGGAGCAACCATCTCACAGGCTATCAGGTTCGGGGTCGCAAGGGGCGTGTTTTCTAATGAGGCAGGACTTGGAAGCGCACCCATTGCCCATGCGGCAGCAAAGACCAAGGACCCTGTACGCCAAGGGCTTATCGCCATGACAGGTGTCTTTTTTGATACCATCATTATTTGCACAATGACCGCCCTTGCCATACTCACCACTGGCGCCTGGAAAAGTGGACTTACCTCGAGCGCCCTCACCTATCTTGCATTCGAAACCGCACTACCTGGGACAGGGGGCATGGTGGTGACCGTGGGGCTCGCCATATTCGCCTATTCCACAATGATTGGCTGGGCCTATTATGGGGAGGAGTGCATCTGTTACATCACTGGAATAGGCGCAAGGATGCCATACAGGTTCATATTTTGTCTGGCCATTGCCTTAGGCGCATTCCAAAAGGTGGATCTTGTCTGGAACTTTTCAGATACCATGAATGGCGCAATGGCGATACCAAATCTTATCGGGCTCATAGGGCTTTCTGGGGTGCTGGTAAAGGAAACAAGGAAAAGGCTCTATAAAGGGGATTGAACCTTTACCTTATCAGAGGGCGTTTTGCCTCACGTAATCCCTCACCTTATCAACAGAGGCAGGAAGAACCACCAAACGCTGCGGCATGTCTTCAAGGCCTCTCATCTTCTCAGGAAGCTCAGGCTCCCTTCCTGTAGCTTCTGCCACTGCTTCAGGGAATTTGCACGGGTGAGCTGTCGCAAGGCATACCACAGGCCCCTTTTCAAGTTCGCCTTTAAGCCGTTTGTATGCGGCAAGACCTACTGCGGTGTGAGGGTCCACCACATATCCGGTTTGGGTGTAGAGATCCCTGATGGTGGCCTTGGTTTCATCCTGATCAATAGAGGCAGAGATGAAATCGTGCCTGGCCCGTTTCTTTTCATCCTCACTGAAGGTAATCCTTCCTGTCTGTTCAAATTCATTCATTGCCTCTGCAACTCTCGAGGCATCCTGTGCATACAAGTAATAGAGATACCGTTCGAAATTACTCGCTATCTGGATATCCATTGAGGGGCTAATGGTGGAAACGACCTTGCCTCTTTCGTAAATACCCTCCATGACAAACCTGGTAAGGATATTGTTCTCATTTGTAGCGAGAATCAGCTTGCCGATTACAGGCTTAATAAGCCCTTTGGCCACATAACCGGCAAAAATATCACCAAAGTTTCCTGTGGGCACTGAGAAATGAACGGTCTCTGCGCCCTGTTTCTTCAGTTTCAGGGCCGCATAGACATAATAGACCACTTGGGCCAGCACACGTGCCCAATTTATGGAATTAATGGCGCCAAGGCGATACCTGTCCTTGAATTCGAGGTCATTAAAAATGGCCTTAACAATGGCCTGACAGTCGTCAAAGGTGCCCTCTACTCCAATATTGAAGACGTTGCGGTCTGGAACAGTTGTCATCTGAAGGGCTTGGACACGACTAACACGTCCATGGGGATGAAGGATAAAGATGTTTATGTTCGCCTTGCCCTTTACTCCATAAATAGCAGCGCTCCCCGTATCACCTGAAGTAGCCCCAAGAATATTCATATGCTCCTGCCTCTCATCGAGAAGCCAGGAAAAAAAATTCCCCAGAAACTGAAGCGCCACGTCCTTGAATGCCAAGGTTGGCCCATGAAAAAGTTCCAGGATCAAATAATCCCCCGGTGAGGCAATGGGGGTAACCTCTGGGGTATCGAATGAAGTATACGACCTTGAAATAAGCCCCTTAAGTTGCTCATGGGGGACGTCAGATGCAAAAATGGACATGATCTCAAGGGCCAGGTCCTGATATTCCAGATCCTGCCACCTCTTAAGTATTGGTTCATCAACGACTGGCAACCTTTCAGGCAGCAGCAGGCCACCGTCTGTAGCAAGGCCCATCATGACCGCCTGACTGAATTCAACAGGTTCTATTCCACCCCTGGTGCTAATGTATCTCATTTCAACTCCATTAGGTATAGACTAGCCGTTACTGATTTAGAGCTCCTGGATCGGCTCAAGTATTATCCTGTGCTTCAACAGATCGATCCTCTTTATCCTTGCGGGGATTACAGTTGGTGTCTCAAAAAAGCCTTGAATGCGCACCCCGCCTTCTACAGGTTCGACCAGGACAACATCCCTTTTGAGCTCCTTTTCTTCTCCGTCTTCAACCAGATAAACAGCAGACTGACACATGGTATTACTCCTTTATGGGCAAAAATCAAATCCTTGACTTGTATGTTTGCGCAATTATAAATAACTTATATGCCCTTGCAGGGTACGGCACCTGCTGTGTTGCCAGGGGATCTACACAGACAGTCTGCCCCATTTGCCCCGCACCTGCAACACCCCGCAAGGGCTTGCATACTCGGGAAGTTGCAGTAGAAATTGACCTCATGATTGAATAGGGAAAAATTCTTTATTCAGCCTTTGTCAAATTCAAATCCATGACGTAATGACAGATCATTTAAGATAACCGTTTTTTTTCAAAAGGAAAGGAGCAGTCACCATGTCCAGAGCCATAAAATCCATCGATTCCATGGAAATTCTTGATTCAAGGGGAAACCCCACCATTAGGACCTTTGTGGTCCTGGAAGATGGGAGCACAGGGGTGGCGTCAGTGCCTTCAGGCGCATCCACAGGTGAAAACGAGGCACTCGAACTCAGAGACAAGGACCCTTCAAGATATGGGGGCAAGGGCGTGCTCAAGGCCATTGCCAATGTCAAGGAGACCATAGGACCCAGGCTTATAGGTATCGATGCTGCAAAACAGCAGGAAATCGATCAGATCATGATCGAGATGGATGGCTCCAGGTTCAAGGAAAACCTCGGGGCAAACGCCATCCTTTCAGTATCAATGGCGGTCTGCCGCGCGGCAGCTCAAAGCGTTGGTTTGCCTCTATATGAATATCTTGGCGGATGTACGGCCAACAGGATTCCTGTACCAATGATGAATATCCTCAATGGGGGGGAACATGCGGATAGCAGCGTGGATTTTCAGGAATTCATGGTAATGCCCATTGGTGCTCCTACCTTTGCAGAGGCTCTGAGATACGGGGCAGAGACCTTTCATGCCCTGAAAAAGATCTTAAAGGAAAAGGGGCATGCCACAGCTGTGGGAGATGAAGGTGGATTCGCGCCAAAGACCCTGAAGTCCAATGAGGAACCCTGCGAATTGATAGTGGAGGCCATAGAAAAGGCAGGGTACAAACCAGGCGAGGACATAGCCATAGCCCTTGATCCTGCTGCAAGCTCCTTTTACAAGGATGGAAAATACGTACTCAGCCGCTCTGGCGCCGGCGAGAAGACAAGTGATGAGATGATCGCGATCTTTGAGGAATGGATCAAAAAGTACCCGATAGTCTCCATAGAAGATGGCCTTGCAGAAAACGACTGGGATGGATTCAAAAAGATGACCAGCCAGATGGGAGACAAGATTCAGATAGTCGGTGACGATATCTATGTCACCAATACGGACTTCATCAAAAAGGGCATAGAGATGCAGGCCTCCAATTCAGTCCTCATCAAGCTGAACCAAATAGGTTCTGTTAGTGAAACGATAGATGCCATAAGGCTCTGCAGAGAGGCTGGATGGACCTATGTGGTGTCTCACCGCTCTGGTGAGACAGAAGACGCATTTATATCTGATTTTACCGTGGCCATGGATGGACGGCAGATAAAAACCGGCTCTACCTGCCGAAGCGAAAGGATTGCCAAATACAACAGGCTCCTTGAAATAGAAAGGGAGCTTGGAAAGGCTTCACGCTTCGAAAATCCCCTTTCATAGATATGATTGACAAGGCGGCACCTTCTGCCTGAAATCCCATTCAGAAGAGGCACTGCCGCCTGTTGACAACTTGGCCATCCGGGGAATATCCTTGAGGGCCAGCACGGTCGGGACGTGGCTCAGTCTGGTAGAGCACAGCGTTCGGGACGCTGGGGTCGGAGGTTCAAATCCTCTCGTCCCGACCATTTCTCCTTTCCATAAACTGTCATGCCCTGATTCTGGCGCTATGGTGCTTTCTGAGCCTTACTGCCTTTGGTGTAACCTCAACCAGCTCATCATCGTTCACATAGGCAATACAGTCTTCAAGGCTCATCTCATGATGCGGAGAAAGAACCACGGCCTCGTCAGAACCAGAGGCCCTCATATTGGTAAGCTTCTTCCCCTTGGCCGGGTTTACCACCAGATCGGCAGCCCGGCAGTGTTCGCCGATTATCTGGCCCTTGTATAGTTCCTGTCCAGGCTTGATGAAAAGCCTGCCTCGTTCTTGCAGGTTGAAAAGCGCATAGGCCACGCTGGTGCAATTCTCCTTTACTATCATGACTCCACTCGATCTGTTCTGGATCTCGCCTGCGTATGGCCCCCAGTGGGAAAACACATAATTCATGATACCCATTCCCCTGGTATCTGTCAGAAATTGGGAGCGGTAACCAAGAAGCCCCCTGGTAGGGATCTCGAATTTCATACGCACCATGCCACCTTCAACTTGCATATCCTTTAGAACGCCCTTCAAATTGCCCAGCTTTTCGATCACAACCCCCTGATATTTCTCATCAACGTCTACAGTTAGCTCTTCATATGGTTCCAGGGTCTGCCCGTCTTCCCTCTTCATTATGACCGTTGGCCTTGTGACCTGAAATTCATAACCTTCCCTCCTCATCTTCTCGATGAGGATGGACAGATGCAGCTCTCCCCTGCCAGAGACCTTGAAACCAATACCCTGGGTCAATGGCTCAACTTTCAGGGCCACATCGGCAAGGGTTTCCCGCTTGAGGCGTTCCTCCAGATGCCTTGATGTGACAAATTTACCCTCCTTGCCAGCAAATGGCGCATCGTTGGGCACAAAATTCATGGATATGGTTGGTGGATCGATCTCTATCAATGGTAAAGGCCTCGGGTCTGCCGGATCAGTAAATGTCACACCAACGGTAACATCTTCCATGCCTGCGACCGCTACTATATCTCCGGTGAATGCCCTTTCCACAGGCACCTGCCTGTTGCCTTCAAAACGAAATATCTTGGTGATCCGCACAGGGCTTATGCTCCCGTCTCTCTTTGAGACAACAACCGAATCGTTTATTCCAAGTGTGCCGTTTGCCAACTTTCCTATTCCGAGCCTTCCAAGGTAATTGGAATAATCAATGGTGTTGATCTGGAGCTGAAGTGGGTTGTCTGGATCTCCTGTGGGCGGCGGCACATGCCTTATTATCATCTCTGAAATGAGTTCCATGCCCTTTCCTGGCACCGGTGTCTCCTCAGGGTCTGAGACCATGTAGCCATCCTTGGCAGAACCATAAACCACTGGAAAATCCAGAATCTCGTCTGGAGCGTCGAGCCTTGCCAAAAGATCAAAGACCTGATCCACACACCAGTCACATCTGGCTGCTTCCTTGTCTATCTTGTTGACAACCAACAGTATGGGCAAACCTGCAGCAAGGGCCTTTTTAACAACGAAAAATGTCTGGGGCATGGGTCCTTCCTGGGCATCAACAAGTAGCAAAGCCCCGTCAGCCATACGCAACACACGCTCAACCTGGCCACCAAAATCGGCATGGCCAGGAGTGTCTATTATGTTGATACGGTAATCCTGATACACATATGAGCCATTCTTCGAGGCAATGGTAATGCCCCGTTCCCTTTCCAGATCCATGGAGTCCATGAGGCGTTCTTCCACTTTCTGATTTTCTCTAAACATGCCACTTTGGCGGAAGAGCTGGTCCACAAGGGTTGTCTTCCCATGATCCACATGGGCTATGATGGCCACATTTCTCAATCTTTCCTGTTTCACTATTCCTCCTGAAGATTAAAGCGCAAAAAACGCCTGCAAACCTGTAAGCACCGGGATTCTTTTTTCTACGAGAGGTATATCTCCAGCTGCCTATTGCCTAGGACGACGGCAGCATAAAGGCCTCAAGTGGAAATCCTGGAGTGCCCTGATGAAGATCTTTCTTGTAAAGGTATTTAATACGGAGATATCAGACTTAAACCTGGGCTTGCTTCTTTGATTGATCCTATCTTACCCAATACCAAAAGGAAAACAAGAACCATTATGCCAAAAATCAGACCCTTTTTCCAAATTTTTCAGACTACTCTGACTGCCAATTCTGAAATTGCGACTAGTACACTCAGATCAGGACAAAGCCATCTGGCCCCAGGCTGGTGGCCAACATCACGGAATTTATGTCCCTGTGGTCCATCCAGGTCTGAACAGTCTGATTGTCACTGTCGAGCCAAAAGCCTTCAATCTTTTCTGTAAGGTGATAATACCCGAAAAGCTTGGCAACCACCTCGTCAAGCCCCTTGTAACCCCTGAGCTTAGAGTCCTCCTCCTTGATCCAATCCTTGATGCGCTTCAATCCGTGTAGACCTATTGACAGCCCAAATTCCCGGAATGGAAGCCTGTACTGTGCAGAAAGGTCCAAGAGGCCAGTACCCATGAAATATCTGAGCCCTTCACTGGCAGCGTTGAGAAGGCTCACCAGCAGGCCAACATCTTCCATATATCGGCTTTGTATCATCTGTGTCACCCTGGCTGAATCGAAAAGTAGACCACCAAGCCCCAAGGGGTCGTCTGTGACAAGATCCATGCCCTGGCATATCCCGGCAATGTCTCTTATCTCATCAATGAGATCCGGGTACTCACCTTCCTCCATGAGATCCCTAGGGCCGCACATCTCAAGTTCGTTATATGTCACGTAACCGTCCAAAGGGTCATGCTGGCCCATGGATGGCACTAGTGGCCTTGTAAGATCCACACTCATCTTCCAATACATGCGCCTTTTCCCGTCCACTGGAGAAACATAGGTAAAGGCGGCATGGGCCGTCTTTGCCAGGTCTATGGCCCATCGATTGTAGGTGAGGTCCCCTGTGACCCTGCTGACCCTGTTCAGCGCATGCATCCATTTGGTAAGATAATGAAAATACTGGCCGTCCCTGTCCCACTCAAGACGCTCATCAAAGGGCTCGTCAGGGCCTCGTTCAAGGAGAGGCTTTCCTATCCTGAGGCCTCCTATGGTAGGATGCTTCTTTCCTTCGTCTTCATCAAGGCCGCTAATCCAGCCATTTCTAGGATCATCCCGGCTGAAACGCCCCAAGACATAGTGGACCTGATCCACCAATGAAATGGCAAGATCCTTGTACTTAGCCTCCCCAGTGATCCTAAAAAGCTCCAAAAAGTTGCAAACCGCAAACGCGTCAGTCCACAAATAGCGTTTTGGAGTGGATGTTGGCGGATAAAGGCCTGTATCCTTGGCAAAATCTTCCATTATTGCAATTATGACCGCCCTGGCGGATTCTGGTCGCATCTTAAACAACCCCCTTGGATGAAAAGTGTCTTCTGTTCTGCATATAATATGGACACACAAAAAGCGCATGTCCAATTTCCTGATCGAGTTCCTCTCTAGGGTTGCCAATAGGATACTATATGATTAACTGATGTTTCATGAATGGTGTCGAGGTCATATCCCCAAAAGGGTTAGAATATTCAGAGTCTTTTCTGGACAGAGGCCTTTCGGAGCAAGAGGCCAAAAGACGCCTTGAACAATTTGGCCCCAACGAACTGGCTGAAACCAAAAGACGATCTGTAGTCTCATCCATAATCTCTCAGTTTAAAAGCCCTTTAATACTCCTCCTCATGGCAGGAGCCGCTGTTTCAATAGCCCTGGGGCAGCTGCATGACGGGATAGCTATCCTGCTCATCCTGATGCTAAACACCATTATTGAATCCATACAGGAATTTAAGGCGGAAAAGGCCCTGACAGCTCTAAAGAAGATGGCTGCTCCCACAGCATTGGTAATCCGGGACGGGAAACATCAAAGGATAGCAGCATCTGCCCTTGTACCTGGAGATCTAGTTGAAATCGAGGCTGGAGACATAATACCAGCAGACATTCTCCTAATAAGAGGCACTGACCTCAAGATAGATGAATCTGCCCTGACAGGGGAGTCAGTGAGCGTGCCCAAAAGTCCTGCCAAGGAACACGGAAAGGAAGAAGACAGCATACTCTTCATGGGCACTGTGGCAGTCCATGGAAGGGGCATAGGGATAGTTAAGGCCACTGGCTCAAGCACCAGATTTGCATCCATTGCAAGACTTATAGAGCAAGCTGGAGTGGAGATGACTCCTCTTCAAAAACGCCTTGCCACCCTTGGGAAAAGACTCACCATCTGGGTCATAGGAATTTGCATTTTGGTCTTCCTGTCGGGTCTTTTGGGCAATTCAAGCCTGTTGGACATCTTTCTTACGGCAGTGAGCCTTGCAGTCGCCGCTGTTCCAGAAGCCCTGCCTGCAGTAGTGACCATTTCTCTTGCCATGGGTGCCAGAGAGCTTGCCAGGAAGAAGGCCCTTGCCAGAAACTTGCCTGCAGTGGAGACCCTCGGTTCCGTCACCTATATATGTTCCGACAAAACAGGTACCATCACCATGAACCGCATGAAGGTGGAAAAAATCCTTGGAAAGGACGGAAGAATCCTGGATGAAACAAGCATGCCCAGGCCTGCCCTTCTGGTGCTTGCCCTTTGCAATCACGTTACACAGTCGTCAGATGGTCGCCTACTTGGTGACCCTACCGAAACGGCCCTTGTAGAAAAGGCGCTTAAACTTGGAATCCACAGGGAGGATTTGGAAGAGGAATACCCACTGGTTGCAGAAATCCCCTTCAGTTCCAACCGCATGTGCATGACCACCATTCACAAGACACCCCAAGGGGATTTTGTAGCCCTTTCAAAGGGCAGCCCAGAGGCGATTGCTGCCAGATGCCCAGACATGACTATCGAAGAGACAAGAAAGATGAGCCAAAACCTCGCTGAAAAGGGGTTAAGGGTCCTGGCCCTTTCTTTCAAGAGGCTGGAAAGCATACCAGAGCCTCTAGATGAGGCAGAAAAGAAAATGACTTTTCTCGGTATGGTAGGACTTATTGATCCGCCGAGGCCAGAGGTGCCCCAGGCTGTATCCACCTGTTTCAGCGCGGGAATAGTGGCTGTAATGATAACTGGAGACCATCCAGATACTGCGGTTCACATAGCAAAAAAGATAGGGCTTTTAAGGCCAGGAGATGAAGCACAGGTCGTCACAGGCGATGTCCTTTCCGCCATGAACCAGCAAGAACTTTGTAAGACCGTGAAAAGGGCCAGGGTCTATGCCAGGATCAGCCCGGAACAAAAGCTAATGCTGGTATCTGCCCTTCAAAAAAATGGCGAGGCAGTCGCCATGACAGGAGATGGAGTAAACGATGCCCCAGCACTCAAGCAGGCAGATATCGGGGTTGCTATGGGCATAAATGGAACAGATGTGGCAAAACAGGCCTCAGACCTCATACTCCTTGACGACAACTTTGCCACCATAGTCCGGTCTATAGAGATTGGCCGCAGAATCTACGACAACATCCGGAAATTTCTGAAATACCTTCTTGCCAGCAACTCTGCCGAGATACTCATAATCTTTCTTGCACCTTTTTTTGGTCTGCCTATACCACTTGTTCCCATACAGATCCTATGGATAAATCTCATATCAGATGGCGCCCCCTGCCTTGCCTTGGTGGCTGAGCCTGCAGAAGAAGATGTGATGAAAAGGCCGCCACGTCCTCCTAACGAAAGCCTTTTTGCCAGGGGTGTCTGGCAACACCTTTTGTGGATGGCCCCATTCATGACAGCCATATGCCTTGGCGTACAGAAAATAGGCATGATCATTGGCGCACACTGGCAGACAATGATTTTTTCGTCCCTGGCCTTCTGCCAACTTGCTCATGTCCTTGCCATAAGGTCTGACAAGTTGTCCCTGTTCAGTCAGGGGCTCATGTCTAATCTCCCCCTTACCGTTACCGTTTTGGCCACAACGGCAGCTCAAATCGCTGTTATCTATCTACCTGGAATCTCAGACCTTATGCGGGTAGCCCCTTTGAGCGCGGAAGAAATGGCAATCTGCCTGTCAGCTGCCGTTCTGGTATTTTTGGCAGTGGAGGTGGAAAAGCTGCTTTTAAGAACCGGGGTAATAAACTACCAGCATTAAAACCTGTTCTTCGAGCAAAAGAGTATCTGAAAGAGATATGGTATCGGAAATGGATATGAACAGAGACAGGTTATTTGAAGCCAATGAAACAACAGGAGTCCCTGACACGTCCATATGGTTTGTGCCCATCATCTGGCCCTAGAAGGAGGCCATGCAGGGCTACAAGGCATGAAGGAAGGCTGCTGGAATTGGATCCAAAAGGCAACTACCCTGAAAATACATACAAAAAATACACTTTCATTCCAGGCTCTGGCAGATACGGTCTTTATTCTTTTTGCAAATAATATCTATCCGCTACCAAGAAATCTTTTGAAGATATCGAAGGCGTTTTTTACCGCTGGGGTATCGACTGACAAATCCAATAGAGATTCCTGGGCCATTTCCTTTTTAAAAATCTCATCACTTGCCGGAAGGTAGCCTCCGAACTCCAGATCTGTCTTGGCTACTGCCTCCCTCACGTGTTTGTCCAGTGCGTCTGGAATATCCTTGGGCACTCTGTTTACCACGAGGACCTTCTGTTTCACGTCCACTTGAAGGGATTTTGTAAGGTCGGCTATACGCGCAGCAGTTAGCACGCCTCTTGCCGATGGGTCAGAAACCACGAAGAGGGTGTGGATCTTCCTCAAGTTGAGCCTGCTCAAATGTTCCATGCCAGCCTCATTGTCCACGAGCAGATACCGATAGTTCCTCGCTAGCTTTTCCATGACTTGGGCAAGTATGGAATTTGCCATGCAATAACAGCCTGGCCCCTCTGGCTGGCCCATTACGAGCAAATCAAAGCCAGGGGCCTCGATTACGGCCTGATTGATGTGGAGTTCCATGAATTCGTTCTTGGTCATGCCCTGGGGAGTTTCTGTCTTCATCCTGTCCCTGATCTCACCCAGCGTCACGCCGACTTCCAATCCAAGAAGCTCGTTCAGATTGGCATTTGCGTCTGCGTCCACCGCAAGGACTGGAGTAAGGCCTGATTCAACAAGATATTTTATTAAAAGGGCTGTAAGGGTGGTCTTGCCAGTGCCACCCTTTCCTGCCATTGCTATAATTTCTGCGCCGTGACCTGTTGTCATAATAGTCTTTCCTCTATTATTCCTAGAAAATCAGATAAAACCCGAGTCATACAAGATATACTTGAAAAGACCCTTAACAAATAGACCTGCCTCAAAACATCCTCAACCCTCCAAGCCATTTAATTTTAGGCCTTTGTCAAAGATGCAGGCAGATGGCATGAGTGGATCATGCAACATGGCATAGATCAGAAATCATCCAGGGCCCTTAAAAAGGCGTGCACGACCGGCTTCTTCCTCAGACCAAGGGGGCCCTGCGGCTCAAAGAGTTCGTCCACATCAAGGATAAACCCATAGGCGTCCCTGTAATCCAAGATCTTTTGAGCGCTGTTTTGGCCAATGCCAGGAATCAAAATAAGCCCTTCAATGTCAATGGTGTTGATATCAGCCTGTCTGAAAAAGACAAAGGCCCGCGCATCCTCTGGAACATCCCCTAAACTGGCAACAGGAGCCTGCCCTGGTTCCCAAAGTGGCATCAGGGCATTCACCAGTACCACCAGCCACATGGCCAAAACAAAAAGGAGTAAGGCCGATGGTGCCAGCAGAAGGGTTCTGTCAGGACTTTTGGTTCTTTCCTTCACTTTTCAAAAGCTTGTAGCAAATGCCATCCACTAGGGCCTGCCAGCTGGCCTCTATGATATCGTGGGAAACTCCAACAGTGCCCCATTTATCCTTTTTGTCCTTTGATTCTATCAAGACCCGCACCTTGGCCCCTGTCCCTGGGCTGTCTGGCAGGACTCTCACCTTGTAGTCAACAAGGCTCATGTCCTTAAGCTGGGGATAAAAGGTCTCAAGGGCCTTTCGGATGGCATTGTCAAGGGCGTTTACCGGCCCGTTACCCACTGCTGCCGTATGCTCGATCCTGCCGCCCACCCTTACCATTACTGTCGCCTCTGCTTGAGGAGGCTCGTCTTCCTTCATCTTCTGGTCAAAGACCCTGAATCCCAAGAGATCGAAATACTTCCTCTGGGTTCCGCTTGCCCTTCTCATAAGGAGCTCAAAAGATGCCTCTGCACCCTCAAACTGAAAGCCCTGGGCCTCTAGCTCCTTGAGACGTGAGACGATTTCCATCACAAGGGGATCGTCACTTTCGAGGTCGAGGCCAAACTGCCTAGCCTTTGCAAGTATGTTGCTCTTACCTGAAAGATCAGACACTAGGATGCGTTGAACATTTCCAACAAGCTCTGGCCTTATATGCTCATATGTCTCAGGATTTCGCTGTACAGCACTCACGTGTATGCCACCCTTGTGGGCAAAGGCGCTTGCCCCAACATAGGGCTGATACTTATTGGGGGCAAGATTTGCAATCTCGTAAATGTATCTGGCAGTACTTGTAAGTTTCTTGAGATTCTTGGCAGCCTCACAGTCAAAACCCATCTTGAGCACAAGGGCAGGTATTATAGAGCAGAGATTGGCATTTCCACACCTTTCTCCAAATCCATTCATGGTTCCCTGGACCTGAGTCACTCCTGCTGTGACGGCAAGCACCGAATTTGCCACTGCCATCTCTGAATCGTTGTGGCAATGTATCCCAAGCCTTATATCCTCGCCCAATTCCTTCTGAACTTGGCCCACTATGTCTACGATCTCACCAGGCATGGTGCCTCCGTTTGTGTCGCAAAGCACCAGACACTCGGCACCTGATTCCTTTGCAGTCCTCAAGGTTGCAAGGGCGTATTGACGATCAGCCTTGAAACCATCGAAAAAGTGCTCGGCATCATAAAAAAGAACCTTCACTCTTTGCCTTAAGAATTTGAGGGAATCTCTGATTATTTCGAGATTTCTTTCCAGGCTTATGCGCAGGGCATCCCGCACGTGGATATCCCAACTCTTTCCAAATATGGTTACCGCAGGCGAGCCAGAATCCACCAACGCCTTGAGATTTGGATCTTCCTCAGCACGGTTTTTGGCCATATGGGTGCTGCCAAAAGCCGCTATTTGACTATGCTTGAAATTATAGTTTTTGATTTCAGCGAAAAACTGTTGATCCTTTGGATTGGACCCAGGCCATCCCCCCTCTATGAAATCTATCCCCAGATCATCGAGCTTCAAGGCAATACGTATCTTGTCCTCTACCGAAAGGTTGAAATTTTCCGCCTGGGTGCCATCTCTCAAGGTGGTGTCATAGATTTCTATGTTCTTCTTCATTTATAATCAACCTTAAAAACATCCAATATTTTATAGAGCCCACTAAACAGCACCTGCCTGAAGGGCTTTGCCAGGGCCTGTCCACAAGAAGCAGTAGTAACGGCCACCCCTCTTACTTTTTGTCCAATCCAAATCCTTCGTGAAGCGCCCTTACGGCAAGCTCTGTGTATTTCTCATCTATTATACACGAGACCTTTATCTCAGAGGTACTGATCATAAGTATGTTGACATTGTGCCTGGCAAGTATGTCAAACATCTTGCTGGCAATACCTGCATGATTCCTCATTCCCACACCCACTATGGAGACCTTCGCTATATTTTTGTCTCCTGCAACGCTTTCTGCGCCTATCTCTTGGGCAGTCTTTTCCACAATGGACATGGCCTGGTCAAAATCGCCCTTTGGCACAGTAAAGGTCATATCAGTCAGGTCTCCGGCCCTGGTATTTTGTATGATCATATCCACAATGATATTGGCTTCTGATATGGGATTGAAAATCATTGCAGCTATGCCAGGCCTGTCAGGCACCTTCTTTACGGTTATCCTGGCCTCGTCTCTACTGTATGTCACGCTTGAAACCAAAACGTCTTCCATCAATTCATCCTCCTTGACCACCATGGTGCCAGGGGCACTGGTAAAACTGGACCGTACGTGTATAGGCATGCCATAACGCATGGCAAACTCAACTGATCTTATCTCAAGCACCTTTGCACCAAGGCTTGCCATCTCTAGCATCTCCTCATAGGAGATGCGCTCGATCTTTCTAGCAGATGGGCATATATTCGGATCTGTCGTATAAACACCATCAACGTCTGTATATATTTCACACACATCCGCTCCAAGGGCCACTGCCACTGCAACCGCCGTGGTATCCGAGCCTCCCCTTCCAAGTGTTGTGATATCGCCATCTGGGGTAACGCCCTGAAACCCGGCAACAACTGGAATGATCCCCTGGCCTATGGCCTCTTTGAGCTTTTCAGTGGGAATGTTTTGAATCCTTGCCTTGCTGTGAGAGGCGTCTGTTTCCACAGGTATCTGATAACCCAGGAAAGATCTTGCGTCATGGCCCATGGCCTTTACAGCCATAGAAAACAGGGAGATTGTAACCTGTTCCCCTGTGGACAGAAGCACATCAAGCTCTCTCTTATCAGGATGGGCCTGCATCTCCATGGCAAGGCCCAGGAGGTAATTTGTCTGCCCAGCCATTGCAGACAAAACCACCACCACGTCATCACCTTCTTCTTTCCTGGCAATGACCTTTTCAGCAACCCGCTTGATCCTTCTGCAGTTGGCTACGGAAGTGCCGCCATATTTCTGAACAACAAGAGCCATATCTCAATCCTCTTTCTTTCCGCCCCATATCGGATCCTGCCCAAAGTGAAAAAACCACCATTCACTGTCGTTCATGCCGTCCTCATTGGGCAGGAAGGTGATACGGTAACCGTCTGAATATTCCATGAGCAGCCTGTATGCCGCATTTATTTCCGCCATGCGATCCTGGCAGTCTCCGTCCTGGCATATGTCAGGATGGCACTGTTGGCAGGCCTTCTTGTATGCATCCCGTATCTCATTGCGTGATGCCTTTTCCATGAGCCCAAGAAGTTTCCTGGCCCTGTCTATAGCTTCCCACCTGCCTTGTTTCATAGGGCACATAAGGTATCAATTCGGTGAATTTTTTACAAGTCCAACCTTAATTTCAAATTTTAGGCTCCAAACGATAATCAAAAAGGTTTTTTCCAAAAGGAGAGTTCTTATCCGCCAAGTGCTTACTGTTACCCCAAATATTTTGGCAAAAATACCGCACGAAAGCATTTCTTTATCCATGAATCAACAAGGTGGTTACGATAATTTTGGTGTATATCAACATCTAAGAATAATATTTGGCTTGGCCGCTCATCAAGCTACTGCCAAGGGCCTAGATACCTCTTGACACTCACACTACTGCTTCTTATTATTTAGGCGCAAAAATTACAACGGGCGGGAATAACTCAGTGGTAGAGTGCAACCTTGCCAAGGTTGAAGTCGCGGGTTCAAATCCCGTTTCCCGCTCCAGGCAGTTCAAAGATACGGGCAGCCGCTGCTGCCCTTTTTTTGTTTAAGAGACCTTTTCTCATGCATTTTAAACGCAGACTGCTCATTTTTGTCATTCTTTTTACCCCAAGCCTTTACCAGCTCCTGTGCCAGATTTGCCCCACCTGTTACGCAAAGGCGATAAATACTCCGTCAAGGGTCACGAGAACAGCCAGCGGCCAGATAGACATGTGTCTAGCGTGCCATGACGAAAGACCAGACAAGGCCCACGGACGAAAGGTACTGGGATGTTTCACATGTCATCTGGGAAATCCCCTTACGGGTTCGGCAGAACTTGCCCACAAGGGGATGATACTTAACCCTGGGGAACTCTACATTGTTTCGAAGACATGTGGCCAAGAAGGGTGCCACACAGATCAAGTCAAGAGGGTAAAAAGCTCCCTCATGGCCACAAACAGGGGCATAATAAGCACGCTTCGCTTCTACTGGAATGAGACAAAGAACCATCACGATGGCCTCACCGTGGAAATGCTCCTGAAGTCCAAACTGGACACACCTGCAGTGGATTATTACAGAAAACTATGTGGCACATGCCATCTTTGGGTACAAAGGCATACGCTGCCTGGATTTTTGTCGGAAAAGGGTGGAGGCTGCACCACCTGCCACAATTACAAGCCTCCTCTGGACAAGAAGGGCAGAAAGACCAATCATCCTTTGATAACCAAACACATACCGATGAAAAACTGCGTCAGGTGCCACAACAGAAGCGGAAGGATTGGCCTTGCTTATAAGGGGCTCTATGAATCAGAAGGATATGGCACCCCTTTTGAAGATGGGGACGTTTCGGAAAACCAGCTTTTCGATGGCAGGTTCATAAAGATCCTGGAGCCAGACATACATTATGCCAAGGGCATGATCTGCATCGATTGCCACAGCCAAAGGGAGATTATGGGAGATGGAAAGGAAAAGGCCCATTTTGAGGAACAGCTCGAGGTGACTTGCATCACTTGCCATGATGGACAGGAAAGGCTTGAAAAGATCTATGAAGAAAACCTTAAAAAGCCCAAATATCCCATTCTGACCAACCTGGTAAAAAAGGATGGCAAATTCTTTCTGAAGGGTAAAAACGACCAGAAACTCCATCCCCTGCACCAGTTTCTCAAAGCCAAGTGTAGAAATAGCACACATGAAAGGCTTTCGTGCCAGGCCTGCCATAGCAAGTGGGTGCCACAGTGTTATGGCTGCCACGTGATAAACGACAGGTCAAAATATCAACTCGACAAGCTTGCCAACAAGCAAACCCCCGGACACTGGCAGGAATTCAGATCCTACATGAGATACGAAGCCCCTAGCCTTGGCATAAAGCAGGACCACAAGACAGGGAAGGAAAGGGTTGTCATACTGGTGCCTGGCTGACAAGACTTCATCTCTTTTCTGGATGAAAGGGGAAATTGGGAAGGGGAATTCAGGCGCATGACCATATCCTGGACTGACCCCCATACCACCTCAGAAAAATCGAGAACTTGCCTGGAATGCCACACCGACCCAAGGGCAATGGGCTTGGGAGCCGGTTCCTTGGAAAAGATAGATGGGAAATGGCATTTTGCTCCAGCCACCGCCATCGACAGGCGGCGCTGTGAGGAGCGTCCAAGGTTGGACGGATTCGTGGATATATCGGGCAAGGCTCTTGTGCTTACTTCAAGAACAGACCTAAGGCCCTTTAACCAAAGGGAACTAAATGCCATTCTAAATGCTGGCCAGTGCCTCCTTTGCCACAAGAGCTTTGATGACAAGGTCATGAAGGGCTGGAATCCTTTGTCTCCGCCAAAACCGTGTGATATCTTTTTTGAACAACAGTAAGAAGATGCCTGTTCGGCTCCCTTCAACCTAATGCATTGAAGAAATGCCCCCTTTTTTTCAATGCCTTCTCAAGAATTCTTTAGTTTCTTTCGATAAATAAAAAAATGGCCATTGAAGGGCCCAATTGCTGTTTGTCAAGTTCCCAACGGGAACCAGGCTGCCAGCTTGTGTTGGCACAAGTGTATTCAATTTGGCATGCCTCTATGTTTAAACAGCTAAATCTGGATATTTTGTCTCACCGAGTACGCGGCAAATCTGTATGAAAACAAATACGAATGCAGCCTTGACTGAACAGGTCACTCAAACTGCCAGAACTGCTCTCAAACGTTTGGTGGGCAGGGGGCTTCTGCCGTGGCCGGAAGCCTATACTGAAGAATTTTGGGCTGTTGCCAGAAGCCTTGAATACTCTTCCATTCTTACGAGAAAAGGGTGTGAAAATATCTGTCCAGAAACCATGCAAAATTTTCTGGATGAAACCGACAAGGTACTGGGAGGAGTCAAAGACACCGTAAAGGAATTTGTTGCCACCACCAAACAGCATGTGGGAGAGATGGAAACCTCTATCCTATCTATAGAAGAAAAGGACCTGGACAATCTCTTTACCAAAGAGACTGCAGCCTTGATGTTAAAGAACAGGACCCTCGAGGCCCAGGCGAAAGACACAGAAAAACGCCTTCAAGAACAGACGGAGATAATAGCCGAACTCAGATCCAAGCTGCGCATAGACGCCCTTACCGGCTTGTTAAACAGGAGGGCTTTTGAAAACGATCTCAAAAAGGAGCTGGCGAAGATCAAACGTTACAAGTATCCCTTGTCGTTGGTGATGGTGGACATAGATCATTTCAAAAACATAAATGACAGCTTTGGCCACAGGGTGGGGGACAAGATGCTCCAGAAGTTGGCTGAGGTGTTGAAAAAAGGCATAAGGGAGACAGATTCGGCATATCGTTACGGTGGGGAGGAGTTTATGATAATACTTCCCCATACCAAAGGAGATGAGGCCTGCCGGCTTGCTGAAAGGCTCAGAAATAAGATCGCAGTGTTCAGATTCTTGGTAAAACACCCCCAAACCAGCATCAAAATCACCATTTCCATAGGCGTCACCCAGGCCAACCAGGGAGAAGACGTGGATGAGATAATAAACCGCGTGGACTCGGCCCTCTATGAAGCAAAGAACCAAGGGAGGAACAGGACGGTCAAGCTCTAAACCATATCCCTTCGCTACTTTGATCAGCCAATTTCTCTTTTCATAAAGGCTGGAAGCACGAAACAAGATGAAAGCATCTCCATGGTGAAGAATTTGAGCCTCTCAGCTTCTTCTTCCGGAAGAAAATGGGTGGCGAGCACTGGACTATCACCCTTAACAGCCATTGCCCACGACCAGTAACCTCCAGGATATGTGGGAACAGGCGCTGTGTAGAAGCGTATCCACTTGAATCCAGCCACCCCCAGCCCCTTCTTGATATTCTTTATAACGGTCATATGGTAGATTGGGGATTCGCTTTGAACTACGAGTATTCCCCGAGGTCTTAGCGCTGCAAAACACATTTTGTAGAACTCTGGCGTGAATAGCACCTCTGCAGCACCCACTGGATCAGAGGAATCCACAAAGATCCTGTCAAATTCTTCCTTGTTCTTGCCGGCATACAACTGCCCGTCTTCAAAAACCAGTTCCACCCTTGGATCATTGGACAATGCCGAAGAGAGGCCAGGCAGGTATCTTTGGCTCACCTCTACTACCAAAGGGTCTATTTCACATAGAATGACCTTTCTCAGACAAGGATACTTTACCAACTCACGCACTGTGCCCCCGTCTCCTCCACCAATGACTAGGGCCTTAAGGGGCGGCTCCATGCCCAAATTCATGGACGGATGCACCAACATCTCGTGATAGATGAATTCGTCCCTCTCGGTTGTCATGACAAGACCGTCCAAGAGCAGCATCCTGCCAAACTCTTCTGTCTCAAGGACGTCTATGCGCTGGATGTCTGAGGTGGCAGTGAAAATGGTGCGTTTACACCTAAGGGTTATGCCGGATCCAGGCGTGTGTTTTTCTGTGAACCAGAGTTCCATTACGGATGGACTTCCAATCAGGACGCCTTGGACAGTTTATGGCAGAAGAGGCAGCGAAACTTTGGAGGATGTTTGGCAGGCAGGGGATTGCCAGCTTCCTTGCCGTGGCACTTGCCACAGTGTTTTTCCGCATCCTTTTTGGACATGTGGAAAAACGCCTTGTGATTTTCGTCCATGGGTACCTTAACTGTGGTTTCTGGAGGAGCCATGAGGAGAAATATTAAGATTCCAGCTGAAACGACCAGAAACAAGATGTTGTAAAAGGCCTTCTTTTTTTTATTCATGTCTTTAGATCTTTTCCATTTTGCTTCCCTATCCTACGGCTGCAATAGTGTTCAAGCTTTTCAAGAATCACTGCCTTCCAGCCCGTTTGCCCAAGTTGTTCATCCATGGTCTTGAGATAGCCTCGCCTCAAAACCACCTTCAAAGTCTGGGGAAAATTGATATCATAGAGCCAGCTTAGCCTCATGACAAGAAAATCTATAGTGGTTTTTACATCTCTAAAATCTACAACCTCTTCATGTAAAAAGGCCTTCAACACCTCATTGGACACCTCATCAGAACATGGAAGGTCAAGATTTACCGTGGCGTCCGCGCCACCCTTTCTATACAGGTCATCAAAGACACGCAGGATGTCCAACTTGTCTGCATCCCTAATGAGTTCTGCCATGAGCCTCCTTGCCCCTGTAAACGCAGACGGAATTGCAAGTTTGTTGTGATGAAATATCGCATCAAGGATAATGGACTTTTCCTCAGGCGAAAAATCGGACAGCACCCCTTCCCTTTCAAGCACCTTTCTGCTTAGCAGTGCGTGATCAATCGATGCTGCATCCACAAAGGTCCTGAACCTTTCGAACTGCTCAAACCTACCGATATCATGAAAAAGCCCAATGACCTCAGCCATTAGAAGATCCTGCTGTTTAAGGCCCAAATCCTTGCCAAGGGAGACGATCTCCCGCCTAACTCGCTGACTGTGGACGATCTTAAGACCAATGGCGCAATCTTGTTCACCCTTGCGCTTAAGAAATGGCCTAACATAGGAACCAAACCATGCCTGGTATTTTTGTATCGGATTATTCAAGGCTGATGATTTCAAAAGATTTTTTAGGCAGGAATACAAAGCCCATATATAGATTCTGGTCAAGGATTGGTGGAGATGGCCGGGATCGAACCGGCGACCTCCACGTTGCGAACGTGGCGCTCTCCCAGCTGAGCTACACCCCCACTATATGTTGATGGCCTTTACCAATGCTATCTAGACCTGCAGCCATAATGGCTGTTCAAGAAGAATCCTTTCTCAAATCAACCAGAAATACGGCTTCCGACATTTTTGTAACCGAGCCTTGGCTCCCCTGCCTTTTTCCTCTGAAAAAGAGAGCGCCTCAGCCGGACGTTCATAATTAGACCCACACCAACAAGTGTTGTCAAGACCGAGGAGCCTCCATAGCTCACCAGGGGAAGGGGTATGCCAACCACTGGCATAAGGCCCAGCACCATACAGACATTTATTAGCAGTTGCCAGAATATCATGGCCGTAATGCCAAAGGCGAGAAAGGAACCGAAACGATCCCTGGCATTTTGGGCGACAGAAAGACAGCGGCTTAAAAAAAAGAAGTAGATACCTATGAGTATGATGGCCCCTATGAAGCCCCATTCCTCTGACCAGATGGAAAAGGCAAAATCTGTATGGACCTCTGGCAAAAAGTTTAGCTGGGCCTGCGTGCCCTTCATGAAGCCTTTCCCAATCAGCTGCCCAGAGCCCACTGCGATCTTGGACTGAAGCACGTGCCAACCTGCACCGAAGGGATCTGATTCTGGATTTAGAAAGATCTCCACTCTCCTCCTCTGATAGGGTTTCATAAACTTCCACAAGAGCGGAAATGCGGCAAGCCCCATACCAAGAATGATAATGAAGGACGACCACTTGAGCCTGGCGTAATAGACCAGGGATGCAAAAATGCCAAGCACTAGAAGGCCTGTGCCAAGATCCGGCTGTTTCACTATGAGAAGAACAGGGAGAAGCACCAGAAGAAGGGGTTTCCACAAATCCAGAAGGCCATATTGATCCTTGTCCTCCTGTGCAAAAAAACTGCTTATGACAATGACCATTAAAAGTTTTGCAAATTCCGATGGCTGCAGGTTTATGAAACCCAGGGAAATCCATCTTTGAGAGCCTGAAACGCTCTTACCTATGAACATTACCAAAAGGAGCATGAGCACAGTCAGGACGTAGATGTGCATCCAATAGGCTGAAAGCTTCCGGTAATCAAAGGCCATTGCCGCAAACATCAGAACAGAACCTGCCACATACCACTGGCACTGCTTCCACTGAAATGGGTAACCTGCCGCCGCACTGGCACTGCAGAGGTTCACAAAGCCCAGGAGCATTATGAGTAAAAGACTCAAAAGGAGCCACCAGTCGATATCTTCCAACAATCTCTTGTCAAACACTGGGTTTTACCCTGCTGACAGAAGCGGTGCGTTCCAGGAATGTGGATGGCTTGGGGCTTCTAAGCTGAAGCCACCTTTCTATCACCGCCCTTGCCACTGGCGCTGCGGCTGAGCCACCATGTCCTCCGTGTTCTATTATGACAGCGACTGCTATCTGGGGGTCTTCAACAGGGGCAAAGGCTATAAACAGGGCGTGATCCTTGAACTTCCAGGCCATCTTCTCGTCCTGTTTCCGCTTCACTTGTCTCACCACCTGAGCCGTACCTGTCTTACCGGCAACCCTTAGCCCCGGTATCCTGCATGTGCGCGCAGTGCCATGCTTATCTGCCACAACACCTTCAAGTGCGTGTTTGATGAATGAAAAGGCGGAGCGCTTCACAGGCACCTTGCCCTGTTTGTCTGCTGGCTGCCCAAGGATATATTCTGGCCTGTAGAGGATCCCTCCGTTTGCCACTGCAGCGATCATCCTGGATAGCTGCAGAGGGGTGACAAGCAAAAATCCCTGGCCTATGGAGTAGTTGAGTGTTTCCCCCTTTTGCCAGGGCTCCCTGAAACGTCTGTATTTCCACTTTCTCGTGGGAACCCGGCCTGGCTTTTCTCCAGGTAGATCTATGCCTGTCTTTTTCCCGAGACCGAAACTGAATGCGTATTTGGAGATCCGGTCCACTCCCAATTTCAGGCCCACATTATAAAAATAGACGTCACAAGACTGCACCAGTGCCTTGTAAAGGTCTGTCTGGCCATGCCCACCCCTTTTCCAGCACCTAAATCGTCTTCTGCCGAGCTTCATGGCGCCATTACAAAAAAAGGTGGTATACTGGTTTATAACATGCTCCGTCAGTCCGGCAGCAGCCATCACTGTCTTGAATGTGGAGCCAGGCGCATATTGCCCCTGAATGGCCTTGTTCACAAGAGGTGTGAGCAGTGGGTCGTTCAGGGCCTTCCACTCCTCACTGCTAAGGCCGTTTGCAAATATGCTTGGGTCGAACTTGGGGCTGCTTGCCATGACCAATACCTGGCCATTTCGCGGATCCATGGCCACAACGGCACCTGGCCTTCCAGACAAGGCCTCCTCTGCGGCAAGCTGGAGATCAAGATCTATGGTGAGGCTGAGATCTTTCCCTGTCTGGGGTCTTTTAACATCCACCACCCGGACCATTCTCCCCCTTGCGTCCACTTCCACCCGCTTGTAACCGCTCTTTCCAGCAAGCCTGGTCTCAAACCTCGCCTCTACACCGTATTTTCCCACAAGGTCCCCTGGCACTGCATGGGGAAATTTACCGCTTTTTAGCTGGTCGAGGCTCACCTCCGCAAGATAACCAAGGAGATGGGGCGCAATATTTCCATAGGGATATTGCCTGGATGGCGCCACCTCCACCACTACTCCAGGCAATTCGTACAGCCTTGCCTCAATCTTTGCCACGGTTTGCCAATCGGCGTTTCGTTTTACGATAACAGGCAGATAGGCTGGCTGGCCCTTTGCGGCCACAAGCTTCATCCTTACTGTCATTGGGGATTCATCAATCAAGGGCTCAAGCTTGGATAGCAGCGTTTCTATGTTGCCTGCGTCCTTCATGACAACACCTATATTGAAACTAGGCTCCACTCCAGCAAGCAGCCTGCCTGAACGATCCAGTATGTTTCCCCTATAGGGTTGAAGCCTGATGGACTTTATGCTGTTACTTTCAGATTGAGCCCTGAAATAAGGCCCTTTCATCACCTGAAGATACCAAAGCCTTGCACTTATAAGACAGAAACAGCAAAACAGAAACCAGGACGCATACACCCCCAACTGGGACCTGGAATGATCATCCTGCTGATCGAACTTTTTGAGCCTTATTTTAGTATCTGCTGGTTTCTTGTTTATCTTATCCACCTGTGATATCCCCTTTGTCCCGTCTCAATCTCTTTAAGAGTGCCTCCACCCTGTTGAAGATAAAAAAGAAGACAGGCGCAGTAACCACATTAAGGGCAGACTGGATCAGGCCCCAGGGCCAAACAAGCTCGGCACTGCCACTTCCTGCCAACTGTGCCACTATTATCTCCATACTCAAAAAACCTACCAATAGATAGATCTGCCACTTAGAAAGCTCCAAGACATTTGAAATTATATACCTTACTGTCAGAAAACCAAGGACATAGGATATGGGAAAAAGATAATATGGAATGGTGGAAAATATCGAAATGAGAAGGCCAAACACTACCATGGCAACCACGCCTTGGGGCACTTTCTGCCTTAAGCTATACCAGCAGATCAGGGCGGGTACGGCATCAAGGCGAATGAACCCCACCTGGAAGAAGACCCCTGCGCTCGACTGAAACGCTGCTGCAAGATAACCAAGAATGACCAGACACAGGGTCTCTATCATTTGTATGAAGAATCCCCCTCGTTGGGGCCAAGGCGACTATGTGTCAGGAGGACAAGCACCTCCTCTGCCTTGGCTACGTCAGAAAAGGGCCTAACCTTGATCTCCTGAAACAGATTGGATTGGTCGCTTGCCTTAACGGATGTAACCTCCCCGAGAAGAAGCCCCTTTGGGAACATGGCATCCATGCCAGAGGTGATGATGACGTCTCCTGCCTCTACGTCAACCCCCTTTTCCACATACTCAAGGCGGCATCCTGCACGGCCTCTTCCTGCAAGAAGCCCCCTAGCCCGATTCCTTTGCACCAGAGCTGCTATCTTGCTCTGATAATCTGTCAGGAGCATGACCTTGCTGTAGGACATGGATGTTTCTATGACCCTTCCAATTACCCCTCCCTGGGCCAGGACTGGCATATCAGGCATGATGCCGTCTCTCTTTCCTCGGTCAATGGTCACCACAGCCCTCCAAGGTGCAATATCGCAACCCACGACATGGGCCAGAAGGGTCTTTCCGCTTTGCCGCCTCTTGACATCCAAAAGCTGCCGGAGCCTGCGATTTTCTATCAAGGCCTCTCTGTAACTTGTTATCTCACTCTGGAGCTGGGCAAGCCTTGCCCTCAGGATCTCGTTTTCTTCCTTTGTCTGTCTGAGATCAGCGTAGGATTCCCAAAGGATCTTTATCCGGGAGAAGGGAACGAAGAGAAACTGCTGAAGCCTGCCTCCAGTATCCTTGAGCATCATCACTGCAGGCAGAGCTATGTTCCCGGCCTTGAATCTGATGGTCACTATCCCTATGACTGAAACGAAAAGAAGAAGGCAGACAAATATTATGATCTTTTTTCCGATGGATTTTTCTTGTTTCCGAGGCACTTAAAATGGATGACTCTAGTGGATCATTATTTCCCTTAGGACATCGATGTTGTCCAGGGTCTGACCAGAACCAAGCACCACGGAAGAAAGAGGGTCGTCGGCTATGATTATTGGAAGGCCCGTCTTCTCCCTGAGCAGTTTATCCAAATTTTTTAGCAGCGCCCCTCCACCTGTAAGGACTATGCCCTTGTCCACTATATCTGCGGCAAGTTCTGGCGGCGTCTGCTCGAGGGCCATCTTGACGGTTTCGACAATGGTTTCAACCTGTTCGGATATTGCAGTCTGGATCTCGGAAGAATCTATCTGGACAGTCTGTGGAACCCCAGAAACCAGATCCCTGCCCTTGATCTCCATCTTCTCATAGGGGGCTTCTGGCAAAACGTCACCAAGCTCGATCTTTATGTTTTCTGCAGTGTGCTCTCCTATGAGCAGACTGTAACGCCTCTTGATGTGCTGAAGTATGGCTTCATCCATCCTGTCTCCCGCCACCCTTACCGACTTGCAATAGACAATACCTGCAAGGGAGATTACAGCCACCTCAGTTGTCCCCCCGCCAATATCCACAACCATGTTGGCCGTGGGCTCGGTAATAGGAAGCCCCACGCCTATGGCTGCGGCCATAGGCTCTTCAATCAGATAGACTTCTCTAGCGCCTGCAGATTCAGCAGATTCCCTTACCGCCCTCTTTTCCACTTGGGTAATTCCAGATGGGACACTTATTATGATCCTTGGCCTAACCAGTGTTCTGCGGTTGTGGACCTTCCTTATGAAATAACGGAGCATCGCCTCGGTGACTTCGAAATCTGCGATGACCCCATCCTTCATGGGTCTTATGGCTACAATGTTACCTGGAGTCTTGCCCAGCATCATCTTTGCCTCTTTTCCAACGGCAAGAACCCTGTTTGAACGTACGTCCTTTTTTACTGCCACGACAGAGGGTTCCCTAAGCACAATCCCTTTACCCTTTACATAGACCAGGGTGTTGGCAGTACCCAAATCAATTGCAAGATCACTTGAAAGCCAGCCGAAGAAGGCACCAAATACCATGAATTTTTCCTGTAGTTATAATCAAGTATTTATTATAGACCCTGAAGAAATATTTTCAAAAAAACCCTTCCAAATGGAACAGAGACAAAAAGACAAAGATCGTAGGAACGTGAAAACAAGATACATGCCAAAGCGTTTTAAATAAAAAAAGTGGATCAAGCCGTGGCCCAAAAACTCGTCTTTTGAATTATAGCGGCATTTGCCCTGATCCACAAAGTACCGGCTAACCGCCAAACCCAACATTGAACCTACGATATTTTCTTTGTCAAATCAAACAATTAACATAAAACAGCCCGATATTATATCGATCCTGGCACCCTGTCATCCCTGAACAACTTGTCTCACTGACAAAAAGAAATGAGCGACGAAAACCTACCAAAGTAATTTTTAAAAAGCAAGCCAAGATAATAGGTGTCCATTGCAAAGTGTTTCGACCTTTTCCAGGCTGGATGCCATTCCCAACTTGACAGCGGTCATTCTGGTGAGTAAACATTTTAGGCTTCAACGGACAGAAAATATGCTCATACCAAAATTCACATTTCACATATCAAAAGGAGCTCTTTAATAATGAAACGGACCTTTCAGCCTAGTAACATAAAAAGAAAACGTACCCATGGATTCAGAAAGAGAATGAGCACCAAGGCAGGACGGCGCGTGATCTCCAGGCGCAGGGCAAAGGGGCGGAAAAGGCTTTCTGCCTGAGGATCGTCCATGGAAAAACAGGGTGGAAAAAAGGAGATACACTCTCTCAACTAACAAAAGAATTCATAAGCAGCGGGAATATTCGGAAATATTTAAAAGGGGCAAGCGGTTAAGATTTCCTGAATTTGTCCTGGTCTTTCGGCAGAATCGTCTTCCATATTCCAGGATAGGTATCAGCGTCGGCAAAAAATTCGGAAATGCCGTTAGAAGAAATCGAGCCAAGAGGCTGTGCAGGGAACTATTCAGACTCAACCAATACATACTCCCCAAGGGTGTAGATATTGTGTTCCTGCCAAGAAGACCACTGTTGGAGGCGGGATGGGAAACACTAACACAAGACATGAGGGCGGCGAGCAGGAAAATTGAGCAGAAACTCGGCAAAAAGTCCAGAAGGCTTCAGCCTTAGCGATTTGACCATACATGTGCTAACAGGCCTTATAAGGCTTTATCAGGTGCTTTTGTCGCCAATATTTCCCAGCACTTGCAGGTTTTATCCCACCTGCTCCCAATACAGCCGGGAGGCCCTTCAAAGATACGGCCTTGTAAAGGGTCTGGCATTGTCTTTGAGGAGGTTGTCCCGCTGTCATCCCTGGCATCCTGGTGGCTTTGATCCCCTCCCCTGAAAAGATGATTCAGAAAGATTTCCGCCTGGATTCTCTGTCTTAATACAAACGGATTAGATGTCATGGAAATAAGAACTCTGATAGCTGTAGCACTTTCTATCGCCGTACTGGCAGGCTTTCAATATTTTTTTGGAAACGAGATGGCTCCCATGCCAGGTACCAACGCAACCAACGCCACCTCCACCCAGAGCATCAACAAAGGTACAACCCAAGAGATTACGCCTGAAAAAAAAGCCCCTGAAAAGGACCTTGCCAAACTTGTATCACTTCCTGAGAACCAGGATGCCAAGGGCAAGGATATTGTTGTGGAGACACCATTTTTTCATGCAGTCCTTACAGAAAATGGAGGCAATTTCAAACACTTTGTATTGAAAAAGTACCGCCAGACCATCGATAAAGACTCGCCGGGTGTGGAGCTTGTAAACGTCTCCCCTCCCCTTCTTCCCCTGGGAATTCAGATAACCAGCGGGAAGGTCCTGGACTTGAGATCCAGATATTTCCAGGCCGACAAGCAGAAACTCGACCTCACCGGATTAAAGAGCCAAGGGACCTTGACCTTTACCACAGATCTCGGGGAAGGCAGTAGGCTGGAAAAACGATTCACCTTCCACAAGGATTTGTACAAAATGGAGCTCACCATGAAAATAGTGGGGGCCTCGGCAGACGAATACACCATCTTTTTGTACAACAAGCCCTACAAGGAATCCTCCACGTATGTATTTGCGGGCCCTTCATACTTCTCGCCCAAGGAAGGACTTCAGGAGATCAAGCTCAAGGAGCCTGGCGACAGCCACAGGTTTACAGGAAATCTGGACTGGATCGCATTTGGCGACAACTACTTCATGACCGCTCTCATCCCTGAGATCATCCAGGGGCCTTGGAAGGCGGTTATTACCAGGTTGGACCAGGCGGGAACCACCCAGAGCAGCCTAAGTCATGCAATCAGCTCATCTGCCTCACCAGACAAAGCAATCAAGTTTTGCAAGATGAACCTCTACTTTGGCCCCAAGGAGATAGACCGCTTGAAGCAAAGCGGCCACAACCTGGAAAAGGCCATAAATTTTGGTTGGTTTGACCCTATAGCCAAGCCCCTCCTTTATGTCTTGAACTTCTTTTACAAATATATACACAATTATGGCTGGGCAATAATCGTGCTCACCGTGCTCATAAAGATAGCGTTCTGGCCCCTTGCCCACAAGAGTGCCCAGTCCATGAAAACCATGCAGAAGCTCCAGCCAAAACTGCAAAAACTCAAAGAAAAATATGGTGATGACAAGGAACGGTTGAACAAGGAACTCATGCAGCTCTACAAGACCTACAAGGTCAATCCCATGAGTGGCTGTCTTCCAATGTTGCTCCAGATCCCCGTTTTCTTCGCACTTTACAAGGTATTGCTCCAGGCCATCGAACTGCGACATGCACCATTCCTCCTCTGGATCAACGACCTTTCTGCACCCGACAGGCTCATGATACCAGGCGTTGATATACCAATGCTGGGCGGTATCCCTGTGCTCACGCTACTCATGGGAGCGTCCATGTATCTTCAGCAGAAGATGAGTCCGTCGTCCCTTGATCCAACCCAGGCCAAGATGATGCAATTTTTGCCTGTAGTCTTTACCTTTATGTTCATAAACTTCCCTTCTGGCCTGGTATTGTACTGGCTGGTCAATAATATCTTGTCGATAGTACAACAATACTATGTAAACAAATTTACCGATTGATAGCGTGTAGTTGAAAATGCAGCTTACAGGGCAGACATATGAATGAATACAGCATGGAAGCAAAGGAATTTTCAGACAAGACTGTCGATAAGGCTATCGAGGCGGCGTGTGAATATTTTAATTGCAAAGAGGAAGACCTGGAAATAGAAATCATAACCAGGGGTTCCACCGGGCTGTTCGGTCTTGGAGGAAGAAAGGCCAAAATCACTGCAAGGCCAACGAACAAGCTTCTGGAACAGCAGGGCTCGCCTGAAAAACCACCTGCCCAGCAACCAAGCGAAGAGGGGCAGCCCAAGGATTTTGACAAAAAAGAAGAAAAACTCGAGCCTGAGCCTGAACCTGAACCTCCGGGTCAGGCCCATGGGGAAAAGCAGGCCCAGCCTCAAGAGCAACGTGAAGGCCTAAAGTCATCTCGCGAAAAGCCCATTCCTAAACCCAAAAAGGAAGAGATTCCTCCGGAGCTCATGGAAGAGCAGCTAGCCTCTGCATGTAGAATCACCAATGAGATCCTTGAAAAATCAGGTCTTGATGGCCAAGCAGACATTGTCGAACAAACTGCCAAGCCGTATATAAATATTACAGGAAAAGACCTGTCCCTCATAATTGGCAAGGAAGGCAAGACACTTGATGCCCTTGAATATTTGGTCAACCTCTGTCTCAAGAAAGAGGAAAAGAACATAAACTACCGGGTGACTATAGAGGCTGGGGGTTATAGGGAACGCAGGCGCAAAAGCCTTACTACCTTGGCTGAAAAAATGGCCTTCAAGGCGAGAAAAACCGGCAGGCCCGTCTCCCTTCAGCCCATGCCAGCCAGGGAAAGAAGGATCATTCACATCGCCCTCAGAAGTTTTAAGGGCGTCAAGACTCACAGCTCAGGGGAAGGTAGCGGCAGAAAAGTAGTTATCACACCTGCAAGAAACAGGAAAAGAGGCAAGAGAAACAGGGGCTGACAGGCCACAGCTAAAGCCTACTTTAACAAAAAGTTCCCGGCTTCTTTCGTGCCGCGGTGACGGGACATGGCCAGATGGCTTCCCATAAGCTACTCGTAATGCTTTCCGTATCCCTTCGCATATCATGACGAGGATCAGAGAAGAAGATACCATTGCTGCCATTTCCACTCCTATGGGTCCTGGGGGAATTGGCATAGTGAGAATGAGTGGAACCATGAGCCTGGATATCTTGAAAAAGGTATTCAGGCCATTTGCCACTTCTTGTGAATTTCAGTCCCATAGGCTCTATTATGGCCATATAGTTTGTCCGGATACCCAGCGCACCATAGATGAAGCACTGTGCGTGTACATGAAAGCCCCAAAGACCTACACCCGTGAAGACGTTGTAGAGATCCAATGCCATGCCGGGCATGCCGTTTTGTCCCAAATCTTGAATCTGTGCATAGCACAAGGGGCTAGATTGGCCCATCGCGGCGAATTCACCCTGAGGGCGTTTTTAAATGGCAGGATAGACCTGATACAGGCCGAAGCCGTAGCAGACCTTTCCAGTGCTGAGGCTTCGGGGCTCAGCAGCATGGGAGTAGAGGCAGTCAGAGGAGAACTGTCCAAAAGGATAGTTTCAATCAAAGAGCAACTAGTGGCCTGCTTGGCAGCCTTAGAGGTGGCAATAGACTATCCTGAAGACCACGAGGAGATCATGGAGGATGCCCAAGTTGTTGCACACCTTGAGCAAGGTGCCATAAGGGAACTCGTGAACCTGATCGAGGCGTTTGAAAGGTCGAGGCTCCACAGATTTGGCGCATCCATACTCTTGGTGGGAAGCCCGAATGCGGGCAAATCCAGTCTGCTGAATGCCTTGGCATGTGAAGACAAAGCCATTGTCACAGAGGTGCCAGGAACCACCAGGGACGTGGTAGAAGCCAGGATAGAGATTCAGGGGATATGTGTAACATTGCTCGATACTGCCGGTGTAAGACACGAACCAGATCCCATAGAGGCGATGGGCATAAATAAGATACGCCAGCTTGCTCCTGATTCCAGCCTCTTTTTGTGGATCCTGGATATCTCGGAAGAATTCAGGGCCTCAGACAAGGCGGTAATGGACATGTTAAATGGCTTTGCACATATCCCATCCATATTGGTCTTCAACAAGACAGACATGGTGGGACAACACCCAAAAGCCCTTGCCGAAAAGATCCTTAAACAAATAGAGGAGCTGAATCCCAGACTGGCTAATAAGCCTCATTGTCTCGTCTCTGCCTTGAAACGTAGTGGCCTCCAGCAGCTTCAGGAACTGATAAAACAGTCGTTGCTCGGGCCAGATGGTACTTCACCTGACGTAGCGCCCAACTTGAGGCAAAAGGAAGTACTGGAAAAGGCACTTAAAATGGCAAGACAAGCCCTGAACGGTTTACAAAAAGGTCTTTCACCAGAGATACCTGCCCTTGATATAAGGCAGGCACTGGACTATCTGGGAGAAACAACTGGAGAAACCGCTACAGAAGACATACTGGAACAGATATTTTCAAGGTTTTGTCTTGGCAAATGATCACCTTGGCAAGCCCTGATCAAGGTGTTATCCCCCTTTGGCAGAACCTTCTCCTATTTTGTCTCTGTTGTGGGACGCCCTGCTATTTGGCTTCTCGCCACCCTGATATTCACTTTAGGGGCCACTTCGAGAGTAACGATATTTTCAGTAAGTCCGGTTATTCTGCCTATGATGCCTCCAGAAGTGATGACCTCATCACCCTTCTTCAGGGATTCGAGAAACTTCCTGTGTTCCTTCTGCTTTTTCTGCTGAGGCCTTATTAGCAGAAAATAGAAGATGGCAAATATGATGATCAGTGGCAAAAAGGCCATGATGGGATTGCCTTGCCCTCCCTGGGCACCTCCCTGTGGTGGTGCCATAGCATAAACGATGGATGGAAACATGATCTTCTTCTCCTTTATTGTAATCTTTTGCTATAGAAATCCTTTTTGAATTCCCTGAACCTGCCCCTCTCTATGGCCCTTCTCATATCTTTCATGAGACTCAAGTAGTAATAAAGGTTATGAATGGTGTTGAGCCTGTAGGAGAGAAGCTCCCTTGCCATGAAGAGATGCCTCAGATAGGCCCTTGAATAATTCCTGCAGGTGTAGCATTGGCAGTCTGGATCTATTGGGCCTTGGTCTTTAGCAAAACGAGCATTCTTTATAACAATGTGTCCAAAAGAAGTAAACAGCATTCCATTCCTGGCATTTCTCGTGGGCATGACACAATCGAACATGTCGACTCCTAACGCAACACATTCCACCAAATCTTCAGGTGTGCCAACCCCCATTACATAAACAGGGAAATGTTCTGGAATGAGGGGCCTGGAACACTGAATCATTTCGAAAAGCATCTCTTTTGGCTCACCAACACTGAGACCACCAAGGGCGTAACCGTCAAAACCCATTTCAAGAAGGCTGAGGACATGCTCTTTCCTTATTTCAGGATACATGCCCCCCTGAATTATGGCAAAAAGAAGCAACTGGTTGTTTCTCCTCGATACCAAGCATCTCTTGGCCCACCGTGTGGTGAGATCAGTGGATCTTCTAACATCTATCTCATGGGCAGGATAAGGAATGCACGTATCAAGGCACATCATTATATCGGCTCCCAGGGCCTCTTGAATCTCTATGGCCAGTTCTGGAGTGAGTCTGTGCAAGGAGCCGTCAATGTGGGATCTGAAAAGCGCCCCTTCTTCTTCGATCTTTCTAAAGGAAGAAAGGCTGTAAACCTGAAACCCTCCGCTATCGGTCAAAATTGGCAAATGCCAGTTCATGAATCTATGAAGGCCTCCAAGGGAGCCGATGAGTTCGTGGCCAGGTCTTAGGTAAAGATGATACGTATTTCCTAAGATGATCTGTGTACCTATTCCATGCAGTTCACCAGGAGTTAGGGCCTTGACACTTGCCTGGGTCCCGACTGGCATGAATACGGGGGTTTCAATACTGCCATGCCTGGTAAAAAGCCGCCCGCTCCTGGCCATGGTGTGGCTGCATTTCTGGAACTGTTTAAAGATCACCACTACTCACTTCAGGACCCTTCTAAGCACCTCGAGAAGCCGCTCGTGGATGCCTTCAAAAGGACCGTTTGACAAAACCACATATACGTCTTTTCGTTTCACATCCGTTGCCACAGCCTCAACTATCTCCTGAGCGTCCTTGCAGAAATAAGCATTTAGCCCATTTTCTCTAAGGTCTTCCACAAGCTTTCTCGATGAAAACCTGTCTCCTTCTGGCGCCTTTTCAGGATCAGGTACCGCCCTTACCATGACCTTATCCGCTGCAAAAAATGCCTTGGCGTAACTGTCTTGAAACAAGGCCCTCCTGCTGGTATTGGTTCTAGGCTCAAAAATCGCTATCAATCTGTGCCCCTTGTACCTTTCTCTTAAGGCCTTGAGTGTCTCTGAAACAGCCCTGGGATGATGCGCAAAATCGTCTATGACCAAGACCCCTTCAACTTCTCCCCTTATCTCCTGACGTCGTTTAACCCCTCGACACTTCCTGAGCCCCTCCACAGCGCCGTCCATATCAAGGCCCAGACCATGACACAGGGCAATGACCGACAAGCTGTTTAACACATTGTGTCTACCTGGCAATCTTATTGTGACACGCATCCTCGGACCGCTTTTGCAGATGGCGGTATAGGACGTGTGGTCAACAGACATTTCTATGTCTGAGGCTGTCCAGTCCACGTCTTTCTCAAAACCATAGGTCACCAACCTACAAGGAGCCTTTTTCGCTATCTCCATCACTGCAGGCCAATCTGCGCAAGCCACTAGCATGCCGTCACGAGGCAACAAGGAGACAAACTTACTGAATGAAGCCTTTATGGCATCAAAATCTGGGAATATGTCCGCGTGGTCAAATTCCATGCTGGTGATTATTGCGCCCTGTGGCTTGTAGTGAAGAAACTTGGATACCTTGTTGAAAAAGGCTGTATCGTATTCATCTCCCTCTATAACGAACCAGGGTGGCTTCCCCTCTTCGAAGCCCCGTCCTGCATCCTGCACCACGCCACCGATTAGAAAGCCAGGCTGGAAAGAGCACGCCTTTAATGCCGCAACCAGCAGACTAGAAGTGGTAGTTTTTCCATGGGTGCCTGTGATCACGAGGCATTTTCTGTCCACCAGAAAAAATTCTCCAAGGGCCTGGGGGAAAGAGGTATAAGCAAGCCCTTGGTCCATAACATAAACGGCTTCTGGATTTGTAGCCCTGATCACGTTGCCAATGACCACGAGATCTGGCTTTGCATCTTTCAGGTTGTCTGGATCGTAGCCTTTGTAGACTGGAATCTTTAGTTCCTGTAACAGTGTGCTCATGGGAGGATAGAAGGCGGCATCTGAACCTGTCACATCATACCCCTTTGCCTTCAAAAGGCCTGCCAGGGCAGCCATACCTGTTCCACAAATACCCATGAGATAGACCTTCGAACCCTGGTCCAAACTAGACATTTCACATTCACCTTATCCAAATCTTGTCTTTATCGCCTGCTGCTATTTAGCAGCATGTTCCAAAGTATGCAAAAGATTCCTTAAATTGGGTCAGGACGAAATCGGCAAATTTTCACTAATGCTCTTGTTCCAAAATGTAACAAAAAACGAACTGGCTTCTCAAAAAAAATCCTCCACAGATTGAGGGGATGTTCGAAATTTATTCTTTAAAAAATTTGTTGGAACTGAGATAATCTGCTGCTAAAATCAAACCGTGTTGCGCTTATCTATTTAATTTTTTTATATTTTTGTGGTTGGTTATATTAAGAAGAATTTTAAAATACGTATTTATTTTTAAGGTAATTATGATAAAAAGTCGAAAAAATCTTCTGAGATGTTTTGACGTTTTTGAAATTTAATATTATTTTGTGGCCTGAATGCAAATTCAGTTATTTTTAAAAATCGGGGGAGAAGTCGAGCCAAAATTCACTCGCATCTACCTAATTCAATGAAAGGAAAAAAATGATGGATAGTGTATCAATCTTACAGGTTCTGGCAAATTCTTATCTTTATGGTTGGGCTGGGGCAGCAATCTTTTTCGTCCTGTTCGTGATACTACTGAGACAGAACACGATCAAGGGCACGCTTGTCAGCAAACTTCAGAGAGAAAACAAGGACATGGAACAACAGCTGTCTGAAAACAGCGAAAAGATTGCTGAGCTTGAAGCACAGGTGGAAAGCCTTACAGAGGAGACCGAGGAAAAGGCTGCCGAAATCAGCAGGCTTGAAGATCGCCTGTCTTCAGTTGAGAAGGAATTGAGCGAAAAGACCGATAAGATAAACGAGCTTGAGACAGAGCTCAAAAACTACAGGACAGAAAATACCGAATTAAAAACCAAGGTTTCAGAGCTTGAGAAAAAGACGGCTGAGCAAGAAGCTCTCATAGAACAGAAAGACAACGAGATAGAGAATTTGACTCAGAAGGTAGCCGAGCTCGAAAAGGATCTGGAAGAAGTTCAATTCAACCACAATATAGCTGTCCTCTACATACACATGAAGAAGTTGTATGAGGAATTCAGCCAGGATTACACTCAGAACATCCTCAAGGGCATTAACACCATGAAGGTCTCCGACATCGATATGACAACAGCCCAGGCAATCTTTGAACATGCCATGCGCTCTTTCCTCGATACCTCAAACCCGCAGGAGCTAGGGGAGGAGGCTCCAGCAACGACCGAGGAAGAGGGGACCGAGGAGAGCTGATTCCCTGATTTAACTTAATTTTTTTGTTCTTTTTTCACCAGGAGGATTTGAAATGGACACATTGGTATACCTGTTTTATGCAACATTTTCTTTCATATGTTCCCTGATTTTTTTGGCTGCCTTTGGGGCCGGCCTGTATGGTCTCTATCTGCACAAGACAAAACAGACCTTTGGAGAAGAAGGAGAGGAGCCGCAAGGCCGTTTTGCGTTTCTGGCAGACAAAAAAAAGGCCATATGGTTAATTGTCATTGGATTGATATTCGGAGTAGTTGGATACAGGACCCAGCCTACCAAGATGATACATCACAAGGCTGAAACCCAGGCTGTTCAAAAAGAAGAGGTAAAACAGACAGCCAAGGAAACTCACGAGGAAGCGGTAAAAGAAAAGGCCCCGGAAGCAGAGGTCAAGGAAGCTCCTAAAGAAGCAGTACAGGAAAAAGAAGAAGCCAAGGAAGAGGTAGCCAAGGCAATAAAACCTCAGGAAACACCTGCTCCCCAAAAGGAACAAAAAGAGGTAGCTGAAGAAGAGGCCAAGCCTGCTGCCGCACCAGAAAAGCCAGCGCCTCAAGAAATTGAGCAGATAGCCAAGCTGAAGGAACAGATAGCAGCCTTGGAAAAAGAGCGATTGGCCAACGAAGAACAGGCCAAGATGTTACAGACTGAACTGGCTCAGTTGAAGGAAGAGCTTCAAAAGAAAGATAAAAAGAACAAGGAACTGGAGGCAGAAGTACTCAGCCTCAAAAACAATGTGAAGGCCCTTCACCAGAAATTGTCTAAAGGCAATGTGGAGATGGTCCAGGCAGTAGTATTGCAGAAACAGCTCAAGGAGGCATGTGCTGAGCTCAAAAAGACAAAAGAGGCTGCAGCCTCCATGGAGAAAGAACTGAAAAAGGCCAAGGAAGAGCTTGAAAAGGCCAAGACTGCCTCGGCCAACCTTGAAAAGAATCTCAAGGACGCCCAGGCCAAGCTCGCCGCCTTGGAACATGAGAGAAATGAGCTTCAAAGCAAACTAACCGCCCTTGAAAAGGAAAGAGACGAACTAAAAAACAAGCTGTCTGCCCTTGAAAAGGAAAGAGACGAACTCAAGGACAAGCTTGAAAAGGCCAATGTAGACTTGGCACGTCTTTCCAAGGAAAAGGAAGAGCTTCAACAGAAACTGTTTAAGAAGATGGACACTGACCAGGGATATGCCGAACAGGTCCTGGCACTCCAGAAGAAAAACGAAATCCTTACCAAGAAGCTTAAAGAGGCCCTGAGCACACCAAGCGACCTCAAGCTCATGTATGACAGCGTAGTTGCAAGGCTTAATGACCTCAAGCAGCAAAACGAGCAGCTGAGAAACCAGCTTCGCACTATGAATGAGGCTGTAGACATGAAGGTCATAGAGTTGACAGAACTCAACTCCAAATATCAGCTTCTTCAGGAACAGTCAAAGGTCAAGGATGAAAAGATCAGACGTCTGATGGATGCCAATAGGGCACTTCAAGACAATATTGCATTCTTCAAGACCAAGATCAACACCTTGGAAAGTGAGATAAAGACCAAGGACACCATCATCCAGCAACTTCAAAAGCAGCTGGCCAAGGGGAAGTTCAGCCAAGCAATAACTCAGCCTGAAGAAACTGCAGCGGAAGCTGAAGAAGCAGCTGTGGCAGATAAGGCAGCGGCAGTTGCAGAAGAAAAGGCTGCAATAGCCAGCGAGGAGGCTGCTAAAGCCGAGGCTGAGACTGCTAAAGCTGAAAACACTAAGGAAAAGGAAGAAGAGAAGGCTGAAAAATAAACCCGTAAGCAGTCAATTAAGACCTCAAAAGGCCTGCTGTCTTGCAGGCCTTTTTTGTTTTGTTCTTTACGGCCAAAATGAACATATGCTTTTTTGAGACTGATTTTACTTTCTTAACAGAATCTTTGTACTTGAACCAATGTACTCAAGTGCCAGAATGAACCCTTTTTAACGGTGTAACAGGCAGCCGTCAGGCATTATCCTCACCTGTCTCCTTTACTGCTATGTGCCTCATTGCTATTTCTCCCTGCCTGAAGGTGAAACATACCTTTTCCATCTCACGGTCCAAAACCATGGATGCCTTATCTATGCGAATCTTACAATTTGGATAGGCCTTTTTCAGAATTGTTATGGAAGCCCTCTCCATATCGCCAAGATTGGCTTCAAGTTTCTGGATCCTGGTCTTGTTGGATGTCATCACCGCATCAATGGCCTCAGCCGCCTCAATAAGGCTCTTCTTCAAGGCCTTCATCTTTGCGTCCAAACCACCCCTTGCAGCCTCTATCTTTTTCAGCTTTAAAAGACCTGCCCTTATACCTGCCAGTTTTTTGGCATTCTTTTCCTGATCCTTGGTAAGGGCTTCATAATGGCATACAAGCAGTGGATTTATGCCTGCGGCTATAAGAGTTGGCACATTTGCCGGCGTCCCTGCAATCTGGGTAACAAGAGAGCCACCAAGCTCGATCCTTCCTCCTGCGATAAGGCCCTTTCCACCTAATATCTCCATGGAGCCTTCAACCTGGCAATTTGCATCCAGGACATAATCATTTACTTTTGCATCGCCTCCTACAAATACCTTGGCATATTCTATGGCCTGGCAGGCAAGCCCCTTGCCAGCCTTCAAGATGGTGTTTCTGGATCTGATGATCCCCGAGACATTTATCCTCCCACCTGCCAGAACGATTGCGTCGTCATTTATTTGTCCTTCTATTATGAGATCACCAGCCGCCTCTACAGTAAGACCGCCGCAAATCGATCCGGTGACAATCAGCCTCTGGCCGGCAAACTCTACGTGTCCCGTTGATATATCCACATCTCCGTCGATGACCCATTCGGTTACTACGGAGATGGTGCCGTCAGGCTCCACCTTAACAGCGCCATCACATGCAGCCACTAGGGTGTCCTTATCTAGAATTTCCACATGTTCACCCAGCTTGAACGCCTTCAGTTCACCGGGCTTAGGCTCTATCTTTTCACCAAAGATGTTCATGCCAGGCTTGCCTGGTGTTGGTGGGATCTTTTTGGCTATGACCTCATCCTTGGTGACATTTAATATGGGATGCACATTTATATGGACTGTCTCTTTCCTATCTGTTTCGTCTGTATCCAGGGGTTGGTAAAGAGGCTCAACCGTGATTTCGATCTTCCCATCTCTTCCATCTTCGGCGGCAATCCCTTGGGCTACCAGTAGCTTGTCATCGATCCATTCAGGAGCCTTTTTCAAACCAAAACATATGTCTGTATTTTCTATGACACGTGGCAACATGGAACAGATCTCCTGTAAAAAATCAGAAACATCTCCTTCAACAAATGCATGGAGATCGTCCTGGGAAACCCGTAAGGTTGCCACCCCCTCTATTATCTCTATTCCTTGGTAAAGATCTTGCCTGGTCACGAAAAATTTTCCTTTGAAATCTCTCCATCCTGTAAAGATTACAAGTCATCGAGTCTTAAAAAGATTGTAGAAACCACCTTATAATTTTATTATCGTCAACCGTGTAAAAAACCATCAGCAACACTTTTTAAGAAGGGAGAAAAAGGAAAATGAAATTTTTCATCGATACTGCAAATCTCAAAGAAATCGCAACGGCCAATGACATGGGAATGGTAGACGGAGTAACCACCAACCCTTCCCTCATTGCAAAGGAAAATTGTGAATTTGAAAAGAGAATAAAAGAAATATGTGATCTTGTTTCTGGCCCAGTCAGTGCCGAAGTGGTGAGCCTGGATGCCGACGGCATGGTAAAAGAAGCCCAGGGCCTGGCTGAGATCGCTGAAAACATAGTAATAAAGATCCCAATGACCACAGAAGGACTCAAGGCCACAAACTCCCTGGCCAGCATGGGCATCAAAACCAATGTAACACTGGTATTTTCACCACTCCAGGCCCTTCTCGCTGCAAAGGCAGGAGCAACCTTTGTGAGTCCCTTTGTCGGGCGCCTTGACGACATATCCCAAGACGGCATGGATCTCATCGCTGACATAGTGCAGATCTATGACAACTATGCCTTTGATACAGAAATCATTGTTGCCAGCATCCGTCATCCTGTGCACGTATTGGAATCTGCAAGATTGGGCGCAGATATTGCAACAATCCCTTTCAAAGTCATTTCACAGTTGGCCCATCATCCACTTACAGACAAGGGCCTAGAAAAATTTTTAAAGGATTGGGAAAAAGTGCCGAAAAGCTGATTGATGAGGATCGAGACCTGGGAAAAGACAAAAAATCGATTTGAAGTTATTTTATTCGTGTTCCTGGCAGGGCTGCTCCTTGCTGGTCCTGTCTACTGGCATGGCGCAGCACAGGCAGGAGCCATATATACCTTTGTGGATGAAAAGGGTGTTTGGCACTTTACAAATGTCCCTTCTGATCCCCGATTCACCAGGGCTGAGTTTTCCGCAGATTCAGTCGTCATCCATGGAGCTGGATCAGCTCAAACATCAGCCCCGAGAGGCACTGAGCATTACCACTCCATAATAAAAAAGGCAGCCACGTCCTTTGGCCTGGATCCTGGCCTTGTAAGGGCGGTAATCAAGGCTGAATCAGGAGGAGATCCAGCAGCCATATCACCCAAAGGCGCCCTGGGCCTTATGCAGCTCATGCCAGGGACAGCTGAAGAGCTCATGGTCTACGATCCCTTGGACCCAGAAGAAAACATCTGGGGAGGAAGCCAGTATCTGAGCATGCTGCTCGATATGTTCCACGGGGATGTCATTAGTGCCTTGGCGGCCTATAATGCCGGGCCTGGCACAGTCACACGGTACGGAGGACTGCCCCCCTACAGGGAAACCATCAACTATGTGCAAAGGGTGTTGAGATTCTGGAAACAGGGCCAATTTTAGAGACCCGGCCCTCCTCCAAGAAGACCCCTCCCTAATCGCGAGAATATCCAGGCAGATTGAGATAGGTACAGCTTCCCGACTGGCATGTGCGTGTTTCTACTGACGGCTTGTTGGGATTTGGAGCAGGAGCCTTGTGTGCGCCAGTTGAGATATTGGCTGCACTCATGAGCTTTCCCACCTCTGGAGACTGACATTTAGGGCATCTGGCCTCCTCCAGTTCCTCCTTGGTCATCATGAGAAGTTCAAATACATAGTTACAGCTTTTACACTGAAATTCATATATGGGCATCTTTGGTATTCCTCCTGTTTCGAGTAAGTACAAAATAAAAGGAAGGAGGTTGGTCAAGCCCCCCTCCTTCCTATATAGATCTTTCTTACAGGCTCTTCGACTTAGAAATAAACTTCAAAGGTAGCATAGAAGTTGTCCATCTGATTTACAGGCGCAAAGAACTGTGCCTTTGTGGGATCGTCGCCTACGTCGTCTGGATCCCAGGGTTTTCCAAGCCAGCTTCCACTTCCCGTGTAGTTGATCCAGTAATACTGATAGCCGAACCTCATAAAGGCCTTGGCGTACTTTGAAAGAGGTGTCTCTGGAAGATCCCAAATCCAATATGCCTCTGCCACATGGCCCCTTGTGGCAAGTTTGCTCAGATAGAGGTCATCGGCAGCAGGTGTAAAGTTAATCCAGTAGCGGGAGCCGAAATTGTATTCGACGCCGAACTTGCTCCTGAGCTGCTCTATGGGAATCCTGGCACCTGCATAGGCTGCCCAGCCCCAGTGATTTTGTTTGGTGGTGTCTGACGGGTCTGTCAGAAGACCATATCCCAAGAAGTTACGGCCCCTGTCATCGGTACGGCTTAAGCCACCGCTAACAAACCAATCTATGCCGCTGATTCTGTCCATGTATACAAAGCTTGCATGGTAGATGTCACCGAGATCAGCACTGGCGTCCACCCTGTCTGGGGTGCCAGTGGTCATACCAGCAAAGGGCATGGTATTGTTGGATATGCTAATGCTTTCCATCATGTCTGGAACATCAGCGGCCCTGAAAAACTGCAAATTAGCAAACCTGTGGGCCTCTGTGTCGTTTATAATGTCCCAGCTGAATCCATAGAGATCCGTATCATCGAGACCACCAGTTGGATTATCGTCACTGTCAAAGCCTGCCTCATATCCACGGCCATAACAGATGCGGATCTTTCCTGGCCATGGATCAGTATACATATAACCGAGTGTTGCACCATCAAATGTCCAGTCCACACCAAGCGCTACTGGAGTGGCATAACGGCTATCATAGTTGTATCTCAACTGGGCCGGAGGGCCATCTACTGTGGGACGGCGACCTACAGACACCCAGATGGGCAGATCAAAGATATTGACCCAGTTTACATAGGCCATTTCAACCCTGAGGGTATTGTCATTGGGACGGCGGCTTATATTTGGATCCATCACAAAGCCATTTCCCCCAAAAGGATATGCTGTCTTGGCTGCACTTTCCATACCCCAGATCTTGTACATGGTCACACGGCCCTTAAAGGTGATATTTTCAGTGGCCTTAACCTTCATTCCAAGACGGAGTCTGTTGGTATAGAGGGTGTCGTTATTGAAATCCTCGGCCTCCTCTGGCCCTGGCATTGGCCCAACCATGCCACCCTGCATCCATTGGCCGAGCTTGATGGCATCGTAATACTTTCTTGCATGGGCCCTTGTTGAATCCAACCTGAAACGATAGTCACCGAAAAACTGGAATCTGCCAACTCCATTTGTCATAAGGTCGTCGAATTGATCATTGAGATCTTCGAGATCGTCCCTGGTGTCTTCCTGCTTTGACTTTAGTGCGTTTAGTTCTCTTTCCAGAGCTGCATTGGTGCCCTGACTCTTGACCTGGTTGAGTTCCTTTTTGACCTGTGCCAGTTCCCTGCTCAACTGTTCAATCTTTTTGAGAAGCTGATCAGTACTGGGAGAGGCATAACCACCTGCAAATACTGCGGCAGGAAAGACCAGGCCCATGAATAAAAGAAATCCGACAAATTTTCTCATGGCAATTCCCTCCATTTTTTAGTACTCCCAATTACTTAGAAAAAAATTAGAAAAACACAGCTACCTTGTTCATTAAATCATAAAGGAACTGTTGTCAAGCTGTAGAATCCTTTATTATAAAGGGATTAGGGAAATAGTTTATCTGTAAATCAGTACAAGGAACACTATTCGGTATAATCATGAATCAAAAAGGGACGCCAGAGGCACAATTGATATTCTTTGGCAAATTACTATATCAAAAGGGCCTCGTGGCAGGAACAGACGGCAACCTCAGCCTCAGAACAGACAAGGATGTGATATTTATTACTGCCTCTGGGGTTCACAAAGGATTTCTCGGTATAGAACAGATATTGAAACTGGATGCCTCGGGAAACCTCATTTCAGGGCTGCTCAAACCATCTTCAGAATCCGGGCTTCACATAGAGATCTATTCCAAGGTTCCTGAATGTGGCGCCATCATCCATGCCCACGCCCCGTGGAGCACTGCTGCAAGCCTTGAACACGATTGCATCGATCTGTCCCACCTGGCAGAAGGCAAACTCCTATTTGGAAAAGTCGAGGTGGTCCCATATCATCCACCAGGCACGGCCATGCTTGCACGAGCGTCTTCTGATGCGGCCACAAGGTCCAAGGTCCATATCCTCAAGGCCCACGGGGTAGTCGCCTGGGGGAAAGACCTAAAGGAGGCGTTCTGCCTTGTGGAGGCACTAGAAAACAACATAAAGATACTTGGCATAAGTAAGATGGGCTTCCAACCCGAAAAATAAAGGGCTCTTCCTTTTCTCATACATCCCGCTCCAGGGGAGAAAGAAGGCCATCATCCCCTGAAATCTTGTAGGGACTTCCAACCTTGAGGGGCAAATTCATATCACCATGGCCTATTGGAAGATCAGCCAGAATGGGTAGGCCCCTAAACCCCGAAAGCCTGTCCATGAAAAGATCCTGAATGAGAGGCTGCTCTTCCTTGTTTTCACCGATGAATTGGCCGAGACACAGCCCGCCGATCTTGTCAAATACACCTGCAAGGCTCATATGGGTAAGCATCCTATCCAGTCTGTACATGGGTTCATTGCAATCTTCCAGAAAAAGGATGACCCCTTCCCATTCTGGCTCAAAGGGCGTGCCAATGAGATGACAAAGACAGGTCAAGTTGCCTCCCACCAGCATCCCCTCATGAACCCCTGAGCCCAATGTCACCCCCCTAAGCTGCGGTAGCCTGCCTTTCACCATGAAATCCCACAGAGCCTGCCTTGAACTGGATCTTGTATCACAAAGGGTATTGAGCATGGGCCCGTGAATACCCGTTCCGCCAAACCTTGATATTGCCGCCAGGAGGACCGTGACATCGCTGAACCCAATAACCTGAGGGCCATGCCCGATGGTGTCCCAATCAACAAGGGGCAGCCAGCGCATGGCACCGTATCCTCCTCTACAACAGAGTATGAATTGGAGATCTTTCTTACAAACGAGACTTTGGAACTCCAATGCCTTCTCCTCATCAAGGGCTGCAATATATTGAAGTTTTGGATTTGGACGGGCTTTATCGGAAAAGCCCTCACCGACTATGTGTAGATCCTCGATCATAAGGCCCAGTTCCCGCCGCAAAATGGAGAGCCCTTGCTCAAGTGCCTTTCTACTGCTTGGAGAAGAGGGTGAAAAAAGAGAAATTTTCATATATTGTCACATCCTTGACTTTAGGGCTCCAAGCCTTAAAGTTTAGAATTGAATCTTGACAGATTACCATTCATACGACCTCCCTCTGGAGGCCGATAAGGAGTAAAAAATCCCACTTTATAAAAGAGGATAAGGGTTGGACTATGAATCAACAGAAGGATTACTATAAAATATTAGGAGTTTCAAAGGATGCCTCACCAGAAGAGATAAAAAAGGCATTCAGGAAACTTGCCATAAAATATCATCCAGACAAAAACAAGGGCAACAAAGAGGCAGAAGAGCGCTTTAAGGAGATAAACGAAGCTTATGCCGTACTGAGCGACCCAGAGAAGAGGAAACAGTACGATACCTTTGGTTCCACTGAATTTCATAAACACTTTTCGCAGGAGGACATATTCAGGGATTTTGACTTCTCCACCATATTTCGGGATCTGGGAATGGGTGGAGAAGGATTTACCAGGATAATATTTGGCAGTGGTGCCGGTGGCTTCGAGGATCTCTTCTCTGGCGCAGGCTATCAGACAGGTCAAGGCCGACGCCGCTATCACCACGACACTGGCGGACCCTTCATGTATCAGCAGCAACAACCCAAGGGCCAAGACGTGGTCTTGGACCTCTATGTAACTCCTTACGAGGTGATGCATGGGGACAAGAAGATCATATCGCTTCAGACTGGTGGATTTCCGGAAAAGATCTCGGTCACCATCCCCAGGGGAATCGCCCAGGGCAAGAAGATAAGGGTTCCAGGAAAGGGCACCCAGGGCCCAGGTGGCAGAGGAGACCTGTATCTCAAAATCAACATCTCTCTTCCTCCAGGGTTCTACTTCGATAAAGACGGCAACGTGATCTACGACCGCTTCATCACCTTTTCACAGGCCTGTCTTGGGACCAGCGTAGAAGTTCCTGGACTAGACGGAAGCAGCCTGAAACTCAAGATCCCTCCTGGGATTAAATGCGGACAAAAGATGAGGCTCAAGGGCAAAGGGCTACCTGGACCCAGGGGTGGAGAGCACGACCTGTTTGTAAGAGTCATGATACATGTGCCCAAAAAGCTCTCTAAGGAGCAAAAAAGGATCGTGGAAGAATTAAAGAAGGCAGGGCTTTAAATATCGTGGAAACAACCTGTAAAACTAGCTGTTTCCCAATTGTGGCTATTTTTTTCTATCATATATAACACATGGAAATTCAAGAAAAAATTGAAACTTCCCAAACTTGACACCAAGTTTATAAATGTGTTAACAGTAGCACCTGATGTTTTTGGCCCCCGTAGCTCAGGGGATAGAGCACAGGATTCCTAATCCTGGTGTCGCATGTTCGAATCATGCCGGGGGCACCAGACAAGACCAGAGGGGATTTTGCCTTTTATCCCCTCTCCTTTAATATTCGTCTCCCAAATACCTGTTCAAAAAGCCAGGTCAGTAATACCCTTCCAGTATAAAAAAGAACGCTAGAAAGAGTCATGGTGCAGCCTTTCTTGGCTTTACTCCAAGGATTCCTTCTGTTTACAAACCAATCCGTAGCCTTAGGTCAAAAATTTCCGTATCATGGAGATGGTCTCCTGCTTTCTGGTCGCCCAGTTTGGGGCCTCAAGCTCTCCTGGCGCAGGATCCCCCGTGAGTCTTTGTATCACTGTATCAGCGGGGAGGATCTTTATGGCCTGTGCCACCATTTTTGCATATTCCATTTGTGATATCGGGATGTAGCTACCCTCCCGATACATGCTTGAAAGGCGGGTACCCTTTATTACATAAAGCTGGTGGAATTTTATGCCATGTATGCCTAACTCCCTGACAAGTCTTATTGTATCAAGCATCTCTTTCCGGCCCTCGTCGGGAAGCCCAAATATTACATGGGAGCAGATATAGAACGGATATCTTTTGGTAATCTCAACAGCCCTGATAAAATCCCTTACCTTGTGCCCCCTTCGTATCTTTTTGAGGGTCTTGTCAGAGCTGCTTTGGAGCCCGTATTCCATCCATACCATCTTGTCTCTGAAACAAGAGCGTATCAGATCAAGCACCTCTTTATCCACACAATCTGGCCTTGTGCCAATGGCAACAGCAACTACCTCAGCCACGCCGGCCACCTCCATGTAGATCTCCTGGAGCCTTTCAAGAGGGGCATATGTATTGGAAAATGCCTGAAAGTAGGCTGCAAACCTCTTGGCCTTGTAACGCCTACTGGCCCACTCGATCCCCTCTTCAAGCTGCTGCCTTATGGACAAACCCTTAAATGATGCACCTGTACCAGAGCCCTTTTCATTGCAGTATATGCAGCCTGCCCTGCCCCCGGATCTGTTGGGACAGCCAAGACCTGCATCAAGAGGTATCTTTTGCACCCTTTGTCCAAAATGCCGCCTGAAAAAACTATTCAGGCTCAAAAACTGCTCCATGTCTTCACCATGCGTAGTGGGCTTGATGCTTTTTGCTGATGCGTCTCCATAAAGAAAAACATGTTTCCTGTTCTTTTCATAGATTCTGGTATAATCTTTATAGTCTAAGAATACTTTTCGCTCCTAGGCCACCACATATTTTAACAAAGGAGAAGGTCATGTTTTTTAAGCAATTTTTGGTTAAGGGCATGGGATGTCTGTCCTACATCATTGGATGCCCCATGGCGCACAAGGCTTGTGTCGTGGACCCTAAAAGGGACGTCCAGGACTACATCGACGCAGCAAGGGCCAATGGAATGGAAATTACCCATGTCTTTGAAACCCATATTCATGCAGATCATGTAAGCGGGAATCAAGAGCTTAGATCCCGGACAGGTGCAGACATCTATTTCATGGAAGGGACACCAGCGAGTTTTCCCCACGAAGAGGTCCGAGAGCATGAAAGAATAGAGCTGGGAAATGTGCGCCTTGAATTCTTGAAGACCCCAGGACATACCCCCAACTCCATGTCCATCCTTGTGACGGATCTTGGCCGGGCAGAAGAGCCTTGGTTTGTCCTCACCGGGGACTGCCTTTTTGTTGGAGACATAGGAAGGCCTGATCTTGCAGGAGAAGAACTTCTTGAGGAACAGATAAACAATCTCTACGACTCCCTCCACAACAAACTTGGTGCCCTGCCACGCGACATGGAGATATACCCCGCCCATGGAGAGGGTTCCCTTTGCGGGAGGGGGATGAGCTCAAAGCCCAACTCCACTATAGGTTTTGAGATGGATCATGTGCCAGTTCTAAAGCTTGCCTATGAAAAATTTCGTGAAGAGATGACCCAAAACTTCCCCCAAAGGCCGAAAAGCTTCACCCATATCATCGAAACCAACAAACTGGGCGCCCCGCTCCTTGAAAGATGCCCCATAGTCAGAGACCTTGGCCCACGGCAGGTTAAAGACTTGATGGAGAAGGACGCCGTGGTGCTGGATACCAGGGATACGGCGGCCTTCGGCGGTGTTCACATACCTGGCTCCATAAACATTGGCCTTGGGCCCCAGACAGCCAACTGGATAGGTATGGTGCTTGGTCCGAAAGATAAGATCATCCTCGTGGTAACCGACATGGATGCATACACAGAGATGACCAATCAGCTCCACCGGATCGGCTACGACAACATAATCGGCTATCTCCACGGCGGCATTACCGCTTGGCAGGAAGCAGGGATGCCAATAGAGCATCTTTGGCAGATATCGGCTGCCAAGCTCCATGACAAACTTCAGTCAGGCAACTACAAACACCTGTTTGACGTTCGCACCCAAATGGAATGGGAAACAGGCCATATCAAGGAGGCAACACACCTTCCCATAGATGTCATGTTAAGAAATATTCCAGATATACCAAAGGATGAAGAGGTAATTGTATACTGCGGAGTAGGCTATAGGGGCAACATTGCTGCAAGCTTCCTTCAGCGTCGTGGCTTTACCCATGTCCACAGCCTTGCAGGAGGAATGAAGGCATGGACAAATGGGGCATACCCTGTGGAGAGATAGGGAAATTACACCCCTGGGCTGAAAGGCGCCTTCTCGTATTTTCTGATAACCTTACCTGGTCTTCACCGTAGAGATGGTGATGACCACCCTCCTGTTCATTGCCCTGCCAGCCGGGTTGTCACTTCCATCTGGATTGGTGTTTGGGGCAACAGGTTTTGTCTCTCCCCAACCCTTGGCCTCTATCCTGCTGGCTGCAATGCCGTGCTTTTCAACAAGCCACCTCTTTACTGCAAACGCCCTTTTCTCGGACAGCCTCTGGTTGTATTCGTTGGTACCCTTGGAATCGGTGTGCCCCTCGATGAGTACCTGTCCCTTGCCCTTCTTCTCAATGATAAGGGCCACCTTGGAAAGGGTAGAGGCTGCCTCAGACTTTATATCTGCCTTATCAAAATCGAATAGCACATCACTTTTGAGATTTACCCTGATGGCAAATGGGGTCTTTTTCGCCTTAAGTGCGGAAATTGCCTCTTGAACACCAAGACCGTCGGACTTGAGACCTGTTTGAGCGCTGAGTATAGGAATGGCCTCAGCCGGCGCCAATGTCACGCCAAGCTCTTCAGGGCTGGAAGCAGAAACAGCTGCCTCTGCCTTTTCCTGAGCCTCTTTGGAATCTAAGGTCAAGCCAGGCTGCTGTTCACTTCCCCAAAGCGGTACAGGCCATAAGAACACCAAAAGCCAAATGGCCACATAAGGCATTGGTATTATAGTCACTTTTGAAGCTCCACATCAAAGGGCGAGACTTCAGGAATCTGAAACTCTATCTCGGTTATACCTTCTGGAGGTGCTGGGAATTTGAACCACAAAATCTTTATTGGCTCATGCTTGGTCATATGAAGGACGGGGATCACTCCCTTTCTCGATTTCTTTGCAAAGTACTTTGGATCTCCTGGCTCGGCTATGTAGTCGCCAACTACAGGCGAGGCGAGCCAGTTTCCTTCCTTATCCTTGAGCACTTTATACTTTTTTCCGCCTGCCACATAATAGACGTCCTGTATCTTGAATTTGATATCTACAGAGCGCAGCATCAAACTCGGGACACCTGCATGCTCCTTGAGCTTCTCCTTTTCATCCATACTAAGCGCTTCCCAAGGGTGGATATAGCGAACCGCAAGGGTAAGAACTCCATTTCTCACTTTGGCCTTCACAAGCTGCACCTTGGACCCACCTGGCCCGAACTGCTCATCAAGCACCTTGACTGCCTCCGCCCTGCCTGAAAAAAACAAAAGCGCTACAACCACTACCGTAAGTGATAAAACTCTCTTAGCCATAATTACCCCTCCAGTAAGAACTGTACGAAAACCATATCCGATGGATTAGTAGTCTGGCTTTATCCATCTGGCACCTTCATACCTTTGAAAAACCAGTCTAATCTATTATGCAGTAAACTTTAAGAGGATTAATAGAAATTTCGCCTGGATTTTAACGAATTTGCTCTTTTATTGGCGCCTGACACTCAGGCCTCATCCAAAATCTGGACACTCCCCCACATATGTCCATAAAAAATGCATTTACGACGTTACTGCAGCCCTATGTTCCAGCCCTCGGCCGACCTCAAAAGCACTTGATGAAAAACAGAACCAGACCTAAAACTTAAATTATTTATAAATGTATCATGAATACTCAACTCTTATAAATAGCCATCTCCTTTTCTTCTCTATCCTTATCGGGATCTGGTATTGACTGGAATCTTTCCAATCTTCTTATGTATGAACTTGGAAAATCATTTTCGACAGCTCCCACAACGACATGTCTTTTATACCATGTATAGGGAAGAAGGCTTGCGTCAATATCGGTGGCATAATACGTTGATGCTTCAACTTTCTTTCCGTCAGATAATGCGACTTCTATTTCTTTTTCATTGTATCCGCGCCCAAGCCCTTCTTTTTGATCCAATATAGTTTTTTCAGAACTATTTATTTCATACAAAACTCCCCAGATGCAATCGTTGGGATTGTTTGTGAAGTATGCGTCGCATTTGGCCGAACCGTCCTTACCTCTCTTGTGGAATTCCAGTTTATGACCATACAAAATGCCGATACCTATTTTCCCTGCCGAAGGCGCACGCTCTTTCATTCGACGTTCTGACATATTCGAACCATAGGCAAAATATAGCATCTTATTCCTCACTTATCGGCTCACGAACCTGTAAAACAGATATAATAAT
>Ga0256914_1000026_pt1 | contig 161939 bp, 168 predicted proteins | sample HulkmetaG_FD_191571 | JGI IMG/M metagenome (GOLD analysis project Ga0256914, IMG submission 191571) | Hydrothermal chimney microbial communities from Main Endeavour vent field at the Juan de Fuca Ridge, Pacific Ocean - Hulk | ecosystem: Environmental > Aquatic > Marine > Hydrothermal vents ...
GATTATAGTGTTGAAATTGTTGAAAATTCAAAATTTAGAGGTTTAAGACCTGGTGAATATTTTTCACAACTTGATATTGATTGTGTAGTTGTTAAATCTATAGGTTTTAAGGCTGTTGAGGTGTTTCGTAGTAGAGGTATTAAGATATATTCTACAGATTGTGAATATCTTTCATGTGTTATTGAGAAAATTTTGAGAGGTGAATTATCTGAATATGTTGAATCTCCCTGTATGGGTGAGAATAGTGTTAACTCTCTATGACTGTTTTTGGACCTGTACTAGGTCTAGTTACTATATATTTAGCATCTACTCCAGCTTCTCTAAATCCTTCAATCATTGCTTTACCAATTTCATGACCTTTCTCAATACCTTCATCTAGATTAAATATTGCTATTAAGCTTGGACCTGCACCACTTATAGCTGTTGCTAATGCTCCTGCCTCTAGTGCTCTCCTTCTAGCAATATCTCCTCCAGGTATTAAGCTCATTCTTCTTGGTTCTACAATTATATCATTCATACCTCTAGCTATTAGACCTATGTTTCCAAGTGCGAATCCAAGTGCTATAAATGATGCATGTCCAACATTATGTATAACTTCTCTCAAGGATACTGACTGTGGTAAAACTGATCTTGCATATCTAGTCTTATCTTCAGGAACTTCAACTTCAGGTATTGTAACTACAATACCTAGATTTTTAGGTGGCTCAATCCTAATAAGATCTAGTGGATCATATCTCCTTATAACTATGAAACCGCCTAACATTGATGGTGCAACATTATCAGCATGTCTAGATCCTGTTACAAATTCTTCCCCTATCGAAGCTATCTCAACAGCTTTTACAGGATCTATATTGACGTTCAATATTGTTAACATAGCTAAAGTTATTGCAGCAGAACTAGCACCACTACTACCAAGACCACTTCTAGGTTTAACATTCTTTACAAGTCTAATCTTAATACTTAAATCTCTATTAAAAATTTCTAATATCTTCAATGCAAGTCTATAAACAACATTCTTAGAATCTCTAGGAACTTGATCAGCATACTCACCATCAACTTTAAAATCAACAATCTCTCTAGACTTATCATCAACAACCTCAACTTCAACACAGTCATATGCTAAGTCTAGTGCAAGACCAAACACGTCAAATCCAGGACCTAGATTTGCTGTTGATGCAGGTGCTTCAACACGTACTTTTCTAATCATCTTAATCTAGAATAGTTCTACAAGTTCATAAACATCATCATAAGTAACATAGAAGATTTTTACATTATGTAGAAGATTTTTAACATGTTTTAAAAATTCTAAATTATCGTCAAATATGGCACATATGTTTCCAAATTTAGATATTTCTAATATTTTACGAATTTTAAAATCAACCTCATTTGAATAATCGCCAACATTCCTCATGATTAGTTTATCATATTTAAAGTCTATATTCTTAATCTGTCTAATAGTTATATCTTTAAGATTTTCAGGTCTACCTGTCAATATTATAATTTCATTACAGATATCTCTACAAATATTCTTAATCTTATCTATGATATGTTTAGGCATTGGTTTATCTAGAATTTCTATATTTCTAATATCTAGAGCTACTTTCCAATCTACTCTACCTCTCTTAGTAGCTACTCTAAATCTTCTAGATGCATCTATGAGTGTTCCATCAACATCAACTATGCATATTCTTTTTCCTTCTTTCTTCAATTCTCTGTTTAAGTTGTTCATATTCTTCTCTCTTCATTCTTCTAAAATGTTCTTCACTTGGAAATCTACCATTTTTAACATCTTCAACATAGTTTTTTAATGCTTCTCTTATAATGTCTCTAAGATTTGCATACTTCTTCGCGAAGAATGGCTGTATCTCACTTATGCCTAATATATCGTTTATTACAAGTATTTGACCATCACATTCAGGTCCTGAACCTATACATATTGTCGGTATTTTCAAGCTTCTAGTTATCTCAGCAGCAACTTCAGATACTGTAAATTCTATAACTATGCTAAATGCTCCAGCATCCTGTAATGCATATGCATCTTCAATAATTTTCTCTGCAATATCTACAGTCTTACCCATCAATCTATATCCTCCGAGTGTTAGATATCTCTGTGGTGTTAATCCTATATGTCCCATAACTGGTATACCTGCTTTAACAAGTGCTTCAACTTTATCAGCAATCTCTTGACCACCTTCAACTTTAACAGCATCAGCACCTGCACGTATGATTTTTGACGCATTTTTCAAAGCATCTTTCTTAGATGTTTCATAAGTCATAAATGGCATATCACCAACAATTAGATATCTAGGATTTGCATTTGATACAGCTTGAACATGTCTAACAATATCTCTAATAGTTGCGTAGTGTGTAGATTTAAAACCATAGACATTCATAATCACTGAATCACCAATAAGTACACCGTGAACACCAACTTCATCAGCTATTTTTGCAGAGATATAATCATATAATGCTACCATCACAATCTTCTCACGACCTTTCATTTTTACAAAATCTGACACAGTTATCTTACTCATAGATGCTTGATAAGGCAATTAACAAATATACATTACTACTAATGTAGATAGAACTAGCATAGTAGAGGTCTATATAGTAGATCTACAACACTCAACTTCTTAGGAATTGACACTATAACACTATTCCAATGAAAATCATTAGTAATATCAGACAAATCTTCTAAAAAGATAACTCTCTCATTACTTAATGTTAAATTTTCACAAACATAGTATGTATAATCTTTTAAATGTTTAGAAATATCTCTCAATATCTTACCTGGATTATAGTTTGGTGATGTTAATATACTAAACTTAGCTTTTAAATACTTCACATTCTCTATAAAACTATCATAGCAGTTTCTATGAAATTCTTCATGTAGTGTTAAAAATGCCATATTATCCCAAGATGTCTTAACTTTAGCACATGCAATCTGTATAGATGATATTCCTGGAATTATTTCACAAGGTATTCCAAGCTTTATAACATTCTTACCAATTCCTGAGAAGAGTGGATCTCCTGATGATACTATTACAATTCTACAATTTTGATATTCTCTATATAGTTCTAATATTTGTTCATCTATCTTCTTAGGATCTAGTTTAAATATTTCAGCGTTTTTAGCATACTTATAAACTATGTTTAAAAATCTGCCTGGTGTAAGTATTACTTCAGCATTTTCAAGCTCTCTAATAGCTTTAATAGTTAAATATTCCTCTGACCCTGGACCAAGACCAACAACTTTCAACATCTACTACAGTTACAATATTTAACTATTAAAGTACTATGAAAAGTAGACTTGCAATACTTAATGAGCTTGTGTATAGACTTGGAATGTATGATAGAATGGCTGTAGTAATGACGTTAGGATTAGACAGCTATATTAGAAGTCTATATGCAAGATTTGTTAAAGATAGAAATTTCAGAATTTTGGATATTGGAACAGGTACTGGAAGAAATATACCATACATATATACTAAAGCTCTTAATGTAATATGTGTAGATATATCATATACAGCATTGAAGATTTGTCTTAATAAGTATAGAAATTTGAACAATATAGATATAATATGCTGTTCTGGAGAGATGTTAGCTATAAAGGATAGATGTATTGACACTATATTAACATCATACACATTAAGACATTTAAATATTATAAACTTCATACATGAGATATGTAGAGTTACTCATAAAGATTCTAGAGTTATTATTGTAGACTTTTGGAAATCTAGAACAACTTTCAGAAGAATAATACTACTAGTACATCTATCGATTATTGTTACATTAATATCATTCCTAATATGTCCATTTATAGTTAATGCATATATAAATGTTTGGAAAGAGATTGTGAAATTGCCTAATCCCAACTATATTACAAGATTGTTGAAGTGTATTGGTAATGTTAAGTTTTTCACGATAGTAGACATTATATACATTTGGATTCTAGATCTATAATCATGCTATTGAAGAGGTGTAAGATGGTTCTTAAGTGGGATGAGGTTAATGGAGATCCAATTATTTTAAAGGATGTTGATATAGTTATAGAGAATGGAAAGATTGTAAATATCGGTAGAGATGTTAAAGGTAGTTTTGATGAAGTGTTAGATTGTTCTAACTGTATTGTAATTCCTGGTATTGTAAATGCACATACACACTCTCCAATGGTCATGCTTAGAGGATATTGTGATGACTATGAACTATATGAATGGCTTTCTAGAGTTTGGGAAGTTGAAAAACATCTCAATGAGGAACTAATTGAGCTTGGTAGTGAACTTGCAATTATAGAGATGTTAAGTTCAGGAACTACAGCATTTGTAGATATGTACTTCTACCCACATGTAACAGCTGAAGTTGCTAAGAAGTATGGTATTAGAGCAGCACTTGGACCACCACTAATAGAGGTTCTATATAGTACTGATAGATGTCTTAGAGAGATGGAGAATTTTATATCGAAATATCGTAATGATGAGCTTATAATACCTATAGTAAATGTCCATAGTATATATACATGCTCTTTAGAAAGTATTAAGAAGGCTTATGAACTTGCTAAAGAGTATAATCTAAATGTTCATATACATGTCTCAGAGACTAGAAAAGAAGTTTATGAATGTAAACAGAAGTATGGAAAGTTTCCTGTTGAAGTACTTCATGATATTGGCGTTCTTGATAGTAGACTACACATGGTTCACCTAGGATGGGTTACTAGTAGAGAAATCGAGCTTATACGTGATGCAGGTTGCACAGTAACTCACTGTCCTGTATCAAATATGAAACTTGCAACAGCAGGATTCTTCCCATTCTACGAGATGTGTATGGATAAGGTAAACGTTACAATCGGCACTGATGGAGCAGCAAGTAATAACTGTCTTGACATGTTTAGAGAGATGAAATGTGCAGTACTACTTCAAAGAAATAATTATTGGGATACTAGAATAAAGGCTATACACGTACTTAGAGCAGCAACATTGAACGGCTATAGACTACTCAGATTGAGAGGTGGTAATGTAGAGGTTGGATATCTAGCAGATCTAGTACTTCTAGATGCTGAAAGTATATCACTACAACCATTGAGAGAAGATAATTTAATATCAAACATAGTATACTCAGCAACAGGTAGAGATGTTAAGTATGTTATAGTAAATGGAAAGTTAGTATATGATCGTGATAGAGATTTTGAAAAGTGGAAATGTAGAGCTAGAGAAATTTCAGAAAAGATTAATGAGTTTATAAGAAAATTCTTAAGATAGTACAACATGTCTAGATATATCCTGCTCTTACTAGTAGTATTAAAGTCATAATTATTAACAATACTAAGAATAGTAGTATTAGTATTAGTACAAACTTCTTACCACTATATGGAATATCTTTACCTTTCTCAACTTTTATACTTATAAATTTGAAAATTCTAGCTAGAGGTCTCATCATAGTAGTTCAACCTCAACATAGCTTGTATCTGATTCATAAAGTCTAACTTTTACAAGAGATATTTTTATCTGTTCATTATTTATTACATTTGTAACTTCCTTAGCAATGTAGAGTGCTAATTCTTCAGCTGTAACTTCTTCAACAGGTAGACATATTATTGATGGGTCAGTACCTGGGATAGATACGTTACTACTTCTACATATCTTTTCAGGAAGTAGAAGTTTATGATCAAGTTGATCAATAACCTTCTTTGCAATAACTTTCAATCTCTTGAAATCGTAGACCCATGGAAGTGGATTTTCAGATGTAAAACATAGTTCAACAGTATAGTTATGTCCATGGATAGTTGAACATGCTTGAGTTCCAAGATCTTTAGTTAATGTATGCGCTGATGAAAATGAAAGTTTGATACAGGTAAGTACACGCATGAAACTAGCAAAGATGACCTGACTTATAAGTTGTTTTATCATTAGTATAATTTACATAACTTTCAAACTGATACTAGTACCTGCAGGATCTACAGGAACTAAAATGGAAAACCATTTACTAGATTCTAAAATCTCTTTTAAAAAGTTAGAAAGTTTATGAGGTTCAGGAAGAAAGACATTATGAGCAATAACTAGACCACCAATCTTCAAATATTTATCACACTCATTTAAATAATCTACATAATACTCCTTATCAGCATCTATGAAGACAATATCAAAATAAGGACATACTCTAAATGGTAATAATCTACCATCACATACAATAAAATCTACAAATACTACAAGATTATCAACATTAATATTCTTTAAAGCAACTTTCACATTATTAAAATTGATATCGATAGAAATTACAAAACTTGGAAATTTACAAAATCTAAAAGATATAGCAAACCAAGATGTAGAAAAACCGAAACCAGAACCAATCTCTAAAACTCTAACACTAGATCTAGTACATAGACAACCTGATAAAAGCGTTAGAAATCTAGCAAATGAGAAACTTATAGGATATACACCACACCTCATAGATGTTAAATAAACATCAAAAATGTGAGACCACAACTTAGATAAATACTCACGCATATAGTGATAAGAAGGGAAGAGAAACTAAAATGCAATATCACTCTTTTAACGTATACATATACTACACGTATACAGATGATGAACTCTTCGCTGCACAGATAGATGAAGAATTCCGGTGGAGCTGATTAACCTAAACAAGAGGTTGATTATGTAGATGGGAAGAGTGATGTATGAGATAGAGAGATGTGTATCTACTCAGGATGGTGTATGGATGTGTGTCAAGTTCTACTATATTGATTTACTTTTCTCAGTTTAGAGGAGTTTCTTCATGTTTCTGTTACCGTGAGGTTCATCATTGTTTTCTTCTAATTCTTAATGCTTGTTCTATTTCATGTTTTACTGTTTGATACATACTATTTCTATTCTGTATTGTTAGTTCTACTAGTAGTGTGTCTTGTCTTTGTACTATTCTTCTTAATTTTTCATCCTCTCTACATTTTATATGTATTGTTGCTAATACTATCTTGTCGCTATTTAATACTTTCTCTACTGTTGGTAAGAATTTTTTTGATAGTAATTCCATTGGGCCTATCTCATCTATTATTACTAGTTCTATATTTTCTTTGAGAGCTTTCTCTAATGTTTTTATACCTATGTAATCTATTGCTTCTATATTTACATTATATTTACCTATTTTTGGATTTCCACGAAACATTGATACATGTGCTAGCCAATCTTCTTCACCATTCTTACCAAGTACTTTTTCTATTGTCATTATTTTGAATCCTACTCTAACTCCTGCCTCTCTAACTTCCTGTGTTATAAATCCTGCAATGCTATACTTATCGTATAGTGCTTCTGCAATTCTCTTTACAAGAGTTGTCTTTCCAACACCTGGTCTTCCTGTTATTAGAAATATTCTTCTCATTACGATACTACACTATTAGAAACTTATGTATTTGAACTAGGTGTAGAAGTATGTCTATGTATCTGGTAGTTTTATAGCCACATTTTCTACATACAAAATATTTCCTCTTATGAAAACTATTTCTTGAATATGGTTCAATATTTTCATAAAACCATTCTCTATACTGTTCAACCTTTCTAGCATGTTCTAGAAATCCTCCATCGTGTTGTACAACTCCAGGAACTGCCTGATCTAGATGTGGTTCAACTTTAAATTCAAATTTCTTACCAGTATATGGACATGTTATTAATCCAACTATGAACTTCCTACCATCAGATTTTAAACTATACACATCTACATTTATGTACTTACCCTCAATCTTCTTCACATGTTGTAGAAGTGTTGTTATTCGAACAGACACTCATACCTGTCTAACTAGACCTATTAAACATTTACTTAAGAACATATATACGCTAGTCATTAGATAAGTACTTCAAAGTACATAATCATCATTCAGTATCTCTATGTCATGATTTATAAGCTAGACTTTAAGCATATATTAACTACAGATATGATGACATTATTTGAAAACTTGAAGAAATTTATAGAACAGGGACTAGTACTTAATCATCGTAGACTGATAGCATTATGTGGAACATCTGATGATAAGATTGTTGATTATTGTATAAATATATTGAGAGAGTTTTCAAATATTTGGAAGAAAATTAGACAAGAAAAACCAACAGGACTATTCATGTATCAACATGACTCTTCAGGTAGTTGTAAGAGATTTGAAAATTTTAGAAGGAAAGTAATAACAGTACAACAAGAATTTTCAATAGAATATAGACCATATAAAGATACTGATAAATTACTAGGATCTACATACGATTTCGCTATCCTAGATATTATAGATAATTTAAAACCAAATGATGTTGGTAGACTTGGTGGTGTTGTTCGTGGTGGTGGTATATATGTAATATTTATCAGACCTCTAGAAGTTTGGACTAAGTTTTTAACAAAATTTCAAGAACAACTTCTAGTTCCTCAATATGGTCCTCAAGATGTTAGACATCTATTGAAGAAGAGATTTTGGAAAAAATTACTAGAACATGATGGTATATGTATTATAGATGTCGATAATGATAGATATATTAAAGAACCTAAGATTTTAGAAAATGTTAAACCATGGTCTAGACCTGAGATTAAGCTTCCTGATAAGAGAAGATTTCCAACCTGTATATACAAACTTGCACTAACTCAAGATCAGGTAAATGCTTTGAAAATTCTTGAAAATATTCTTGAAAGACCTAAGAAAGGTGAGAAGACTAACATTGTCATAATTGCTGATAGAGGTAGAGGTAAGTCAGCAGTTATTGGTCTTGCAGTTGCAGCATTTTGTCATAAACTTAGACGTGTTAAAGGTATTGTTCGTGTTGGTGTTACAGCTATGAATTTAACAAATATACAAACTTTAATGGAGTTTGTTTTGAAAGGTTTGAAAGAGTTGAGATATGACCCAATTGTCGAGCGTGATAATCTTGGAATTATTAGAACTATTAGAGTTGGCTCTCAAATATTCATAGACTACTATAGACCATACTCACTACTTTCAGAAGATGGTCTTGATCTTGTTGTTGTTGATGAAGCTGCAATGGTTCCACTACCAGTACTATATGGTATTCATGCAAGATTTAGTAGAGTTATATATGCATCAACAATACATGGTTATGAAGGTGCAGGTAGAGGATTTAGTATAAGATTCCTAAAATATTTGAGAGAGAGGAAAGATACTAAAGTATTTGAATATGAGATGCATGAACCTATAAGATATGCAGATAATGATCCTATAGAGAAGTGGCTATTTGACACATTTCTACTAGATGCAGAACCTGCAAAGATAGAGTCTGAAGATTTGAAGTATGTAGAGAAGAAAGATCTAGTCTACATAATACCTGACTTAGAGAAGATGGCTTTAGAAGATGAGAATAAGCTTAGACAATTCTTCGGAATATACGTACAGGCACACTATAGAAATGAGCCAGATGACCTAGGCATGATGCTTGACGCACCTCACCACTTCATTAGAGCTCTAGCACTTCCAAATGGTAAGATTGTAGTTGCTGTAGAACTTGCAGAAGAGGGTGGTATTAGTGATGAGATTATAGACATAATGACTAAAGGATTAAAACTTCCAGGAAACATAATTCCTGATAGACTTGTAAAATATTGGAAACTTACAGATTTTGCAAAACTTAGAGGTTGGAGAATTGTTAGAATAGCAACACATCCAGAACTACAGGATAGAGGTTTAGGATCATACATGTTGAAGATGATTGAAAAAGAAGCTATGGAGAAAGGTATTGATTGGGTTGGTGTTGGATTTGGAGTTCATGAAAGACTACTACGCTTCTGGATTAAGAATGAGTATAAACCTGTACATATGAGTCCTGAGAGAAATCCTGTAAGTGGTGAATATAGTGTACTACTTGTAAAACCGATAAGTCAAGAAGCTAGAAAAGCAATAGACTATGCAAATAGAGAATTTAGAATTAGACTAATAAACTCACTACATGGACCATACCACGATCTAGAACCTGAAGTAGCTGTACTACTACTAACAGACTGGGGAATACCACTATGTGAAGATGAGGAAGAATGTCTACCAAAAATAACAAATGCACAACTAAACAGACTCGTAGCATATGCATATGGACCAATGACATATGAAAATGCTGTAGATGCAATATTTGAAGTAGCTAGAAAATACTACTACCTAGATAGTAGTAGAAAACCTAAACTACCATTCGAATATGAGAAGATGATAATTGCAAAAATACTACAAGCAAGACCATGGAAAGAAGCTGCAAATGTATGTGGTGTTAGAAAAGTAACAATAATGCTAGCATTAAGAGAAATAATGAAAATACTACTACACTACTACTATGGAAACAGAATGACAATACCACTATACATGGTTGGAATAACTAAAAGATTAACAGGAGAATAAGATGAAAAATATAACAATAAGTGAAGAATATCTAAAACTCTACAACAACGAATTAGAAAGTTTACTAAATAGAAGAAATATACTAGAAATACTATCCAAACATTGCGATAAGATAATCATATTAAAACCACGCATAGAGGGCAGAGATGTAGATATACTACTACTAAACTGTAGAGATATTACAAAACTACTAGATGAATTGAAGAAAATTGAAAATATTAAAATAAGATATAATAATATTGATAGAATATCTATACAGGATGGCGAACTTGAAATTGATATATATCTATCAATATCTTGGTTAGGATTAAAAATTTTAGATATAGAAGATATTGAGAAAAATATAATACCAATCGAGAATAGGTATAGAATATATATTCTAAATCCAACAATGCAAATATTCTTACTATTCATACACTCACTAATACACATGAGATTAAATATTGATGAACTAGTAATAATATATAAAATACTTAGAGAAAATTGTGTAGATAAGTCTGAGATAAGTAGACTTTCACAAAAGTACAAACTAGAATATTTAGTAAAATACTATACAGGTATATTAAGAGGAAAAATACCTAAAGGATTATTTAAAAGTAGGGAAGTTATACTACCTGTAGGTATTTTATTGAGATTTTTAATAAACAACATACTACCCTCTAAAAGTTCTAAATCAACTAAATACATATACTTTAGAAGAGTCATTAAAGCAACACTCCTATCAATATTAAATAGTGTTAAAAATTTGAGAGGTCTTATAGTGGTATTTGAAGGTATTGATGCAAGTGGAAAGACTACACAATCAAAGATGTTATTAAAGAAGTTGAGAAAGTTTGGATTTAAAGTTACATATGTACACTTAGAAGAGCATAATCCATTAATTAGATTTAAAGAATATTTTAGAAGATTCTTAAGAATATCTAGATCGAGTGTTGGATTAGTAAGTAGAGTTGAATCATGTTCACCATCCTCAGGTAAGTATAGTAATGTTAGTTTTAGACTATTATTGAGAGTAGTCTCTACGATATTGTATAGATTAATATTCTCATTTTATGTATACTTCACATCTATAATGTATGATTTTGTCATAGTTGATAGGTATGTATATGAATCTCTCATCGGTCTATTTATTAGAGGTCTAAGTTTAGTACATATTTACAAGATTTATAGTAGGTTTTTTATAAAACCTGATATTGTGATATTACTTGATGTTGATCCTAGAGTATCGTATAATCGTAGAAGTGATGTTCATGTATATCCTATAGAGTTCTATATGAGGTATAGAATATATCTATTAAAGTTTTCAAAGTTATTTAATTTTAAAGTTGTTGATAGTAGCTGCAGTATTGATGTTACATTTAACCAGATTTTGAATACTCTATCTCACAGTTTTCCAATATTTAGACTCTTAAAGTTGTTAAGCTAAATTTTAATATTCGTACTAGCTAGACCTTTCTTTGTGAAGAGTATAGCTGTTATTCATAGATTTGCAAATATATATGGTGGTGGTGAAAAGCTTACAGTTACAGCTGTTGAACATTTTACACATAGAGGTTTTGAAGTTCATTTATTTACTATGAGGAAGATATCTGAACAATTTTTAAGAGAGAAATATCCTGATAAGAATATTGATTTTTCTAAGGTTTATTTTCATAGTTCATTAATATTTTTTGACTCATTTAGTCTCTATCAAAAACTTCTAGTACAACTATTACCATCATTTAAAAAGTTTAATTATGTATTTAATGCATCTGGAACTTGGCTCCCATGTCCAGGTTTGAAGTATGATAAGTATGCCTTGATCATATATGTACCATATTGGGATATGGAGGAAGTTGATGTAAAGTATAGAACTTCTAAGATTTGGAAGATGTACTATCTACCTTATCGTAAAATTGCTAGATGGTCTTTTAAGAAACTTGTAGAATATATTGATAAGGGTTTAATTGAAGTTTATACTGATGCTAGATGGATGAAAGAACTTATTGAGAAGAGGTATAATATAAAATTGTCAGGATACATATACCCACCTGTAAACTTTTCTGAATTTAGTAAAGTTGCAGAAAATACATCTAGAGAGAATATTGTTGTTTCACTAGGTAGATATTCTCCTGATAAGAAGCAGGATATTCAAATATTGATAGCTAAGAAGTACGTTGAGGAGTATGGTAAAGATTGTAAATTTGTCATTATTGGTGGTTTATCTAAAGCTCAGGAACCCTACTTCAATTATTGTAAAAGACTTGTAAAGGAGTATAATCTTGAAGATGTTGTCTTGTTAAAACCAAATCTACCTTTTCATCAAGTGCTTGAGTACTTATCTAAAGCTAGAGTATTCCTACACAGTATGGGTTATGGAGAGCCAGAACTAGCACAAGAGCCTCTTTCTATTGCTTGTTTGGAGGGTATTGCTTCTGGTTGTTTACCACTTCTCTATGCTGGTGGAGGAGCATTTGAAATAGTAAACTACAAAAAAGAATACCTATACACAAACATAGAAGAAGCTGCACATAAGATTGCGAAGTTGTTAAGTATGGATATTGATGAACATGTTAGAAGATCTAGAGAGTTGAGAAGTTACATACACGCTAACTTTAGTGAAGAGACTTTTAAGAAGAATTTAGATAAGCTACTACCACCATAATACCTGATAATGTCAATAGTGAGAATCTTTATAAATTTAGTTTAAAGCGATTTGAGTATGACTAAACGTGCATTAATAACAGGAATTACAGGTCAAGATGGTGCATATCTTGCTAAGTTATTACTTGAGAAAGGTTATGAAGTTTATGGTACCTTTAGACGTGTATCATCACCAAACTTTTGGAGATTACAGTATTTGGGAATTTTCGATAAAGTTAATCTAGTACCTTGTGAACTTACTGATGCCACGTCAATATTCTTAACAATAAAGGAGATTCAACCTGATGAGATTTATCATCTTGGAGCTATGAGTTTTGTAGGTGCAAGTTTTGAAAATCCTGTTACAACATTTGAAATAAATACGTTGGGTACATTGTACATACTTGAAGCTGTTAGACAGATATTACCAGACTGTAAGGTATATATTGCATGTACATCTGAGATGTATGGTAAGGCAGGTAGAGAAATAATTGAAAAGTTTAAGAGAGCTTTAAATGAGAATGACCCATTCAAACCTGTAAGTCCTTACGCAGTTTCAAAACTTGCATGCTATTGGCTTGGCTGTGCATATAGAGAAGCTTATGGTCTATATGTAGTTAATGGTATCCTATTTAATCATGAATCACCATTAAGAGGTTTAGAATTTGTTACAAGGAAGATAAGTAATTGGGTTGCTAAGTACGTGCTTGGAATATATAGAGAACCTATAAAACTTGGAAATATAGAAGCTAAACGTGATTGGGGATACGCACCAGAGTACGTCTATGGTATCTGGCAAATGATGCAGCAAAAAGAACCTGATGACTATGTATTAGCAACAGGAGAATTACATAGTGTTAAAGAGTTTCTTATAGAAGCATTAAGAGTAGCTCAAGAGATGGGATATGACGTTGATCCAGATAAATGGCAGAAGTATGTAGTAATAGATAAATCACTATTTAGACCACTCGATGTACTTGAAATAGCTGGAGATTATAGTAAAGCAAAACAGAAATTTGGTTGGGAACCTAAAACAAGATTTAAAGAACTTGTAAAGATAATGGTACAGGAAGATATAAAGAGATGGCAAATGTGGTTAAGCGGTGAAAAGTTTCCATGGGATGCACCACAATACCCTGAAGAGGCTAAGATAATTACAAAAGTAATCAAAGTATAAGATACATGTCTAAGAAAGCTGCAATATTACATAAATTTGTCGGTTATGGTGGTGGTGCTAGATTTTCAATAACTATAGCAAAAATATTAGAAGATATTGGCTTTGAAGTCTCAATATTCTCAATACATAAGATAGATCCTGTAAAAATATATGAAAGATTTGGTAAAAAACTTAGAAGAACAAGATTTATAAGTCTAAATATTCCACGTAAAAAACCTCTACTACTAATATATAACTCGCTACTTCTAAACATGTCAACAATATTTAGAAAATTTGACATAATATTCAACATGTCAGGAGACTTCATATACAATCCACTATGTAGATATAAAAAATATGTAATAATACTCTACAAACCCTATCACTATCTTACACATTTAGCATATAGTAGATCTAGAATTGTTAAGAAGATATACTACGCACCTTATCTAAAACTTGTTTTAGATAGTGTAGATAGATTGAAGAAGATTAAAGAAGAGAATAGCGATAATATACTAGTATTCACCGATTCCGAGTGGTGTAAACTTATAATGGAAAAATGTCTCAAAGTTCCTGTTGATGGTGTGATATACCCACCTGTAGATCTATCAACATTTCTAAAAATTTCTAACAATACTGAGAGAGATGGTGTAATTTCTTTAGCTAATTTTAATCGAGAGAAGAAACAACATATTCAAGTACTAATTGCAAAATTAGCCAAAGAATACTATGGTATTGATCAAGAATTTAGAATATGTGGAATAGTTACAGAGAATAATCTATGGTATTTTAATTATGTTAAAAAGCTGGTTGATAGATTCAATTTGAAAAATGTTAAACTTTACCCAAATATACCATTGAGAGATCTTCTAAAACTATTATCAAGGTCTAAAGTATTTCTACATACAATGGGATTTAGAGAACCTTGGTATCTTCAAGAGCCTCTTTCTATTGCTTGTTTGGAGGGTATTGCTTCTGGTTGTTTACCACTTCTCTATGCTGGTGGAGGAGCATTTGAAATAGTAAACTACAAAAAAGAATACCTATACACAAACATAGAAGAAGCTGTTGAAAAATTGTCAAAACTTCTTGAAGTTAGTGAATCTCAGTACATTTCTATGAGAAATTCTCTAATATCAGGACTCTACAAGTTTAGTGAAGATGAACTTTATAGACGTATTATAGATATTGTATCTAATCTTCTATAGGTATCTTCTCATATATTAAATTTATTATGAAATCTTTTAAATCAAGTACAGATTTTGGTAAGTACTTTTCATCTATCTTAACATTGATAGAGAAGAATGAGTATGGTGCATGAAGTCCAATATCATTAATTCCATGATCTGACACTATTAATACTACAGTATCCTTTGGTAGGTTATTCTTAATATTTTTAATAATCTCCTCAACTTCATAATATGTCTGTTCTATAATCTCTGGCTCGTCATAATACATGTGAGATATATCGTCTATATATTGATAATGTACGAAAAATAATATCCAGTCATTCTTTATTAATTTTAAAGTTTCCTCAACCTCTTTTAAGAAGTATTCTCTTGCTCTTTTAGCTATTATCTCTCTATGCTTAAGTGCGTAATCTCTACTTCTCCAACCAATCAATTCCCAATACTTGTTTAGATCTTCATTATAGACAGGTATTGAGTAGGCTATTGATGGTTTAACTATGTCAAATATTGTTTTAACAGGTAGGTTATCTACAATTCCTGTTTTCTCAAATCCAAGTTTTTCAAAGAATTTACCTGGTCTTAATTTTGATATTAGCCTCTCTACACTTCTATTCTTCTTCTCAATCTTTATCAAAACTTCTCTAAATTTTTGCAATGTTTTACTTTTCCATCTTTTTGCTTGACCAGCTCTAACTTTATGAACTTCAGGTGGTACTCCAGTTATAATGCTAATCCATATCTCTTCTGTGCTTGGTTCACCAACTTCTGGATTTATTATAGTTTCAAGTTTTTTATGTACTTTTTGTAGAAATTCTTTACAATTTAAATTTTCTACTATATAATAGTCGAGACAGTCTAGACCTATTACAAATACTTTTCTCACTTAGAAGTAGCCTAATTTCCTCAATATATGCATTTTCACCTCCTTCTCTTCTAATCTAACTTGTCTATCTCCATGTTTTAGAGAATATTCTATAAGTTCTTTAACATCTCTAAATTCTACAGGTAGTCTCTTTAAACATGGCATACATTGAAGGCTTGTATATCCTTTAAGATATAGTGGGTTAATCTCTAAATTATTCTCAGTTATGTAAGCCCACACGTCAGATAGCTTCCATGATAGTATTGGGTGTACTCTAAATATCTTGTAGTGTGGTGTCTTTCTAATACTGACATACTTTTCCTTTTGTCTCTCTTGATGTTCATCTCCTCTAATTGCTACAATTAGAGCTTCTATCTTATTTTCAAGTATGAATCTCTGAACTGGTAATATTTTCAAATGGTAGCAACAGAGTACTACATCTTTAGTCTTTTCAATTCTATAATTCCAATCCTCAGGTCTAATATAGTCTCTAAGCCAATGTACATTCTTAAAATTATACTTCTCTAAAATTCTTTCACAATAATCATAATACTCCTCAGGCATTATTGGATCATCACTCAATATCAATATCTTCTCTCTAAGCTCAGGAATTTTAGCTATAAGATCAAGAACTACAAGACTATCCTTACCACCTGAAAAACATACTGCAGGTCTTGAAAATCTACAGGTCCACTTCAATAACTTTATAGCTATGTCAACTTTATACTGATCTACCTTCAGATTCTCGATCACAACGTTCAACAGTTTTGGCATCATTTAAATATTTCTTCAATATGCACTAGAAGATTAATATCTTCTAAAGAAGCTAGTATAGGTGTCATCAAGTAAATGTGTAGATGTGTGTATTGTTACAAGAAGCATATCTGAAATACTTCCTGAAACTTTAGGATCTCTACTACTTAATAGAGAATTCATAAACTCTATAATACTAATAACAGCTAAACTTGATATAGACGATATACATAGAAAGATATTGAAAATATTGAAAAAATATTCTAAACTCACAATCATAGTTAAAGATGGACCTCTAGGATATCTTAGAAATATATGTCTCGATATATCATCAAGAGACTACATCTGCATGGTTGATAGTGATATAGTATTAACTAGAGATTATTTTAAAAAAATCTTAAAATCGTTCAACAATACTAAGATTGCTGCTGTAGGTCCTAAAATAATATCTATAGTAGATAAGTGGGGTGCTCTACTTGAAGAATCTCTAGTATATGCTCATAGTAAAGTCTTTAGTGATCCTCCATGTGGAGGTACAGTATATAGAAGAGATATAATTTCAAGAATAAGATTTAATAATACTCTGAGAGGTGGTGAAGATCATGATCTTAATAAGAGATTAAAATGTGAAAATTATAGAATTGTTATAAGAGATGATGTAGAGATATATCACAGGTATAGAGGTACTATTCGTGAAAACCTGATTAAACATTTAGATCCATCAAGTTCGGGAGCACAACATTTCTCTATAAAGTCACTACTAGTTAGAACATTTGCATCAATACCTAGAGGAGTAATATACATGATTATAAGCTCAAGACTTGGTAGAACGATAACCATACTACTACCCATATACTACTTTCTAAGATGGCTCTTCACCTTAATAGGAAATATACTACATAGACGTTAGATGATTATAGAAGTTTACAAATAATCTCAACAATATACTCTAAAGGACTTTCCATTCTAGTCAACATACTTCTAGTATCTACACAATATCTATCTAAATCTTTAACTATTTTTGAAATATTTTCTAATAGTTGAGAAGGTCTAGAGTACATATTTGGAAATCCAAGTTTGTTTAAATATCTCATCTGTTCATCCCAAAAGTAGAATGATATTGTTGGAATACCGAGAAGTGTAGATTCTCTACATATAGTACCTCCAGAACCTATCACTAAATCTACACATGTTAAATATATTGGTAAGAGTAGACTTCTTCTAGGAACAATAATATCTACCTCTCTATCAAACTTCCTTTTAATATCAATATACTTTCCATAATCTTCTTCATATCTTGCAAGTAGTAGTATACTTACATTATCGAAACTTCTCTTAATAATCTCAATAATTTTAACAATATCTACTTTTGAGGAGATAGCATATGACGATAAGTATTCTACATCTCTCAACACTATGTTAATTCTATCTCTTCTCTTAGCATAGTGTAGTTTTATGTCTACTAATTCAGGTGTTATATATGACCTTTCTTCAATACCATCATAATCTATGACTTTTGTAAATTTCAAATTGTATAATTTCTTAAAATTTTCAACACAACATCTAGGTGTTATTAAGTAGTCTGATATTGATATTGTTAATCTACATAACTTAACATTTTTTGGAGTATCATTTACACATACAGTACGTATCTTTAATCCATATGCAACTCTTAAGCTTGCTGAATCTACACCAATGCATGCTATAACTTTACTATTTAATCTTCTTAAAATATTGTAAAATTCTCTCATTCTCTCAATATCGTATATAAGCTTCTCTTCTATACTTTTTCCATACTTACCAACAACAGTTATATTACTATATTTCAATAATTTACATATCTCTAAAATTCCTAAACCATCTCTAGCAGTGATTAATGTCTTAAAATTCTTCTTCTCTAATAACTCTAAGAGCTTTCTAAATTCCCATGCATATTTTGGATGTGGAATATCAATCCAAACTATATCTTCACCAATATTCATCTTGCTAAGATTTCTCTAATTGCTTGATTAATATTGTATGTTATACCTATCTTCTCTACATATCTCAATGTTTCTCTATCAGGATATGTCATTAAGTATCTAGCACCTCTCTTAAAACTTTCTTCAAAAGATATGTAATTTATAACATATTCATCACTATCAAGTATATTTTTCACAATATTAAAAATCTCTCTAAAAGTCTTAGGATCTCCTGATGCTATGTTAAGTATGTTTGGAATATCTATCTTACTCTCATACATGTCTATACATAGATTTGATATTATTCTACATAGATCATTTACATGTATCCAATCTGTTATTTGAAGACCTTCAAAATATAGATCAATCTTCTTATTCTTCAAAAGTCTATCAATTAACATACATATTGCATTATTTCTACATCTCTCTCCAAGAACATCCCACGGTCTTACAATTATCCATCTATCATAACTTAATATTTTTGATAGTAGTTTGATAGTATTTTCAGTTATTAATTTCTGAATTCCATATAATGTTATTGGATTTTCTAATCCTGGTTTTGCGTTTGGTGCAATATATCCATAGACTGCTGCACTACTGAAATATATTAAATATGTACCATATTTACTACATATGTTTAATATGTTCTCTACAATTGATATATTTCCACGTATTGTATCTTTATCATGTGATAGGCAAATTGTTATTTCAGGTCTATGTTCTTCAAATATTTTAACTAGCTTATCTATATCAACTCTAATATCTGCCTTTATATAATCTTCATATATTTCTAAAGTTTTATCTATAATATCTACTCCTATTACTTTGAGATCTTTATTGTATAGATGTTTACATAAATTTTTACCTATAAAACCTTCTGAACCTATTACCACTACTTTCATACTTAATCTCTAGGTAGAATCATTTAAATAGTTTAACATATTTTAAAATTATGATGAAAATACCATTTTCAGATCCTTGGATTGATGAGGAAGAGGCTAGAGCTGTCTATGAGACTGTTAGAAGTAAGATGTTGAGGTATGGTAAGAATGTTTCTGAGTTTGAGCGTGTTTTTTCTTCTTGGCTTGGTGTTAAACATGCTATAGCATGTTCAAGCGGAACAGCAGCACTTCATGCTGTTCTACTAGCTTTAGGTGTTGGTCCAGGAGATGAAGTAATAGTTCCATCATTTAGTTGTGGTCCTCCTGCAGTTGCTGTTGTTCTCTGTGGTGCAAAGCCTGTATTTGCAGATATTGAGTTAGATACTCTAAATCTTGATCCTAGTGATGTTAGGAGGAAGATTACTAGTAGAACTAGAGCAATAATACCAATACACTATGGTGGTCATCCAGCTGAGCTTGATGAGCTTTTAGATATTGCTGAGAGGCATGGAATATACCTTATTGAGGATTGTGCTGAAGCACAGGGAGCACTCTATAGAGGTAGGAAGGTTGGAACTTTCGGTCATGTTGCAATATTCGCATTTTCACCTAACAAGATTATTACTACTGGTGAGGGTGGTATGGTTGTTACTAATGATGATGAAATAGCAGAAAAAGTTAGAATTGTATGTAACTATGGTCAGAAGGGTAGATTTAACTATGTCATGCTTGGAAATAACTACCACATGACTGAGATGCAGGCAGCTATTGGACTTGTACAGATGAAGAAGATTGATAAGATTATAGAGTTGAGAAGAAGAATTGCGAAGATGTATGATGAATATCTATCAAAGATAGATCATGTTAAAACACCTGTAGAATTACCACATTGTAGACATGTATACATGACATACTACATAAGAGTTAGACCTGATATCAGAGATAGATTAATCAAATTCTTAGAAGATCATGGAGTTGAGACTAGAATATACTTCCCTCCACTTCACATACAGCCAATATTTAAAAAATATGTTGATTATAGTTTAGAGAGAAGTGAACAAGCTTATAGAGAGATAATTAACATACCCATATACCCACATATGAAAGATGAGGAAGTTATGTATGTGTGTGAGGTAATAATGAATTTCTTTAAGAAAATCTGACTAACATGATTAAGATACCAGTTGCATGTCCTGTAATAGATGTTGATGATATATTCTCAATAATGGATGTACTTAAGACAGGATATATAAGTGGTATAAGTCCAGCAGTATCTGAGTTTGAGCGTGTTTTTTCTTCTTGGCTTGGTGTTAAACATGCTATAGCATGTTCAAGCGGAACAGCAGCACTACACCTCTCACTACTTGCACTTGGTATCGGTCCAGGAGATGAAGTAATAGTTCCAGATTTAACATTTGCATCTCCCATAAACGTAATTATTCACGTTGGTGCACGTCCAGTTCTAGTAGATGTAACATACGACTACTGGTGTATCGATCCTAATATAGTTGAAAAATGCATAACAGAACGTACTAAGGCAATAATAGTAGTACACCTATATGGACATCCTGCAGATATGGATCCTATAGTTGAGATAGCTGAGAAGTATGGACTATACATAATTGAAGATTGTGCAGAAGCTCATGGCGCAGAATATAGAGGTAGGAAGGTAGGTACTATAGGTCATATAGCATGTTTTAGCTTCTTTGCAAATAAGATTATTACTACTGGTGAGGGTGGTATGGTTGTTACTAATGATGATGAAATAGCAGAAAAAGTTAGACTTTACCGTGATCATGGTATGAAGCCAAGATATTGGCACGTAGTTCCAGGTCTAAACTATAGAATGACAGGTCTACAAGCAGCACTTGGAATATCTCAGATGAAGAAGATTGATAAATTGATAGAATGGAAAAGGAGAATTGCAAAAATATATGAAGAAGAACTTTCAAATATTGAACATATTGAACAGCTACATCCTGAAAAGCCATGGGCTAGATGTGTCTACTGGCTATATAGTATTGTATTAAAATCTCAAGAGGTTAGAGATAGACTAGTTAAAAAACTTGAAGAGCATGGTATAGAGACTAGAAAATTCTTCAATCCAATACATATACAACCAGCATATAGAGATAGAGCTATTCTAAAATGTAGAATAGTTAATAGTGTAATGCTATCTCAAAAAGGTCTTAATCTACCATCAGGACCTAAAATAAGTGAAGATGATGTGAGATATGTAGCTGAGATAATTAGGAAAGTTATTAGAGAATTGTAATAATGATAGAGAAGGTATTTGACAAAAATGGTCAACTTATAGCTATAATATTTAATCTAAAAAAGGTATCTAGAAGTATAAGAGAAGGTGAAACTCTAATATTAACACCTGACCCATGGGGTATACAGACATGTATACTCTCAAGAGAGAAAGGATACTACGTTAAGCCACATCTACACTATAGAGAACGCATCTTAGGTATTGGTGTTGAGATTTTACTAGTACTTGACGGTGTTATTAAGGTGTGTCTATACGATAATGATGGTAATCTTGTGAAGTGTGTAAATCTTGAGAAAGGTATGTGTATAATTATGCGTTGTCCACATGAGGTTGAGTATGTTAAAGATTCTAAAGTGTTAGAGATAAAGGAAGGTCCCTATCCAGGACCTGAGAGAGATAAGGTATTTATCTAGATCTTCCTAACCTCTCCAATATCTTGTAATATTGCTCAATTTTCGATCTAATATATTCTGCAAATGCTTCAGCTTCTTCCATATTCTTAAAACCATACTTATGATATTTTCCATGTTCTAAATCTTTCAACATCTTCTGCATTGACTTTATAACCTTCTCAAGGTATTTAGCATCAACTCTAGCCATGTTATGTAGATTGTGTAGGTAGGATTAAAGGATTAAGCTACATCTCTAGATAAGTGTCTAAGATAGAGTCTATACTTGGTAAGAAGGCTATTAGAGCACTTGGAATTGCTGAAAGTTTTGTACTTCAATATCCAAAATCTATATTGTGTGGTGTTGTATGTAGGAGTGATGGTATTGTTGATGGTGTTGTAGTCGATACCTGTACTGTCGGTGGTGATGATGCTACAGAATCTATAATTAGAATGTTTAGAAGATTAGGTAGAAATGATATACATTTCTTAATGATTGATGGATGTATAATCTCTTGGTATAATATTGTAGATCTCAAGAGGATTTATGAAGAGGTTAAACTTCCAATAATATCAATAACATTTGAAGATATTGAAGGTGATGTTGAATCTGCAATACGTAAACTCTTTCCTAAGGAAGTTGCTGAGAAGAAGTTGAGTATGTTTAGGAATCTTCCAAATCCATTGAAGATCTATGTTAGAGATGGATATCATATATATGTGAGAGTTGTAGGTATTCAAGAATCTTCAAGACTTATTAGAAGTATAGTTTCAAGATTTATACATGAGGGTAAGAGACCTGAACCTATTAGAATTGCTAAACTTATAGCAAACTCAATACTCAGAGTAGTTCTAGAATCTAGACTATCCCGATAGTATCTACAAGCTGTTCTGCAGCTGTTCTTGTTAAGCCATCTGATCCCAATATTGTATATCTGTCAGGTCTTATCTTATGTGCTAGTAGTAGTGCTTCAATAATTATATCTCTATCAAGTCCTATCTCTCTAACGTCTAGTGGAAGTCCAACAATCTTCATTATCTTCTTCAACTTTCTCCACCTTAATCCATGTAGATATGCCATCATTAATGTTCCGATGGCAACAACTTCACCATGTAGTGGTGGTTTAAATCCTAGTTGTCTTGCTAGTAGGTCTAGTGCATGACAGAACATGTGTTCTGAACCACTGCATGGTCTTGATGATCCTGCTATTGCCATAGCAACTCCACATCCTATCAATGCTTTAACTACAAGTCTTACAGAGTTCTCATTATGAACTTTCAATTTTTCAATATTGTTAACAACTATCTCATAGCTAGATATTGAGAGTCTAGCTGCAAATTCACTAAACTCTTCACCCTTTATCCTATATGCAAGTTCCCAATCTTTAACAGCTATAATCTTACCGAGAATCTCACCAATACCAGCTACAAGATATCTTCTAGGTGCTGATAGTATAGCCACGGTGTCTGCAACAATTGCTTTAGGAACTTTATACACCTTAGATATTCCCAACTTCTCTCTTAAATCAAGTTGTAGTAGATATGCTACATATGGTGAAGATATTCCATCATGACTAGCTGTTGTCGGTACAGAAATAACGTCTGTATCTAATAGATATGCCAATGCTTTAGCAACATCAATAACCTTACCACCTCCAACACCGATAATTATGTCAATATCCTGATTTCTATACTTCTCATATAGATTTAAAACATCTACAATATCTCCATTTTCAACAATCTCAACTTGACAACTCTTATCTAGACTTTCAAGAACAGTTTCAGCATACTTCCTACTATTACACCTACCTGTTAATAGTAGGATCTTCTCACAAGAACAATTCTGAACTATCTGACTAACCCTGCTGAGAGCTCCAGGTCCGAAAAATACTTTACTAGGTACTTCAAATATTTCTAATCGTTTAAACACGTCACTCACAAACTAGCTTACAAGCTTCTTCTTAAGTTCTTCAACATCTATCTTCTTTAGAGTTATAACATTTCCATCTCTAACAACAACATCATTAACAAATTCAACACCATTCTCAACAAGTATCTTTATTAGATCTGTAGTTGGGTATACTGTTGCTTTCCTACCTTTCAAAATTCCAAGTTTTGCAAGATATGCAGGTGCTGCAATTGGAGCAATAATAAGCTTATTCTGCTCAAATGCTCTCTTAACAACTTCATCAACAACCTGCATATTTATCTTAGGAGACTCCAACTTTCTACATGGAAACCTCTTACCACACGTAATGTAGTATAGTCTATAACCACCAACAATGCCAAATGCATCATAGCTATCTACAAGCTCTTGAACATCATACTTCTCATATACAAGCTCATACCTATAGTTAACATCAACATCTGGAGACACTATACCAACATCAACATCATTACCAGTCTCTTTCAATGCCTGTACTATATTTGGATATTCTCCTCTCCAAGATGTGTCTAGTACTAACAGGAGACACCTCATACGCACTCTCCTCAAAGAAGACCTAAATATAAAAATTAATTCATGTGTACAATACATACACGTACACCATACAGTTCACCATACAGTACACCATGTACCACGCGTATACCTTAAAAATAAACTCAAGCAAACACAGTACCGAGTCATATGCCCAAAAGTAACACCTTAAACAGACTCGCAATAATAACAACTCTAGCAGTACTAGTAACAATATTAGGACTAGTAGGAATAACAACAATAGTCCACGCAACACCAGAAAAACTACTAATATATAACATAAGTCTAAACATGACAGATGCAAGAATAAATGTAACAGGCACACCATCACTAATGATTACTGTAGGAATACCACCAATACACGGCATACCTACACAGGTATGGGAGGCACTATATGGTAAGAACATATACAAACTATTCCTATACAATGCATCACCTTACTACTTCACAGCAGGTAAAGAATTTAAGCTAATCATAGTTAATGCATCAACACCATACTACGAAACTACAACACACTACTTTGAGATATATCCAACACCAATAAATATAACAGTAACAGCAGAAGCAAACAGTACTGGTGGAGTACTCTTCGTAGTGAAGGTACCACAATCTATAATTAACTTAATAGCATTTTGGAAAATCATAATCCTAGTAAAAGCTTGGGGTAAATGGTGGTTAGCTGCAAACTTCACAACGGCAATACCAATGCCACTAGTATCAGTTCTCAGAATATTATCAAGAATTGAGACTGGAAAGATGGGTCTACCAGTAATCAACAGTACAACATACTACCACATATTAGATAAGCTTGATACAAATGACATACTTGCAAACATCTACATCAATGGAACACCATATATAGTCGCAAAGAATGCAAAATACGACATATACATATATATTCCAAAGACAAAGTATCTAAGACTTAACGTAACTCCAAACCTACCATATAAGCTATCGCCAGCAACACAGATAGTTAATATATATGAATCAGCAACAGGAAAGCTACTATACACATACAACTACTATGGTCTTGGTGTTGAGGAGTTCCCATTCTGGGTTGAGAAGGCATTCTGGCTACCATACATACAGGCATTCTTCATAGTTGTTAATGACACGAAGACATACTGTAACTACTACAAGATTACAGTAACACAGTACCTACCAACAGGAAAGCAGGTAATCTATCCAGAGTTGATGTATAATGAGACTGTTACAAACATGATTGGAAAGTGTACATTTGGACCAATCTACTACACAACTGCACTATACGAAGGTTTAGAGATATTACCACCACCACAGTTCAAGCACTTTAGAGCTCTAGTTGTTAAAGTTCAGAAGCCATTCAGCTCTGTATATTACAGAATCGAGATCTACTACATGACTAAGCTAACTGGAGAATACATGAAGACTCTTGATGTAATTACAAAGCCATACTCACTAACAAACTTTGGAGTCATAGCATTACCAAACTTCACAACATTAAAGAACTTCACAGTATTAGCAGTTGGCCTATACGGCTACGCATATAATCCAAAAGCTGTAGGCATAAAGTATAGATTACAACCATACGCATTTGTAAATGTTCCAAAAACAACATACATACTAGACACATCAAAGCTTAGATCACTACTTGGAACAAAGCTACCAACAGAACTATTCAACATGTTGAGCTACCGCTGGTATGAAGTAACTACAACAGGCAAGAGGATATTCATATCAACAGGACCTGAGAACTACGCAACATTAGTAGGTACAAGATACTTCGACATATACATAAATGAGTCATACATACCAAAGTACGTATATAGAGGTCCATCATTTGAGATTCACCACTTCTATGTAGAGATATACTACCACTATGACATGGTTGCTAGATTTGACATAACTAAGCTAGTTAATAAGACAATATTCAAAATGACCGAAGTAAAGTTCCCAGTCAGTAATGTAATACTTAAGACAAGCATAGTACCAGTAGTTATAAGAATTAGAAGATATGTACCTGGAATTAACGTAACTGCAGCACCTAAACTATCAATAACTCCAATACTATACAGAAACATGAGAGTACTAATATACAGGTCAATGTACATTGCAGCACCAGGAACACTATATGCAAACCTATCAGTAACATTCTCATGTGATCTAGATGATGCAGTAGCTGCAAGACCAACATACATTGCAGGTGCATTACAGCTATCACCTGTAATATACCTAGTAACTGCAGCACCAGTAGAGTATAACATTACATCACTAACATCAGTACGCATTATCGGTCCAAGAACAAATGAGACATACTACTACTACACAGTCTATGTGAAGTATGGACCTATAACTATAGGTGTTGGAGAGTTTGCTGTAGGATCATACTCAAGATTAGTAGGTACAAATGTCACAGCAGTAAATGCATGGGTATGGCCTGTAGGTGGTTACAAGGTGTTGAATGTCTATAAGAAGAGTAAGATTCCAAACTTCTCATCAATGTGGAATAGAACAAACAAGTTCTACACAGTTGGTGGATATTGGGAAGGTCAAGCATTCCCATACACATCAACAGTACCTGTGATAACTGGAGTAACTGCAGAGAAGGTAACAGCAGTTAACCTACTAGTTGCATCAGCATTCGTAACTGTAATGACATACTTCACAACACTATACGGTAAGCCATTAATAACTGCACTACCTGCAGGTGTATCAGCAACAGTATCAGTAGTAAGATATGTCGCTGGTAAACCTGAGGTAATTGCAACAGTACCAGCACGCTATGTACAGCAACTACTAATACCAGTACCAGTAACATTCAAAGAAGGTTGGCCAACAGTTGAGAAGACAAAGGCAACATACACATTCATACTAAACTATGCAGGATATACACTATATGCAGTGAATAGAACAACAGGAAAGCCTGTGAAGTTAACAATAACACAGCTACTACGTGGATTAACATGGACAGAGATAGCATTCCCAATAGTGTATGAGTGGTTCAAGGTTGAGTCAAGCAGTGGAGTACCACTTCCAGGATTTGTAATACAGGTATTCAGTACAAAGACTGGTGAAGAGTTATGGAGAGCGATCACAAATGATCAAGGTTTAGCATATATCGGTGCACTACCAGCTAATAGAAGTGTAATAGTTGTAGTTAGAACAATAATACCAAAGGATGATAAGAAGTGGTTCATAGAACATATAAATGTAAACAGAACCTTAGCAGAATATCACAACAACTATGCAGAATATGCATCACTAATATTAGGCTACAAACCAACAGAGTGGGTATACACATTAGGTACACGTGCATCACTAGATGCTGGACTAGTGGCAAATGTTACGAAGATAACAGTACCGGCAACAGTTGGAAAGAACATTGCACTGAGAATAGTAAACATTAGAAAAGTTCCAGTATACGTAGTCTACAATGACAGTGGTAAGCTAGTACTACTAAACACACTACCAGTATATCCATGCTCAGTACCATTAAGATGTCCAGTAATACTATACAACCTGACTCTAGTAATCAACGGTACAGTGTATAGCAAATCAAGTATGGCTAACTTAGTCAAACTTGCAGACTTCAGAATGATAGGTATGAATTGGGCTAAGGAGAGGTATGAAGAACTTGCAAAGAGCTATAGACATGATGCTGAGGTTGCATTAACGAAGTATGAAGAGACTGGAGAAGATGCATGGTTAAAAGATTACATGGTAAACATGAGCTACTATGTCGCAGCAGCATTAATAGCTAATGCATCATCAAGCACACCATACGCACTATTCTACATATCACCAATATTTGGAGCAGGTAACGTGTGGAGAGTCATACTACCAGGACAGACATATGAAGCACAGGTATACTACCTAGGCTATAAGGTCTTTGACAATGTAATAACAATACCACCATACAACATGACTTACATAGTACTACCAAACGGCACAACAATAAACGTCACTAAGCCAATAACACTAACAACAATGACAGGTAAGAAGGTAACAGTAAAGCCTGGAAGTATAGTAATAGTAAGCACTGTAAAGCCAGTAACATTCAAGCTATACACGAGAGACAATGAGACACTAAGACACGTATTCCTAGGACTACTATTCGCAGATACACTAGCAAGGACATTCACAGTACATACAGGTACGGCATTAGTAAACGTGTTACCAATAGTGAACGGATTTAACACAACAAATGCAATTGTTGGAGTTCCATCAATAATCGGAATGTACGAAAATGAGACATACGAAAATGTAACGTACATACTACCAAGCTTAATGGCAGTAACAGGAAACGAAAAGTACATGCCAGATACTGGAATAGAATTACTACCAAACGGATCACTAGGAATTAATATGACACTATACTACGGAATGCTACATCTAGTAGTTTACGTTAATGGAAAGCCAACTATACTAAACATAACAAGCTTTGCATCAGCGAAGGCATTGAGAAGATCTATACCATATGGATTACCACTCTCGGAGTTGTTAGAAGCACCATACATGATATACAAGAAGACTAGTGCACTAGTATCACTATCATTAAGTAAGGTTGAGAAGAAGAAGCTAATTATTAGAAACGTGTTCAAGTATGATATTGGAGCACTATACTTGATGGTTAATGCAAGTGATCTATATGAGATAACTAACTTGACAGTATCAATGATAGCAGAATACACATCTGGAGGTGAGTTGAAGAGAGTAGTACTAGTATCACCAGTAAACATCACTAAGGCTGTTGAGAAGATTCTACAGACACCAAGAGTATTAGTAATGCTAGTACCTGTAAATCATAGTAAGATTTACGATATTGAGAAGAGAGTCAAGATAATTATATGGGTTAACGGTACAGGATACGGAACATTGAACATAACTGCAGGAATATGGCGTGGAACACCATTCAACATTACTGAGACAGAAGTACGTGTACTACAACTACCAAACGGAACAGTAGAGACAACATCACTATACCTAGAGAAGCTACTACCTGGCACAGCATGGAGATACTACTTCGGAAGTCCATTACTACTACTAGTAAATGTTGACAATGGTGTAGTGAGAATACCACTACCAGAGTGGACAATAACAACAAACGTATTGAGAGGTGCTCATATAGCAAGAATATACATAATTAACGAGACTCCAAGATATGTAGAACGTAACATAACATGCTTCCCAACAAGCAGTGGCGTAGTAGTATGTAGATACTGGACATGTGGACCATTCAGTTCAAGAGAGTACTTCGGCATTAATGTGTCTGAGGTAAGTGGAGTACCATACCTAATAGTTAAGCCACGCACATACGCACTATTAAACTTTGCAAGAATGAATGTAAACGTAAGCAAGGTATATGTTGGACTAACAGGTGAGGCTGACGTAGTTGAGCGTAAAGCAATAACACTAGGACCATTAACAGGTGCAACATCAACACTAATATACAACTACGCAACAAAGAATGAGAAACTATTCAGTGTAGGTGTAATGCCAAGTGTAGTAACACTAAACTCAATACCTGAAACATTGATAAGATTCTACAACAACAACACATTTGACATAGTTGTAAAGTCAACAACAAAGCCACTAGTACTACCAAGCAAGACTAACAAGACAGGTGAAATAGCATACCTACTAGGACCAACATTCCTAGTAAATGCTGATGCAGTACCATGCCTAACATACAAGAGTAAGATGTTTGTAGAATATGTACCAGAGCCAAAGATAGCATACAAGTACTGGCCACCAAGCTACACATTCTACACACCAACAATGAAGAAGATAGTTGTAACACCAGACGAGCTAGTGAAGTATGAGATAGCTATTAACTGGACAACAAGATCAGACATATACTACGCATTTACAGTATATAGAGAACCAGCAGTAATTAGAGTGAACAAGCTAGGAGTTAAGGTTAAGGTCATGTCAGTAAGTGGTGGATGGGTACCTGTAGGTAAGCTATTCCTAGGACCAGAAGCAATATACGGCCTAAGCAAGGTATTTGGATGGAATGGTAAACCAATAGTAAATGCCACAGTGGTAGTATTTGACAACGTATCGAGAGACCTATGTCATCCAATGGCAATAACATTCATAGGACCAAACGGCAGTCTACTATCAGTACTACCATATGGTGCTAGAGTAATGATATTCTGGTATGACAGCTATGTAAGATATCTATTCACAGTATGTAGACCAAGAGGAGATGCACCAGTAGCATCATTTAGCTCATATGCAGTACCAATAGTAATATATGATAGTGCTAAGCAGGAAGATGTACAGAAGCTAGGTAATGCACAGCAGAATGTAAGCCTAGTATACACATGGGTATACTCACTAGTACTACAAGTATTGACAAAGACAGGATTACCACTGAAGAATGCTGTAGTAGTTGTAAAGGATGCAGCAACTGGAGGACAATACTTCTACGCATCAGCAATACTAAACAGTACTGGAGGAGCAGTAATTAGAGATATAAGAACAGCATTTGCAGGTAGTGTAAGCTCAGTACCAGCAAGCAACCTACTAGTAGACGTATTCATACCAATAACATCAGGAGGTAAGACATACCTAGTACCAGTACTACTAAACTATCCACTAAGCCTACAGAGAGGATCAACAAACCCAGTATTTGTAACAACTGTTAAGGTCAGTACAGCATATCTAAAGATACCAGTAACAGTACAACTACAAGTTCCAGGAGTAGTGACAGAACCGCTAGCTGGAGCTAAGGTAGAAGTTACAGAGTATGTACCAGCAGTAACATATGCAACATATGGACCATACATAGTTCCAAACATGAAGTCACTAACCACTGTTAAGGCAGCAACATGGACATTAACAACAGGCAGTAGTGGAACAGTAACAGTAAGTCCAGTACATGTAGCAGCACTAGGTGCAACAAAGCTAGTTGTGAAAGTTCTAAGTGTGAATGGACTACCACTAGGATATGAAGAGACCTACGAGCTGACACCATCATCAGTAGTAACTCCAGTAATAACAATACCAGGAGCTGAAGTGAAGGTATTAGCAGTCAGTGCAAGCGGCAGTCCACTAAACATAGCATCCATAAGTGTAAACTGTACATATGGAGGTAAGGTAATATACACAGGATATGGTAAAGGTAAGCTAAGCTTCATACTACCACTACCAAAGAATGTAGCTACAACACCAATAACATGTGTAGCAATGGCAACAGCACCAGGAAATGTAAAGTCTAAGACCTACACAATAGAAATATCAAAGCCAACAACATACGAGCTAAAGGTTAAGGTCCCAGTAACTGGATGGTGGTGGCCAGGCGTTGGCTATGTATCATGGCAGCAGATAGCACTATGGATTGTGATAATCTTCATTGTGATAATCATAATAGTGATTGGATTGATAGAGTACCAGCACTGGAGAAGAAAGAGATTAGTATCAGTACTAGGACCACCATCACAAAGGTAAGATAGGTCAAGAAATCTAATATTTAACAAAAATCCTCTTTTTCTCCTCTCTTAAATAAATCATTTCTTTCTTCCATTTCTTCTCTTTTCCTTCCCTATCTTCATCTTTCTCTACATGCTCTATTTAAGATATTTCTATTTCATATGTCTATATTTTTAAATTTCTGATAATTTCTTTACGAGATGTATGTTGTCTATATTTCTAGTATTGATCATTGGTCTTGCTTTAATTTTTCTAGGATTTATACTTATGGTGGTTGACGCTCTTCATAGTTCTGCTAAAGTTGAGGAGTATCTTGAGAGTAGGAGAGAGTTTGAGGAGAAGATTAGTGAAGAGAAGGGAGAGGAGAAGGAGAGGAAGAGGAGAGTTAGGTCTGAGGGTCTTATACTTGTTGGTCCTTTTCCAATTGTTATTAAATCTGAGAGAGCTTCTAGACTTTTTGAGATTATTGTTATACTTTCTCTAGTGTTCTTCTTTATAATATTCATAATATTTCTAATATGGGCATTCTTTCCTACAGCACCTGTACATTTAGTTCCTCATTAGTTAGGTATAAGTTTTGGTAGTGTTACTCCAAATCTCATGAGATTATTTACTGTTGGTCTAGTGTTGACTATTGTTGGAATGTTTATAATTGCTATTGGTATACCATTAGCTGCATATTTATCATATGGAGGTCATACACATTTTGCAGGTTTTGTTTGGATATTTCCATTTCCAATAATTGCATTTGGAAATATCTCACATATGAGTCCAATCTTATCAATATTGAGTATTCTAGCCTTCATAGCATTTATAATATTCATAATCTTACTAGTAGTATCGTATGTTAAGTCTAGAAGAGTTGAAGAAGAGTTAGAGTAGTCTCGTTTTCCTAATCCTACTTTTCAACTCTTCCACTATTTTCATAAATTCTTCTGCAGTTATCTTCTTAGTTGCTAATCCTCTTCTAATAAGTTCAATCTCAATATCTAATTCTGTAACTATTCCATACTTATTCAATATTTCACGTGCATGTAGAATGTTTAAACTATCTTTCAATATTTCAGGTAGTTTAGTTATTTCAAGAATTCCTCTAGCATACATGTAGTATGTTCCTGAACATGTAATATCTAAAATAACTTTTCTCTCACCTCTCCTAATATAGTATTCTCCAAATTTTCCAAAATATGCCTCTACAGGTAGTCTACTTGCCTCAGTATGTGCTTTTTCAAGAACTTTCAACATTTCTCTAGCAATGCTTGGAGTTATACCTACATGAAATAGATAATATCCTTTCTCAGCAATTTTTGCAAATCTTCTCATAATTTCCTCCCTACTTAACTCACCATCACACCCCGGTCCAAATATTCCAACAATTACATATATTCCAAGTCTATCAAGTTCATTAAGTATAGACATCGTGTATGAATCTGCAAGTGGGCTCAGTAGAGTATCTTCAAAACCTGTACCAAGAATATCACCACCTGAGTCAGATCCAACTACTAGATCAATACCTTCCTGAATACAGTATTCATATATTATCTTTGCAATATCTTTAACAGGTCTATATGCATTATATATAATTCCAACATCATTAATAACTTCTAAAACATTACATAGCTGTATTTTAAATACTTTATAACATCTCTTAACAAATGTTTTAGAATTTACAATTGCTAAAGTATTTTCAATATTTTTTACAATATTCTTAAACATGTGTAATGGTACAGGTCCTGGACATGGATCTATGCTAAGTCTTTCCCATGGTAATGCACCTAGTATTGGTCTGACATTTTCTCTCTTCAATAGCATGTATGTATGTAATGCACCTACAGAATCACCTCCACCACCTGCAGCTATTATCAATGCTCTTCTAATATCTCTACCAAGCTCTTCTTTAAACATCTTATGCATATAGTTAAGATTATTTTTGAAGTTGTATCTCACATACTGTGAGTAGTATATCTAAGGTAAAGAGTGAGATTAGGTGGAGAATTTGGAGATTGTTAGAGGAGAAGAATATTGCAACTTTTCCAAGACCTGTATATGGTAGAATTCCAAACTTCGAAGGTTCAGATATTGCATGTGAAAATCTTGCAAAACTTGAAATATTTAAAAATGCGAAAGTTGTTAAGGTAAACCCTGACAGTCCTCAAAGAAGAATTAGAGAGATATGTCTTGAACAGGGAAAGATCCTAATAATGCCAACACCTAGGATTAGGAATGGATTTCTACTTCTAGATCCATCAAAAATACCTAAATATGCATATAGAGAAGCATCAACAATATCTGGAGCATATAGATGGGGAATAAGTGTAAAACCTTGGAATCTTCCAAAAGTAGATTTAGTAGTTATTGGCTCAGTAGCTGTTGATCTTAGAGGTATTAGACTTGGTAAAGGTGAAGGTTATGCAGAACTTGAATGGGCAATACTTTCAGAATGTGGTAAAGTTGATTATAGTACAATCATAGTAACAACAGTACATGATCTACAAGTATTGACAGATTTTGAAATTCCATATGATGAATTTGACCTACCTGTAGATCTCATAGTAACACCTACAAGAATTATAGAGACTAGAAGAGTGAAAGATAGACCTAGAGGTATAATATGGGAGAAACTTCCACCTGAGAAGTTGAGAGAGATACCAATACTTCAAGAACTTAAGAAGTTGAAGGTTCGCTAGTTATAGTCTTAGCAATATCTGTAGTTTCGACATTAATCTTCAATAGTAGTAGTCTATCTCCAAGTTCAAGTTTTAGATCCCAACTAGGTGCAAGTATTGTCTTACCATCACTATGACATAGCATTAATGGTATGAATCTCTTACCTTCACTAGACTCTAATCTAGATACTAGATCTCTAATACTCTTACCCTCAAACTTCTCATCAACATCAACCTCTATAAGATCTGCAACACCTCTAATTGTTGTTGCCTGTTCTAGAAATATTGGTATTACAGGTTCAAATGCTGCACTTGCAAGCATTCTACCAATAATTCTCAATGGAACTACAATTGCAACACCAGCCTCTTTTAGAAGTTCTTGAGCTCTCTTAGACCATGCAATTGCTGCAATTCTAGCTTTCTTATTAATCTTCCTCAATGAGAGTACTGTATGTATAATTTTTGAATCGCTACTCATACATATTAACACATATCTAGCAGTTCTAGCACCAGCTCTCTCAAGTGTTGTTGGATCTGTTGGATTACCAACAACATATTCAACATCTTCAGGAATTTCTCTAGGTCTTCTCTCTACAAGCCATGTAATCCTGTAGTCTGGTCTATTCATCTTTAACTCATCAATAGCTTCTTTACAAATCTCTCCATACCCTATAACTAGGACGTCTGTCTTTCTCACTTTTCCAAGACCAAACATTCCCCTGATCGTCCTACTTATAAATGCTTCTGCTATTAGTGAAACCATGATTGTAAATGTTGCAATACCTACAAATATTGTCTCTATAGTTATTACATGTCCTAGAAATGTCTTAGGAACAATATCACCATATCCCACAGTTGTTGCAGTAACAATAGCCCAATATAGTGCTTTGAAGAGTGTTAAATTTCTATTACCACCAACTACATGTTCTGCATAGTAGAATAGTGCTCCATTAATTATTGTAACTACTATAAATATTAGTATTGAGATTAGTACTCTATTCTTCTTAATAATCTTTACAATTCTTCTCAATATTTTCCTAATCAGTATTATCATCAATCTACTATAGATACTTTCTAGGATCTGCTAATTTACCTTCAACTGCTGTAGCTGCAGCAACTGCAGGACTTGCAACATATACATAGCCATTTGGACTGCCCATTCTACCTTTAAAGTTTCTACTTCCTGTAGATACTGCAACTTCACCATCACCTATAAGTCCAAAATGACCACCTAGACATGGTCCACATGTTCCATATGTTACTACACATCCAGCCTCTACTAATGTCTGTATAATACCTCTCTTCAATGCCTCTAAGAATATTTTTCTACTAGCAGCAATTACTACACATCTACTAACCTTAATCTTTCTACCTTTCATTATCTTAGCAGCAATTTCAAGATCTGTTAATCTACCATTTGTGCAAGATCCTATAAATACTTCATCAACTTCAATACCCTCAACCTCACTAATAGGCTTAACATTATCAATATTGTGGGGTACTGCTACTTGAGGTTCTAGCTTACTAACATCTACGTGCCACTCATCACAATATTCAGCATTTGGATCAGGAAGTACTGGCTTTATATCTCTTATACCAAGTTCGTAGAAGTAGTTTATAGTTATCTCATCAGGAACTACAATACCACACTCAGCACCCATCTCAACACTCATGTTTGATAGTGTCATTCTCTCATCAATATTTAACTTCTTTAATGTTGAACCGTGATATTCAACAACTTTGAAATTTGCAGCATCTGAACCATGTTCACCAATTATCTTCAGTACTATGTCTTTAGCCATAACACCTTTCTGAAGTTCACCTTCAATAACTACCTTTATAGTCTCAGGAACGATAGTCCAAATCTTACCTGTAAGTGTTGCAGCTGCAACATCACTAGCACCCATACCTGTTGAAAATGCACCAACAGCACCACCAGTTGTGGTGTGGCTGTCAGCACCAACTACAAACATTCCAGGTCTTATATATCCTCTCTCAATTAGTATAACATGACATATACCTTCACAAACATCATGAAAGTTTTTAATATTCATACTCTTCACAAAATCTCTCAACTTCTTCTGAATATTTGCAGATCTAGTATCTGGCGGTGGTACAAAGTGGTCAAATACTACAACTATCCTATCTGGATTAAATACCTGTACTTTACCAATCTTCTCCATAACTTCAAGTACGTGAAAACCTGTCAAATCATGAAACATCACTAAGTCTACACTTGCTTCAACAATCTCTCCAGGTGTTACAGTTCTACCACACTTTTCTGACAATATCTTTTCAACAATTGTAGACATATTTAGACAAGTTGAGTAGAGAATTTAACACTATTACCCTAAGAATTTTTACTATGTCTATCTCCTCCTTCTTCTCCTCTCTGTTGATACTTCTTGAGACTGTTGTTGTCTTGGTTTAATTACAAATCCTAGAAGCCATGCATATACTCTATCTCTATTAGGATCTAGTGAGTGAACTACAAGTTTTGTACTATATGCATCTAGTACTATAGGTCCTTCACCCCACACAGCTATTCTCTCTGTAAAGTATAGTACTGGAAGTACATACCAGTCGTATGTTCTTCTACCATCACTAATCTGTACATAGTCTAGTGTCTCATCTGTATTAAATATTCCATATATTACTAGGTATGTTCTTTCAGGAAGTACATTTCCAGGATATATCTCACCAACCTTAAGCATGTATCCTATGTTTTGAGCTTCTTCACCATATAGGTGGTCTGGCCTTAGAGTTTCTACACTACTACCCATCCTTGTGGCTAGTTCTCTAGCTCTTCTCCATGCCCAACTAACTATATCGTGGAAGTATGGAGATGTTGAACTTATAAGTTGTGGTCCTACCTCTACCCTACGTGTCATATCTCTCTACTACACTATATGATGAATTATAAACCGCTCTCTCAGATACAGCTAGTCTTTTAAACAACCTCTCTAAATACAGTGTTGTGAATCCATACGCTGAGCTTATTAGAGAAGTTAGGATGTTTCTAGATGAGTTAGGTAGGAAGCTTAGTGTTGATCTATCAAACACTTCTATAGTTCGTGCACAGCCAAAATTTGGATATCTCTCAGTACCCCTACACAGTATTGCTAGAGAGTATTCGGACTTTCCTAAAGTTGTTGAAGATGTTTCTAGAGAATTCGAATTTAGATATCTAAAACCTCCTGAGTATGTTAATGGATTTCTAAATTTTGATATTGATCCTCCTAAATATGCTAAGATGGTTATAGATACAGTATTGAGATATGGTGAGAATTATGGAAAACCTGAAAAGCCTATGGAAGGAAAGTACATTGTTGAGCATACAAGTGCAAATCCACTACATCCACTACATGTTGGTCATGGTAGAAATGCAGTTCTAGGTGATACACTTGCAAGATTGTTAAGATTTTGTGGTTGTGAAGTTAGAACACACTTCTACTTAGATGATTGTGGTGATCAAGTTGCATATGCAACACTTGGATTTTCACTAGTTAGAGATCTAGTATATGAGAGAGTTAGAAGTGGATTAAAACCTGACCATGTTATTGGTATAGTATATGCAACTACATGTACAGTAGGTGAAATTCAGAAGCTTACTAGAGAGCTTGAAGAATTGAAGGATAGAGATCCTGAGAAGTATAGAGAAGTAGTAGCTCAACGTGATGATCTAGTAGCAGTTATAGCAGAATTAGAACAGAAAGATAGAGAACTAGTATTAACGTTGATAGACAAATTGAGAAGTATTAAAAATATTGAGGAAGAGGTTAAGAAGATTTCAAGAATGTATGAAGAAGGTGTTGATGAAGTTAGAAGAATTGTACGTGAGATGGTTAATCTAGTTATTGATGGATTTAAAATGACATTAAATAGACTTGGTATAAGTTTTGACTCATGGGATTGGGAGAGTGATATAACTGTATATTCAGGAAAGGTGTATGAAGTTATTAGAAAATTAATATCAAAAGCTGGAAATTATATAGAGAAGATTGGTAATGTTATAATATTTAGAGCTGATAAATATGCTCAAGATCTAGATCTATGGTCAAAACTTAAACTACCTAGACATCTACCTAAAGTAACGTTAACTAGAAGTGATGGTACTACACTATACATAACTAGAGACTTAACATATGCTATATGGTGTTTTGAAAAATTCAATCCAACAAAACTGATACGTGTAATAGCTGCAGAACAACAACATCCACAAGCACAAATTAGAACTATGCTATACGCTATGGGGTATGTTGATTGGGCTGAGAGAATGATACACTACGCATACGAGCTTGTGAATATTCCGGGAGTTAAGATGAGTGGTAGAAGAGGTAGATATGTAACTCTTGATGAGCTTATTGATGAGGCTAAGAGAAGAATTATGAGTATGATATCTGGAAGATTTTTAGATAGGAGTGAGCTTGAGAAAGTTGCTGAAGCTGTAGCTGTTGGAGCTATAAGATATTCACTACTATCAGTAAGTCCAACAAAACCAATAACATTTACATGGGATAAGGTTTTAAACTTGAAGCAGAATAGTGGCCCATTCATACAGTATACATATGTTAGAGCTAGATCAATACTTGAAAAGGCAGGTATTGTAGATGTTTTGAAATATACTGTGCCAGATGTTCTAGGTCCTGAAGAGATTGAGCTTGTGAAATATATAGGTGAGGTTCCTGAAATTATTACACAGGCAGCGAATGATTTAAGACCAGACTATATTGTTGAACATGTGAATAAGATAGCACTAACATTCAACTCATTCTACGAGAAGTATCCTGTAATACATGCTGAAGAGCCATATAGAGGATTTAGAATAGCATTAGTAATATCTGTTAAGAAGGTTCTTGAAAATATTATGAATATCCTAGGAATACCAATACTCGAGAGGATGTAGATATGGTCTACAAGGTTAAGATAACAAAGACATACTACGTAGTTAGGAGAGGTGAAAGAAGGTATAAGTATCTTAAACTGATAGTTAACCTGCCAACAGATGAGAAGCTTCTAAATGTTGACTATGTATACGTACTAACTCCTGAAGAGTTTGAAGAATTGATAAGGGTTGTAGGTGAGGATAAGTTAGGAGATAAGATTAAACTTCTTAAGAACATCAATCAATCTTTCACCACCAGTAGCAGTAAGTCTAACAACACCTGACTGATCGAGATAGTATGTCATATTATGACAATATCCTGATGCTATAACAATAGATACACCACTCTCAACTATCCAATAAGCAACTATCAGTGCTGTCTTTCTTGGAATTGTTGAAAATACATTTTTTATAGATTCAACATTTACAATATTTCTATCTTTATCAATATCTACTATTGTTAAATATCTTGAATGTGTTAAATCTAGAATATCAATCTCAGATTCTAAACCTCTATCATCTCTACAACCAGCACATACTCTAGTAATTTCAGGACTAGGCTTATCAAGTGGTTCTAATGGTAATTCATGTGGTTTAACTATCCATGATGGCCAGGTTGGCATGTATCTTCACCTAGTTACTGGTTCCCAACATATTCCTAACTCTGTAGCATATTTATAGGCTTCTTCAATTTCTCTTCTACTTGGTCTTCTAGCAATTTCTCTCCACCTATCTGGATGTTTAGCTACTTGCCATTCAGGTCTATATTGATCCATTATGTTTACAAGTGCTTTTCTATAATTCTCAGCAATCCACTTAAGTACAGGCTTGGTACAGCATTCTACATGGTTTGGAAGTACTAGATGTCTAATTATGCAATCTTCATCTCTATCTGCAAGCATCTTCATATTTCTAGTTATAACTTCCCAATACCTCTTAACTATCGAGTACTTTTCAGCACATCTATCATTTCCATACTTCATATCTGGTAGCCATATATCTATTATGTGAACTATCAATTTCATACCCTCAACTGTGAGGTACATGTTACTATTCCATAGTTGTGGTACATTTATGCTCCACATTGCTAAATATTTTAGAGATTCTAATATTACGTGAATTGCAGGTGTTGGATCACCACCAACCCAATTTATATTTCTAGCACCTGTCTCTCTAAGCCATTTCTGTATTATTGCTAGCTGTTTAGCATTTACAAGATCACCATTGTCTGGGTATTGTGATATACTCCAATTTTGACAATATACACATCTAAATGTACATCCTGTAAAGAATATTGTTCCTGATGGTACTAGTGGTGCTTCTTCACCAGGGTGGTGAAAGTAGTCGGATACTCTAACTCTATGATCTACAAGACATGCACCACGTCTTTCAAATCTATTAACTCTACACTTCCTCTCACAGTATATACACTCTCTCAATATTCTATATGCTAGAATTATCTTAATATCTAGAAGACTTATCTCAGGAAGTTCTGACTGTGTCCATCTTCTATACACATCTTTATTATAGTTTTGCCTTACTTCATACCAAATCTTATCAAACTCTTCACTATACTTATCATGTATTTTCCAAAGCTCTTCAATACTCATACTTTCAATCTCATCTCTCTTATACGGCACTTCTAGTCTTGCACATATGTGAAATTTTGCTGGTGCTTCATCTCTCATAACAGCATAATACCAGGCTAATCTCTCTCTAACCTCTCTATACTCCCATACTGTAAATGCGTCAGGTCTCAATAATTCCCATTCTCTAAGCATGAATCTCTCCATATGTTTTATATCTGTGAGTGGTATTTATAGTATAGTTTCAAATTTCTACATAAAAATTTGACAATATGTCAATATTGGTAGGTTTAGGTTAGGCTAATTCACGGTCAGAGTCTTAAAAAAGATTCTCGATATGTCTATTATGATGGTACTACTTGACGATCTTGATAAGAAGCTTCTTGAATATCTTCAAAAAGATGCTCGAGTTAAAATTGCGAAACTTGCAACTATCTTAAATAAGCCACGTACAACTATAATGAGTAGAATTGAGAAGTTGGAGAGGGAACAGCTAATTACTGGTTATAGAGCTATTGTTGATATTAGAAGACTTGGATATAACGTGCTGGCATTTGTGATGATTAGTGCACGTAGAATAGCGCCAATATCAGGTAGGTCAAGTCAGGAAGTTCTGATAGAGAGAATTTTAAGAGATACAGATGAGAAACCTGAACTACCATGGGTAGAGGAGGCACATATAGTTACAGGATCTTATGACATAATTTTGAAAGTTTGGGCTAGAGATATGAAACAGCTTAGTGATTTCTTAATAAAGTACTTACCATCGCATCCTGAAGTTGTTAAAACTGAGACATTACTAGTATTGGAATATGTATGTTCAGCACGTGAGAGATATCTACCTGCTAGTAAGATATAGAGTTGATTGGGGTAACAATTATTATTAATGTAGGATGAGTTGAAGTAAAGTTATGTATGTAGTATACTCACCGAAGGAGGAATTGAAAGATTTTGCACTAGCTATATCAGTCCTAGTCGTAACATTCTTATTAATATACTTACCAGCATCACCAAGCATAATACTCATACCATACATAATTGGTGGTGTCTTATCAGGATTTCTATTTCACGAACTTGCACATAGAATGACTGCTAGAAAGCTTGGATATATAGCATTTTTCAGAGCTTGGAAACTTGGTCTTGCAATATCACTATTAACAGCGATAGCTGTAGCAATGTTAGAGTATGTTGGAATAATACTACCAATAATATTTCTAGCACCTGGAGCTGTATACATATATCCAAGTCCAATGACTATCAAATCTCCTAGAGAGATTGTTCAAGATGAGTTTCTAATAGCATCTGCAGGTCCAATAACTAATATAGTTATTGCAGCAGCATCATATGCGCTAAGCTTCATACCTAGCATATATTTAAGACTTATGATATTGATAGCTCAGATAAATGCTATGTTAGCCGTATTTAACCTACTTCCATTACCCATGTTTGATGGTTTGAAAGTTTTTAGAACTAATCCAGGAGCTTGGATTGGACTATTTGCAATATCTGCAATATTGTTAATACTATCTATGCATCTCACATTGATATGGTAGTACTAGTTAAATGCTTAAACACTCTACACAGGTTGATTATCTATGTCACAGATACAGCATGGTGAAGAGTTGAGAAGAATTATTAGAGAACTTGCACGTGAAGGTAAGAGAATTGATGGTAGAAGTCCTGAACAGCATAGAAATGTTAGAATGGAAGTTGGAGTTCTAAGTAATGCTGATGGTAGTGCACTTGTAGCTTATGGTGATACTGTAGTAGTTGCAGCAGTGTATGGTCCAAGAGAAGTACATCCAAGACATCTAGCATTGCCTGATCGTGCAATATTGAGAGTTAGATATCACATGACACCATTCAGTACTCCAGACGAGAGAAAGAGACCTGAACCTACACGTAGAGAGATTGAAATATCTAAGATAATTAGAGAAGCTCTAGAACCTGTAGTTATATTAGAACAATTTCCAAGAACAAGCATTGACGTATTTATAGAAGTACTACAGGCTGATGGCTCAACGAGAGTTGCATCAATAACTGCAGCATCACTAGCACTTGCAGATGCTGGAATACCAATGAGAGATCTTGTAGTTGGTGTGTCTGTTGGAAAGATTGAGAATTTGATAATAGTTGACTTAAATAGAGTTGAAGATGGTTATGGTGATGGTGATATGCCAATAGCATTTATGTGTCGTAGAGGACTACTAACATTACTACAAGCCGATGGTCAATGGACTATTGAAGAGATTGAAAAAGCCATAGATATGGCATATAGAGCAGCAGAAAACATATATAGACAGATGAGAGATGTGTTGAAGGGTAAGTATATAGAATCTATAAGAGCTATGTCGTGACATATATTAATCCTATATACATGTTGTAAAGTATGAGCAGTATTAGCATAACACAACAACCTGAAATACTACCACAACTACGTAGAGAATCTATACGTAGACTAATTGAAGAAGGTAAGAGAAGTGATGGTAGAACACATCTAGACTTTAGAAATATAAGTATTGAAGTAAACACAATAAAAACTGCTGATGGAAGTTCAATAGTAAGACTCGGAAATACCATAGTTGTTGCAGGTGTTAAAGTTGGTGTTGGAACACCATACCCAGACACACCAGACGAAGGAGCATTGATAGTTAACCTAGAAACACCACCACTAGCAGCACCTGGAATTGAACCAGGACCTCCTGATGAAAATGCTATTGAAATTGCTAGAATAGTTGATAGGACTATAAGACATAGTGGATTTATAGATTTCAAATCACTATGTATACAGACAGGAAAGCTTGCATATATCCTATGGGTAGACATATACGTTCTAAATCATGATGGTAATCTTGTAGACGCATCCTGCATAGCTGCTGTATCTGCACTATCCTGTTCAAAACTTCCTAAGGTAGTTATAGAACAGGATCAGTATAGAGTTATTAGAGAGGAAAAGCAGGATATGAAAGTTAATATCGATCTACTACCACTAACTATAACATTTGCAAAAATATCAAATAATATAATAGTTGATCCAACACTTGAAGAAGAGAATGTTCTAGATTCTAAGATAACTTTAGGAATTTCTCAAGGAAAAGTAGTATCTATTCAGAAGACTATTGGAGTATTTAGTAGAGATGATATTAAGTATATTCTTGAGAAAGCTGTTGAAATATATCCAAAGATTAGAGATATAGTTATTAGACAGATCTCTCAAAATAGACCTAGTGTATAGATATATGTTTACGATAGTTCTCGTATAATATTCTTAACAATTTGTATAATCTCATTTAGAAGCTTTAGAGTATTTTTAGTATGTTCAACACCTTTCTCTGTAGGCATAATTATGACACGTACATGTAGATCTCTGAGAACTCTACGCTTAACTAAATAACCTTCCTGTTCCAATCTTTCAAGATTTGTCTCTAATGTACTTGGACTAACTTTCAATAGTCTTTGAAGTTCTATGAATGGTATACCATTCTTATGTATTAGCAGTATGAGCATTATGCATAGTCTAAGTGGATTGAATAGTACATGCTCCTGTAGTAGAGATTCTAGTAGTGGTAGTAGCCTCTTCACAGTGTTGTCCTCAGTCTGCGAGCACATCCCACTACTATCTATGGACATTAATATAATAGTGTTACACTTGTTCCAAAATCGAAACAGTGTTAAGATTTTTAAAGAAATTAGTTTGGGTATTAAAGTCCTGACAAGTCGACAATACCCTCGGTAGATTTTTCAGAAAGTATATCATTACGTATTGATAATCTATACTTAACCTTAACACCATATACAACATTATTATCAGTCTCTGATTTTGGTGTTAAAAATATTTCAAAGATAGCCTCACCTATACCAACCTCATTCCCCTCCTTCACTAATGGCCATCTTAGTACTGCAAGTATCTTATCATTCTCCTTCTTAAAATCCCACTTCTTATCGCCAAGCTCAAGACCATACTCAGATGCTGTTATCTTCATAAGTTGCATAAAGTTTCCACCTGACTCATCAAGTGTTATTGAAAGTCCAGCTTCTCTAGGCCATCTTTCAAGTCTCTTTATTCTTGCTTCATCACTAACCTTCTTACTAACCTGAATCTCTGTCTCAACTTCTCTCTCGTATAGTGTTGTGTATTCACTACTCATACACTAGTCAACTATTTTCACATATTTAACAATATTCCAAACATTATTTTGAGAAGATATGAAAGTGACATTATTAACAGGAGGTACAGGAGGCGTAAAGCTTCTACTTGGATTAGTAGAGGTGTTGGGTATCAATAATGTATACATAATTGTGAATACTGGAGATGATTTTGAGTGGAATGGTCTCTACATATCTCCAGACTTAGACACAGTAATATATGCACTATCAGGAATGCTTGACTTAGACAAGATGTGGGGTATACGTGAAGACACATTCAACTTTCTAAATCAGGCAAAGATACTTGGTCTTGAAGATACTTGGTTTAATATTGGTGATAGAGATCTAGCAATGCACATACTTAGGACATACCTACTTAAGAAAGGTTATAAACTTTCAAATATATGTGATTACGTATGTACAAGATTGGGAATACCTACAAACATATCACCAATGACAGATTGTAGAGTTAGAACAATGATACTTACAGAAATTGGAGAATTAAATATTCAAGAGTTTGTAGTTAAATATTGTAAAAGTCTAAAACCAATATCAATAAGATTTGAAGGTATTGAAAATGCATATGCATGTATTAAAGCTATAAAGTTTTTAGAAAAATCTGACATAGTTATAATAGGTCCAAGTAGCCCACCTGTAAGTATACTACCAATACTCTATACAAATCCTATAGGTGACATTATCAGGAAGTTGAATAAGCCTAAGATATGTGTGTTACCAATGATTGGTAACAGACCTATAAGTGGAGTAACAGACAAGCTCATGGAAGCTATAGGATATGAAGGATCTTCAAAAGGTATTTTAGAACTATACTCAAAATTTAATATAACACACATAGTCTGTGATTTCTCTGATAAAGATGTTATAGAGTATGCATATGAAAGAAAGATTAACGTCATTATTGATAATATAGTTATGAAAGATAAGAAAGACTGTATAAGACTAGCAGAGAAGATACTAAATGAAATATGATGAAAACTACGGGCACTGAAGAGATGAAGATTACGGGGTTGTCTGAAATAGCTAAACTTTTCGAAGATAGTAACTACATAGATATTCTACAACTAATATCTAAAGCATGTGAAATTAGAGATAGATATTTTGGAAAAATAATAACATACTCTAGAAAAGTCTTCATACCATTAACAAACATATGTTCAAACAAGTGCTACTATTGTAACTTTAGAAGAGATCCTGAAAGTTCTGAAGCATATATTATGAATATTGAAGATATTGTACATAAAGTTAAGAAGTGGGAGAAGAAGTTTAAAATTAAAGAAATTCTAGTATGTACAGGAGAGAGACCTGATAGATATGAAAAAGTTAGAGATAGATTGAAGATGTGGGGATTTAAAAACTATATTGAGTATGTAATAACATTTCTAGATAAGGTTTTGAAAAATACTGAATTTGCTATTCCACACTTGAATATAGGTTATCTAAGTTTTGAAGAATTGAAACTTTTAAAACCATATGTCGCAAGTGTAGGTCTCATGCTTGAATGTATATCATATAGATTGAATAGAAGAGGTATGCCACATTATGAATCAAGTACAAAAATGCCACATATTAGGCTTAGATTTATATACAACTGCTATAGACTGAGAATTGCAACTACAACAGGAATATTGGTAGGTATTTGTGAAGATTCTATAGATAGAGCTAGAACATTAATAGTGACTAAAAAACTTCTTGAAAACTTTGATAATATTCAAGAAATAATAATACAACCATACACTCCAGGTAGTATTTCAGAGAGACTATGTACATGTTGTAGAAGACCTACAATATATGAAATAATGAAAATAATATCGATATATAGGATATATGTAAGAAACTTAACATCAATACAATCACCACCAAATCTATATCCAGAAAGCTTTGGACTTCTAATACTAGCAGGTATTAATGATTGGGGTGGAATATCTCCAATAACTCCAGACTACATAAATATTGACTATAGATGGCCGAAGATATGTGAAATTAGAAAAGTTACTGAGAGTTTTGGATATATGTTAAGAGAGAGATTACCAATATATCCTAAATATATTAAAAATGCTAAAGTATGGCTTTCAGATATAATACGTGAGAGAGTTCTAAACATAGTTGATGAAGATGGTCTTGTAGATCGTAAGTATGAAGGTGAAGATATTTAGAATTAGAAGTAGATATTGGATACCTACAAGAGATAGATATAGAATTGTTAAAAAGTTATTAAGAATAGCTAAAAAATTTGAACATAAAAACACGATAATATTCATATCTGAGAAAGCTCTATTAACATCACTAGGTTTCATATATGATGAATCTCTAATTAAGATATCTAAGATAGATCTATTAAATGTGAAGATATTTAAATATGTATGGTGTAGATTATTTAGAAGATTATTTAGAGAATATATCTACGAATCTCTATGTAATGTTAGAGATATAGACTTAGCAAGACATCTACATCTATGTTCTTCAATTAGTAAAAACTTATTATCAATATTAAAACCCGTATCTACATGTGGTGTTGATACATCTCTACTACCATACTTCTACGTAACCTATCCATCTAGAGACAGCTACGCTATTATTAAGAAGATTATTGATGAGATTTATCATAGATGTAGACTATTATCTATATGTGTTGTTGATAGTGATTTATCTATAATTATCAAGAAGTTTAATATTGTACTTGTCTCAAGACCTGTACACGTTCCTGGATGTATTAATCTTGGAGTATTGACATATGTATTAGCTAAATGTTTTAAAAGTTATAAACTTTTTATAAAATGCCCAACAATTACATATTTTAGAGGTCATAGATCTCTAATACCTTACAGAATATTTTATATAGCTAGGAGAATTTCTAAATACTTGAAAAGTCCTGTAAGGACTGTTCTTGAGACTGCTAGATATGTTGGTGCTATAGATTACACACTAGTTAAGTGGTGTCAAGTTATGAAGATTTTTCCTCACCATCCTGTAGTCATAGTTAGATTTCTATATGAATAGAAAAATTGACTTTTTATTAGATTATTCACCTATTTAGAACTCTTCTTCCCACTCTTCTTCAAACTCTTCCCACTCCTCCTCTTCTTCCTCTTCCCATATCTCCTCTTCCATTAGATATACTTCTGAGAGGATAGGCATTATTACGAAAGAATTTGCTAGGATTTAAAGCATTACCAAATATATTTGTGAAAGTTTCGGATTACTAGATACATCTGGACTATACAGGCTAAATCTACTGTACCTAACGTACATATTTGAGATATATTCACTATTTTAGTATTTCTTGCACGTGTTTAAGTATATAAATCCTTCTACTGCTTTTACAGCAATGTTTAATCTAGTAATCTCTACAGGAAGGAGAAGAGAAGGTTTATGTATTCAAGAATTGAGATATGTATGTGATCTGTTAGGTGTAGAGCTTTCAGATACTTGGTTTACAGGTTTTGATGGTTTAATAACTGCTAAAGTTGAGTACGATCCTGTAGAGTTTTGTAAGAGATTGAAAGATTTGGTAATATCTCAACAGTATGTTCCAAGATTTATACTGAAAGTTGTCCCAATTCAGGAAGTTGTTATTACAGATCTTGAAAAAATTAAAGAGAAAGCTGTAGAACTTGCACATGAGAAAATTAGAGAAGATGAAACATATCGTATTGAAGTTAGAAAGAGAGGTGTTCAATATCATAGAATGGAGATTATAGATTACATAGCACGTCAAATAAAACGTAAAGTTAAGTTAGATAATCCAGATAAGATACTTCTAATAGACATGTTTCCTTCAAAGACAGGTATCTCAGTAATTAAAGAAGATGACATATTCTCACTACTTAAAATATCACTATCATAAAAACTATTCAACTCTTCTTAACAACATCTCAACAATCTTCTCCATAAAATCCATAACATCACTAACATCATTACAATATTCAGATAATTTCACAATTTTATAACATGAGAAACATATAGCTAAGTCTACTATAGATGTGTCACATAGTTTAGATATGTTGTCTAGAATATTGTATTGTTCTCTTAATAGATCCTCTTCATTGCAATTCATGCAGTATGATATTAGTAGTAGTTTTCCATTATAATCTTCTATACATTTTTCAACTATATTCTTAATTTGATCTGTACAACATATATATCCAAGTATGTCTAGCTCTATCTTTCTTGCAATTTCAATACCTATACTTCTATTCTTAATACTTTGAACTATGCTATAGATTACTTGTCTATGATCTAATACTCTATGTGGATTTATGAATATGTGTGTATATTTTGTTCTAATATTTTTTAATATATTTTCAATACATACTCTATCTAGCTTATCTGCATATATGAGTAATGGTTTGATGATTATAGTATAATTATCTATTTCTACCTTCATAACCTAATTCAAGATGTAGGTGAGAATATTTATGAATTCTTTAAGAAATGTAGATATGTGCCATTAACATTATCACGAAAAGCGAATATACTTCCTGGCTCTAAAATTAGACTTCTAGTATCTGAAGTTGCTAAATTGAAGAAGACTGGTATAGATGTGTATGAACTACATATTGGTCAACCTGGTCTTCCTCCAAGTAGAGAGCTGTTAGAGGAGTTGAAGGATTTGATGTTGAGAGACTCATTCAACTTTAGTAGATATACACCATCTATGGGTCTTGAGGATGTTAGACAGGCAATAGCTGAGGACTACTCTAGAGATAGTAAGTCTAGTATTGGTATTGAAAATATAATACTTACAACAGGTTCTAGTGAGGCAATACTTGCAATATATATGCTACTTATAGATGAAGGTGATGAAGTTGTAATATTTAATCCAGAATATCTGCTATATAGACCATTAGCCGAGTATTTTGGAGCTAAAGTTGTTGATATTCCTGTATCTGTTAATAATAACTATGAACCAGATATTGAAGATGTTAAAAATGCAGTTTCAAGAAAAACTAAGATGTTAATATTTGTAAATCCTGATAATCCAACAGGTAGGGTAGCTAGTGAAGAACTTGTGAAGACTATTCTAGATCTTGCTATAGATTATAAATTCTACATAATCTACGATGAAGCATATAGAGAACTATACTACGAGGGTGAGCATAATTACATAGTTAGAAGAGATCTTGAAAATGTAATTGCACTAAACACAATGTCTAAAGGTGCTGCACTTCCAGGGTGGAGACTTGGATATGTAGTTGCTCATGAAAGTATAGTTAAAGAGTTAGGAAGAGTTATACAGTATGTAAATCTAAATCCACCAACACCAGCACAATATGCAGCAAAACTATTTGTAACAAAATACAAATCTAAATATTTACAGGAAGTGATTCCAATATATAGAGAGAGAAGAGATAGAATGTATCAAGCAATATTAAAATATCTACCTGAAGCTAAGACTGTAAAAGCTAGAGCTGGATTATTCATGTTTGTAGATCTATCAAACTATATGAAAAAGATAAACATTGATGATGAAGTATTTGTAAATAGACTACTAGAAGAAGTACATGTAGCAGTAGTTCCCGGTTCTGCATTTGGTTCAGCAGGTAGATATCATGTAAGGATGTGTTTCGCAAAAGAGAGTCCTGAAAGAATTGAAGAAGCTATTAGAAGAATATCAACATTTTTTGAAAAATGAAGATTGTAATAAAATTTAAATTTAAAGAAGATCCTAAAGTTCCTGTTGAAGTAAGACAAATAATTCCAGACAAATTTATCAATAGAGATATTAAAGAAGTATTGAGAGAATTGCAGATATGGATTGGAAATAGAAAATCAGGAGTTGAAGAATTATTTGATATTGAATATTGGATCGAGGAAGATAAAGAAGGTATTGATATAATATTTGAAGGAGATGGAACTAGAAGATTAAGATATGTTGGATATAGAATGAGTATTGGAAAAATCGAAGTTAGAGGTAGTGTTGGCCCATTAGCAGGATATAGAATGCGTGGTGGTGAATTAGTAATCTATGGAGATGCAGATCACTATCTAGGCTCACTAATGAAGAATGGAAAGATAGAGGTCTACGGTAATGCTGGCTCATTTGTTGGAGGTAAGTTGATAGGGATGATGTATGGTCATGGTATGAGAGGTGGAACAATAATTATACATGGAAATGCAGAATCATTCATAGGTCATGGTATGAAGAGTGGTGATATAATAATTGAAGGTAATGTAAACGACTTCGCTGGATATGGTATGAAGGGTGGAAATATCCTGATAATGGGAAATGCAGGCATATACCCTGGAGCTAGAATGTCTGGTGGTAGAATAATAATTTTAGGCAAAGTTGAAGAAATATTACCAAGCTTCTACATAGACTCGATAGTTAGCGGAATAAAGTTTAAAGGTAGGAAGATTGAAGGTAGGTTTGCAATATTCATAGGTGATGTATTGATGGAAAGTAGAGGAAGATTGATAATAAATTATGAACATAACATACACATTATAAAACCTCTAGAAAAATTATTAGAACCGATAGAATGAAATGTGGAGATGTAGTAGATTTAGTTGAAAAACTTATAGCTGAGTCAGATAGATTGAGAATACATGTAAAGAAGATAGATAGAGCATATATAATCGATACAGGAATTGTAACAAAAACAGGATTGGAAGTTGGTAAGATTATATCTGAAATATCTATGAACAATCTCTCAGAAGTTAATATAGAGATTATACATGAGAAAAACATACCAATGTTACAGATCAACATAACTACAGACAATCCAGTAACAGCATGTCTATGTTCACAATCAGCAACATGGGCTTTAAAGTGTGGTGAATCTACATGCTACATATCAGGACCTGGAAAAGTACTTTTGAGAAAACCTAGAAAATTCTTTGAGAAGTTAGAAAGTTATGTTAAAGATTTTGAATGGAAGCCTATATACATAGTAGAGTGTATACCACCATCAGAACCTTCTAGAGATGTTATAGATAAAATTATGTCAAATATACAGAATGATAAGATATACATAATATTAACATCATCAAAATCTATGTCTGGGATGGTGCAAATATGTTCTAGAGTTATTGAAGTTTTATTAATGAGAATTTTAGATAATGTAAATCTAGACGTAGTAAATTCAGGTATTGGGACCTGTATTATTCCACCAGTCAGAGAAGACTATATTACAAATATAGCTGCATGTAATGACTCAATTAGATATACAGGTACTGTATCAATACTACTAAATGAAGATACTGTAGAAGATGTTGAAAATATTTTAAGCAGATGTGTAACAAGTGAAGATGCTAAACCGTTTATAGAACTTGTAAAAACTTATGGCTCTGAATTTCTACTTAAAGCTCCAATAGAGATGTTTTCAGTATCACAAGTTACTGTCTATGGTTATGGTAATGTTAAGATTTTTGGAAGAAGATTGATTGAGAAAATTATAACATACTTCATATGAAGATTCTAGTAGTTACAGGTAGGTTTGGAATTGAAGTTCTTGAGAAATTGAGAAATATTTTTCCAGAGATATTTCCAAGTGATGTAGAGTTGAAATATCTAAACATGACTGGTGGATTAATATCATTTCTATCAGATAAGTATATTGAAGATATTGTTAGAAAAGAAATTTCTAAAGATAGGTTTGACCTAGTGATAGTTCCATATGGATTTAGTATAAAAGTAGATAATGTACCTGTAATATATCTAAAACATGTTAGTGATATTCCAGCATTATTAATGTATTTAAAGTACTGTAATGATATACCTAGAGATATTAAAAATTTATATGAGAAAATATCTAAGTATCAGGAATACATTGAGAGTTTTGTTATAGAGAACTCATATAGAGTTAGATATTATAGAGCTGAGTTTGGTAGAAGATCTAGATTTAGAGTTAATGGTTTACCTCCTCTAATAATTGCTGAGATTGTTGATGCAACTAGAATAAATCTAAATACATGTGTTGAAATTGCTTTAAAATATGTTGATGAAGGTGCCTCTATTATAGATGTTGGATGTGTTGCTGGTAGTCCTAATCCAGCTAGAGTATATGAAGTTGTTAGAGAGTTATCCAGAGAGATTCCTGATAATGTTGGTATAAGTGTTGACTCCTTATCGATACAGGAAATTGAAGCTGGAGTTAGAGCTGGTGTTGACCTTATTTTAAGTATTACTAGAGGAATGTTAGATAAGTTGAATTTTAATATTAAAGATGTTGGTGTTGTCGTAATTCCTGATAGAGATTCTGATGATATTAATTATCTACATTCATATTTTGAATATTGTTCTAAGTATTTAGAATCTAGAGGTGCTATACCTATAATTGATCCTCTACTTAAGCCTCCAATATTCAACTTATCAAAATCAATATGTAGATATGTAAATATTAGAGAACTATTTAAAGATAGACCGATCCTGATGGGTTTTGGAAATGTTGTAGAGTTGATGGATGTTGATCCTCATGGTGTTTATGCTCTTCTCTCAGCAATCGCTGTAGAACTTGAGATTGATCTAATATTAACAACTGAGGCTAGTGTAAAAACTAGAAATTCTATAGAAGATTTAAAAACAGCATTATACATGTGTACTGCTGCTAAAATACTATCAAAATATCCTAAAGATATGTCTAGAAATCTTCTAAAATTGAGAAGAAAGTGGGATTGAATATTGTAGTAATAATGGCTGGAGGATCAGGAAGTAGATTAAGAAATCCTGAAAAACATCTACTAAAGATAGGAGATAAAACAATAATAGAATATTTAATTGAAACACTTAAAAATATATTCAAGAGTATTGTAGTATTAACATCTGTAAGACATAGAAGATTAATAGAATTATTGAGAAAATATGAGTATGTAGATATAATAGTCATGTCAGGAGTTGACTACTGTATTGACATGTGTATGTGTATTAACACGATAATTAGAAAACCAATACTTATAGTTAATGGAGATTGTGTAATAATAAACTTTGAAAAATTTATAAAAGCACTAGAATATGCATTAAAGATATCTAACTACAATATCGTTACATTATGCTATGTTGATGGTAGTGTTAGTAATGTTAGTCTAGTATATGCTGATAGGTGTATTTTTGGTAAAGAGCTATCTTGGACTAGTTTACCAATATTTGATCTTAACGATATTATTGATATTGATACGTTAGATGATTATGTTAAGGTTGTAAGTCTATTTAGTAAATCTCTATAGTTTTCTAATGCTTCCTTAATAGCATCTTTTAGAAATATCTTGTATGGTCCTAATTTTCCTCCATAGTTTCCACATGTAATCTTAATCACTGATTCATGTTTTGATGCTACTATTGCTGCTATACCCATTGCAATTTTTACATCTCTTTCAGTAAGTCCATTTATGACTATCTCATATACACATTCAACATCTTTTGTAAGTTTCGTATCTTGTATCTTATCTTTTAGTGTTGGACAGAACGGGTGATTTGTTGTAGCTTTAACCTTCTTATATACTCTAGATCCAGGTTTTGAACCTGCTCTACATACTCCACCTGGGAATGGAAGTATTACTCTAAGACCTGCTCTTTGAATTGCTCTTGCTGCTCTATACGCAGCTTCTAGTGTACCTCTCCTATCTTTTCCTAGTATGATTATGTTACCACCTGCAACACCCTTAACTACTCCTACCTTATCTTCAATCATGAATTCTCCATCCATTACAGGTATAATCCACATTTTTCTTCCAAAAATCTCAGCTTCATATTCAAATCCATCTCCAAATCTTGCAATACTTTTACCAATTGTGAATTTTCTTCTACTTTTAGGAAGACCATCAAATACTCTAGTTGTTGGACATGTCAAGACCACCTGACTTAATCTTAATATCAGTTGAAGTTTTAGATTTGTTAGATCACTATGCCAAAATTGTAATAATACTCCAACCCTACCATCAGGTGTTGATTTTGAACTTACAAGCTTTTCAATACCTGCTTCACATGGTGATAATATTATTGATGTTGCAAAACCTGTAGCTAATTTACCAGCTATAAGTGCCCACTTCCTACTATCAGCAGTGACTAATACTCTAGACACATACATTGGAAATGCTTCAGCAAACGTGTCATCTATCTTACTTAAAACTTCATCAATTGTGATCATTTCTTAACTTTCTCAGCTAAGTAATTTATAATTTCTTTCGCAATATCAATATTAGTACATTGTTGAAGACCTCTCCAGCCAGGTTGAGTATTTAGTTCAAGTATGTAGTAATTATCATCATCACCTCTAATTATATCAACACCAGCAATTTCACAACCAATAATTTTACAAGCCTTTAATGCCATATCTTCAACTTCTTTAGGAATTTTCTTGAGAGGTATTGGTTTACCACCTACAGATATGTTAGTTTTCCAACCAACCTCAGACTTTCTTAACATACCAGCTATAACTCTATCACCAACTACTAGAAGTCTATAATCTTCACCTTTTGTAGATACCTGTTCTTGAATATATACTACACTCCTCATACTAGTTAGGTAGAAACATATTCTCCATATAAAATCTCTAAAATATTCTACATTACCCATATTAGATATGCTAAATACTCCATGTCCTCTCGATCCAAATAGAGGTTTTATAATTAATCTTTCAGGAATTTTATCAACATCATATATCCTATACTCATTCTCTGTAACGATTGTATATGGAACTTTTAACCCATTTAAAGCAAGTATGTATAATGTTCTAAATTTATCAATTGCAATTTCTATACTTTTAGGATCATTTATAACATATATTCCAAGTTCTTTAATTAAGTGTAGTAGATCCATCCTATATATTGCCTGTTCAAGACTACACTTACCTATTGGTCTTACAAGTACAATATCTACAACATCTTTCAACTTAGTGTCTCTAAAATATACTTCTACATTATCACTCTCAATCTTAACTGATAGATCTCTAAATCTAAATGTTGTTATTTGATATCCAAGTTCGAGTGCGGCTTTTCTAAGTTGTTGTGTTGCCCATCCATTTGGATTTCTTGTAAGTATTCCAATCTTAACCATATATTTTTACACAACAACATACCTAGTTATTATTGAGAGAGTCCTCTCTTTCAACTCCTTCAACACTCTCAATCCTCTACGAATTATATCTAGCTCAGTGTCAGGTATTTCATCAATCTTAACTTCAGTACTTATCTCACCTCTAGTTAGGTAGTTGTTTACACATGTCTTAATTAGTAGATTCTTAATTTGGAAGTATATGAAGAATAGATCTTCAACAATTTCCTCTGTTATATGTCCTCTCTCATGAAGCATATGTATTGCTCTATGTGGTCTAACTTTTACACGACTACCCATACATACGTAGTGTAGCATTGCTAACATTCTCTCTAGTGGAATTACTATATGTCTAGCAATGTCTAAAGTCTTCACTTTTATCTTACCAAACATGTCTAGAGGTATTTCAATTTCAGCACATATTCTTGCTAATCTTCGCATGATGTTTGCATATATCTCATCATTAATATCGATACTAAACTTACTACCCCATAAATATCTTGAAAATACTTCAATATTTGTTAATAACTCTACATTATTCTTAACATCTTCATAAGTATATGTCTCTACACTTAAGGTCTCACTTACATCTGGAATTCTCGATATGTCAGTTCTAAGTCTAAGTACTTGATCACTTATCTTTTCATAACTTTCAGATATTATGTATAGTCTTACAGGTTCACCAATAACATGACTATATGTTGCTAGTGGTATTTCTATAAATACTGTACACTCTTCCTGAATAGCTTTGCACTCAATTTCTAATAATTTACGTATTAGCAATATCTTAGCTATTGAGAATATTCTTGAAAATTCTAAAATATCTATACTACGTTCTTTAGATACATTTATTACCTGTTTTATTATTCTTGAATATGTTGTTTTCACATCATCTACAGTTAAATCTCTCTGAAGTTCTCTTAAGAGAGCTAGTGGAACTGCAGTATATGCATCTAGTAGATCTCTAGCAGTTACCATTCCACTAACTCTACCATTATTATCAACAATTACTAGATGTTTAACACCATGTACAAGCATTCTCTCAAGAGCTATATTTAGTGGTTCATCTTCTTGAGCTACATATACCTGTTTTAAACTAAATTCTCCTAATCTAGTTTTTGGATCTACACCAAGTGCAAGTGCTCTTCTTAAATCTGAATCTGTAACTATTCCTATTGGTCTATCTTCATCGTCTACAAGTATTACAGAGCTAATACCCTTCTCATACATTATCCTAGCAGCTTCTATCAATGTTGCATCTTTCTTAAGTGTTATTGGTATTCTCTTTACAAATAGTTTTACAGGTATGTATTCCTCACTTTTAATAACTTTTGAAAATCTTATTAATTTATCTCTAATATTTTCTGGTATTATAGACATTACCTCTTTATCTATCTCTAACAATACACAATTACTACTTATACATTTTAAATCTATAGTATCTTCACAGTATAGTAAATCTCCAACACAGTTTAATTCTCCATTTATCTCAACTATACCGTCAAGTATTGCTATTAACGTTCCTGCAGGTATTGGGAATTCATCACCCTTTTTCAACTCTCTTTCTCTTGAAAGTTCTCTAATCCTATTTACTATGTCTGGCGATATTTCAACTCCAACTTTGTTAAGTAGAGATTGAAGTGATAACACATGTCTAGGTCTGTATTTTAGAATTATAAAACTATCTCAAATCTGTAGAATCTACATTAAAACTTGGATATATCAAGTATCAAGTATTTAATGACCGACAAGTATAAAATCTTCATATATACTGTCATGGTAGTGGATATGGATGTATACTCCGTATAGAGAAGGTAGAGGATATATAGCACTACTAATTGCAGCTGCCGTAATTGCTGTCATTGGGATAGTGTTATCATTAGTAACCTTATCATTCTACAATACAGCATATATGGCGTATGGAGTATACATGCAGACTATAATAGACATATTGATAATATGTCTACTATCTATAGTAATTGCAATTCAGGTAATATTGATAAGACAGATACAGCAGAGAAGACAACCATATCCTCAATATCAAGTTCAACCACCACCTCCACAATATGTAGCGCCATACCAACCATATCAACAACCACAATATCCACAAATGGTTAGACCACCAATACCACAGACTCAGACAATGCAATCTACTCCATATCAACAGCCAATACCAACACAACCACAGGTAAAACCTGAGAGAAGACCACCAACTCCATCACCAACAGCTGAAGCATTAATAAGACCACCAACAGCTACTCAGCAAGGTAAGATATTGCAAAAACCTGAAGAGAAGAGAGAAACATCAACTTCGGAATAGGTTGGGTTGAGGTTATCAGTTGGAGTTTAGAAATCTTCTTAATCTAACTAACATATCGTCAATATTGTTAGTAACTTCAACATTTCCTAAATAATCTTCTATAAATTTTCTAAGTCTAGAATCTAGATATCTACGATCCATCAATATTATGAAAGCTCTATCATTTTCAGATCTGATAGCTCTACCTATAGCTTGTTTAACTTTCATTAAAGCATTCCACATATATACAAGTTCCCATGCAAGTTCGCTAGATCCTAATCTTGTACTTACTATACCTCTAAACATTTCTAGAAAATCGTTAGGTTCTGGATATGGTACACCTACAATAACTACAGACTTCAAAATATTTCTACCATCAATCTTAAATTCTACACCTTCCATAAGTTTACCACCTGCAACAGCCATTATCAAGATGTGTGGATTTTCTCTCAATCTATCTAATACTTGAGATATTGTTGTTGATGATACTTCCATAATATAATCAACATCGCTATCTATATATCTTCTAACAGTCTTCAATACTGTATATGATGGAAATACACTAAGTATTGCACCATCTTTAACATTTCTATAAATTTCTGAAAGTACTTTACCAATTCTACTATACATATTTTCACATCTCTCACTGTATCTAGTAGTTACTTCTGTATATATCACAGCTTCAATATTACTAGAACCAACATAATCTCTAAATGGTATTCTCAATTCTCTAACATGTCTATATATTCCTAACATGCTTTTAATATAGTCTGTTGGCGGTAATGTACCACTCATCAATACAGCACCTGCAATTTTATCAAAAATTTTAGAACTTATAACAGCTGGATCAAGACATCTACATGAGATTTCTAAAATACCTTCATTACATGTTATAAATGCTGCAAATTGAGAACCTATATTCATTAATTTTCTATGAAAATCTAATATTCTATAAAGATATGAGAATGGTATACCAACACTAGAACTTCTCTTCTTACTAATAACTTCTAGATATGCTTCTCTAATAATATCAATATTTTCAAATAGTGATAATATATCAGACACATCAATCTGTATATAACTTCTCTCAAGTTCTTCATAAGTTTTCAACTCTTTAAACTTCTTCATATATGCTAGTATATCTTTAAGAACTTTCACAGTTCTATTCTTCTTATCTTCACTCGATATGTACTTCTTAACCTCACTTATACATGATTTTATAGTTATTTCACTAATTGAGAAGGAGTTTGCATCAATTATTATATTTGGCAGATTGTGTGCTTCATCTATTATTAATATAGAATCTTCAAGATTTATTGGTAGTGTCTCAGTTATATTCATACTAAATATGTAGTGGTATGTCATTATGACTATTCTAGACTTCTCAATCATTCTCTTAGCAACCTCATATGGACATAGTGCGTTATTGCACATAAATGTTAAAAACTCTTCTGGTCTTGCATCTAGTTCCTGTACTCTTAATATTATGTCATCTATATCTACTTTTTGAGCATTTATGTAGTATTGACACTTTCCTGAATATCTGAGATATCTACATTCTTCTAAGAATTCGTCATACGGTATCTTTCTATTCTCAATCATGCAACACATATCTAATCTACTTCTTATAAGTGTGTATGGTATGTATATCTCTCTACTCTTCAATCTATCTATCTCTCTAAGTGGTGCCTGTGCTTCACTTTTAGTTCTTATTAGATATATCAATTTTCTATCTGTCTCTTCAGCATATGCTAATGCTCCTGAAAGTACTGAGCTTGTCTTCCCAATCCCTGTTGGTGCTTCTATTAGGACTATTCCACAGTCTATTAATCCATCGTAAACTGTCTCAGCTATCTCTTTCTGAAATCTTCTCCATCTACTATATGGAAAATATCTTTCTATTAGTGATATCTTTGTCACGATACTTAACTTCTACTATTTTAGAGGGTTTAGAAACCTACTTCTTATCTCTTTCTCAACTTTATAAGTTCAATTGCTCTAAGAGCAACTTCATTTGGTTCTATTCCAAAATATCTATATAGCTCTTCAGGACTTCTAGCACTTCTACCAAAACTATATGCACCAACCATCACTATAGGTACTGCATATGTCTGTACTACTGTCTCTGCAATTGCTGATCCAAATCCTCCTTTAACTAGATGTTCTTCTATAGTTACTATCGCTCCTGTCTTTCTAGCATACTTCTCTACAGTGTTTACATCTAGTGGTGATATTGTGTGGAAGTGTACTATTGCTGGACTTACACCCATATCCTTAAGTATGTTGTATGCTTCAAGTGCTATCCATAGTGTCATTCCTGTTGTAAATATTGAGATGTCTTCACCATCTTCAACAACTACTGCTTGACCAATCTTAAACTCGTAGTCTAGTGTATGTGTAATATTTCTAGTATAATCTCTACCAACTCTGATATAGCATGGTGTTTTTAGTTCAGCACTACTTATAATAGCTCTATATACTTCAGGTGCATCTGCAGGTGCTATGACGGTCATGTTTGGTAGTATTCTCATAAGTGCAATATCTTCAAGACATTGATGACTAGCTCCATCATATGCATCACTAAATCCTGCATGTGTACCAACAATCTTTACAGGTATGTTCATTCTCACAATACTGTTCCTAATCTGCTCCCATGCTCTCATTAGAAACATTGCAAATGCAACTGCATATACTCTAAATCCTGTAAGTGCTAGACCTGCAGCAACACCAAGCATGTCTTGCTCAGCTATTCCGACATTGAAGTACCTATCTGGATATCTATCTCCAAAATATTTTGCTCTAGTTGCTTCACCAACATCTGCTGTTACAACAACAACATCTCTATACATCGATCCAAGTTCTACAAGTGCTCTACCTAGAGCATCTCTAGGTGTTAGTTCTGAAAGTTCTGTAAGACTTATACTTGACATCTAGTTCACGAAAGTTCTCGTATGAAGATATAAGTATAATGTTTTACCTATAGCAACAACATATTTAGACTATATACAGGTAAGTACTCTCATTCTAAAATATTGTTTATTACAGATTTGTAAAAATAGATAAGAAGAGAAAGTATTAGAGAGGAAACACATGTCAACAACTAATCAATGGGGTAATCCAGCATCACTGGGACTTGCAGCTTTTGGATTAACTACAGTACTGCTAAATCTGTATAATGCAGGTATTGTTAAAACAGCAACATTAACAATGTGTTATGGATTCTTCTTTGGTGGTCTTGCACAGGTAATATCTGGAATTATAGAGTTTAGAAGAGGATCGACATTTGGAGGTACAGCATTTACAGCATATGGATTATTTTGGATTGGTCTAGCACTTATGAGTGCTGTTACAGGATGGTTAAAGTTGACAACTATAGGCTCTGGTGAACTTGCAGCATGGATGTTTATGTGGGGCATATTTACACTATACTTAACCATAGTAGTCTTGAAGACTGGTACTGCAAGTCTTAAAGTGGTCTTCGTAACTTTAACAATACTCTTCTTTCTACTATGTGCAGCATTTGCTACAGGCAGTTTAACAATATTGAGAGTTGCTGGTTATGAAGGTATTATATGTGGTCTATCTGCAGTATATGCATCTGCTGAAATACTAATTAAAGAGTGTATACCTAGAAAATAGCTACTGCATATATTCTTTAAGTATTTGTAAAATCTCTTCTCTAAACATTCTCTGTCTATTAGTTCCTTCAAGTACAGGTACACCCTTACCACGTACTGTATGTGCTATAATTACACTCATCCTATTACTAGATTCAACATCTTCTAAAACTCCAAGTATTGCATTTATATCATGACCATCAACTTCAACAACATCATATCCAAGAGATTCAAATCTCTTCCTTAGATCACCCTTCTTCTTAACATTATCAACCTTACCATCTAGCTGTATCTTATTGTGGTCTATTATTGGTATCCAATTTGTCAAGTTGTAGTGTGCTGCTGTTGAAAATGCTTCCCATGTCTGACCTTCATCAAGTTCACCATCTCCAAGTATTACGTATACTTTCCTATTTGTTAATCCTCTAAGTTTTAATCCTAGTGCAATACCTACACTAATACTAACACCTTGACCTAGCGATCCTGTTGCTACATCAACACCTGGACATCCAAGTTCTGGATGATTTTGTAGTGGACTCATTATTGTACCTGAATTTCTAAGGTCATTCCATGATAGGTATCCCATAGCTGCAGCTATTGCATATACTGCATGTACAGCATGACCTTTACTTAATATTAGCCAATTTCTATCAATATCACCTTTAAGAAAGCTTACTCTACCTGTACCGTATAGTGCTGTCAATATTTCAATTACTGATAATGAAGATCCTAGATGTACTCCTGGATTGTATAGTGCTATTAGTAGTAGATACATTCTAGCTTTCTCTGATATAGTTCGTAAATGTTCTATCAATGTCATAGATAGTCAAGTATCATCTTAACACTCATTAAAACATTTCTTAAGAAGTAGTTAGCTCTTCATCTGTCTTCTCTGTCTAATCTCTCTCAACTTCTCAGCTATAGTCTTCAGAAGTTTTGTTCTGCTAATCTCCATGTCAGGTTTTTTAAATATCTTAACATATCCTTGACATGAATCTAAATACCAAGTTTTTGGATACTTCTTATCTCTATAAACCTCATATTCAAAACCAAGCTCTTTAACAGCTTCTTCAAGCTCTTCAACTGTTGGACATTTAATTGCTAATGATTTAGGAACTTTTCTTCCAAGATTTCTAGATCTTGAAGAATCAAAAAATACAGTCCATATAATTATGCCTCTTCTCCTTCTACGAACCATTTAGATATTGTTAATCTACTTCTTTTTCTTCTCTTCTCTCTTCTCAATCAGTACTGCATTAATAACACCATCCTGACCAGGTCTAGATGTTACTACTGCTTTACCAATCTCTGTATCTATCACAGCACCTTTCACAATTATTCCTCTTCTAGCATATTCAGGATTTGATGGTGTTTCAAGGACTCTCAAAATCTTAACTTTAACACACCTCTTCTCATCTGGAATATATACATTTGCTGTAGCTGCTTCTAGAAGTCTAATCTTATGATTACCACCATAGTCTCTAGTAATCTTAATCCTGTCAGAATTGCCCAACTTTGTCATTGTTGGTGGTCCACCACCAAGACATTTCCTCTTCACCTTATATGGTCTTGGTCTATATCCTCCAGATGGCTTCTTAGTATCATTACCCTGATAGTAGCTTAGCAGTTTTACCATTGCTAATGCATGCTACATAGTACCTATTTAAACATATCTCATCCATCTGTTACCTTCCTGTCTTCAACAATATACAATATATACACATTATGATTCAGGTAGACGAAACGTTTATGATTTAAGATATATAATACTAGCCTAATAAGGATGTCTACATCATTGAAGAAGATAGGTGAAGTTCTTCATCTTTCACACGATAAGAAGCTTGTAATTAAATTAAGCATGGTACCACCACTCTACATCACAGTATATGACTACGCTATGAAGAGATTAGGAATTCTATATGATGTTATTGGACCTGTATCAAGCCCATTTGGCTTAGTAAAACCTGACAGAAATGTTCTTGAAGATCCAGAAAAGTTTAAAGGTAAAGCAGTATATGTAAGAGTACTTGATCTTGAAAAATCAAGAACAAGAAAGAGGAGATAGTATGATTGATGAAAAAATTTCAAAATTTGAATACCTAAGAAAGAAGTTACATAAAGATAAGGAGAAGACTGAAACTGTTGTAAATATTGAAGAATTGACAAGATGTCCATACTGTGGATGTCCAAAAATAATATTTGATTATCGAAATGGACAGGTAGTATGTACACAGTGTGGCTCAATAATTGTTGAAAAAATACCAGATATAACAAGACCAGAATATAGAGTATACACACCTGAAGAAGCTGAAGAAAAAGAAAGACTATACAAGACTGACATAAAATATCCAAATCAAGGACTTGGACAAGATGAGATTGATGTAACAAAAGTATCACAAAACATTAAGATGAGATCAGTACTTGAAAGACTTAGCATAATTCACCAGAGACTTAGAGTTACAAGTACTGAGAGAAATGTTGTAACACTTCAAAGATATGTTAAGAATGTTGTACAAAAACTTGGATTACCATCAAGCATAATCGATGATGTAATACACATGTATAGACATATCGCTAAAGCAGTGAAAGAAGGTAAGATACCTGAGAGAAAGAAGAGGATGTATAGATTAAGAGAACTTGCAGCAGCCCTACTATACGTAGCATGTAAAAATAGAGGTTTAGGATTTAGAATTAAAGAAATATTAACAGAATTTAATGTCGATAGAAGAAGACTTGCAAAAATTTTAACAGAAATAAAATCAATACTAGCAAGCTCAGGAATAAACATTCAAACATCAGTTATAAATGAGGCTGAAATCAGAAGATACATATCTACAGTATTAGACAAACTTGAAGTTCCATCAGACCTAAGACCACCAATAATGAAGCTTACATGGAACATCATAGATGCATGTAGAAAAATAAGACTCACAAATGGAAAAGATAAATATGCAATAGCTGCAGCAGCAATATACATAGCCGTAAACATAGTTAACACTAAGAGAAAACAGAAAGAAGTATCACAAGCAACAGGAAAATCAGATGTAACAATTAGACAAAGATATCAAGAAATATTAGATAAGTTGGAAATAGTCATAAGAGTATAATCATGATCAGCAAACAGCCTCAAATCACCAATCATTCGGCTGAAGACTCATCATCAACTAAACATTAAATAACCTTCTTAAAATATTAACCTTATACAATTCTCTCCTTCTAAAACTACCAGAATATCTAGTATAAACCTCTCTCAAATACTCATCTAATATTTTCTTAACAACATCAAAATCAATATGATATCTTAAAATGTTCTTAACCTCTCTAACATATAGAGATCTATCTAAGTCAGAATATTTTAACAAACTCAAAATTATAGAACCAGTAACTCTCCTATGTATAATTCTAGATGTTAATAATGATGCATAATATAGATCATAAATGTAGGTCCTAAACTTGCTAAATATAAAATCTCTATTAACATCAAGATAATCCTTAAACATATCATAAAGATTTAACCTCCGTAAGACATTAGTAATAACATCTCTGTCTAATGATAGTAACAATATATGGTATGGTGTTAATCTCATATCAATAGATAAGTCTATAATATTGTAGTATCTGAATCCTCTAGAAACATTTATATATGTTGATAATACATATTTAGATAGTCTATCAAGTCTTTCAAATCTCCTAATTGAGAAGTCTGATAAAAGTTCAATAGATATACCAAGATTTTTCATAATATCTTCAATAATAATCTTAGTTTGGTAATCTTTCTTCTTTATATCTAAGTTCTTCAAATATAGAATTGGCATCCTCCTATTTTCAATTTCATACAGTACTCTCCTATCGATATATTTTGATAATCTTCTTCTAGCATAATTTGAAATTGTATAAAGACCTTCAACCCTATATCTATGGTGATACGTCTTCAATACATTCTCAACTCTGTGATAATTATCCAAAATTACTATTCCTTCACTTTTCTTGAAAGCTCTATAGATACTTCTAATAAATTTCTTAGATACAGCTTTACTAGCAATCTTAAAGTATAGAGGTATTAAAAATTCAGATAGTAATATTTTTCCAAACTTAATTAGAGGATATATAACAATACCTTCTAAACTTAAGATATTTGTCAATATGTACATTGCTGCAATTATTGAGAATATTGTTAAGAATAGTGAATATAGTGAGATGATTATAATATTATTGAAGTACTTATAGAAATTAAATGTTTTCAAAATATTAGAACATTCAGACTTTACGTTTATGAGATATCTATAGTATGTATATATAGATTTTGAATATGGTATAGTTGATATATTTACAGGCCATAACACAGCTCTACTAATTGGAAAATGTATGTATATACTATCTACATCTCTATGCAAAATGAATTTCCTGACAGTATAGTACTTCAAATTGTCTATAGTCTGTATTAATGTTAGAATTTTTCTCAAATCTACAACACTCTTATTATAGTAATAATTTACAATCTTATCAACATTATATATCTTATATAGAATTTTTCTCAGTATCTCAATCTTACTATATTGAACATTACTATATTGAACATTTTCGCTACCTGAGAAGGGACCTACTATATTTACGCTACATGAAGCATTTAGATGTTTCCTGACTATAAGTGTGATATTATCTATAAATTTTATAGATACTTTAGAACAGTTGGTATGAAGTAATCCTACAAGATATCTTCTATAGATTATAGGTCTTAATTTGGATTTTGAATGACATACTACGTATGTTATATTTCTATGTTTAGTATACTTACAATAAATCTCACTACTTACATTATAGTTTAACACTATTTTGAAAGCTTTTAAAAGCCCTACATTACTACAGTTGTATATAATCGTAATATTTCCAAGACCGAATACTCTATCTACATAATTTCCACATCTTATATATATGATACTTACCTCTCCATAATTTGAAATATATCTAAATATCGATATATTACTATACTCTATGCTGATTTTAGAGATAGATTTAGATATGTTAAATATTTCATCCTTAATCTTTCTCAAAATTTTATGATTTATCTTCGATATTCCTGACTTATATATCAATCCTGTTGATATTATAATTATGAGTATGCAGACCACTATCAGAATTATCGGCATCTTTAATCTTCTTATTAATGATATAGGTGGTAGAAATATTAGATATTTTAAAGCTACTTTAGAGAATATTAGTAAATCTAGCTCTGCTACTAGAACTATTAGTGTAAGTTGTATAATGTTTGAAATTATTATCAAACTATTCAATACAGGATCTATAATCTTTCCTAGTGGTAATGTGTAAAATAGGTATATAGTATTAACTATGTTTAATACAGGAACTATAGATATTAAGATTGAAAGTAGTATGAGACTAATAGAATATGTTAATATTGTTAAATTTAGTATTTTTGAACAACTTTCTAAAACTTCTATAATATCTCTAGTCTTCTTAATGCATATAGAGTAGTTTAGTATGTAGTTTGAGGATATTAATACTATTATTGATATTAATATTATTGTTGTTACTAAATCCTTTATATCTCTAAGATTTCTATTCTTAAGGTAGAGTATTGTGAATATTGTTAATTCTATCGCTAATGCTATCTGTAATATCATTTACCTGTACTTATCACATATTTGTACAGTGTTGTGAATGGTTTAAATAACATGTTTAGTAAGATGTTTGTTGCAAGTTGTGTTGGATTTATAGTTGTACCCATTGAGCTCATTATATATGCAATTATGTATGTTATTACGTAGAATATTGCTATTGCTATTAGAAATCTCTTAAATAGTTCAAATAGACCTGTCATAGCTGCAGATCTATACCAACCTGTTGGTCCGAGTTTACTCTCTATTAACTTCACTATAGACATTATTATTAAAGCCCATAATGCTAAACCACCTATTATAGATACGATGTCGTATGCAGATTTTAGGAATGGTTCTATAACATTCTTACTTATACTCTCAGCTGATATTGCTAAAAATATTCTATACATATCCTATGCAGTTTTTTACATAGGTCTTCAATAATGCTCCTGGTTTTATATTAAATATCACTGAGTCTAATATATATGATATCAATCTCTCTTTATCATTTTCATTATTAATTCTCTTAATATGCCTTATTGTACTCCTTCTACGAGTTCTCGATAATTCAGTTATAATCCTATTCTTAAATATCACTATATCTTCATAATTTTTTAATACGTTTTTTAACACTGTTTTCATCATTTCTTTAAGCATATTTTCATCCTCATATGCAAGTTTTATTCTATCTATCGAGTTTGAGTAATGTGTGACTACTCTTGAATTTGCATAAAATCCTGTTAGAAAAAGATATAGTAGGTAATTGCTTATAGTTGTTCTATATCTTATATGTTGTTCATATATTTTTGATACTATACTCGATTCTCTACTTGTAAATTTTATATGAACTCTCTTCTTATAGTTACCTAATACCGATACTATGTCTAGTAGTCTATCCTGATCATGTAAGTCTGAGAATGCTAATCCAAATAGTCTACACTCTCTTAATGATTTAACTCTCCATCCAAGTATTATTAAGCTCTTTATAGTTAATTCTCCTCTCTTATACATTCTTTCCCAAATATTGAGAGGTATGTATGTTGTTGGATTGTAAGTTCTTAATACTAAATTGTCAAATGTTGTTATATTATATCTATGTCTTACACTCATGGTTTCACATATTTCCACTTAGTACTTAAGATATGCAATGATCTTTTTTGTACGTCCTGAATAGTCTTATTCTATCAGGTATATACTCATTAAATATTTATATCGAGTTTCTATAGCTCCCAATATGATTGGAATTTAGTAATGTTAAGATATGTAACTATACGTGCTTATAAGTAAGTCAAAACCTAATGGTAAACTTGTTGAAAGTTTTATTGTAGATTTCCTAGTTAGATCAATAATAGATATACGTCAGATAGGTTCAACATTCATAATATATCTATATGATGATGTTGATGAAGGTATACAACATGTAGATCCGTATTTCATATATAGTCTAGTAATTTCAGGTAAGGATGTTGATAGTATTATTAAGAAAATTTCTAAATCTCTAAATGTTAATTATGAGGATATTAGCTTAGTTTGGACTAGGTGGTTTAAATATTATGGTATTTTAACACCATTATTATTATATGACAAGATTACTGATATATACTTAACAACATCAAACTTCTATGCATATCATTCTGATTTCGGTCTTTGTGAAGTTAATGTTGAGTTTGAAAATACATACGTAGATTTTAAATCTACAATACTTAAATTTGTAAAGCATAGACTTTATAGAAGGGTATATAGTCTTAAAGATTTTTTGGAATATGTAATTTCTCGTGTTGCTGAGAGATCTAGTAGTCCAATAACAACATACATGCCTATGATATCAGTTACTGATCATGAGTTTAGAGTTAGATTTTCAATTTCGATAAAACCAATATCTGAACCTTACATACATATTAGAATCTTACCGAGAAGTCCTTGGACTTATGGTGATCTTATTGTTAGAGATAGTGTAGATTTTACTCAATGTGCATTATTGTGGTATTTATTTGATAATAAGATACCAATATTGATAATAGGTCCTATGGGTTCTGGTAAGACTAGTCTAGCTAATGCAATAACATTTTGTAGTAATCCAACACTATTTAAAGCATTGATAATGGATGTTGATGAGATGACACTTCCTGGTCATAATGTTGTTAAGTTGATTGAAAGAAGATCCTATGGACTTGGAGTTAAATCAATTACAAAGTCAGATTTAATAGCTCATGCATTGAGAATAGGTGCTGACTACATTATTGTTAATGAGGTTAGAACTAGAGATGAAGTTCAAGCATGGATTGATGCCGTAACTACAGGTCATGGTGGTGTTACAACATTTCACGCAGATAGTTATGATAAATTGAAAATGAGGTTATCAAATATGATTGAAAATAGTCAAAATATTTTGAAAGAAATTGCTGTAGTTAAAATGCATACAGGTACAACAATAGTTGAGCTAGATGGTGTTAGAATTTGTAGAAAAATTAGAAAAGTATCAGATATATATATCCCAAATAGTGTAGAAATACCTAGAGATGAGATTGAGTATAGAAGAGAAATTATTAAAAATCTAGTCAGAAAATCATATACACAACAGCTCAGTATAATCTCAGAATTCTATAAGAGACCTGAAGAAGTTATAACAAACATAGTATATAGGTCTGGTGCGGGGGGTGGGATTTGAACCCACGCAGGCCTACGCCAGCGGGACCTCAACCCGCCCCCTTTGGCCAGGCTCGGGCACCCCCGCTATCTTGAAACGTAGTTGATTTAGGTATTTTAAAATCTTTCTCTATTCACAAGCTTTAATAGTTTAAAATGTTCAATACATAAATATACTTATGGTAGATGTATTTGCACTAGACGTGTTTCTAGCTGGTATATGTGTACTTGCATGGATAGGTGCTATAATATATGGTGTTACTGGTAGTATAGATCACCTAGTGATTAGCATAATACTAGACTTCATATGTCTAGTAGTGTACCTAGTTGGTCTTGGATTAGCATTAGTGTTAGGATATCCTCCAAAGCAAAGTTTTTACTTGATGGGTGGTGCTGGTCTTGTAGTTGTAAGTTATGTAAGTCTAATACCTGCATACATATTTAAGAGAGCTAGACAGGCAGCTGCTAGAGCTAGATAGAGTTCGGTTTTTAAACCCTAGAGTAGTGAGGTGTACTAGCTATGGGTAGCCACGGTTCAATTACGAAGGCAGGTAAGGTTAGAAGTCAAACACCTAAAATACCACCAAAGCCAAAGAAGGATCTACCGCCTAGAAGAAGAAATTGGAGAAACTATAGAAGGAGAATACTATACGCAGCTCAGGCAAGCTCTACAGCATAATAAATTTAACATATATAAAATCACTCTTTCTAAATGTCTTCTAGATTGAATATTGAAGAGTTTTCTCGTGTTAGAATCTTCTTAAAATATGGAACTATCTTAGAAGGTGTTGTTCTTCCAAAACCTGAAACTGCAAGTCCTGATGTTATAGTATTAAAACTTCCAAATGGGTATAATGTAGGTATTAGGGTTGACCAAATTGAGAGATTTGAAGTTATTGGTAAAGAATCTTCAAAATCTGTTGAAATTCCTGTTGGTCATCTAGTTAAGTCTGGAGGTAATTTACCTAGAGTTAGACTAGTAGCTACGGGAGGTACAATAATGTCTAAGGTTGACTATGTTACAGGTGCTGTATATCCAAGTTTTAGTCTTGAAGATCTATATGAACTATATCCAGAGCTTAGAAATATTGCAAGTATAGAACTTCTAAATCTAATGGCAATATTTAGTGAAGATTTCACACCTGAAACATGGTCAAAAATTGCTGAAAGTGCATATAAGGCATTTCTTGATGGTGTTGATGGTGTTGTTATTCTACATGGAACAGACACAATGCATTACACATCTGCAGCATTAGCATTTGCACTACGTAACATTCCTGGTCCTGTAGCATTAGTAGGTTCTCAAAGAAGTAGTGATAGACCTTCAAGTGATGCATTTGAAAACTTACTTTCAGCAGTATTAACATGTATTAAAGCACCATTTGGAGAATCTGTCATAGTTATGCATTACACAACGAACGATGGTGTAGTAGCAGTACATAGAGGTACTAAAGTTAGAAAGATGCATACATCACGTAGAGATGCATTTGTAAGTATTAATAGTGAACCGATAGCATTTGTATATCCACAAAAGCTAGAATTTGAATTGAGAACAAGAAGATACCTACCTAGAAATAGTGATAGAAGTAGTATAATACTTGAAAACAAGTTTGATAATAAAGTTGCACTAGTAAAATTCTACCCAGGTATGGATCCTGAAATAATACACTACCTCATAGATAAGAAATATCATGGGATAGTTATTGAAGGAACAGGATTTGGACATGTACGTAAAGAACTTCTAGAACCTATTAGAAGAGCAATTGAAGAAGAGATACCTGTAGTTATTGCTAGTCAAACAATATTTGGTAGAGTAAATCTAAACGTGTATAGGAGAGGTGTAGAACTTCTAAAAATTGGTGTAATACCTGCAGAAGATATGCATCCTGAAACAGCATATGTAAAACTATGTTGGACATTAGCAAAAACTAGAAATATGGAAGAAGTTAGAAAGATAATGTTAACACCAATAGCATTTGAGATTAATCCTAGAAGTGAAGTACAGACATATATTACAAAACTTGAATTAGATAGATATTAATAACCTACAACGATAAGCATAACACAATCATGAACTACAAACCCTAGAGATCTATAAAGTCTAAGTGCAGGTAAATTCCAATCTTCAACATGTAGAAACGGTGTTATGTTAAGTTTTAACAAATCTCTACACATATGAGATAGAAGTGTTTTTGCAAGTCCTCTACCTCTATACTCAGGTTTTGTAAATACACCACCAATACCTGCAACTCTACCATCATTAATATAGACATACCCTATCGACAATATCTCATCATCCTTAACTATAGCATATACACAATTCTTTCTCAAAAATTCTACACATTTCTCATATTCTAACTCTATATTCCTATCATACTTCATATGCTTCATAAATATTTTAACATGATAATCATTTTCAGGTCTTAAGATATGTACATCATAGTTTAAGTATTTTGGTCTAAATCTATCATATGTAAGATACATCGTTATCCATGTAGACTTTCTATAAATATTTAATCCATATTCAGATACTAATTTCAATACTTTACTATATGTAGAAGATATGTAAGGTATGTATATATATATTTTCTTACAATTTCTAGATATGCAATATTCTAGAAAGTATCTTAATTTCTCAATATCTATATCGTCTGTATATATGTATATTGAACCTATCTTATAGAAGTTGTGTACATATGTTAAAACTAGTCTTATTGGTTCTATATTAAGTATATCGACAATGCTAGTATCGTGGTATTGTAATAGATCAACTATGACGTATATGTACTGTATTGGATCTTTAAGATAGTATTTGTATAATGTTCTAAATTCTTCAAATAGTTTCAACATGTTAGAATGATTGTATTGGTATTCTTAATCTCTCCTTAACTTCATCTAGAGCTTCTCTGAAGCATTTTATTATTAATACATCTCCATCCTTTAATTCAATTTCTTGGCTTGGTAGAACTATTATGTCTCCTTTTCTCTTTATTGCAAGTACTGTTAAGCCTAAGTCATCTAGTGCCAAATCTTTCAATTTCATACTTCCTGACTTCTGTAGTACTATTTTAAGTAGCACTTCTTCACTTTCTCTAACAGCTTTTTGAAGAATATATGCAAGTTCTGGACATTTTTTAACAGATACTGCTAGACTTCTAGCAGAATCTACAATCTCCTCTAGACATAGTATGTATCTTATAGTTGTTATTATCTCTACAGGATCTCCACTCAACTTTCTATATATCTTCTTTTCAAGTTCTATATGTCTAATATCAAAGTAGTGTTCTATATCTTCAACCTCTTCAACTATTGATGGGTCTAGTGATAGTACTGTTAGATATGCTAAATCTAGTGCAACTTCACTCAAATTCTTCATATATGCTAACTCTTTTACAATGTCTTCAACATCCTCTAATCTATGTATTTCACACTCTACTTTAGGTCTTCTAATTTTTCCAATATTCAACTCTTCAATTCTTGATAGTACATCATTTGTAGTTCTTACAATTAGTAAATCTCCCTTATGTAGATATCTATCTCTTGATGGATCTATAAACCATGCAGTACCACATTTAACAGCTATCACATCTAGAGAAGCCTCTATCTTATCGATCAACTCTTCTATAGTCATACCATCTTGAAGTTCAACAATGGCAACCTGCTCCTCACTCAATTCTACAGCCTTTATAAGTGCTGAGTGTGGTCTATATCCAAGCTGTATAAGTTTACAAAAATCTAGTAACACATCTACAGCTCTCCTCATATGGTGTGCAATTTCTATAAAACTGCTGATGACTTTCTCCATCTCAGGAACCATGCTCATAGCCATAAATGCATGTTTCATCATCTCTCTCCAATAGTTTATAGTCTCTTCACCAGTAGCATATGCAACCTGTGCAAGCTCTCTATCCTGATATAGTAGAGCGTAGTATGTTAAGTCTAGTACAAGACTTGAGAGATCTCTAATCTTTCTAATACAGTCAACTACAGATATAGGTCTGTAGCTTTCTCTACCTGAATCAGTCTTATGAAACATTTCCCCTAAGCTACACATAGTAGAGAAATTCTACCTAATAAACTTAGTGTATGTTGAGATGGTGTAGAAATATGTGAAAAAAGTTTAGAAAAATACACTATTCTCATAATATAGACATGTTAAGTGTGTAAATAAACATCCTAAGAATATTCAAGAAGACTATAGCAATACATCTACACACTTACAGACTGTATTATTAACATAATTTTAAAAACAATCTCTCATGAAGCTATCAAAGTCTAGAAGAGGTGCATTATCAGATATAGTTTGGGCTATTGTTGGAATTTTAGCATCAGTAACTCTAGGTGCAATAATATACACATTAATGACAGGTGGTATTAGTAGTAGTGCGCAGATTGCAGTTAATGGATATCTTATCGGTAATAGTAAGCTTATTGTAGATATCAGGAATATTGGTGTTGGTGAAGTTCGTATTAAATCTATAAAACTATTTGATAGTTCAGGAAATGAGATTTCAAATTGTGAATTATCTAGTGTAAGTCTAAATAATCAAAAATTAAAACTTCCAATTACGATAAGACCTGGACAGGTATTGAGTATATATTTTGAAGGTTCTCAATGTTATGATGTGTATACTATTGTTGTATATACGAACTATGGAATATATAGGGGATATGTATCTAGCTAATTGGTGATGTATCGGATTTCGGCTGAGACTGTGATGATGCCTCAAGTCTGACTATATTCTCAAATCTTCTGTTTCTCCAAGTCTCTTAACTATAGGTTTGACAGGTATTACATCATTTTTAGTTCCAATAACCACAAATGACACAGTCTTTGCTAATGGTCTTGTCTCTCCAATATACACTATATCTCCAGGTTTAACATCTATACATGGTGGTAATCTTGCATGTATCTTCTTTCTTCTCCACTCATACCTCTTATACTTATGATCATACTTCAACCATTCGTGTAGTGTAACTACAAACTTTGGATGTACTTTAACAACCTTAACTTCTAAAATGACACCTCTAACCTTGAGATGACCATGCCATGGACATTTCTCATCAAGACAAACTTTCTTAGGAGGTGCTATCCATGGTATTCCTACAGGTCTAATATATACCTTCTGTCCTGTTGGAAGTACAATCTCCTCACCAGGTTTTGGTCTTGTCGGTAACTCGTATACAGGTACGTATGACATGTCTTGAAGATGATATTGTAAAGCTATATTAAGTTTTCTACATAGCTAGACTATACTTTGAGAATATTCTAAACGCTTCAACTATCTATATATTCTAGATTGATTGATATTTAGAGAGTTTCTGTACTATTCTATCTACAATATTTTTGAGAGTTTGTGGAAGTTCTGGAATTTCTATACTTACAAAACCTCTAACAAGTACCTGCTTTGCTTCATCTTCTGTTAATCCCTTACTCATCAGATACACCAATTCTTCTTCAGAGAACTTGCCAATAGCTGCCTCATGACTAAGCTGTACATCATCTCTCTTTGCTTCAAGTGCAGGTACTGTAACTATTCTAGACTTAGGATCTAGCGTTATTCCTAGACACTCTATATGCCCTCTACTATCTGAACCTTCAGCAACAATCTTAGTTATCGACTCTACCTGTGAACCTAGTGATCCTATAATCCTCGATATTATTATTGAATTTGAGTTTGAACCTTCTAGATATGATTCAACTCTAGATTTATAATAACCGCCTCTACCATATATTATTGATGAGTAGTTTAGAGATGATTCATCTTTAAGAATAATCTTACTCTCACCATCCATCTTACCTATAGGTGTGTGAGTTATGTATAGTATAGTAACCTTACTTCGAGGACCTGCAAGAATTCTAAGACTTGACCAAAGTTTTGTAGTCTCATTCCAACTATGGTACATTATCATTGTAAATCTACTATTCTCACCTAATATAACCTCTGTTAAACTTATATGAGAAATTTCAGGAATGTACTTCTCAGCTAGACATGTAGATAATACTTGAAGTTCTGCATTATCTTCAACAACATATACATTATGTACAAACTGTACAGATCCGGGAGTTCTAGATATGTAACATGTTCTTACAGGACCTACCTTAGATCCTCTACGTACTCTAATATATGCACCTCTATCATCACCATACTTAGCTATCAATGCTAGATGTGGATCTTCTTCAGGTTGTGCAAGTGACCATAAGTTATCTAGATCAATCTCTTCCATAACAACTCTACGTAATGATGTTAATATTAGATTACTAGTCTGTATATTCGAATACTTCTCATTAGCTCTATCAATCATTGAGTAGTATAGTGGTCCTTCAAGTTCACATGCTTCATAATAAGGTATTTGTGGTAGCTCTATCTCAGACTTTGCTATAAGTTCTAAAATCTCTCCATCATGCTTCAACTTTGATAATACTTCATCTGCTCTCTTCCTTATATATTCAAGTCTATTATGCTTATTCATCACTACCTATACACTGTCTTTTCAAGACTCTTTGTATATATTTCCACTAGAGACCACTCTTCAATTTTTCACAAACTTTAGCAAATCCTGTTGATAACACCCTCTCAAGAACATCTCTACCATCACTCTCAACAATCTTTCCACTACACATAACATATACTCTATCAACCTTCTTCAATAGTTTAACAATATCTCCTCTATGTGTAACTAATATACATGCTATACCTTCACTAACTATTCTATTTATAACTTCAGCAATTTTAAATAAACTATCAACATCAACACCACTATCAGGTTCGTCAAGTAGCACTAGTTTAGGATTTGTCAATAGTGTTAAGTATAGTTCTAATCTCTTTCTCTCACCACCACTCATATTATGAAATAGTGATCTATTTTCTAACTTATCTATCTCTAAAATCTCTCTTGCATATTCTGCAAGTTTATTTTTACCAAATTTGGATACTATATACTCTTCAATATCTTTAACTTTCACAGTCTTTATCTGTGGTTGAAATTGATGCATAAGACATATACCTATTTTAACTCTCTCTGTTGATGTTAGATTAGTTATATCTTCATTATTAAACAATATTCTACCTCTAACAATTCTATACTTAGGAATACCTGATATTGCGTAGAGTAGTGTTGACTTACCTGCACCATTTGGACCAATTATTATGTGTATTTCACCTCTATCAATTTCAAGATTTATACCTCTAACTATAAGTCTACCTCCAGCTTCTACATAGAGATCTTCAACTCTTAGGAGCATGATTTCACAATCTTCTCAATTTTAATTACTTCATCTTCTTTAAGATTATGTAGTAGAGATTTCCAAGTATTTCCACATTTTATGTATATTGTAGTTTTCCCGATTACTATATCGTTAGGATCTTTACATATATCCTCAATATTGCCTTCTAGAGATATCTTACCATTCTTAATAACTATATTCAATATCTTCTCTTCACCCATTTTAAATATTGGAACTTTTAAGACAGTCTCTACCTTCTCAACTTCTATTAATTTACCCTTCTCAACATCTTCTTTCTCTATCTCAACTTTATCTCTACAGTATTGAGACATTATTTCATCAACATCAATACCTCTTTCAGCGATTTCATTTTCAAATTTTAATAATTTATCTAGAACCTCATCAGAAACTTCCTCATCTCTACAATATACTTTTACTAGAACTTCATCACTGATACCATATTTTCTAGCTACATTTTTAACAATTTTATCAATCCCAATCTGTGCAATACTCACACTTCTCAATACGTATACGCATATTTAAAACTCTTTACTTCATATTTATAAATCTGGACAACTCTAAGAGTGCTATGTCAGAGGAGGTAAGATCATTCTACGATATTACATATGAGGAAGATAGAGAAGAACTTGCAAAACTTATTGCTAGAGGTGTTAAACTTGATACAACAATTACAGCGCCTGAAGATCTATCCGAGGTTAAAGATGCAATACAGGATCTGTGTAGGAGAATGAATGCTGAAATTATTGAACTTGATACATCTCAATGGCCTAAGAAGTTGGTAGTTAAGTTCAAGATGAATAATAATGTCAAGACATTAAAATTATCTAAGATTGAAGAAGGTGCCTATAGACCAGAACTCGAGTAGTCGTGTATAGGAAAGAGCTTCTTGGAGAAACTGAAGATTGGTTAGCGAAATACATATCTAGTATTGATGAAGATAGAGAAATTGCTAGAGAGGTAATATTAACATTAATAGAACATGTATTAGAAGTGTATAGATGTGGAATAATAGATAGAGATGTACTATGTAAAATATTTAGAGAGTTGAAGAAGCTCTATAACAATATTGAAGATCTATATAACAATCCTGAAATATATAAGTATGAAGATATTCATGAATTTATTGAAAAATATCTCATAGATAGACTAGGTCCTGAATGTGGAGGTTGGATAGGTATTGGTAGAAGTAGAAATGATCATGTAGCTACAGCACATAGATTAAGATTGAGAAAATATGTATATGAGTTACTTAACAATATTCTAAAGCTTAGAGAAGTAATTCTTAAACGCTCTATTGAATATGAAAGATGTAGATTTATAGCATTTACACATGGTCAACCTGCTCAAATAACATTATTTTCACACTACCTACTATCAGTAGATGAGATGTTAGAAAACTTTACAAATTTAATAATATATATTTTAGAAAACTTTATTGAAAAATGTCCTCTAGGTTCAGGACCTGCGGTTGGCACACTTACACCAATTGATAGATCTAGAGAAGCATCTGATCTAAATATGGGAATAATCTATAACTGTCTCTACGCTACTGAAAGTAGAGATTACTTTACAATAATGTCAAGTATATTAACATGTCTTGCAGTTGAGTTGTCTAGATTCATAAATGATTTAATAAGATTTTCAGATATGAACATAATATACATACCAGATGAACATTGTGCAACAAGCAGTATAATGCCTCATAAGAGAAATCCTGCAACTTTAGAAATTGCTAGAGCTAGAATATCGATAATTATAGGCAACTTAGTATCGATACTTAACATTATTAAGAATGTTGGTAAAGGATATTATCTAGATCTTCAGGAAGTGACACCACATGTATGGAACATATTTAAAGACGTTAATGATTGTCTAAAAATACTTACGGATATAGTAGATAGATTAAAAGTTAATGAAGATACTATTAATGATATAATTAATAAGACATATTTAACCTCTGCTGAAACTGTGGAATATGAATCTATAAATACAAAGAAATCATTCAGAATTGTTTATATGAATATTGCAAAGTCTATTAGAGAGAAGAATGTTAAATTACTAGATCCTGAAAGTGTTTTAAAGATGAGGAAGAGCTTAGGCTCTTCAAGCTATGAACAGGTTAGATTTCTAATTCAAAGATCTAGAGAGTCTATTGAAAAGCAGAGAGAGGTATTGAATAGTATTAAGGATAGGATTGATAAGACTATTGAGAAGATATTTAATGAGTGTGAATCTATATGTTTAAAATCTTGAAACTTCTAGTTCAGTAGTAATATATTTAAGATTTTTAAATACATTATCACTGTGACGTACTCTCTAAGTGTTGATAGAATTGAAAAATATCTAAGAGAAGTGTTTAGAAAGCCTGTGAAAGTTATAAATTTAAATCTTCTTGGAACAGGATGGCATGCTGAAGCTTGGAGAGTTGAAGTTGATGTTGAGGGCGAAGGTGTTAAGAGATTTGTATTAAAATTCTTAAAAGGTGAGAAAGGTTTTGGTCATGACTATCCTGCAGATAGAGCACAGGTACTTTTGATGGCTCATAAAGATTTTAATAAACTTCCAAATCATGTAAAATCTATAGATGTTGGGTATTTAGATAATTTTGGTGATCTTCATAGTGTTGGTAATTATGAAGAATTTTTCATACTTATGGAAGAAGCTTCAGGTAGACCATATATAGAGGATTTGAGAGATATTTTAAAGAGGAGAGAATTGTCTGATAGAGATTTGAAAAGACTTGAAATACTTGTTAAATATCTTGTAGATATTCATAGTGTTAAATTTGAAGGTGATGTTAATTCTATGAAAAGGCTATACTATAGGAGAATTAGAGATCTTGTTGGTCATGGTGAGATGATTATGGGTGTTGTAGATTCTGCATATCCTGATGATTTTGAACTTATTGATAGGCTTAGAGAGGTTGAAGTTTTGGCACTACAGTGGAGATGGAGACTTAAGAAGTATTACTCAAGACTATGTCAGGTTCATGGTGATTATCATCCATTTAACATATGGTTTAGAGAGAATGATGAATTGATAGTTCTCGATAGATCTAGAGGTGAATGGGGCGAGCCTGCTGATGATGTTACATGTCTACTAACTAACTACATATGGTTTTCACTTCTAGATACAGGAAAGTTTTCTGGTGTTTTTGAAAATATGTTTAGAATATTTCTAAAGAAGTATATTGAGTATACTGGAGATGAAGATATTTTAAATGTATGTCAACCATGGTTTGCATTTAGAGCTATAGTTATTGCAAGTCCACTATTCTACCCTGATAATCCTCCAAATGTTAGAGAAGCGTTGTTAAATTTTGCTGTTAATGTTATGAAGATTGATAGGTTTGACCCTGATATTGTTAATGATCTTTTAAGATATTGATTACTCTTCACTTTCCATAGCTCTAATACCAACGTTTATTAATCTCTTAAATATTCTATCGAGTAGTCTAACATACATTCCTCTCTGTCCTACAAATGTTCCAAATGCATTTCTTCTAACTGTTACTACTAGTTCAGGTCCTGCTAGATCTACATCAATTATGTGTTTTCCAATCCATGATACTGGGTGTATTGCTCTTATCCAATTCTTGAAGTCTAGAGTCATTTCAACTACTCTAAGTCTTAGTCCTGACTCATTTTCAACACTTCTAATTCTCTCACCACCTTTACCAACAACTCTACCTAGATGTCCCTCTTTCGCTATTATTAATGCATCAGGTACGTTTTCAGACTTTATTCCTAAACTATCTTTTTCAGCTTTAAACTCTATTACTGTTACAACATCTGCATCTGGTGCACATACTTTAACTAGGTCTAGTAGTTGTCTCTCACTCTCTGTCAATTCTCTCTTCCTCATTCTCAATTCAAATATTACTTTTACACCTCTCCTAGCTCCAGGTCTAACAATATCCTTCAATCCTAGATCAATTACTGCTGCATTTTCTTCATTAAGTAATACTTCTCTTAGTAGAGTTGCTCCATCTTTTTCAAATGTTACAGGTTTCTGTAATACTGGATCACCAGCAATTATTAATTTAGAATTTCTACCAATTCTCATTAAGATCTCAGCAGCACTTTCAGGTTGTACATTTTGTGCATCATCTAGAAATATTACAGAATCGTCAAATGTTCTACCTCTTAAATATGATACATCAGTTACAATGACCTTACCTTCATGAAGTAGTTTGAGTATCTCATCACGAGACATGAATTCTCCAAGAATATCTTCTAGATATGATGAAGCAATCTTGTAGTATAGATCGCCAAGTCTTTCAGGTGTTATCAATTCTCCAGTTGTAACATCAACAACAGGTCTAGCGATAATAAACTTCTTATACTTACCACTTAAAACTCCAGATATTCCATATGCACAGGATAGTAGTGACTTACCAGTACCAGTTGGTCCAAAAGCACCAACAATCTCATTTCTATCATCCATTAATGCATTTAGCAGTCTTTCCTGACCAATACTCATTGGCTTAATCTTCTCTATCAGAGACATGAAGCATCTAAATGTAAGAGTACTTATAAATCATTTCTAATAAGAGTAGAATTGATGAAGAGTCAGAGTTACACTGAAAATATGATGATTACTCAGCAAGCAGATAAGAAACTACATAAATGATGAATGGGAAAAAGCGCCCACTGATATGTGACGAGTGGGTCACGAACTGACTTAAGACTTAACTTCTTTCACAATCTTTCTAGCTGTTTCTCCAATATCTCTAGATGTGTATATTGCTGCACCTACTATAACAATATTTGCTCCTGCATCTACAACTTTCTTAGCTATTCCCAACTTTATTCCTCCAGCAACTGCTAGTGGTATCTCTTTAGGTAAGATCTCTCTAATCTTTCTGATAAGATCTATATCTGACTCAATACCCATTCCTCTTATCTGCTCTGTTATTCCTCTATGAACACATATGATTATCCACGGATATGCTTTTTCGAGAATTTCTCTCATTTCCTCTATCTTTCTTATAGGATTTTCACACTGCATTAAATCTATAAGTAGAATCTTGTCAAATTTTGCAGCTTCAAATATTGCCTCCTTAATTTTAGATAATGTTCCAATAGCCATTGTAGATACCATATCAGCACCATGTATATACATAATTCTTGCCTCTAGATCACCAACATCCATAGTTTTTGTATCTGCAAATATTATAGTACCCTCAGGAAGGTTAGATCTCAACAACTCCACAATCTTAACTCCATAATACTTCAATAATGGTGTACCTACTTCAACAATATCAATTCCAGAAGATATACATGTAAAAGCAATATCAATAATACGCTCAGGGACATCAACTACATCAATAGCAACCTGAACTTTCCTATCTCTAAGAATAGAGTTAGGATGAATATAATTGACAGGTTTATCAACATCATTAAATTGATACATAATCTTCAAAATATCTTCAACATTCTTCAACATTATAGAAAATCTAAATGTTGGCCTGAACTTTTCAATAATCTTAATAAAATCGTCTAACTTAACATCAATTTTGTATAGATATTTCAAAATTTGTATAGGTATATCAATATTGAAATCTCTAGACTTAGAGAAGAGTAACATACATAATGGACATAGACCAAGCATACTTATAGAGTAGTATAGATTAGAACTAGGTTTCTCAAAACCTTTCTCAAGCTTTTCAGGATAGTTAAATCTACACATATACAACATCTGTACTATGTAGAAAAGATCGTCACAACTAGACTTCAATCTACTTAAAAGATCGTTATCATATACAAAATCTTGAATAATACTATACATATAGTCATAATAAAAAATATTATAGTTATATATAGAATTAAGACAAGACACATCACAGTAATTACAGCAAAATCTTAAATCACTTCTAACATTTTCAATATTAGTCTTAACATCTTCTCTAAGTTCTAAACCAACTAACTTATTAATAATTGCTTTTAGACCATGTCTTCTGACCGGAGAGTCTTCACCGATGATTGGTGAGTATTTATATAGAATTTCTATTTTTCTAATAAACTCTCTATCAATATCTACATCTGTAGAATCGTTAATACTCTTCTTAACATATATTTCGAATTTGTCAATATTTAGATTGTGCTTTATTGAAAATATGTCTGTAGTTAATCTATCCTTATCTACAACTATCTTAGCATATTGATCTTTATCTTTAGGTTCATTAAATAGAATTTTATCATCTTCTATAGTTATTGTTGAAGGCTTCCTATCTTTGAATAATATTCCAAAGAACTTATGTTTAAAATCTATATTTCCTACAAGTGCTCTAACACAGCTAATCTTATCATTTTCAATATCTATTAAGTATATTGATGTTGTTCCAGGAATTTTAAATAGCTTTGATGGATGTTGAAGTATTGCTAGTATATTCTTAAGATTTAGATCTTTAGATATCTTATACATTATTAATGTTGGGTGTATTAACTTTCTAATATCTTTAAAATCTATTTGAAGTTTTTCAATCTTTCCACTATCGACATCTACTATATTCATTGTTAGACTTGTCACTACTTATAGTTGTAGAGTTACGATTTTAATTACTTCCCTAATCATTATCATTAGTGTGAAGAGTGTTACTATAATAGTTAAGTATTCTGATCTTAGTAGATTTTCTCTAGCTTATGTACTATCAATACTTGAAAATTATTCAATATCTAGAAGATTTGTTAAGAATATAATCCTAGCTAGAGATGTTGTTAATGAAGTTCTAAAATGTGATTCAGATATCATAGTTGTGATGTATTCACTTATGACACCTCAAATATTTGATGTTGAGATTATTGAAGAATTGAAAATGCTTAGAGATCTTAGAAAAACTCACGACTTAGTACTTATTGCTGGTGGTCCTCATGCATCTGGTGATCCTGTAGGTACATTATTGAGACTTGGTTTTGATATTGCTGTTCTTAGAGAAGGTGAGATTACAATACCTAGACTTCTAGATGCTCTAGTCAGTTATGAAGATTTGAGAGATGTTCCAAATATAGTTTATAGAGATGGTGAGAAGATTATAAAGACTCTAGACTACATTCCTGATAAGATCTATACATCATGCCCATATGTTGACAGGTTCAGAATATATGCACCACTTGAAATTATGAGAGGTTGTAAACATGCATGTAAGTATTGTCAAACACCTAGAATATACATGTTTAAGGTTAGGTATAGAAGTCTTGACGAAATATATAGATGGTGTAGACATTACTATAAGATTGGTATTAAAACTATAAGATACTTAGCACCAAATGGATTTGCATATGGTTCTAAAGATTGTAAGAGACCAAATATTAAAGCACTTGAAAATATGTTAAAAACATCTTATGAAGCTGTTGAAGGTAAATCAAAACTTGTATTAGGAACATTTCCAAGTGAGGTAAGACCAGACTTTATTAATAGAGATGTTCTTGAAGTAGTTTCAAAATATGTAGATAATAAGAAGATCTCGATTGGAGTACAGACAGGTAGTAATAGACTACTAAATTACATAGGTAGAGGTCACAATATTGAATGTGTATACGAGGCTGTTGATCTATGTCTAGAATATGGATATACACCATGTCTAGACTTCATATTTGGACTACCTGGAGAAACTGAAGAAGATGTTGAAATAACTTCAAAAGTAATGCTTGAATTTGCAAAGAAGGGATGTATAATTCGTGGACATACATTTATGCCACTACCCGGAACACCATTTGAAAATGAGAAGCCAGGAAAGATACATCCAAAATATTTAGAAACACTTAGAGAGATAGAGAAGTTGAAGAGACTTGAAGGATATTGGAGAGAACAGGAAGAATTAGCTGAGAAAATACATAAGTATATAATTGAAAGTTTATCTTTGAGAAGTAGTGTGACATTAGAATGTTATCGATAGAAGAATTAACAGCAAAAGTACTCACATACTGTATTGAGAAGAAGACAACTATAAGAGACTCAATATATAAACTTATAAAATATGAAAATATTAGACCTATAATTAAAGCTCTCTCAATAAATATTGCAAAGAGATATTTAACTATAGATGCAATATGTAGAGAATTTTTGAATATAAAACTTGAAAGATTGGATAATTATAGAAAAAATCTTCTACGAGTCTTAGTTTATGAGATATTGTATAGAAATTACAGTGTAGATAAGTTGTATAGATTCTTAAGAAAATTTAAACTATGTATAAGAGATATAGCTTTACTATCTAAGAATTTTGATATCAACGAATTACTACATGGTAAAGATTTTATTGAGAAATTAAGTGTAAAATATTCAACACCCAGATGGATTATTGAGAGATTTATGATGTATGTTGAGGATAGTATAGAAGATTTGTTGAAGTTTTTAATGGAAAAACCTGTTAAGTATGTTAGAGTATGTACACATCTAGTAAGTGTTTACGAAGTTGTTAGAAGACTCAACGAGAAAGGTATTTCTTGTAGTGTTGATCCAGACTTTGATGATTTAATAGTTATTCATAGTGATGTTAATGTTACTAAATTGAAAGAGTATAGAGATGGTTTAATATATCCTCAAGATAAGGCTAGTTTAGCTATATCTAAACTACTCCTCGAGGAGTGTAGGAAGTATAAGACTATTTTTATAGATTTGACAGCAGGTCCTGGTAATAAGATGTCTTACATATCTCAATATGGATTTTATACTATAGGTTTTGAAATTTCTAGAAGAAGAATTTTAGAGATTAAGAGGAATGTTGAGAGAATTAGGTTATACAATGTTGACTATGTGCATACTGATTCTACATATCTTCCTATTAAGCTTAGAGATAGTACTAAACTATTTTTAATAGATCCTGACTGTTCTAGTTTAGGTAGACTTCAACATAATCCTGAAATTAAGATGTGGTTAACTCCTATAGATGTTTTAAATAAGTCTAGACTTCAGAGAAATCTTCTTAGAAATGTGTTAAGTAAAGTTTTGAGAGGTAGTACTGTGTATTATTGTACATGTACTTTAACATATGAAGAGAATGAGTATAATGTTATCTCTATGCTTAATTTAGACAATGTCGATATTGACTATACTGGAATTTTAAAGTTGGGTATTTCTAGTCCTATACTCAGGAAGTGTGTTATCATTTTACCTCACATACATAGATGTTCTGGATTTTTCATATCAAAAATTGTTAAATATTAAAATATGGTTAAACGATATCTTTAATTTGTTCAAGTATGCTTATTACTTGCCAAAATATTACTCTACTAAATAGTGGCATGTTTGGATCCATTAATACATCATCTAGTATACTTATAACCATCGATGCTTTAACTCCGGGACTTAGTGATGGATTCATTAGTACTCTAATTGCCTCACTTGCAGCTCTACGTATATTTCTAGGTACTCCCATATCTTGAACTACTCTAGTTAGGTAGTATAGTGCCTGTTTTAGTCTTTCTTCAATTTCTGCTTTAGTCGCTTTTCCCTGTGAAGTATCTACACTCGACATCTCTGTTCTATGTGTTGTGTTAGGTCTTATAAAGTCTAATCTGCATTATATAGTGTAGAATGTCTGATCTAGAGATGTGGTTGTTAGATATTACGTATGGTATTGGTAAGAGAGGTCTTGAGCTTAGGATCTATGGAATTGATCGTGATGGTAATAGAGTACTCCTACTAGATAGAGGTTTTAGACCATACTTCTACGCAATATTGAAGAACAATGTAAACCCTGATGAAGCTTGTGAAAAAATTAGAAAAAGACTTGAAGCTAAGGGAGTTATAGGTGTTGAGAAATGTGTTAAGAAGATATTTGGTAAAGAGAGAAATGTTGTTAAAATAATTGCAAAAATTCCTGAAAAAGTTAGAGAACTTAGAGAACTTGTAAAACAGTATCAGGAAGTTGAAGATGTTGTTGAAGCTGATATAAGATTCTACATGAGATATCTAATAGATCATGATTTAAGACCATGTTCATGGATCTATGTTGATAATGTCGAAGAAGTTGATAAGAAGGAATATCCTGAACAGAAGGTTGATAGAATCTTAGTAGCAAATACTAGACCGAGAACACTACATGAGAAGACTGATATACCTAATCTGAAGATGCTTGCATTTGATATAGAGGTCTATAATCCTAGAGGTACACCACATCCTGATAGAGATCCAATATTGATAATCTCTCTATATAATAGTGATGGGAAGTTAACAACTTTAACAGTGGATGATGATAAGAATGATAGAAAGATTTTGAAAGAATTTGTAAACTATGTACAGGAATATGATCCAGACATAATACTTGGATATAATTCAAATAACTTTGATTGGCCATATCTTGTAAAGAGAGCTGAAAGACTTGGAATTAAGCTTACAGTAACTAGATCAAATTCAAAACCTGAACAGAGTGTTTATGGTCATTGGTCTGTTATTGGTAGAGCTAATGTAGATCTCTACAACATTATTGAGGAGATGCCTGATATTAAGATTAAGAGTCTTGACTATGTTGCAGATTATTTTGGTATTCTATCTAGAGATGAGAGAATTCTAATTCCAGGTCATAGAATATTTGAATATTGGGATGATAAGAAGAGGAGAGAGTTATTGATAAAGTATTGTGAACAAGATGTCTATAGTACATATAAGCTTGGTGAGAAATTAATACCATTCCTAATACAGCTATCATACATTTCAGGTCTACCACTCGATCAAGTTGCTGCGGCATCTGTAGGTATGCGTGTTGAGTGGATGATAATGTTTAGAGCATATAAGTTGAACGAGCTTGCACCTAACAGGGTTGAAAGACCGTATGAGAGCTATAGAGGTGCAATTGTTCTAGAACCAAAACCTGGACTTCATAGTGATGTCGCAGTTCTAGACTTCACAAGCATGTATCCAAACATAATGGTTAAGTATAATGTATCACCTGACACATATATAGAACCTTCAGAATGGGATAAGTATGAAGATTATTATGAAGCTCCTGAAGTTAAACATAGATTTAGAAAAGAACCACCAGGACTTTATAAACATATTTTAATAGAATTGATGAGTAGGAGAAGAGAGATTAGAGAGTTAATGAAGAAAATTCCCAAGGATAGCCCAGACTACGTTATTCTAGACGAAAGACAGAGAGCATTAAAGATTATGGCTAATGCAATGTATGGTTACTGTGGTTGGATTGGTGCTAGATGGTATAGGAGGGAGGTTGCTGAAGCTGTAACAGCATGGGCTAGACATATAATGAAGACTGTGCTAAACTATGCTAAGAAGATAAATCTACAAGTAATATATGGAGATACTGATAGCCTATTTGTAAAATATGATGAAGATAAGATTAAAAAGCTTATAGAGTTTGTAGAGAAAGAGCTTGGATTTGAAATAAAGCTTGAGAAAGTTTATAAGAAGATAGTATTTACAGAAGCTAAGAAGAGGTATGTAGGATTAACAGATGATGGTAGGATAGAGATTGTTGGTTTTGAAGCTGCTAGAGGTGATTGGGCTGAAATTGCTAAAGAAACTCAAGAGAAGGTTGCTGAAATAGTGTTAAAGACAGGTAATATTGATGAAGCTATAAAATATGTACATGACGTAATACAGAGATTGAAAAACTACAGATTCAATCTTGATGATGTTATAATATGGAAGACACTTGATAAGAATCTAAATGAGTATAAGACAATAACACCACATGTATACGCAGCTAAGAAACTTATTGAAGCTGGTTATAAGGTATCTAAAGGTGACACTATTGGATATGTTATTGTTAAATCTGGAGGTAGTAAGATTGCCTATAGAGCAAAACCGTACATATTGATTAAAGATATTAGAGAGGTAGATGTTGACTACTACATAGAGCATCAAGTAATACCTGCAGCATTGAGAATATTACAGGTATTTGGTGTTAGAGAAGACTCATTGATGAGTGGTAAGAGAGCAAAATCAATTACAGACTTCTTCACATAGTTTTAAGTAGTTTGCTGTCCCTGTTTTGATAGGTCTTCTATTGTCAATATCTTCATATTTTCAGGCATCTTAGCTATACCTCCAATTCTTGATGCAACAATAATCTTAACACCTTTACCTGCTGCTGTATCTACAAGTCTTTGTGTACATACACCATCCATTATTATCGCATTTACACTATCTAACTGTTGTAATGTATCTATTAGATCTTTTACAGGAACTCTCTTAATCTCATTCCAAGAATTGTCATAAAGTACTGCTTCTAGAGTACCTGTAAGTTTCTTAACCTCCTCAATAACATTTGACGGTATCTCTAACTCTACTGTTGGTGCTTTAACCTCTTGAACAACCTCTTTCTCAACTTTTACAGGTTGTGCTAATTGTTCTTCAGCTGGTTTCTGAAATTCTACACTTACTGATACTGGCTTTGTCTCTATAGTTTTTTCAACAGTTACTTCCTGTGACTGTGGTTTCTCAACTCTCAATCTCTCTTCTCTGATCTGTGCAAGGTACTCTTCAACAGGTATCTTATTTCTCAAACATTTTGCTATCTCCTTAGCTGTCAACTCTTCAACTTCTTTACCTGGTGGTGCACGTGCAATATAGTCTATATCTGCAACCTTTATCAACTCTCTTAGAAGCATCTCTCCACCTCTATCACCATCTACAAATGCTATTGTTGTCTTCTTTCTAGATAGTTCAATTATTGTTTTTGGTATACCACCACTAGCACCTTCAACAGCAATCACATTTCTATAACCATGTCTAAGTAAGTTTAACACATCTGCTCTACCTTCAACAATTATTATCGTATCTGACCTATCCACATCAGGACCTGCTGGTAGACCTTCGGGACCGTATTTAACTAGTTCTGCCTCGCTTACAGCTTCTACTAACTTACTAATAAGCTCTTTACTGTCAGGTAGTACTTCATGTTGTATCTTCATTGCAAGTTCTTTAGCTCTTTCAAGAATTCTCTTCCTCTTCTCCTCTCTCAAATCTTTAATTTCAACAATCTTAACCTTGGCAGCATATGGGCCAACTCTATCAACTGTCTCTAATGCTGCTGCTATCAGCGCAGTTTCAAATCTGTTTAAGTTTGATGGAACATATATCTTACCGATCGTTTTATCACCTCTCTTCTCTATTTCAACCTCTATCCTACCAACTCTACCCATCATTTGTAGTTCTCTAAGATCTAAATCTGAGCCTAGTAGACCTTCTGTTTGACTAAATACCGCTCCAATGATGTCTGGCTTATCTACAGATCCCTGAACTTCAAATGATGCTATAATCAGGTATTTAGCAGCTATCGTTAACGCACCCATGAGATCTCTGCACGCTAAACGCTCTTTACTAAGTCTTAAATGTTTCTTTACATTACTCCATGACGAGAAGAGAATTGTTAATATGACTGCTCTCTATGTAGAGAATCTGGTGTCCAAGTCTCTAAGTAGTGAAGAAGTTGAGATCTTGAGAAAAACTGGAGAGATAGTTCATAAGACTTTGAATAGAGCTCTCAATATTGTTAAACCAGGTATGAAAGTTTTAGATCTCTGTGAAGATCTTGAAAATTACATAAGATCTCAAGGTGCAAAACCTGCATTTCCTGTAAATGTCAGCATTAATGAAGTTGCAGCACACTACACAGCTAAGATAGATGATGAATATACAATACCTGAGAAATCTATAGTTAAGATAGATGTTGGTGCACATATTGATGGTCTTATTGTTGATGCAGCAATAACAGTATCATTCAACCCAATATATGATAAACTTCTAGAAGCTTCAATAGAGGCTTTGAAAGCTGTTAAAACAGTACTTAAGCATGGAGTACCAATAAGAAAGATTGGTCAAGTAATTGAAAAGACTATAAAATCATTTGGCTTTAAACCAATAGAAAACTTGACAGGACATCTAATAAGAAGGTATGAACTTCATGCAGGTAAGTCAATACCAAATGTAGATAATGGTGATGAAAGACATGTAGTTCAGGGAGAAATATATGCAATAGAGCCATTTGCAACTGATGGTGCTGGAAGTGTTATTGACTATCCCATATATACAATATTTAGACTACAAATAACAACTGCAAAACAGTTGAAGAAAATTCAGAAAAAGTATGGTAATATTATAAACGATATATTAAATATTAATGATCATCTACCATTTACACCAAGATGGTTGAAAGATAAGTATGAAAATATTAATGATATAATTGAAAATCTAGTTAAAGAAAATGTACTATATGCATATCCTGTTCTTGTAGAACAGAGAAAAGGTATGGTTTCGCAATTTGAAGATACGTTTATAATATATGAGGATAAGTGTGAAGAACTTGCACATACGCTAGAACTATTTAAATAACTTCTCTACATATATTCTCAACACTTCTTAACCATTCATCAGATATTCCAAGTTCGCTCCTCTTAAATAGTGATAGTAGTTCGATGTTATGCTTTTTCAAAAATTCTCTAGCACCTTCCTCTCTGTCAACTATGACAATTGCCTTATCTACAATACCACCACTATCTCTAACTACTTTAGCGACTTCAAGGATGGTGTTTCCCGTTGTTGCAACATCATCAACAATAACTACATATTTACCATACACCTGATCTATAGGTCCTACAACACTACCTTTCAATCCATAATCCTTGTACCTCTCTCTAAGTACTATTATAGGCTTTTCAACTTTTAGAGATAGTGAAACTGCTAATGGAACTGCTCCAAGAGCTTTACATGCTATGAAGTCGTATTGAATATATTTTAAAAACTTCTCTATCAATACTTGAGATATTATATCTAGACATTTAGGATCTCCAAAGAGTATTCTCCTAAGATCTATATAATATGGACTTAATTTACCACTTGAAAGTTTAAAACATCTATCTTCAGACTTAATAACGCACTTAATAACGCATTTAAAAGCTTCTTCAAACATTACTATCTCAATGTTTCTAATACTTTAAGAATTTCATTCTTAAATTCTTCAGTTGTTAATGGTTTAACATTCATACCTTTAGCAAGGTCAGGAGTTACCTTACCACTAGCTATAACCTCCTGAATAGCCTTTCTAATAAGTTCTGCTGCTTCAATCCATCCCATATATTCAAGCATTAGACATGCTGATAATATCATTGCTGTTGGATTTGCAATACCTCTACCAGCAATATCAGGTGCTGTACCATGCACAGGTTCGAATAATGCTGCACTATCTCCAATATTTGCACTTGGAGCTACGGAAACACCACCTACTAGTGCAGCTGCTGCATCACTTAGATAATCACCATTAACGTTTGGACATAGTATAACACTGTAGTTTTTTGGATTTAGAATAATTTGTTGTAACATGTTATCCATAATTCTATCATTAATCAATATCTTACCTTCAGGTATCTTTCCATTAAATTTCTCCTTAACCTCATCTTCAGTAACTACATAATCTCTAAATTCATTTAGAGCAACTTCATAAAACCAATTTCTAAATGCTCCTTCTGTATATTTCATAATATTTCCCTTATGTACAACTGTCACAACTTTTCTACCTGTCTTTAATGCATACTGTATAGCTAGTCTACTAATTCTAACAGTTTTATACCTACTCATTGGTTTTATACCAATTCCAGAATCTTCAGATATTTTAATTCCAAACTCTTTTAATAGAAATTCTCTAATTTTCCTAGCTTCATCACTATTCCAAGGCCATTCAATACCTACATATAGATCATCTGTATTTTCTCTAAAAATTACTAAATCTATACCTTCAGGATCTTTTAATGGTGATGGAAGTCCTTTGAAGTATTTTACAGGTCTTATATTTGCATATAGATCAAACTTCTGTCTAAGAAATACATTAATACTTCTCCAACCACCTCCAGGTGGTGTGTATAGAGGTCCCTTAATTAATACTCTAACAATTTCTAATGCCTTAATTGTCTCCTCAGGTAATCTTGTACCATACTTCTTCTCAGCTTCATCACCTGCATATAGTTTTAACCATACTATCTGTCTTGAAGATCCATAACATAATTCTACTGCTCTATCAACTATCTCTATTGTTGGTTTTACAACTTCAGGACCAATACCATCACCCTCAATGTATGCTATTATAGGCTTGTTAGGCACTTTCCACTCTCCACGCTCTATCCTGATGAACTCTCCATCTTCTGGTAATTTGATGTCTATCTTAGTCATCTACTCTTAACATCTTCTTCTAAACTTATTAAATATCCACCCTATAACTAGCTTTGATAATGATATTGGATTATTAAAGTCTACATTTTTAGCAGTTTCTAATATTTTTGGAAAGTCTTTCTTAACTTCATTTTTAAGTCCTTCTAATGCCTTTACACTATTTCCAATAAATTTCTTCATTACATTTCTAGCAATCTTATTGGTAATTCTACTTACGAATAAGTCAAGTATTGATAGTGTGTATTGTATATTGTGATCTAACATTTCATATATAACTTCTATATATGTATCATTCTTCAATATTTCAGTATCTGCAAAATCTTTATCTTCAAGCTTTGAACCACCCATTGGTACAAATAGTAGTGGAAATATCCAACATTTCCTACCTTTCAATCTCTTTATGAGATCTATCGTTGCTTTAACATCATCTTCAGTCTCTCCTGGAAGTCCTAGTATTAGTGTGTAGCACGGATACCACTTGCACTTATTCATTATATCTGTAGCTTCTTCAGCTATTTCAGGCCATTCCTCAACTTTGAATGGTGCTGCTTTACCTGCCATATACATCTTGAGTAGTCTTGGACTACCTGTTTCAAGACCTACCTGTGGAAATGCACAGTCTTCAAGATGTCCATTTTCTCTAGCCCACTCTTCAACTATGTCAGGTGCCTGTACTGTTGCTGCTATAGATACATGACAGAAATCTCCTCTAACACCTCTCTCCTTCAATACCTTCATAAGTTTTCTAAGTGCATCTCTATTCACTACTACACCCTTAGCACCGTATAGTAAGCCATCTTCAGTAACTAGACTCTGTAATCGATAGCCTGCTCTCTTATTAATTTCAACCTCTTTACCAATTACCTCTAGTGGTATTGATCTAAAATTGAACATTGTTGGATTACAAAATCTACATCTACGTGGACAACCTCTAGTAATCTGAACCATACCACCTCTAGAGGGACCTCTAATAGCTGGAATAAGCTCTAATGGTACTGAACCACCATCAATCTCACCTTCAATCTTCTCACCATTAAGTATAGATTTACAAACTTCAGGAAATATGACCTCACCTTCACCATGTATTAGAAGGTCAATACCCAAATCTCTATATAGATATCTCAACTGCCATGTTCCAGGACCACCAGCTATCAGTGTAAACTTATAGATATCTTTCAACTTTTTCAACTTCTCTATAAGCTCTAGAAAGAATCTAGTAGTCCAAGTTTGTCCACCACCAAACAGTGCTTTTAAAGTATAGCTTACAGGTGCTAGTCCAAGTGGATCAAGTACATGAATAGCAACAATCTTAGTGTTAGGTCCAATAAACTTACTCACTAATTCAGGAGCTGTTATTATGAAATCTCTATCAGTAAAACCTGACATGTATAGTGCAGCTTCAATTTTTCTTAATGCATACGGAAGTAGTATAGGTCTACCACACTTATCAACTTTCATCTTGGGTGCGACAAAATGTTTAGCTATAAACGATGGTAATATTCTCTCAGGTAAGCATAGTAAGAATCCAAGTGCATTAAAATTACTATAGTTAGTCATGGTAGCCCTGTCAGACGTGATAACTATAGGATACCCATTAGAGTTGTAAGACTTCATTCTCAACTATATACTATATTTTTAAGAAACGTATATACTTTAAGTAACATGACATTCATTATACATTTAACAAGTGTTGAATGTTTATATAAAAACTATATAGACTATCAAAGTACTATAGATATCATAAGCGTACTATAGAGAATATATACATAATGCATAGCATGTACACATCTTTAATACATTGAAAATATGTAACAACATAGACATTCAAGATAAAAACGTAAATATGTACACAATAGATAACTAACGCTTAATGTAGTATATCCAATAAGACTCTCTCAAAATACACTCAATAAACATATCAACCCAACTTCTCAAATTTTCACTTTCAGGAATTGACGGTATTGATAGTAGTTTAATAATAGGATCTTCAATACATGTAGATACTATAGAATATGCAAGTGATAACTTACTAGAAACATCTTCAAAAGATCCCACACATTGAATACTAAATGGAAACTTACCATAACATGTCAAAATTTTCATATAAACATTATCGATAGTTAGAGATATACTTGTCGGAGAAATTCCAAGTTTAAATATATCACTGCTAACAGGACCAAATCTATAAACTAGATACTTATCAATTGGAACTAGAAACCATGTTGGAAACATCTCAATATTAGATAGATCTTTCCTGAAAGCTAAAATTAGAGATATGTATATAACATGTCTATAAATATTGAAAGGATCTTTAAATGTTGATTTAAAGTTTTGAAATTTTGAGAAAGCTCCATATCCTATGTATAGATCTGCATTATCTATATGTTTAATTCCATATTTAACAACAATCTTATTCTTACCACTACCTAACAATCCTCTTCTATCTAAGAACGTTATTATATCACTATCAATATCATCTTCTGTAGGTTTTATAGGTATTCTATACTTACTAGATATCTTATGTTCAATATATCCAAAACCTTCAACATAGTCATACTCTTCTTTAAATTCTACATTATATGTCATAAAATCTATCACTATATCATACTTATCAAAATCTTTCACATCTCTAATATTTATAATTTCACAACCTAGAGATTGTAAATATCTTTCACTATGTACAGGTCTTATATTCAATACATTATCTACAAATTTTTTATTCTCGTCTGTACATGCTATAGTTATGTCAATATCCTGATTTATTAATGATGTATAGTAAGCTAATGTTAAAATATGTGGATCATCACCAACTATAAGTATATTCATGCTAGTCATACTTGAAACACTTCCAAATCTTGATAAGATAGTTCTTAAGGAATTAGCTATCAGGAATGTACCTGTAAATGTTAAGTATAGTGATCAGACAAGTTTAATTATTGAAGTTTCTGAAGAATATGTAAAATTGTTAAGAAAATTACAAACAGTAACGAGATTAGAGAGATGTATAACATGGATACCATATGTGAATGATATTAAAGAGTTCAGGAAAGTTGTTAGAAAAACTTTAAGAGAGTATTCAGACTATTTTGAACATGGTAGTATTGTAAATGTTGTAAGTAGAGACGTTAGAGATAAGATACTTAAAATACTTATTAGAGAAATTGAGAGAGTATTTAAATGTAGATTAACAAGATCTAGAGGAGATTATGAAATATATGTGAGATTTTTTAATAGAGGATTCTTAATATGTATTAATATAGGTTCAATACAACCACTCTATAGAAGATGGTATACAGTCTACAAGTCTAGAGCATCACTAAATCCAATACTTGCAGCTACAATGTCAATAATTGCAGGAAGGTATGATGTAGTTTTAGATCCATTTGCAGGTAGTTTAACGATACCGATAGAATATGTAAGATTTTGGAAAAATACACATGTTAAATGTGTAGATATTGAATATGAAGTTCTTAAGAAGTCTATATTGAATTTGAAAGTTTTAGACATATTAGATAAGGTAGATATACTGTGTGGAGATTATTTTAAAATTAGATTTAGAGATATTGAGTGTATAATTACAGATCCACCAAGAGGTTTAAGATTAAGATCAAGTATAGAACTATATCTGAAATTTTTACAGAAAGCTTCATGGGAAATTGTAGATTATGGATGTATAGTTTTCATAACATTTTCAAAAATCTTTAAAAATATAGGGAGGGAGTTACAAAAACTTAATCTAGAAGTCGTAGATAGAGTGGATACAGTACAGGGAGGTTATAAGGTCAGTATAGTCAAGCTAGTTAGAAAATGATGATTAGCGGTGGGTATGATAGATGATTAGATAAGGATACGCTGATACTATTATGTATATGTCAAACAGCACAATCTACTGCATAATCATCGATAAATCAACAATATTAAACCCTATTAAAAAATTTAAGATAAGATTTAGAGATAGTATATTAAAAACTTCAACAATACTACCATTCATATATGAAAAAGTGTCAAACATACTTATACTACATACAGATGATATTAAAGTGAAAGATATTAAGGATATTAGAAGAATATTAAGAGAAAACTTTAAAGATGATGAGTACACATTAACAATACTTGATAAATCATGGATAGATTCTATAAATATAGGAAAACTTGATCAAAATGATATAATAACTAGAATGTTTATAGAAGTTATGAAATATATAGAGAAAATGAATATAGATAAGTGTAATATTATTATAGACTTAACAACAACCGAGAATTTTATAGTTAAGTATTCAACATATATTACATCCAGACTGCTTAAGAGTATACTTAATATAAATGTAGAGATATATGATAAGTATTTCATATCTAGCGATGAGGTAAATATTGTAAAGTTAGATGTTGAAGGTAGTTATAAGGTATTTGCATTTATAGAACTTCTAAAATTCATAAGGGATAATAAGTATTTAGATAGAGAAGATAGACATTGGATAAATAATATTCTAATAAAGATTCAGGAAATAATCTCAAGATTGAATGAGGGATTTGTATTTGAGGCAGTTGATAGTTATAGGAGATTAATAGAACTTACAAGATTTGTATTAAGTAAGATTAAGAGTGTTGATATTAAAAATATGTTAGATGTATTGATGTATAGATGTCTAGGTGTAGATTTAAGATATGCAGAAGATTATAGTTATATTATGAAGAACTTTATTAGAACATTCTCGGAGATAGAGTACTATATTCTAAATATTTCAAAGTTTTGTATTATGTATTTAGTATTGAGATTATTATATGAGTGTTACAGGCATGGATTTGTAGATATTGATCTTGTAAGTGTAGATAATTTATGTAATATTTTTGAAGATTTTAAAATTATGAAGAGATTAGTGAAGTTGTTAGATGTTTCTGAGGTTAGTGAGGTTTTTCATATAGTTGAGAAATATTCATTATGTGGTTTCTATAAGGATTTATGTGTAAAGAGGAAGTGTAATTATGAAGATTTATGTTTTATAGAGTGTTCAGGTTCTCTAAACGTTGATAGGTGTAAAGATTTAATTATGAAGATTGTAGATATTGTTGATAAGATAGATTACTACTCTAAATGTGAACTTGTTAAGAATATTCTCGAAAAATATTTGAACTGTTAGTTTCCTAAAGATACTTTAGACATATATGTTAGATAATGTCTTGTAGATACATGTCTACAGGTAGTGTTGATAAGAATGTTCTCTATCTTGTGCTGGAAGCTATAAATAAGGGTTGTAGAAGTGAGAGATGTATATTTTTCAAATTATCTGGAATATCTCATGAAATTATTAAGAATGTTATTGAGTATGCTATAAAGAATGGCTATATTGAAGAAGAGGAGAGAGGTAGGATATTTAAGAGGAAAATTTTCAAATTAACAGATAAGGGTCTTAAAGTTCTTAATAATTTGAAGGAAGAGGTTTTAAAAGAAGTTAATAAGACTTTGAATGAGACTAAAGAATTGGTAGTTAAGGGTAGACATGAAGAAGCTAAGAGAAAGGCTGAGTCGATAAAGGATTACATACCCGCACTTGCAGCTCTAGGAATGATTGAAGATGCACTACTTCTATCATTCTTTACTGATGCTTTTGGAATAGTAATACCTATGATGCTTGCTGAAGAGATGATTGAGGATTTTATTGAAGATGAAGAGTTTATGTGAGATCAGCAACCTACCCTTTCATCAATATCAGTAAACTGGTGCTTCATCATTAACGTTCTCTCGTTAACATATTTCTCAATATTGTTATATACGCTGCCTGATCTAGTATTTCTGCTCTATTTAGAGCTTCTAGTATATTTGAACCTACAGTTACTACTCCATGTCCTCTTAAAATTACTGCATGTACATTCCTAGGTCTTAATGCTCTTGCTACTGCTTCTGCAAGTTCTTGACTTCCTGGCGTTAGATAGCCAACTTCTGGTATTGTAGGTCCTACATAGGTTTTCAATTCTACAATATCTATATCAAGCTTATATCCAGCTTCGTAGAGTGCTAATATGTGTGGTGAATGTACGTGAAGTACAGCTCTAACATCATCTCTAGTCTTATATATCTCAACATGCATTCTCCACTCTGATGATGGTTTTCCTGGTCCTTGAACTGTTCCATCAAGCTTCATCTTAACTATATGTGCTGGTCTTATCATGTGTTTAGGCATTCCTGATGGTGTTATCAGTATTGTCTCATCATCAAGTTTTACAGATGCGTTTCCTCCAAGTGTTGTTGTTAATCCTTTAAGATATGTCCATCTAAACACTTCTGCTAACAGTCTTCTAAGCTCTGCTTCTCGAGTCATATCTTCTTAAGTGTCTTTAAGTAGTCTGAATATAGTTTTCTAAGTTTTTCAATCCAGAGATCAAGATCTTTAGGATCTCTAGGATAGTTATCGTAGAGCTTTTCAATCTTCTTCATATATGTGAAAGATAGTATAAGTTTTCTAGCTAGTGAAAATGGTACTTTTCTAAGTTTTAAAAGCTTTTTCAACTTGTCAAATATTGATGATGTTCTAGCTTCTGATGATATTGATAAGACCTCACTCTCATCTACAAGACCAGCCTTTAAACCTCTCTCAATTTCTTCATTATTCATATGTTGAAGTGCTAGTCTAAATATGTCAAGTTTTGCCTGTTTTTTACCATACTCCTCTATATATTTAATATTGTAGTTCCACAGATTTTCTAAACTCATACTACCTCTCTCCCATGCTTCAGCTATTGTCTCTGATGCAAGCTTTGCTGAAAGTAATGCAGGACCTAGACCACCACCATGTACTGGATTTACAGTAACACCTGCATCACCAATAGCAACAATACCATACCATGCCAATGTCTCTAGTGGTCTTCTAGTTGGAACAATGCCACCACCTGAGTTTATTATTTTTCTATTCTGTAATTCTCTTCTAACTTTCAATAACTTATCCTTATAAAATTCTAGTGGACTATATTTCAACTCTTTAACATACTTACCCCAAATTCCAAGACCAACGTTAACTACACTCCCCTTCTTTGGAAAGAACCACCAATATCCTCCTGGTGCAATATTCTGATTTAGATATATCCTTATGTATTCTCTCTCTTCAGGTTCTGAGTCTAATTCAACAACTTCTCTATATGCATATGAGACATCTTCATATTTTAAAGGTTCTGTGAATGGTATATTCCATGGAAGTCTTGTTCTTACAACTGCTGTAGCTCCTGACGCATCTATAACAACTTTTGAATATATTTCAACATCTCCATCTCTTCTACATCTAACACCAACTACATATTTACCATCTACTATAGGTTTTGTGAATGTTGTCTTATCTAGTATTGTTACTCCTCTAGACAATGCCATACTTGCTAATCTTTTCAACCATCCTGATATGTCTAGTGCATATCCTTCTCCTGGAACTTTCAATCTTACGTCCTCGTCAGGACTGTATACAAGTGCTCCTTTATAGAAATTTTCAACAATTCCACTAATATCAATACCATGTCTATCTATGTGATGCTTACCTATTGCATCTCCAGTAATCTTGTATAATGAATCTACAGATTTTTGCTCTACTACACATACAGAGAATCCAAATTTAGCAAGGTTGTAAGCTGCGTATAGTCCAGCAGTACCACCACCTACTATAACAACGTCAAATCTATACACTCCATGCTTAACTATGGAGAACTATTTAACATTTACATTAGACATGTTAGACTACCTTCTAACAATTCTCACAGGATATTCAATAATTCGATCACCAGCTACAACCTGATCAACACCATGTATTGCAGCACCATGATATTCAATAACCTTTTTCAATTCTTCAAAATTTATATCATCACCCTCAACAATGATTACAAGTCCAAGAACATCAACATCAGTCTCCTCTACAGTAATATTTACAGCCTTAACACCTGGAACCTTAGTTATATTTTTAGCAAGTTCGACAATGCTAACCTTAGATGGAATATCAACATCAAGTACAAGCCTCCTAATTCTCGTCATCTGTAACTAATCCCCAATTAATTACTAGACTTGAACTAGTTTATAAACGTAGAGCTTTACAATATTTAGAAAAGTTGTTATAGATGTGATAAATGTAGAAGAGATATTTAGTAAGTTGAGAGAAGTATTGTCAAACTTAGGATATGAAAAATATGTTGATGTAGAATCATCACACATATCAGGAATATCATACATAAATATTGGAAAAGCAGGTCTAGAATTTCTAAAAGATTTATACACATCAAAATGTAGAGTAAAAGTTTTCACAACCTGTAATCCAATGTGTATGTGTATTGAAGATTTATATAGAGAAAATTGTGAAATATGTAAAGCACAGTTAGAAATATTAAAAATATTAAAAAGTATTGGAGTATCTACATGGTTTACCTGTATACCATATGAATATCAAAATATTAAACCTAGAAGATTCTATGCATGGTCTGAATCAAGTGCTGTAGCATTCATAAACTCTATATATGATGCATATGTCGAAAAACTGCCTGGCCCATTAGCACTAATATGTGCATTGGTTGGTAAGATGCCACTTATAGGCTTATCAAATCCTAAAAATAGAATACCGAAAATATATGTTGAAGTTAGAAATAATAGAGAATTAAATTGTGTAGAAGCTGGAGTATTAGGAAAGATTATTGGTGAAAAATATAGTAAAGATCTAGATGTAGTATATCTAAAACCATCAAAAACATTATTTAAAAATATTGAGAGCTTAAAATCCTTCTTAGCATCATTCTCAACGTATAGTAATTCAACATTAGTAATAATAGATAGATTATCAACAAACTATAAATACTACAGAGATAGTATGAATATAGAAAGTAGGCTAAGTATAGATATTAGAGATATTGAGAGAGAGATTAAAGATATTTCAATTCAACTATCTCTTAGAGATTTAAAAAAGCATGAGATTGTAGTTTTAGGATGTCCACACATGTCTAAAGATTCTGTGAGAAAGATTTGTCATTTAGATAAATTTAAGTGTGAACTTTTTAATAATGTCTGGATTTTCACATCTAGATTTTGTAAAATGTTTCTAAATGGAAATGTCTGTTTCAAAATTATCTATGATACTTGCCTATTCGTATCATCATATATTGATAGTATAGTTGAGAAGTATGATGTTATCTACACAAACTCTGTAAAACAGTACCATTATCTATCTAAGAGAGTTAGAAATATAGATGTAAGACTTTCGGTTATTAGAGAGATAGAAGAAGTATTAAATACTGGAGACAGAAGTTTACCAATATATGTCAAACGAAAAGAAGCTTAGTGACATTTCGCAGGTGTTAACTAGGCTTATTCAAGGAAACTCTAAGACTGTTATAACAGAGATCGATAAGTCGGGCATAAAGTACTACGTTGGTGATAGTGTACTTTCTGAGGAGAGTATTCAAAGAATGAGAGAGCTTGGACTTCTAGTACAGATAGGTTTTATAGGTATAATATCATGCCCATCCTGCGGTGATCACGTTCTTGCACTACTACCCGTATGTCCTAGATGTGGTTCCAATGATGTTGACATCGCTGAACTTATAGCACATGTAAAATGTGGATATATTGGATTTACACAAGAATTTAACAAGAGTGGTGAAATGATATGTCCCGGATGTGGTGAGAAGATTACTAGTGAGTCAGAGATTAGGATATACGGTAAGGTGTTTGTATGTGAGAATTGTGGTGCTAGATTTGAAACACCATCACTGAAGATAAGATGTTTAAGTTGTGGACTGATATTCACACTTAAGGAGGCTAGAGTTAAAAGAATACCTCAGTATGCTATTGAAGCTAAAGAGTTTGAGAAAGCTAGAAGGGTATTTATTAGGGATTATATTAAAAATGTTATACTTAATGTAGCTGATAAGTATGGAATTGATGTAAAGTTCGATGTAAATGTCAAAGGAATGTCAGGAGTCGATCATAAAGTACCTGCAATTCTGATAAGAGGAAGCAGAGAAGCCTACGTGTTTTTCATACTATCTGAAAGAGATGCGACACTGTTCACAAGTTTTCTACTAGACATTCCGGAAACAAAGAATATCATATTGCTATGTGATGAGTCAGCTATCAGTAGTATGGAGATGTCATGCTCAGCCATAGCAGCTGGTAAACCTAAAGTACACGTTATAACTATAGGGAATAATGATGTCTCTCTAGAAGATGAACTTGAAAAAGCTGTTAGAAAAATATTTCCAGAGCAATCAGAGTAAAGTACCCTATACTACTCCAGGAATTAGCATCCTGATTAGAAGTGCTTTCATTACTATTAATGTGAAGTATGTTGTTGGTGCTAATATGACGTAGTGTATCAGGCCTGCAAGTGGTCTTTCATAAACTATTCTACCAATGACTAATGATGCACCTGCAACATTTATTAGAGTTATATATTCAACAACTGACAACATCATGTTTAATGTAGTCTCGTTAATGCTCATCTTTACATGACCCATAGGGTTTGTAATGTGTAGAGCTGAGAGGACAGCAATTATACCACATATGAACAAGTATACGAATACTATCATGTATATGAGTGCTACATATGGTCTAAGATTTACCATTCTTTCCCTTTTGTAAGTCTGTATTGATTCCATGGTACTTGCAGCCACCTCTAAGATTTCTTCAGCTCTTGCACCATACCTATACGCGAGTTCTATAAGGTCTGCAAATCTGACAAGTTGTTCAGCACCAATACTATTTCCTAAAATTCTTATAGATTCAGTTATTGGTATAGATCTATATCTACTTAATACAAGTGCTTTCCCTAATATCTTATTTATAGGACTAATACCACTTCTGGCGATAAGTTGTATCGCATCTTCAATTACTGTTCCTGTTCTTAGAGCATCAGCAATAATTCTAGTAACTACAGGTAGCTGATCTTCAATTCTATATAGAAGTTTGTATCTACTATACTCATAGAAGGCTACTGGACTAACAAGTGCTATCGATAGAAATATTAGTTCTAATACAAACCTTGGTTCAAATGGAGAATAGGGTATTCTAAACGTCTTATTGAGAATCACTGCCGTAAACACGATTGGACTTTTCTTCAAAGATTGCATAGCTACCATTAATATGCATAAAAGTACTAAAATGTATAATGGTAGTTTGATAATTTGCTCTATAGCAATTCTTCGAGGTCTTCTCTCCTCTCTTTTTTTAAGTCTTTTAACTCTAAACTTAATACGTATTGTAGTCCCTATGTATGTGAATAAAGATTAAAGAAAATAAACTCTTCACTTGAAAAATAAATGTAGAAACGTGATTAAAGCAACGTCACAAACAGAAGTTAAGGAGGAACATATTCAAAAGATTCTAGAGAGTAAAAGTGCGATACTTCTCAGAGATGTATATAGTGTAATTCCTGGATTTGTCTATGTCATAATTTATAGAGATGAGAAAGAAGGTGTTCTAGTATACAATGTTGTTGAACCACCATTAACAGATGAAGATGTGAAGAATCTAGAATTGATTGGAGAGTTTGTCAGAGATATAATTATGAAAGATAGAAAGATCTTAGATGACGTTTTAACTGGAAGAACCTCGTTTCCTGAAGAGAGATTAGAAAGATATGTTAAAGATGCTATTAAGAAGCTCAAATTAGACATACCTGACTCAGTATTGAGAAAGTACATGTACTACATAATGAGAGATGTTGTTGGATTTGGAAAGCTTGATCCATTAATGCGTGATCCATATATTGAAGATATCAATGTTAATGGTCCTGGAAGGTATGTATATGTATGGCATAGCTATTATGAGCATCTTAGGACAAATGTAAAATTTGAAACTGCCGAGGAAATATATAATTATATCGTAAAAATTTCACAAATTGTAAAGAGAAATGTAAGTAGTGCTAATCCAATACTTGAAGGTCTTATAGGTAATTTTGCTAGAGTTGAAGCAGCTCTAAGTGATATTGCACCACTTGGACATTGTATAAATATTAGAAAGTTTAGAACTGAACCATTCACAATAGTGGACTTAATAAAGGCTGGAACTATAAGTGCTGAAGCAGCAGCATATCTATGGACTGTCATCGATTATAAGTTTAATGTTGTAATTATTGGACCTACAGGTAGTGGTAAGACGACATTATTAAACTCACTACTATACTTGATACGTCCTGAAGTTAGAATAGTCACTATTGAAGATACTAGAGAGATAAATATTCCACATGAACAGTGGGTTCCATTACTTACAAGACCATCATTCAATCCACAGGTTAGAGAGATAACACAGTTCGACCTTATAAAAGTCTCAATGAGAATAAGACCAGACTACCTAGTTATTGGTGAGATTAGAGGTGAAGAGGCATATGCACTATTTCAAGCATTTGCAAGTGGACATGCAGGATTAACAACACTGCATGCAGATACTGTAGAGGCAGCAATAATGAGATTAACAACAAAACCTATGAATGTGCCTAAAAGATTGTTAAGAATGGCTCATGTATTTTGCAATATTCAGAGAGTTAGAATATTCGATAGAATCGTTAGAAGAGTAATAGAAATTAAAGAATTTAGAGGATTTGAAAATGGTAAACCAAGATTTATAACACCATACAAATACAATCCACTCACAGATAGAGTTGAAAAATATGAGGAGAGCGAGCTATTGAAAGAAATTGCAGAGGTCAGGCTCGTACCATATGAAAATCTAATTAATGAAGTTCAAAGACGTAAAGAAATTCTAGAAGCAATGGCAAGATACAACTTTAGAGATCCAGCAACAGTATTTAGAATCTTTAGAAGCTATCACATAAATCCCGAAGATACTTACTTTAAGGTTATTTCAGGAGTAATACCTTAAAAGGAGTTGAATATACTATACACAAAAATTTGATGAAGACAAGTAACCTTAAGAGGGTATTAAAGTTCACTAGAATATTAGTACATGTAAGAAATATAGCTAGAATACTTAACACATTTTCAGAAAATATATCTAATAGATTTTATGAATATACAGGATATAGAATAAATAAGAACTTATTTAAATATCTACTACTATCAATACTTTACAGTATAATACTATTTACACCAATATGTATAGGATTATCAATACTCTACACAATAACTAGAATGGTAATATTGAAATATGTAATATTGACAGCATCGATAACTTTAATGGGACTATTCATGGCTTTAGTAGGGCTCTTAGGTAATGTTTTAATGAAAATTTATAGAAGGGACACACATCTAAACGAGAGGTTTCTATATACTGTATCATATATGGTTCCACTATTAGCAACATCTGCACCATTGATAGAGGTGTTGACTAGGCTTTATCAAGTTGAGAAAGATCCTGAAATTAGACATGAGCTTGGACTTATTTTAAAAGATTGTATGCTTGGTGTTGATATTATAACAGCTATAAAGAGGAGTATAGATAGAACAAGATCTATAGTGTATAAAGATGTCATGTCTGCATTAATTCAAAGTATTCAACTTACAACTGAACCTGAGAGAATAATATTGCAGAAGTTGAATGTTCTTGTTAGGGATAAGTTCTTAAGACTGAGACAAGTATTAACAACACTTACACTGCTATTTCAGACATATTCAATAATGGCATTTCTAGCACCATCATTAATATTGATAATATATGCAGCGTTTACACTACCACAACTATTATTTGCGGGTATCCCCATAGGTGTCACTGGATTTATGCAGAAAATGTTAGCATTTATGAAACCTCCATACTTTAATGTTTATGGAATTGCACTATTGTTAGCAATACTGTACTCACCTCTGATATCTGTAATATTCTACTTAATATTTGATTCAATAATGTCAACACTCTAAACGATCTAAGGATCTTCTTAAGATCAGCTTAATAAATATGCTAATCGTAGTGTAATCTATGTCTATAAATACCTGGTCTGTAGATGGTGTTAGAGGTAGAATTGTGATTAGTATGGATAGGAATAGACTTAGATATGTTGAGAAACATAAAGATATTCTTGAGAGAGAGTTGAATGTTAAGATAAGTATTGACCCAACAGGTCAGGTAATTATTGAACCTAAGGAAAACACCAGCCTTAATCAAATTATGAAAGCTAAAGAAGTTATTGAAGCATTAAACTACGGATTTGATATAAATACTGCACTAGAGTTGAAAAAGCCTAACTACGTGTTGATGGTTATAGATTTTAGAGATTATATAGATAAGTCAAAGATAAATCATCTAATTAGAATTAAAGGTAGAGTAATTGGTGAAGAAGGTAGAGCTAGAAAGACTATTGAAGAACTTTCAGGTACTAAGATAGTAGTATCTGATAAAGCTGTTGCAATTATTGGAGAGTATGAAAATGCTAAAGCTGCTAGAGAAGCAATAGAATTACTGATAAGAGGTAGACAACATGCAACAGTGTATAGAAGATTACAGTCATGGAGAAGAGAGATGAGACGTAGAAAACTTGAAGAACTTGTATCTGGTGTTGGATCTATGTTTAGAGAAGATGTTGGAGTTGAATGGAGAGATGTTATTGAAGGTGAGGAAGAGTATTAAAATTATTCTTGAACAGCTTCAGCAACAGGTTTTTCAACAACTTCCAACTTCTTGAACTGTTCAGGATAGTCCAGTACTTTGACTTTCAATATCTCAACCTTCCTTAATGGATATATCTTTTTAGCATGTACTAACACGTCCTGTGCTATTGTTCCAAATATGAGAGCTAGCATGTAGTTATCGAAGTTTAGAATTTTCGAGTAGTAATCTAGTCTCTCTCTTGTAATTGCTCTAATAGCCTTCTTATGACTTGTATTACATCTATAAGCTGTGATTGCCAAAACTTGAATTCTCATCTTAGCACCATCAGGTGTTGTAACATCATGAATAGTTACAATTTTTGAAGATCCTCTACGAACAAGAGATTTTACATAATCTCTCGTAAGTTCCTGTAGCTTAAATCTTGTATATGCATGTTCACCCTCTACTCTATATATTTGAAACTTCAATTTTATAGGTATGTGAGATAGATCTCTAGTAAGTTCAAATAGACTTATCTCAATTGTCCTATTTAGAAGCTTTTCAGGACTATCAGCTGGAACTTCACCAATCTCTACACACTTAAGTGCAGGTGGTGCATGTACTATAAACCACTTCTTAAGTGCCCATTTCCCTATCAATGACTTATGTGCTGAAGACATTCAGCAAAGACAGAGTATAGAGTTATTAAATTCTTTTCCTCTCAACTTCTCTAATACTCGTAATAGCAGCTTTAACACATCTAACTATATCATCAATAGTAGACCATATAGTTAGTATATCTCTACTTTCAAAAACTTCACAATCAAGAGATAAAACTAGAATATTATCACGACAGTAAACATCAATACTCTTAATACATTTAGGTATATCAACATTATCAACTTTAATAGATCTACAACAAGATTCGCACATATCTACAGAATCTAGATCAATATTTACACAAATTTTCAAATTAGCTTTCCTCATAGCAGAATATGTATACACCATCCTTCTCATATATTGAATACTCTCTAGATTTAGACATATCTAAACTACCAGAAGCAACACACTTAACATCTCTCCTAGGTTTAAATATTATTTTAACATCTTTCCACTTTCTATAAAATCTCAAGATCTTCATAAGTCTATAAAATAGTACTGAATTATCAACTTCAAAAGTTAGTGTATTATTCTTCAATACTTCCTGAACTATGTTAGAAATCTCTTTAACATACTTAAAACATGTATTAAATACCCTATCATTATCTAATAACTTACTTTGATTAAGAATGTCTACCATGTTTATATAATATTCATATCGTAGTGATGATTCTAGAAATAGTAAAATATCTTGAATCGGTGATCCATTCTTTAGAAGATATGTACCACATAACCATGAATCTAACATAACACCAGAGAATTTATTTCTGATAATCTTCTCACTTATATGTCTAATAATATCTTCAATATTTTTTGATAAATCTATATCTACACTATCTGAACCGGTAATGTCTGGTATGTATGGTATTATGCATAATTTGATAGATTTTTCAAAATCTAGATATGTAACACCTGGAAGTGGTGGTATATTTAGATGGTCTAAAGTTTCTACTTTAATCTCATCCTGATATATTTCAGGTTTTTCATAGATATACAATATTTTACAAATCTCTACTAAATTCCTAATCTTTGCATCACCAGTTGAAAGTTCTAGTAGTTGTGATATTGATTCTTCATTTATTAACAATTTTCTAACATTTTTAAAGTTGTTTAACATTCTTGTATTAAACTCTGTACATATGTCTAATAGTAGTACTGTATCGTAATGTTGTGTAAAATCTTCAACTACTGTATTAAATATAGAATCTACAAATGATACATGTGTTATTAATCTTCTTCTCAATCTCAGATATGTTAGAGCTATTGAGTAGAATATGCAGATAGGATCTCGACGAGTTAAGATTAGTAGTGGACTTGATGTTAAATCTATACTAGTGCTCATTATTTTACATAGCCATCATATGCATGAACTGTTCAGGTCTATACTCGAAGTCTTGAGGTAATTTACCAACCCTCTTATAATACTTTACGAGTCTTCTAATCTTAGATTCTGTAAGTATTAATCCTCTTTTAGCAGACATATCTTTTGGATGCTCTTCTAGGTGCTTTCTAATCTTTATAGCCTTCCTAATTAGAAACATCAAATCTTCAGGTATTTGAGGTGCAAGACCATGCTCTTCAAGTACTTCAGTTATTGACTTACCTAAAATTGGCTTAACTAGTGGTATTCCATATTGATCTCTAAGTATTATACCAATCATAGATGGTGTAAATCCTCTCCTAGCAAGTTCAACTATCAACTGTTCAATCTGTTCTGGAGTATATCTAACCCATCCTGGTGGTGTCTTAGTTACAGGTCTAGTTGAGCTACTTCTACCTTTCTTATGTCTAGACCTATGTGGCACGAGAAAGTCAGAATATAATTATCTTATAAATCTTCTCCAAAGCTAGACTCTCACAGCATACCTAGCCATACTTCTAATTCTCTTAACTTCTTTAACAACATTTTTAGCAATTTCAAAACCTAAAACTTCTGAATAGGAATTTAGAAAATGTTGAAATAACCTTAATCCTCTATCTCCAAAGTTTGCCTCTAAATTTCTCAATAATACATTTATATCTCTAGCACATAGATTTATACGCTTCTTATCAAACACTTGTTGAAAATCATAACTTAAACCAAAGTCTATTACATACAATCTACCTTTAGAATATATGAAGTTTGTTAATGCTAAATCTCCATGCATTATACCATTAAGATGTAGCTTTCCAACAATTTTCCCAACCTCACTATATAAATCTTCAAGCAATTTATCATCTAACTCTCTCGTTAAATCTCTAAGATTTATACCTTCAATATATTCAAGTCTTATACACAATCTTGACAAATCTAACTCAAGAACATGTGGTACATTTATACCAAGTTTTCTAGCTTTTAACATATTTCTAACTTCACATAACGTTCTTCTCCTCCTAATCTTATAGTCAAGTTCTGGATTTCTATACTTCTTACATATCCTACATTTAAGAACTGTCTTTATACCAAGCCAATCTTCAAGATAGAGTTCAGCTTCCGCACCTTTAGCAAGTAGAATCTTATCCATGTCCTACTCAATCCACTTCCTTCCGTGAATCTTATCTTTCAGGTAGTCATGTAGGAATTTCAATCCATGTGTTGATAATGCCTCAATCTCAACCTTCTTCTTCATCTTTAAGAATAGTTGTATCTCCTTCTTCCATGCATCACTCTGAAACCATGGATATCTCAACAATTCATGTGCTCTCTTAATGTCTCTATCTGTTGCTGCAATAACATATTCATCACTTATCTTGTAGTTTATTATGTCTGTTGCTGTTACACCTACAAATTTGGCATCTGGTGTTGCAAGTCTTTCACTTTCATAACTCAGCTTTATAGATCCACTCCTATAGACACTATATATGTACCATCCATATGGATCTGCATCAGTTAGAACATAGACAGGAAGTTTAAACTCCTCACTTAATCTCCTTATGAATCTTCTAGTAGCTCTATCAGGCATTCCTTTAGCAGTTACTAGAAGACAATTTTCATCTTTCCAAAAACCTTCTCTATTAAGTCTTTGAAATATAGCGTCTTTCTCAATTACTAAGACATAGTTTGCCTCTACTTTAACAATTTCAAGCTCATCAGGATTTGGAGGTAGACTTAATGCAGCATCTCCAAGTTTTGTAGCATCAATTTCAAATCCTTTAGATCTCACAATTATTGGACCAACAACTTTACCCTTCACATCTGCTGATATACCCATCTCTTCTCTTAGAAGTCCTGTAGCTACCTCAATATCTTCAATAACGGCATTAGACTCCTGTTGATCATCCCAAGTATTCTCCTTAAATACCTTCTTCCTAGCATCTACATACACTATAGTATGCTTACCGTTGTAGTATAGGTCTCTTATAGTTGGATATACATTCTCTCTAATAGCTTCAACAATAAGTTTCAACATCAACATTGTCTGCATAAACTTTCTAGACTCTTTCAAATCGAGAAATCTACGTCTCATCTTTTCAGGACCTAGAACAAGTATCTTTCTAACAGGATCCCAGACAGTGTTTGATAATGTTCTTGATGGTATCTCAAGTACAGGTTCTTGACCTTTCTCAATCTGTTCAACTATCTTTCTACCCCAATCTTCAAGTATCTTCAATACTTCCTGTCTTGATTTAGCAACCATAATTCTCTATAAATTAAACTATACTTACGGGGTTTATAAGGGGGATCTAGCCAGACTATACACTTCAAAAACCTTCTTAATAAGATCTATATATGGTCTAGCATATATAGATTCTAAAAATTCCCTAGACGTACCTTCAAATACAATTTCACCACCAGACATGTAGTATATCTTATCACCGAGTATCACAGCTTCAGCTATATCATGTGTGACATGTATTATGTAGATATCTCTCTCTTTACATAGACTATGTAGAAGTCTCATAGCTGAAAGTTTTCTACCTGGATCAAGATTTGATAATGGCTCATCTAGAAGTAGAACTCTAGGCTCAGATAATAGTGCTCTAGCAATAGCAACTCTCTGAGCTTCACCAGCACTTAAAGTACTTGGTTTCCTATTGAGAACATTTTCAATTTCTAAAAGTCTAGAAATCTCAATAATCCTTCTCTCAATCTCTCTCTTATTAAGCTTCTTAATTTTAAGAGGAAATGCAAGATTATCATAAACAGACATATGTGGAAATAATGCAAAATTTTGAGGAACGATAGCAATACCTCTCTTCTCTGGTGGTAAGTTTGTAACATCAATATCATCAATAATTATACTACCTCTCAAAGGCTTTATAAAACCAACAATAGAGTTTAATAGAAGTGTCTTACCAACACCACTAGGACCTAACAATATACAATATTCATACTTATCTACTGATATATTTTTAACATATATATGTACATCACCAACTTTAATCTCTAAATCTTTAATAAGTAACATGTGTCTTAGTAACTATTCTCAACACTATGAACATTATAAGTATTATTAGTAGATATAGACAAGATACGACAACAGCATATGGTAAACCTAGAGTATCAAACCAATCAAGTATGAGAATGTTGATAGTTTTTGGAAAGTATGCTAGTATTAGTAAAGCACCAACTTCACTAAGAGACCTAGCTAGCGATAATATACATCCTGCAAATATGTTTCTAATACATAATGGTAGTAGTATACTTATAAAAGTCTTTGAAAATGATGCACCAAGGCTTCTAGCAACATACTCAAGTGTTGGATCTATTGATAGAAATCCAAGCTTTATAGTATCTACCATTAAGGGTAGAGATACAAATACCATAACCGACACTATACCCCAAAAAGTATCTTCAATACTCATAGATATGATACCTCTACTACCAAATGCCATAAGAAGCATAACGCCAACAATAGGGTGAGGTATTACAAAGGGAATGTCGATTAAAGCTTCAATAATAGATTTAAATTTAAAATTTGATCTAGCCAATACATAACCTACAGGTATGCCAACAACTACTAATATTAGTAATGATATAAATGCTGCTTTAAATGTTGTAATTAAGGCAGATTTAAACTCATTAACATATAGTGGAGTTTTCAATATACTAATAAGCACATCATATCTAAATGATATGAATAATGCTACTATTGGTATTAGTATAAATAATATTGCAATTGAAAATAGTGAGTAGAATATTATTAACGTCTTCTCAACCTGTAATATTCTCGATGACATATGTATAACCATTCTCTCTTAAGAACTCTATAAGATCTTTAGGAATATTACCAATTATTATTAATCTCCTTAGTATATTTTGACCGTATCTTTCAAATATTTTTCTACCAACATCACTTAGTAGTAGTTCTACAAATTTTATTGCAAGATCTCTATGTTTAGAGACTGTTGGTATAGTGATGCCATATACTATCGGTGCTATTTTAATAGCTTTAGCTTCTTTTGTACCCCACAAGATTACAACTGTGACTTTTTTATAGAAGTTTGAATAATCTATATTTCCAAGATTTAACGATGGTGGTAGAGTTATGTATAGTAGATGGTGTTGGATAGCAACACTCTTATATTCAAATGCGTAATCTATCTCTCCAGATTCTAATAAAGCTACTAGATCAACCTCTTTAGGTCTAATAACGAGATTTCTACCTTTAACATTAAATGTTGCAGGTATGTATACAGTGATAGTACCATTTTTGTAGACGTATCTAGATCCTGAAATTTTCGATATTACTAACTTTTCAAGTATTGTCAAATTATGGTAGTATAATGCTGCTAGAGCTATTACTCCAACAGCTCTATAACCACATGGATCCATATCTGGATTTGAAAAACCATACCTGACGTCACTTCTCATAAGTATCTTATACCAATCTTGAGGATGACTTAGTAGATATTTAGCATATTTTGAATGATTTGTAAATGCTAAAACTATTTGATTTGTTGCAAATCCAATACACCACTTAGCATATTTAGGAATCATAAATCTAGGTATTAATCTATAGTCAGAAACTCCCAAAACATCACACCATCTATGTAGATCAACAATCTTTCTAACAGCCATAACACTACCACTAGATTCAATATGTACAGGTATATGATACATATTTTCAAATATTTGTGAAATATTTTGAAATGGTATTGCTAATGATCCAGCACAAAATATTCTTAATGATGTAGATTTTGAAATTGTTGATTTATGTAGTATTGATATATAGTAGATTGATAGTGCTATACATATGACTATTATGACTATCACTATACCAATTATAGTTTTCTTAGTCATTATCCGTTATCGGATTTCGGATAATATTAAAGTATTATCAGAGGACTAATGCTTACAATTGAAAAAGTTACTTCTTAATTTCTACAGTTTTCTCTTCCTTTTCCTGAGATTTCTCTTGAGGTTGTTGTATTGGTGGTAGACCAACCTTCCTTATTATCAATTCTTGAAGTTTCTTCTTTAACTCTTCTTCAGATTTTGATGTTACGTATGCTAATGCATGTGCTACTTCTCCAGCATACATGCTGAATGTTGCATACTTTATGTATATTTCTTCCTCTTTCTCTTTCTTAGTTATGTATTGTCTTAACTTTCTAGCAACTTCTCTTATAGCTAGTGTTATCTCTTCCTCAATCTCTACAACATCTGCAATTGCTTCCTTACCTGCACTTACGTACGGTATCTTTGTTGAGCATACATGAACAACAACTGCTAGAGGTGCTGGGAATTTTACCTTATATACACTCCAGTCAATCTCTTCAACTACCTTTCTAACAACATCACTACCTTCATCATATAGTAGTGGTACTTTATTTGCAAATCTGTAAACTATCGGTCTTTCACTTGGTGGAATTTTACCACCCCACGCTATTGCTGCTTCAACTATGAATGGATGACCCATGTATGAACTCGGTTTTCTTGTAACTGCAGCAACAAATTCAGGTTCTAAAACCTTCTTAATACCTTCAATTAGGAGATCTTCACCTACAGGAGATAGCCAGTCAGCTTTAGGTCTTCTCCAACCATTAAACTCTCTCATCTTTGTTGTCAATTCAGTAATCTCTTCTTCTGTCAATTCTCCAACCTTCCTGTCAGGGTCAAATTTTGCCCATTTTAGAAATGATTCAGCTGTCTGTTTACCAACACCGTCAAAATATTCTATTAGAAATTCTCTTAGTGTTAGATTTGGATCTCTACTAATTAGATGTTTTATTAATTCAACATCAACACTCTTAGGATGTGGTAATCCTTCTTTTGGTGGTGTTGGAAGTTTAGTGACAATTCTTGGAAAGTATAATGTTAAGTCAGGTGCCTTTAATATAATTTCAGCATATGGAGCAATCATGTAAGTTCTCCTTAAATATTCTTCAATTCTCCTCTTAGCTCTAGACCAGTCTCCCTCAATTATAACTTTAACAGCAGTTCCATGCCACTTATACCTATTCTCATACTCTCTTCTCTCAAGTATTATTGGCTCATTTTTCAATGTGTTTATCATCAAGACATACTCATATATCTTGTCACTTCCAATTGGAGCACTTCTAACAACTATCGGCTTATTTGTTGTTGATTGTGCATATAGTATTATCATCTTTGCACCAAGTCCAAATACTCCTCTATGTTGCCTAATCCTGTACTTACTACTATAGAATACTCTACCAAACACATTTGGTATTTCATGATCAGGTATTCCTACACCATTATCTTCAACATATACAGATACCCATCCTCTAGATTTATCATAATGTTCTATCCTTATTATTATGTTTGGAAGTATTCCATAACTTTCAGTAGCATCTAAACTATTTTCAACAAATTCTCTAATTGTCTGATACATAGCTCTAGTTGGATTAGTTAGACCAGCAAGCTCCTTATTTCTCCTAAACCACTCAGCAGGTGAAAGTTCTTCATACTTAATCTCAATATTCTTACTCTTCATAACCAGAACCTCACCTATAGTATACTTTAAAGATTTATAAATACACAAGATTAACATAATTGCCTTAAAATGAGTTTAACAATGTCTAAAATATCTAGAGAATTGACATCTCTGACTAAAAAATCCTCAAAAGACCTAACTAGAAGTAGATGAACATCACACTTCTCGAAATATGAAACCTTACTAGATAACTCAAAATAGAGATCTCTAGGCTTCATACATAGAGAACCAATAATCACAAAATCACATCTACTAATCTCATTAATAGTTCTATATACATCACCTACACAGCTCTGAGAAAGACATAGCCTATCTCCCTCAATATTTAAAATTCCTAACCTGATGAGATTTTTAATAATTCTAAATAACTTAACACATATCAATGGTGGAGATTCAAATTTAATATTAAGAGCATGATGGTAACTATATATGAATAGTATAAACTTCAATAAATTCATACACTTACCACTACTGAAGTATAGGATAATCTTTATAAAATCCTCAACACTAACCTTAAAACAGTTAAAATATTTACAAAACATCTCATAAATATCTCTACTACGCATAAAGTATTTGAAAATTAGATTTTTTAAGTATAAAAGCTAGATATTTTACACTACCTAAAGGTAATGAGGTATAAGGTATGTATCGTTGGCATTAATATAGGAACACTATTCATAATATCACAATTTTCAAAGATATTAAATAACATGCTAATAATTACAAGCTTAAATCTAGAAGAATATTTAAAATTTAATACTTTAATAGACTCTATACCTCACACATATCTGAAGTATGGAAATTCTGATAGATGTGTAATTTATAGTGGAGATTATCTGAAAATCTTAGAAAGTTTTGATATTATTAATATTGATAATTTACAAGATGTTGAAGTATGTGGTAAGTATGTTAAGGTTAGAGGTTTAGAATATACTTGTGAAAATGTTATCTGTGGTGATGAAATTGTTAAACTTCCTGATTATACAAATTTTGAATATCTTGATAAGATAAGAGAGAACTCTGTAGATGTTATTCTGTATGGATCTGACATATTTAAAATATACGAACTTTATAATGTGTTTAGACAATATAATGATGGTGTATATGTAGACTACTCATTGAAGAATTATATTGATGATATATTTATGCATAGAGATGTTGCATTTAGTAGTGATAATTCATTTTTAAAAATTAATGTGGATTTAGAGACTGTTAAACCTAGAGTTCTTGATCATAATTTTGTGATTTATAAGGTTGCTAGTTATGGTATTGTTAGAGATTTTGAACTATTGTTGAAGTCTATGTCATATATCTTGAATAGTAAGATTCCTGATTTTAAAATTAATATGTCTATATGTTTTGACCATGCTATAATTCATGTAGGGGATCTTCCTAGTAGTATCAGGAGTATGTTTAGCGAAGTCTCCACATGTAGATCATGTGTTGATTATGATGTTGGTAGAGTATGTTGTAGATTTATACATTTTTCAGATATCTTACTTTCTTTTGATGTATATTGTTCAGATATTACTCTACTACCTATATGTGAGAGTTATCTATATTCTAGTCTCTACTCTATGTACAATATCTCTATTCCTCACATATTTTCAATACGTGGTATGTATTTTGGCGATTTTATCTATACTCCAATGTACTCTCCTATACTTAATATTGCACTTTCTAGATTTAAGAAAGAATTTAAATAGTGGTCTTCAAGTTGTCTCTAGTCATGGCTAAGTCATTCTACTATTATATAGGTCAAATATGGAAAAGACCTAGGAAAGGATTTATCAGTATAATTCTAAGGCAGAGATTGATTAAGTGGAGGAGAGAACCTGCTATTGTTAGAATTGAAAAACCAACAAGGTTAGATAAGGCTAGAAAGTATGGATATAAGGCTAAGCAGGGAATCATTGTCGTCAGAGTTCGAGTTAGAAGAGGACCAATGAATAAGCCAAGACCTAGATGTGGTAGAAGACCTAAGAGAATGGGAGTTTATGGACATACAACAAAGAAGAGTCTACAACTAATAGCTGAAGAGAGAGCAGCTAGAAAATATCCAAATATGGAAGTACTAGGATCATACTGGGTTGGTGAAGATGGAATGTACAGATATTTTGAAGTAATACTCGTAGATCCAAACCATCCAGCAATAAAGAATGATCCAGATTTCGCATGGCTTGTAGGTAAAGAGGTAAATAGACTAAGAAGATTGAGAAAGAAGCAGAAGCAGACAATAGAGAGGTTAAGAAAGACACTATTACCAAAACTTGAACAAGAAGCTCAACAAAGTCAACAGAAGAGCTAGAATTAAATGTATTGGTAGCGGGGGGTGGATTTGAACCACCGACCTCGGGGTTATGAGCCCCGCAGGATACCTGGCTTCCCCACCCCGCTTGCAGTTCATGTACACTAGATGTATATAGGTTTAAAAAATCACTCTCCTCAAACCTGTAATATCTATACGTGCATGTATTATCACTTGTAAACTCTATGTTTCTGTACTTTATCAATATCTATGATGTGTATTACATCATATCCAAACTCTACTAATGTATTTGATATATATCTTCTATGACATCTAAACCAAAGTTTTTCACTGCACATAATTGTACAGAAGCCATGGTCTAAATTTTCAATATATCTTATTAGTAGAGATATACCATATCTATATTGTTCTGTTTTCATATAATTCTCATAGCCACCTTCTCTAAATCCTCCAAGATATTCTCCAAGCCATACATATCCTATATCTAGGTTTTTCAGATATTCTTCTAGGAAATCTCTACTAAACCAAGGATATTTACGACTAGTTGGAAATCTTCTAACATCAATTACAAGCTTTATATTATATCTTTTCAATATGTTTACAAATTCTTCAATACTTCTATTACTGTGACCTATAGTGTATACAATTTTAGACATTTTCTAAGCAATACGTCCCTTCCACATCGCACGTTCGGATGAGGGCTGCAACTTCAGCATTACTGTAGAAAAACTATTTTCTAGATTTTTATAGTTTAAGAATTGTAGTGTTATGGGAATGGTGATACATATTCGTGTGTTCCTTCAACTACAGGTACTTGACATATCTTTTTAACTCTTTCAACAATCTCATCCTTATACTTACACATCTTTACTATACATGTTCCTAAGAATACTACGTCTGGCTTCTCATTTAATGCATCTAGTACAGGTTTTAGCCAGGATAGTGATGCTCCAACTCTTGTTCCTGGACAATCTCCACAGTCTATTATGCCTATAATTCTGATATCTCTATCTTTAAATTCTGCAAATTTACCTTCACCTCTCATTGCAGCTATTAGACATTTTGCATCTCCTGGACATAATCCTTGACCTCTAATCTTTCTACATGCTATTATCACTGCCTTCATTACTGGTTTAGACATAGCTAAAACTATAATAACTATCTACTATTTGAGTATTACCTATCAATATTTCAACTCTATTATAAGTTTATCTAACTCTTTAATATTATACTTATGTGAGAAACTTCCATGATTGATTGATAGTTCTAGAAAACCTTCACTATTAATTAATGCTAATTCTCTACCAATTTCAACTCTACCATAAGCATCTACAAATGGTACTTCAATATACTTTCCATCTGGTAATGTTACACCAATTTTTGAAGGTTTTTCTACAATATCACTCTCTCTTAAACTTGTATAAACATTTCCAAATCTGTCTATATACACTGCCTGTACTTCAAATACTCTATCACTTATCTTTCTAGGCTTTTCAATCTTCAAAACTACATACCTATCCACTCTATATCCAATATCTTCAACATCTACACCACATGCCAACATTGCAGCTGTTGGTGCAAATATGTCACGTCCATGAAATGTCTTCGATATCTTACCTCTAGATACTTTATATATATCTATCTCATAGACAGCCTCAATACCATCATCATATGCAGCTGGTATTAGAATACCATTATCAGGACCTACAAAGTAGTAGTTTCTAGACTTTACAATTATCGGCTTTCTCTCAGTTCCAACTCCTGGATCTACAACAGCTACATGTATAGTACCTTTTGGAAAATATTTATAACATGCCCATAGAATCATTGCACCTCTCTTAACGTCTTGTGGTGGTACTTCATGAGTTATGTCTACTATCGTAGCGTCAGGACATATTGATAGTATGACACCTTTCATAGATGGGACAAAATAATCACTATATCCAAAATCTGTTAGTAGTGTTATAATTTTCTTCATACTACTTCTTTACTTCCTGTGTTGACTCTCTTATAATCTTATTTAACTTTTCGAAAGCTTCAAGTAGTAGTAGTAGACTTCTAGTTAATTCTTGTAGAGAATCTGTATCTTGAACTTTCTTAAGTTCTGAACATATCATCATTATTTTTTGAAATACTACATCTCTAACTTCTGTTAATCCGAATTTCATAGTTACTTGAGCTTCTTCTTCATCACTTCTCACAATCACTACCTGTTTGTCACATTTAGCACAGTAGTACTCTCCAGTCTTTAACTGTAGTAGTGGTGTACCACATGCAGGACAGGAATAGCTTGTAAGTTTTGCACCTGCTCTAATTAGTTGAGCCATCTTTTTAACAACAAGATCATCACCTCTGATTGGTAGCATCAACATACTTCATGATGATGAATAATATATAAATAGTGGTTATATGTCTATCTTCATGAGTGAAGAGACAAATATTTCACAAACTTCTCAAACCTGAAGAAGCATTAACATACTTGATAGATCACTTCAAACCGAGACCTACAGGTATCGAGCTTGTACATCTAACAGAATGTGTAGGTAGAGTATTAGCTGAAGATATTGTAAGTCCAATAGATGTACCACCATTTGATAGAGCAACAATGGATGGTTATGCTGTTAGAAGTATAGATTTAGAAAATGCTTCAGAGATAAATCCAGTAGAGTTAAAGGTTGTTGGAAGAGTAGATGCAGGTGATAAACCTAGAGTAGAGGTTTTAGATGGTACATGTGTTGAAATTGCAACAGGTGCACCAATACCTCCAGGTGCAGATTCTGTAGTTATGGTTGAATATACATCTGAGAGAGGTGGTGTAGTTAGAATATATAGGTCAACATATCCTGGAGAGAACATTGCATTTACAGGAACAGACATCTCTAAAGGAGAGATAATTCTTAGAAAATGTACAAAGATAACTCATAGAGAGATTGCACTGCTAGCATCTGTAGGTATTGATAGAGTTCCAGTATTTAAAAAGCCTAGAGTAGGAATATTATCAACAGGTAATGAGATTGTAGAACCAGGAGAAGAATTGGATATTGGTAAGATATATAATACGAATAGTTACATGATATATGCAGCATGTATAGAAATGGGATGTGAAGCTAAGATATATCCAACCTGTAGAGATAATGAAAAAGAACTTGAAAGTTCTATATTGAAAGCATTGAGAGAGAATGATATTGTAATTGTCAGTGGTGGTACTTCAGCAGGTATATCAGACGTAACTTACAGAGTGTTGAATAAGATTGGTAAAATACTCATACATGGACTACTGATAAGACCTGGAAAACCTACGGTAATTGCAGATGTAGATGGAAAACCTGTATTTGGATTACCAGGATATCCGAATAGTGCATTATTAGTATTTAACATAATTGCAAGACCGTTCATATCAAAGATGTTATGTATAGAGGAGGAGTGTAGAAAGATAAATGCTGTAATTGTTAAGAAAGTTCTTGGAAGTCCTGGTAGAAGAACATACATACCTGTAATTGTTGTAGAGAGAGATGGTAGATATCTAGCATATCCAATAGAGATGACACAGGGAGCTATTAGTCCTGTAGTTAACTGTGATGGATATATTGTAATTCCTGAAGATAGGGAATATATAGATGAGGGTGAGAATGTTGAAGTAATACTTGACAAGGATTATAGAAAGGTAGACCTACTAGTTATAGGTAGTCATGATATAGTTCTTGACAAAATTTTAAATGAAATATCTCTAAAATACAAGATTAGACAAGTAAATGTGGGATCTATGAGTGGTATATTAGCTGTGAAGAGTGGTGTTGCAGATATGGCTGGAATTCACATAGTTGATGAAGAGACAGGACAGTACAACATACCAATATTGAAGAAACTTAATGTAAAGAATGCAATATTAGTAAGAGGATGGTTAAGAGAGCAGGGAATTATTATTAGGAAGGGAAATCCAAAAAATATAAAGAGTATTGAAGATTTTCTAAGGCCTGATGTTAGGATAGTTAATAGGAATAGAGGAGCTGGAACAAGAATACTACTAGACATATATTTGAAAAAGATATCAGAAAAACTTGGAATAACATTTCAAGAACTTGTAAAGAAGATAAGAGGATATACATATGAAGTAAAGACACATACAGCAGTAGCAGCAGCAGTAGCACAAGGACGTGCAGATGCTGGTCTTGGAATTAGAATAGCAGCAGAGATGTATAATCTAGATTTCATACCATTAACATGGGAAGAATATGACATATTAATTAGAAAGGATTCCATAAGTAGAAAACCTGTAGAGGAATTCCTGAAGATTGTTAGAAGTGAAAAATTTCGAGAAACTTTAACCAAACTCTCAGGATATAGACCTTGTGAAGATATTGGAGAGGTCATAGAATTCTGATGGTGGGGCCGCCGGGATTTGAACCCGGGACCTCCCGGTTATCAGCCGGGCGCTCCAACCAAGCTGAGCTACGGCCCCTAATTCCTTCTTGACTACCTTCTATATTTGGGTTTTTAAGATTTTCTTCATTCAATCTACATTATGGTACTCTTCTTCCTAATACTTCTGCAATTCCTCTAATTTTATCCATTAATCTTGAGAATTGTTCTGGTGTTAGTTGTTGTTCTGCATCACATAGTGCCTTATCTGGTTCTACATGTACTTCAACTATTAATCCATCAGCACCTGCTGCAATACCTGCAAGTGCTAGTGCTTCTACAAGATCTCTTCTACCTGCAGGATGGCTTGGATCTACTATTATGGGTAGGTTCGACTTTGACTTAACTACAGGTATTGCAGATATGTCTAATGTGAATCTTGTAGATCTTTCAAATGTTCTAATACCTCTTTCAATTAGTACTACCTTATCGTTGCCTTCAAGCATTATATATTCAGCACATAGTATCCACTCATCTATTAGAACTCCAAATCCTCTCTTTAAGAATGTTGGTTTTCTAGACTTACCAACTTCCTTCAATAGGAAGAAGTTTTGACAATTACGTGCTCCAACTTGAAGACCATCAGCATATCTAGATACCAACTCTACATGTCTAGTATCCATGACTTCAGTAACTATGGGAAGTCCTGTAACTTCACTAGCCTTTTTCAAAATTTTCAACCCTTCTTCACCAAGACCTTGAAATGTGTATGGTGATGTTCTAGGTTTAAAAGCACCACCACGAAGTGCATGTGCACCAGCCTTCTTAACAGCTATAGCAGTATTTAGAACAAGATCTTCACTCTCAACAGCACATGGACCAGCAATTATTAAAATATCTCTAGAACCAACCTGAACACTACCAAACTTAAACTCTAATCTCTCAATAAAATCTTTAGAAGCTAGCATATATGGAGTCTTTGTGAAGACCACAGCTTGAACAATATCTCCAAAATCAACACCCTTCAACTTACTATCAGGCCATGCAACTATAACATGCTTATTACAGAATGTTAACCTCCTAAACTCAACACCCAACTCATATAGCTTACTCTCGACCTCTTTGGAAGATTCAAAGTCTTTCAAAACTATGATAGCCATATAACTACTCCACCACATACAAAGTTATAAAATAATACTACGAGATACTTCTATAGTTAAACGACTATATAGATAGATGTTAAACATGTAATGAAAGATACAAAATCTTCAGAAAACGCTTATAAATGAGTCCTCAGGAAATCTACACGTATGAAGTTGGGTAGCACAAGATTGAAAAAGAGAGGTATAGAGCCAATAGTAGCAGCAATACTACTCATAGCAATTGCAATAGTAGCAGGAGTACTACTATACCTATGGGTAAGCAGACTAACAGCAAGCAGCCAAGCATCAACGCCAGTACAAGCACAAGCACAAGTATTAGCAGCTTTTTATGACACATCTGCAAACAACGTAACAGTGCTTGTAAAAAGTCCGGTAGCGATTACTCCATCAGACGTTGAATCAATGATCGTCTACTATGCTAATAATGGTACTCCAGCAGCTACTGCCTCAAGTGCATCATGTTATGTAACTCATATAAGTGATCTGATATACTCAATAAATTGCTCAGTAGCACTGTCAACAGGTACATACTACGCTAGAGTAGTCACTAAGAATGTTGGTACTATAACAACAGGGACATTCGTAGTACCGTAAGGTGCATATATGATCGTGTATTCTCTCAGTGGTTATTAAATATACGTTCCATTTCTTTCATTATTTTTGATGGTGATGGTATGTATATTCTTGATCCTTGTAGTAGTAGTCCATATGTTCTTAATGCTTCATCTATAGTTATTTCTAGTTTGTCTAGTATGTTTGTCTCTATTTCTCCAACTAGGTTTTCTCTGTCTATTGATTTTGCATTTTTTGCTAAAGTCTTTATTTTTTGTACATTATTTCCAATCTTTTCATATAGGATATTTATGTACATTCTTACTCCAGGATCTAGTAGTTGTTTTACACATTGTTTTAATACTAGAACTCTAGTATGTCTATTATGAAATGCTGGACATTTTAGTAGTACTATTGCACATTTAACAATTCCACATCTAAAACTTTCAAGTTCATCATATGTTAACACATCTTTAAATAAGTCTAAGACCATTATAGAAGCCATGTGTAGAGGACCAGCAACAATATTTTCACCTCTTCTAAATACGACATATAGAACTAGAGCACCATAAAAGACACCAAGTTTATCAAGTCTATCTCTCGATTTTGAAAATTCACTAACAACATCTTCAACGCACACAAAACTACTAACATGAAGCTATATTTAAAAGTGGTCTTCCCAAGATTAAAGACAGGGGCCAGGCTCGGCCAAGAAGGCCCCCCACGGGAATGAAAACCCCGTGGGGCCGCCGAAAGGCGGGAGCCGAAACCCCCTCTGTCTGGTGTGTGGGTGTGTAAGACCCACACACCCGCGATGAAGGCCAGTCCTCCGGGGCACCCGTGCCTCGGCCCGCCCGCCGGAAGGCTGGGCTGGGACCGAGGTACCGGGTGAACCGGGTTAGGTCCGGAAGGGAGCAGCCCTAAGCCCGGGCGGGTGCGTTCGGAGGGCCACTGGCCAGAGGTCCGGGTGTGTGGGTCTTACACACCCACACACCAGACAGAGGGGGGTTGGGCCCCGTTTGTGTTTATCTGTTTTGCGAGGCTTCATCATTGTTCAGGGGCGGTTCCTATTCTTCATCTATGTTGTTATTGTCTGTGTGTTGTATTCTGATATTGTTTTTAGTGTTTCTTCATTTATGGAGTACCTCAATGTGTCTATTATGTGTTGTATTGGGTCTTTTTGATCTATGTTGCATATGTATGTTATTATTATTGTTGTTATTATTGTTAGTGGTGTTATTATTGGATTTTTAGTTTCTAACATTTTTACAATGTCTACATTTTTAATATCTTCTAATACCATTTTCATAATCTTCTCTCTATAATACTCTTTCAATTTTATGTATGTGCTATATCTAATTTTTGAACATTGTTTTGATGGTCTTTCAAGAATTTCACACTTCTTAGATAATGTATGGAACATGTATGCACCTGATATCACTATGAAAGCTTCAAACCATGATGAGTCAAAATCTCTTATAGTTAATGCTAGAGATGCAGCATCTAGAAGTATGCTTGGTGTAAATACTAGAAAGAGAGTGTATACAGATGCGACATATGGATTACCAACACTTAGTAGAAATCTCATATATGTCCTACATACAACATCTTCAATAGCGTTAAAGATAGTGCATAGTGTAGACTTATCACAACTAGAACATAGATCTCCAAATAAGTCAACTACAAAACACTCAACCATTACCACTACTACATTAGAGAAATCGTGTACAGATTAATAAACGGTACTGAAATACTGTTAAGAACCATCTATAGATAGATCACGATCTGTAAATACTTTGCTTTAACTACATCTCACACAGCCTCCATCTACACACGAGTATGTATATTATGGTTAAGATAGTTACTACAATGTTCACAATTATTACTATTGTTGAAATACCTGCTATTGGACTACATATCAATACTCCACGCTCTATGCATGACCATGTGATAGTGTCTATAGGTATTGCAACAATGCCTAAAATAGCTGTCAATATAGCCATTATAAACAATATTCTTAAGCTTAACTTTTCTCTATACATCCTAACTCCCATATATAGCAATATGAGAAATATTGGAGAAAGTATGAGCTTCCATGTAGGTTCTGAACATAAACTATGGTAAGCAACTACATGTTTAACACTTATTAAAGCAGAGCCTATATCAATAAGTGAGTTAGAGATTAGTAAGAATAGTCCAATACGAGCTATAAGTAGAGAACCTACAAAGTATAACAATACTAAACCAATAACGGCAAGTATCAGATTAGTTAAAGGACCAGCAATAATAGCTAACATAGAGAAGTTATGATTATTCAAAATTTTCCACACATTAAATCCAAAGATAGCATCAATACCTAAAATCTTACATGCAGCCCAATGTCCTAATTCATGAAGTTGCCATGATATATAGGTAATTAAGGTGTATAGAGTAGCTAAATATTTGTTAAAGGGTAGACTCCTCCCTACACCATCTCCATATACCATACATAAATCCCTAGACTTGACTACAATATCCTAAAATTACTTTAATACATTCCCCTATAAAGCCCTTCTTGACAGACACGACTATTGCTTATGACTAAACGATGTATAAGTTGACTCGTCGAGCTTAATCATTTACTAATCCTTCTCTCTATCTCTTTTACCAATCTTTCTACTCTCTTGATAGCTTCCTCTACATGTCTATCTGTACACCAACCTTCGTAGAAACATGTATGCATACCATTGGCAGCCATCCAAGCATCATATACCCACTCTCCTAGTTCTTCCATTAGCTTCTTCGAATAGTCCCAAAGTTCTTTATGGCTTGTTAATCGTCTACCTTCTCTCCAAGATGCATACGCCTTGATGCTCAAAGCAGCTGTTCCCCAGACTTTTTCAGCAGCTTGTCTAACATCACCCTTCTCTAACTCTCCTCTAGCTTCCTCTAACAACTCCTTAGCAGCCTCAACATATTCTCTAGCTCTATCCTTAGGGTCAAGACCTTGCACAATAAGCTCAATAATATACTCCTCTAGACTAAGACCTAGCTTCTCAGCCTCTCTCCTAGCATGCTCAACAACACCACGAGGCAACATGACAGCAACAACCATACCCCTACTACCAGAGTAATATCCTTTTACAGAGTTATTTATGTGGCGGGCCCGCCGGGATTTGAACCCGGGACCTCCGGCTCCGAAGGCCGGCGCTCTTCCTGACTGAGCTACGGGCCCTCTTATATTTTTCTTATTTCTGTTTTTGTCTTTATTGGTTTTGCGTTGTATGGTGTTGTTGTTATTATTATGTTTGGTCTTGATTTTATGTATTGTATTATGTTGTTTTCATCTATATCTCCATATATTGCTATTATTATGTTTGGATATTCTCTTCTAACTTCACTAATTATGTAGTGTGCTTCTTCTGGAGATGTGTCTGTTATCTGTATCATGTCTATACCAATCTTAGCTGCCTGCAGTGCTTCTTCAATATTTGTAACTTCTATACATACTAGTTTGAATGGGTATTGTCTCTTTATCTTATTTACATATTTCTGTATTTGTTCAAACCCTCCTAGTAGTTGTATATGATTTCTAAGTATTATTATAGAATCTTGAAGTGTTAATCTGTATGGTATTGCTCCACCAGCTATTGTTGATTTTAGTAGTAGATTTCTAAGTCCTGGTGGTCCTCTTCTAGCTACTGCAAGTACTATATTTGGATCATAGGTCTTTACAATATTTACAAGATTTCTAATTTTTGTAGCTATTCCTGAGAATATTGTTACTAAATTTTGAACTATTCTCCACGATGAGTGTATTGAATATCCATCACCAACAACTTTCAAAATTACATCTCCAGGTTTTGCAATATTCCCACTATTTTTAAATATTTCAATCTTACTAACTCCAGCAAGCTTACAGACTCTAGCAGCCTCCTCAATACACGATATTACACACTCCTCCTCAACTATCAACATTGCTTCACCATTTATAGAATATATGTCTAGTAGTAGTGATGTTATATCAAAAAGACCAACATACTCTCTAATCCATCTCTTCAATGCTGTATCACTAATCCAAACTCTATTCAATATTGTAGACATTGTGAAATCTTGAAATTTCTAGATGTATAAAACTAATTCTACATAATAGAACTCAGGTAACTGTTTTAATTTACTTAAAAACATCACTATCGATATGCCAGGTGGGTATGTTGGTCGTATAGCTAGAATTAACCTATGGTATGAGAAGGTCTATTATGAGAATCTTCCTGAAAGTGTCTTAAGATCTTGGATTGGTGGTCGTGGTCTTGGAGTATACATAATGCTTAGAGAAGTTAATCCTAAGGTTGATCCATTTAGTCCATCTAACAAGGCTATAGTTGCTACAGGACCATTAACAGGACTTACAGGTGCACCATCTAGTGGTAGGTGGGTATCAATCACTAGGAGTCCATTAACAGGTACAGTACATGATAGTCATAGTGGTGGTAAGTTTGGACCGATGTTAAAATTTGCAGGTTTTGATGTGTTAATTATTGAAGATATATCTGAAAGACCTGTATGGTTGTGGATTCATGATGGTAAGATTGAGATTAGAGATGCATCAAAACTTTGGGGTCTTGATGTACATTCAACAACAGATATGATAAAGGAAGAGTTGAAGAGTGAGATCGGTAAGGATGAGGTTGAGAAGATATCTGTAGCATGTATTGGACCTGCAGGTGAGAGACTTGTAAAATTTGCATCAATAATGAATGACTATAATAGAGCTGCTGGACGAGGTGGTCATGGTGCTGTCTGGGGTAGTAAGAAGTTGAAAGCTATAGCAGTCTATGGTAAAGAGAGACCTAAAATTGCTAATGAAGATAAGTTTAGAGAAGCTTCTAAAAGAGCTATGGAGAAGTTGAAAACTAACTCGGTCACAGGACAAGCATTACCAAAACTTGGAACTGCAGTACTTGTAAAGATAATAAATGAGGCAGGAATATTACCAACAAGAAACTTCAAGACAGGAATATTCCCTGAAGCTGATAAGATTAGTGGTGAAGTACTTGCAGAGAAGTATCTAGTACCTGAAAAACAGAAGAAAGAGATATGTTGGGGATGTCCGATAGGATGTGCTAGATATACAGAAGTTAAAGATGGAAAGTTCACAGGAGAAGGTGGTGGTCCAGAATATGAAACTATATGGGCATTTGGACCACAGTGTGGTGTTAGTGACTTCTCAGCTATAGCAAAAGCAAACTACCTATGCAATGAGCTTGGACTAGACACAATATCTATGGGTCATGTAATTGGAACACTTATGGAACTCGTTGAACGTGGTAAAGTTCCAAAGGAACTTCTTAGAGGTTTAAAAGTTGAGTGGGGTAATCCTGAAGTTATTGTTGAGCTAGTATGGAGAACAGCATACAGATCAGGAATTGGAGACTACCTAGCTGAAGGTGCTAAGAAGCTAGCAGAAACTTTCGGCGATCCAGACGTTGCAATGGTTGTTAGAGGTCAAGAGCTTCCAGCATACGATCCACGTGGTGTACAGGGTCATGGACTTGGATATGCTACAAGTAATAGAGGTGGATGTCATCTACGTGCATACATGATATCACCAGAAGTTCTTGGAATACCAAGATCAGTAGATAGATTTGATACTAGAGGAAAGGCAGAGATGGTTAAACACTTCCAAGACGTATTTGCAGTAGTTGACAGTCTTGTACTATGTAAATTCACAACATTTGCACTATGGGTAGAAGACTATGTACCACTACTCTCAGCAGCGACAGGATGGGACATAACTGAGGAAGAATTCTGTAAAATTGGTGAGAGAATATACAATGCAGAGAGAGTATTCAACATACTATCATTTGGAGATGGAAAACAATACGACACACTACCAAAAAGATTACTACAAGAACCAATGCCTGAAGGACCAGCTAAAGGACATGTAGTTAAGCTAGAAGAGATGTTGGAAGAATACTACAGAATTAGAGGATGGAAAGATGGAAGACCAACAAGAGCAAAATTAGAAGAACTTGGACTTAAATGGCTAGCAGATAGATTAGAAGAAGAAGGATTACTACCTGAATAATCGTGATAAAATTTGAATTAGGAGAGTGGAATATAGAATTTAAAAAAGATTCAAAACCTAAAATAGCAGTTGTAGAAATATCTTCAGAATGTAATTTAAAGTGTAGATACTGCTTCAGAAACTCTCTCAGAGAGAAGATAGATGAGAAGTATATAGATGTAGAAATATTGAAGAAGATAGTAGATGAAGATTGTATAGATAAGATAGTATTTACAGGATTTGGAGAACCAACATTACATCCAAATTTTCAAGAAATATTAGAACTATCTCTAAAAAATTGTAGAAAAGTTCTAATAAACACCAATGGATTAAAAATTTTAGAATATGTAGATATGATTAAGAAGAATATTGAGAAGGTAGAGTTAGTATTTAGTTATCATGATGATAAGTTACTATACATTATGGAGAATTTTATAGATAAGCTTAGAGATGTTAAACATAGACTATCAACTAAGTTAATAGTTATGATAGATAGAAAGAGTGTAGATAGTATAGATAATGTGTTGAGTAGTGTAGTTGGGAAGTTTAGTATTGTAGTGTTATCAAATATAGTACCAATATCTAAAGATACTCTAGAGGATACATGTATTGGATGTGAAGATTGTGAGAAAATTGTTAGAACTTACTTAACTAAAAATGCTTTTAAATTTATGCTACAGGGAACATGTGTTAAATGTACAAATTTTAGATTAAATACATCAACCTTCACATGTCCCTTTGTAGAGTCAGGAGCATTCTATGTTAGAGTTGATGGTAAGGTAACACCATGCCTATTCTTTTCACATAACTGGAAGATATATTTACAAGGTATTGAGAGAGAAGTCGAGTCTATAATATTTGGAGATTTAAATAATTCAAAACTATTAGACATATGGAGATGCTTAGAATATGTGAAGTTTAGATTTAGAGTCTTTATGAGACAATACCCGTCATGTCTAGATTGTGAATTAGTTGAATATTGCACATTCACAATAAGTAATAGACATGATTGTTGGGGTAATAGTCCATCATGTGCATTTTGCCCATTTGCTAGAGAGTTAGTGTATTGTCCTATCTAGATTATCCATAGTGGTATATCTTCAGGAAATATGTTTGAGAAATTTTCAATACCAAATCTTTCTAAAACTTTCATTAAATGTCTAAACTCTGACTTATCAGGTAGGTATATTCTAGGTTTAATATCTATACATGGTATAACACCCTTAGTAATTTCTTTGATATATTTTCCACATTTTTCACAATAAAAACCTCTAGATCTACCTTTAGATTTTAATGTATGTCCACAATGTGGACATTTAGGATTTCTCAATATTACTAATCTAAACGATAGTGGTCTAAAACCTTCAACATATACATAGTATTCCCCATCTTTCAACTTTAAACCACCCCAAGTTTCTATAATATTTCCTAAAGATTTTTCAATACTTGTTGTAATATCTCCAAGATGTCTATAGGAGAATATACTAATTCTAGTATTAGTCTTACATATGAGATGTCTATCTTCAGTTCTATATTCTTCCTCTACTATTTGAATAATCTTACATGGATTAAATGATCTATCTCTTAAACTTCTTCTCTCTAAATGAATATTTGTACATTGATTTGTTCTATATAACATCCATCCCTCTAAATTATTCTTCAGCAAGTTCAATATTATTGAACCAAGAGATATTACATGTATTGGTGAATCACCTCTAATACCAGCTATTACAGGGTCAGGACCTGTAGGAAATATCAGTATATGTTCACGTTTCTCATCTATGTTTGAAAATGTGTATGGTCTATATACTCTATCTAGAAATTTCATAATTTTAAAATCTATATCTATAGATTTCTTGATTTCAGGATTTCCATAGATTAGTAATTCGAATGTTGAATCTATGTCAGGAATATATCCTAATGATGCAACAGCACCTACAAGACCTCTACCACCAACAGTCTTAATATTAAGTTTTTCACAGATATTCTCAACTATGTCTAATGTTACGACATCAACTATAGCCTTTACATACAGCTTATAGAGTATTTTCAACTTATTAATATCGTATTCTACTAGTGCTATTCCTGGACTTGCCTTACCTCTCTTTTCACGATAATTTTCAACTATGTTTAATATTGTATTTAATACATCCTTATCATTTTCATCACTCTCTATCACTAATTTAACTGCTGCGTTTCCTCTTGTTTTAAATGGTATGTATGGGTTTAATCTAACTAAGTTTGGTATTGGTATTATCTTTATGCTATTCTCGTGCTTTATTAAGTATTTTGCTAATTTATAGGCTACATATGTTGTACATCCTCCAAAATGACTATCGCAATCATCTATGCCAACTATATACTTCACAAATCTCTAATCTTTCTAATTATTTGTTCAGCCTTTATACACTCATCTTTCAATCCTTTCGGAGGTCTAACACCTCTCTGTCCTAGATACTTACCTAGATACTTAGCTTCACCTTCACATTTTAGTAATACTAGATGTAGAAATCTCATACCTGTTCTCAAGATTATTGGATTTGGACTATTATTTACCACTTCTATAGTTAACGTACCTTCAAAACCTGCATCAACAACTGTTGGTGGTATTGAAAGTCCGTATCTTGCTAATGTACTTCTAAGATTACAGAGACCGATAATATTTTCAGGAAGTTTCACATACTCTATAGTTGTTAATAGTACGAAGTTTCTTGGTGGTATGACAATCCTACCATCAGCCTTAACTATTCTAAAGTATTCTGATGCATCATCTATACTGCATGGATCTATTGGAACATTTTCAAGTGAGTATATTGCATACTCATTACCTATCCTTAAGTCAATACCATTTTCACGTATGGAATCTTCAAATAGTGGTTCTATTATAAGTCTTCCAGACTCTATCAATTTTTCAATCTCTGTCTTTGCAAGTATCATCAATACTCATATACTCACTTGAAATATTAGGCTAATATATGCATGTGGAAGATATATCGAGCCGTATAGTTTGAAAATGTCGACAATCTACATGGTCTACTTGTCACTTTGCCAATTTTAAACTTCATTTTTGAATTTATTTTGATATAACACCTTTATAGCTCGTAAGTTATCGAAGTCTTCATGCTTAGTAAGGAGATTCTTGATCAAATAACGAAAGTAGATCCACTAGATGTGTGGAGATTACTCAAAGGTGCTGGTGTTAAATATGTGAAGTTTGTACTATCAGACATATATGGTAGACCAAAATGTGAAATAGTTCAGATAGATGCTGCAAAAGACATATTCACAGGTGGAATGCCATTTGATGGCTCATCAATACCTGCATATGCTACAGTGAATAAGAGTGACTTTGTAGCACTACCAGATTGTAGAAGTGTGTTTATAGAGACTTGGAATGGTGGTAAACTTGCATCAGTATTTCTATCAGTCATTGACGATTCAGGATATCCACATCCACTAGATCCTAGAAATGTCTTGATGGGAGTGTTGAATGAGATTAGAAAGAAGGGTTATGATGTTAAAGCTGGTGTTGAGATGGAATTCTTCATTGTCAAAGTTGTTGATGGTAAACCACAACTTGCAGATCCAGGAGTATACTTTGAAGGTTATAATGTACATATGCAGATGAAGCCTATACTAGAAATACAGACACATTTCGAACTTGCAGGTTTTGGAACATCAAAAGTACATCATGAAGTAGCACCAAGCCAGTATGAGATTAACATACCTGCAGACAATCCTGTAAAGACTGGAGATAAAGTACTCATGTTTAAGATAATGACAAAAGACATAGCAAGACAGTACGGACTTGAGACAACATTCATGCCAAAACCATTCTGGGGTATTAATGGTAGTGGTGCACACACACACTTAAGTATTTACGATATAAAGACTGGAGAGAACCTATTCAAGGCAAGTGAGAAAATTACAGAGATATGTGCATACGCTATTGGAGGAATACTAAAGTATGCACGTGAGATAAGTGCAATAGTTGCACCAACAGTAAACTCATATAAGAGACTAGTACCAGGACATGAAGCACCTACGAGAATAGTTTGGGGATATGCAAACAGGAGTGTACTAGTTAGAGTACCATTCTACAAGAGAAAGATTAACAGAATCGAGTATAGAGAACCAGACCCATCATTCAATCCATATCTAGCATTTGCAGTAATGGCATTAGCAATGATTAGAGGTGTTGAAAATAAGATTGATCCAGGAGCACCAACAGAAGATGTAGCATACGAATTACCAAACGTTCCTGAAACACCAAAACATCTAGGTGAGGCGATAGAGCTATTTGAGAAGAGTGAAATTGCTCAAATGCTTCCACAAGAGATAGTTAAGAAGTATGTAGAATTGAAGAAGAAGGAGTGGGAAAGCTATTGTGAAGCTATTGGAAAGCCATGGGAGGAAACTATAACAACAATAACAAACTGGGAGTATGAACAATATCTACTAGTTGCATAAGTAGGACTAGGGTATAATCTCCGTACTATCTTCAATACCATCTTGAAAAATATCTTCTCTCCTCACAACTCCAATATTTATCAAGTGTCTAATTCTCTCACTAATCTTCAATACATATTCAATACATCTCCTAGTTACATCACATATAGCTTCAAAACCTTCAAAACCCCAATTACGTTCAAAATATGCATATAGACATCTACCACCACAATATTTGAAATATGTACATGATCTACATGGTTCACCAATCTCAACAATCTTCTTAACTCCAGTATACACATCACCAACAATAGCCCAATCTTCACGTACAGCTATTGGACATGCAATAATTCTACCATCACTATTTATGGTGAATGATCTATAACCTGCACCACATGGAACACCAGTAAATGGTTTAAATAGTATAGATGTCAATATTCCAGTTATTGGAACAATCTTCAAAATAGTACCACTCTCAGCATATTGTAGAAACATCTCAACAAGCTTTCTAAATCCAGGAATGTATGATCTATATGCCCAAGATTCAAAATCCCACCTATCACACCATACAACATTGAGTTGCCAATGAATTTTATCAAATAGATTTAATTTTAGTAGATGTGTAACATCTCTATAAATATCAGAATCTTCTGTAACTGTCATTCTAGCAATTATCTCACCTCTAAATCCAATCTTTCTTAAATATTTTACAGAATCTATAACTTTTCTATATACTCCAACACCTCTATACTTATCTGTAATTTCTTCAATACCATCTAGAGATACTAGTACTGTATCTATAAAATTCCAAAACCATCTTGGTATATTCTTTATTAATGTTGCATTTGTTTGAATTATAAATTTTCTAGCATTTATGCTCTTAACTATGTTATACATATCTTCGAAGTTTAGTAGTGGTTCACCACCGTAGAAACATACATTATCTATAGGTCTTATAATACTTCTCAACAACTCTATACTATACTTAACTCTGTATGGCACATACTTCTCAGGAAATGAGCCACCACAGTATCTACATTTTAAATTACATTTTCCTGTTGTTATTATAAACCATAGTTTACGCATTTGTTCTTAATTCAGATTGTTTTTTCTGAAGTTCTTGTAGTAGTCTTAATGCTTTTCTAACAACTTTTCTAATAATCCACCTCTTCTCAATTGTACCGTATAGCTTTATTGCAAGTTTTCTAAGGCTACCAACCTCTAATAATTGTCTTAGCAGTCTCTTCTCCTCTTCTGTTAATGGAACATTGTAATATAGTGCTAGTCTTGCAATTTCTACAGGACTCAACTTAGCATTAACTTCATCATCAGATAAGTCTAAATATTCTAAAATTTTTAATTCTAATATTGTTACTGGTGTATTTGGATTTAATTTTCCATATATCTTTGAAAGTTCTTTAATAAGTTGTCTTCTATTTTCAAAACCGTCAAGTTTTGCATCTTCATCTGTAAGTTCTGAAATTTTCTTATATATCACATTTACAATTTCTGCTTTTGCAACTACTTTACCTGCACTATGTATATATACTTCTCTAAATTTTGGTTTTACAATTCCTACTCTTATAGTTCTAGCTATACCACCAACACCACATTCGAGAATTTTCTTAATGTATGTAGATCTCAGCATTAAGTGTCTTCCTAAATATACTACTCTCTTCATGTAGTCGACTCTTAGTCTATGTATAGTAATTCCTTTATATACCATTTCTCAACTATGATACATGACTAGAGAGAAGATAGTGAATATTTTGAGGATTATGTCCTTTGTTAGCTGTATAGTGTGTATAATATATATGATATTTGTAGGTGGATTAGTAACATACTTCCTAATTGAAGGTGTGAAATTTGGATCACTTTCAGGTTTTAGATCTATGATATATGCAGCAATTTGTGTACTCTCATTTACAGCTACTGTAAATATTGCATATGTAGTATTGAGGAGTGAAGAATCTACCACAAGGAGAAGATAGGGTCATACTTATAAATCGTGTAGATACATCGTCAATACTTGGTGAATAATCTGGAAACAGATTAGACATATTCTCAGGATATGTATTGAGATGTCCTAGATGTGGAAGAGAGTATGAACCAGATCCGTATAAGTTTAAATGTGATGTATGTGGTGAACTTCTAGATGCAATACTAGACTTATCTGAAGTTGAGCTAGATCTTGCCAAGATTAGAGAAGAGAGATGGATTGGTGTATGGGCATTTAGACCGCTATTACCGAAAGTTAGAGAGATAGTAACGTTGAGAGAAGGTAATACACCGCTATTAAAGTTGAATAGAATCCCCGGTAAGGTTTATGTAAAATTTGAAGGAGCTAATCCAACAGGATCATTTAAAGATAGAGGTATGACTATAGGTGTATCAATTGCAAAATCTATAGGTTCTAAATATGTTATTGTTGCATCAACAGGTAATACAGCTGCAAGTGTTGCAGCATATGCTGCACGTGGTGGATTAACATGTCTAGTAGTTGTACCTAGAGGTGGTATTGCACGTGGCAAACTTGCACAAGCAATACTTCATGGTGCTAAAGTTCTAGAGGTTGAAGGCAATTTTGATAAAGCACTATCCATAGTTTTAGAAACATTATCGAAAATTGGTAAGAGAGAACTATTATACCCATTAAACTCTATAAATGTTTGGAGACTTGAAGGTCAGAAGACTGCCGCATATGAGATCTATCTAGATATTGGAGTTCCAGATTATGTGATAGTTCCCGTTGGAAATGCAGGTAACATATATGCAATATGGAAAGGTTTTGAGGAACTGAAAAGTTTAGGACTTATAGATAGAGTACCAAAGATGATTGGTGTACAGGCTGAAGGTGCATCACCAATAGCCAAGGCGTGGAAGATGGGTCTAGAAGAACCACTATTCACAAATTCGCCAAATACAATAGCATCAGCTATAAGAATTGGAAAACCTGTAAATTGGTATAGAGCTTGGAGAGCTGTGAAGTATAGTGGTGGAACATTCATAACAGTTACAGATGAAGAGATAATAAATGCACAGAAAATGCTTGGACTTGAAGGTATTGGTGTTGAACCAGCAAGTGCTGCAAGCTTAGCAGGATATCTAAAACTTCTAGATGAGGGTACTATAGGTAGAGATGATACATGTGTTCTAATAGCTACAGGACATGGATTGAAAGATCCAGACACAATACTTAGACTATCATACTCGCCAACAATATTAAACACAGTTTCAGAGTTAGTTAATTTAGTAATATCTGGAAGAATATAGCATACACATGAAGACTAGACCTAAAGTATCTATAGTAGGTTCAGGTAGAGTAGGAACTGCATGTGCAATATTTCTAATGATGAGAGGAATCTGTGATATACAACTTATAGATATAGTACAGGGACTACCACAAGGAGAGGCGCTAGATATTGCACATGCAGCATCAATATTGGGTATAGACGTAGATATTGAAGGATCAAACGATATGAAGGATATCTATGGCTCAGATATAGTTATCATAACAGCAGGATTTGCAAGAAAGCCAGGAATGACTAGAGAAGAGCTAGCTATAGAGAATGGAAAGATTGTGAAATCAATATGTGAAAAAGTTAGAGAATACGCATCAAATAGCATAGTTATAGTCGTTACAAATCCTGTAGATATAATGACACACCTAGCCTTGAAAGTTCTAGAATTTCCAAGAGAAAGAGTTATTGGATTTAGTGGTATACTAGACTCAGGAAGATATAGATACTACATAGCTAAGAGATTGAACATATCTACAACATGTGTAGAAGCATATGTTATAGGACAACATGGTGAAATGATGGTTCCAGTAATATCACAAACAAAAGTTTATGGTATTCCAATTAGAAAGATATTGAATGATGATGAGATTTTACAAATTTGTGAAAAAGTTGTAAAGTCTGGAGAAGAGATAATAAAATTGAAAGGTTGGAGCGCATCTCATGCAGTTGGTGCAGGAGTTTCAGAGCTTGTAGATACAATTATAAGAGATAGAAAGAGAGTACACATAGTATCAACATTACTAAAAGGAGAGTATGGTGAAGATGATGTTGTTGCTGAAGTACCTGCACTAGTCGGATCTAGAGGTGTTGAGAAGATTATTGAGATAGAACTTGACAATCTTGAGAGAGAGAAGTTTAGAAAAGCTATAGATTGGATTAGAAATATTTGTGAAAAAGTATTTGAGAAAGTACTACCTAGCTAACCTTCACCATAGCTATCATCTAGAGATATCTTATTATTAACAACATGTTCCATATTACTTATAATTTCTTTAGCATTTTTATAAAACTCTTCTAATTTCTCATTAAGCATTTTCTTAATTTCATCAAGACTTTTTGGATAGTATACATATGTGTAACCTCCAGATCTTGATAATGTTTGTCTTCTAATTATGAAGTTTGATTTATGTAATTTTAATATTGTTCGCTCTATAGCACTTCTAGATTTACCTAATAGTTGAGTTAATTCACTAACAGTTAATGGTTCTCCGGTTTTTCTATAAATCTTAAGCATGAATAAGTATATGTCAAAATCGCACTGTGAAAGTCCTGTCAGGGTTCGGAGAATCTCGTAGAACTTCAACATATTCTCTCTAGTTTCAGCAACGTTTATAATAGTCATGTCTGATCTCCAGAGGATATTCATGTGTATGAGAAATTAAAGCATATATTTTATTCGAAATTTCGAACATGGGTGTCATTATCATAAAGTTTCTCTAGTAATGTTCATTTTTCGACATGTAGTGTGGATATAGTATACATATCTACTATACCAAACGTTTATAAGCTAACAATATTTAAGTATTAAATGTCATGCCGGAGATACGAATCGAAGAAGTACCACCCTCTGAACAACGAAGATTTGAAAGAGTTGGTCTCCATAGCCATATTAAAGGTCTAGGTGTTCGTGATGGAAAAGTACAATTTATGGCAGATGGATTTGTAGGACAGATAGAGGCAAGAGAGGCAGCATACTACGTTGTTAAGCTTATTAAAGAGGGAAAGTTTGGAGGTAAAGCAGTACTCATAGTTGGACCTCCAGGAACAGGAAAGACGGCAATAGCTATAGGTATTGCTAGAGAACTTGGACCAGATACACCATTTGTACAACTTTCAGGTGCTGAAATTTACAGTATTGAGGTGAAGAAGACAGAATTCTTAATGAGAGCTTTAAGAAGAGCTATAGGTATTAGAATTAGAGAGAGGAGAAAGGTGTATGAAGGTGTTGTTAAGAGTATAGATTTTAGATATGGTAGACATCCATATAATCCATATCTTCAAATACCTGTGGGAGCAACTATAAGATTGAAAACTAGAGATGATGAAAAGACTTTGAGAGTACCTGAAGAAGTTGCTGTACAACTCATAGAGCTTGGAGTTCAGGAAGGTGATATAATAATGATTGATGCAGAGACTGGTAGAGTTATTGTTGAGGGTAGATCTGAGGAGGAGGCATCAGAGAAGTATGACATAACTGTTAAGAGGAGAGTAGAAATACCTAAAGGACCTGTATTTAAGGAGAAGGAAATTGTAAGATTCTTCACACTTCACGACCTAGATATGTATTTTGCAAGACAGCAAGGTCTTGTATCTGCAATGTTATTTGGATTTGCAATTGAGGAGAGAGAAATACCCTCAGAAATTAGAAAAGCAACAGATGAACAAGTTAGAAAACTTATAGAGGAAGGTAAGGGTGAGCTAGTTCCAGGAGTCTTGTTTATAGATGATGCACATATGCTAGATATTGAAGCATGGGCATTCTTATCAAGAGCTATGGAGAGCGAATTATCACCAATAATAATACTTGCAACAAATAGAGGTTTAGCAAAGGTTAGAGGAACAGATGAAGTATCACCACATGGAGTACCATTAGACATGCTTGATAGATTAATAATCATAAAGACAAGACCATACACAGAGGAAGAAGCTAGAGAGATAATTAAGATTAGAGCTAGAGAAGAGAAAGTAACATTAACAGAAGATGCGTTAGAAGCATTAACAAAGATAGCATTAGAACACAGCTTGAGATATGCAATACAACTACTAGCACCAGCACAGGTAAGAGCAAAAGAACTTGGAAAAAGCAAGGTAGATAGAGAAGATGTAGAGTATGTAAAGAAGCTATTCATGAGTGTTAAAGAGAGTGTAGAGTATGTAAAACAGTATGAACACCTACTACTGAAATAGACAACATACCTTAACTATACCTTAGCTATAACTATAGTAGTATACGTATTTAGCTCTAAATCCATTCCAGGAATAAATAATAATTTCATACGAATTCTTCTCAGAGAGAGTACAGCTTATTGGAATTACAGTACTATTGTGTGGAGGTACTACTATGTAGAATGTAGAATTACACACCACAGTATACGTGTCAGGATTCGTTATATTAAGAACTAGACCCTCAATTAATGTTACAGGTACTGTTCCAGTATTAAGAACATACACGTAGACTTTACCCGATGAGTAATTAACAGCAGTGATTATGAAAGATTTAAGTGGGGTAAGCCTAGCTGCTTCTGATACAGAACCTGAAACTAGAGGTGCTAAGTACATGTATATTATTGGAATTAATACACCGACTATGGCTAATAGTAGTACTGCTCCTACAATATTTTCTAGACCTCTTTCTACGTGTTTAGACTTTCTGAAGCTATACTTCATCTCGCTATTAAGTATCTACGTATCTCTAAAATGCTTTTCATGGCTGATAGAGAGAATGTTTTTATACTTAGACAATTCGTGTTTTGTGATGTCTCGTGAAGGTGTTGCACCAGTACCTGAGGGAGAGTTTCTAGTTCCTATTGAGAAGTACATGTTTGCAGGTGTTAGACTTGGTACTAGAGTTTCAAATGCATATCTTGAGAAGAGAGGATTCATATTCTCTGTAAGACATGATGGATTGAGAATATTCGATATTAGGAAGATTGATGAACGTATTAGAGTTGCTGCAAAGATGATAGCTAGATATGACCCATCTAAGGTAGTTGTAGTATCTGCAAAACCATATGGTTGGAGACCTGTAGAGATGTTTTGTAAATTTACTGGCTGTAGAGCAATAACTGGAAGATTCATACCTGGAACATTTACAAATCCAAGAGCATCATACTATATAGAAGCTGAACTACTAGTAGCTACAGATCCTAAAGTTGATACACAGGCAATTACAGAAGCTGCACAGCTAGGCATACCTATAATAGCTCTAGTAGATACAGACACACCACACCACTACGTTGATCTAATAATACCATGCAATAATAAGGGTAGGAGAAGTCTAGCATTAATATATTGGCTACTTGCAAAGCTAGTACTAATTGAAAGAGGAGTATTAAAACCTGGTGAAGATCTACCAGTACCACCAGAAGAATTTGAAACAAAGTTTAGAGAAATTGAATAACAATCTAGAAGAGATATTTGAAACAGAGGAATATGTAGTATATATTGAAAGTTCTGGAGATGTAGATAGGAAGTTACTAGTAAAACCAAGAAAATGTCTAGATACTGAAGTAAAAATATTCAGTAAAGATTTTAGAAAAGTAATACTACTATCAATACTATTAGCTAAAAGTGGATTTACGGTATGTGTTGAGAGATGTGAATATAGAGATTACAACACTATAACTATCGATCACATAATCTTAGACTATTGTGATAACAATTTTAAACTAATATGCAAAAACTCTACACAATACTTAGATAATAATTTAACAATTGATAATATACTTAAACTAGTTAATGAGATTAAAAAATGTAGAGATCGTGAGAATACCACTCTTCATAGAGTTTAATAATAGAAAGGTTTTAGTCCTTGGTGGAGGTGAAGTTGGAACACATAGAGCTAAGAAATTTCTAAATGCGGGTGCTAGAGTTGTAGTACTTTCAAGAGAATTTACAGACGAATTAAAAGAGCTAAGTAAGGAGGGTAGATTAACACTATATCAGGTAGATTTGACAATTAACAACATATCATTTCTAGAAGCATGGATAGCATGGGCTGACCTTGTAGTATACACGATACCTAATAGAGATATTGCAGAAATCGTTAGACAACTATGTAGAAGATATAACAAACTTCTAAATGATGCAACAGATGTGAGATATGCAGATGTTGTAGTACCACTTGAAGGACAGATCGATAGTATTAGAATTGCAGTAACTACAGAAGGTAGAAGTAGTACATTTGCAAAAATATTGAGAGATTGGATTATAGAACAGATTAGACATAGTGAAAATATTAAGAAACTTGCAGAAGCATGGTTTAAAGCTAAGAATATCATAAAAAGTGAAGTTAAAGATCCAAAAATTAGAATGAAAATATATAGAACACTCATGAATAGTGAAGAATTTCAAAAAATAGCTATAACAAAAAATATTGATGATGTAGAGAGGTATGTTAGAGAGGTAATTAGACAAATTTTATCGAAGGATTTAAATATTTGGAAATGAGTGTATACATATGGTAGATGTATTAGAAGAAATCAAAAAGAGGTGGAAATGTCCAAAATGTGGAACATCAGATCCATACATAAATGAACATTCATTTACTGGAAGTGGACTATCAAGACTATTAAATTGGCAAGCATATACGTATATAGCCATAACCTGCAGACATTGTGGATATACAGAATTTTACAATAAGGAAATACTTACAGGTAAGAAAGACACTCTAATGCAGATATTAGACTTGCTTTTCGGAACTTAATACTACTTTCGATAGTCCAAGCTTAAAAATGCAAATTCCAACAACATGCTTTCTCTCTCCACTTGCTGAAATTCTGAACCTTAAAGCCAGTGCTCTGTGTGGAAGTCTACAACTCTCATCGTATAGTATAAATTTGAAAACATATGTACCTCCAGTAATAGACCTTCTAACTATTATATGAATACTTGTCTGATTGTAGTGTATTGAAAATATATTTTTAAAATAACTATACACTATAGGTATTATATGTATATTTGAAACATCGTTATCTAATTTGTTAAGTAAGTCTATATCAATACGGTCTATAGAGTATGTTGAGTGAAACGCTGCTCTAAATACTATAACACACCTACTGATATGGTCTATATATATAATAGTGCTGAAATGTTTTGACTTAAATGCTGAATATATCAATCCCTTATTAACATTCTTTAGATATTCATACTCTACAACACTACTCGCAGTACATATCTTCGGTATTACTGACGTAAGAACTATGAATGTGATTACGATAGGCAATATTGTAAGTATATACAACTTAACACTTTTAGAATTATCTAAACCCATGGTCTGTATAGGTCTAGAATGTATTTAAACTCTACTTTATGGTAGAGATATCGTGAGTGATGAAAACTCCCCAGTATGATTGATGATTAAAATTCCTTTAGCTGATAGAGATTGGTTTTTTAAATAGATTAAAAATATTTTAACTGACCCCACTTCCTCGAGAGGTCGGTAGCCCCGACCTCGATGAGAGGAAGGTCCGTCGGGCCGAGAGACATATTTATAATATTTCAATGATCTTAGCATTTAACTTTAACTGAGTATTATCGAGAAGTTTAGTACAATCATAATCTGACCTCTCGATATTGTATGTTATCACTACTCTAACTAATGGACTTATGTTTATACCAATTAGACATCTATCATTTATAAGTTCAGGAACGTTATTTTGTAAGAATTCTATATATGATTGAGATATATCATCTATAACTAGCATATCGACTACGAGATAGTTTAGAAATAGTTTTACATATTCTGAAGATTTTAAAGGAGATTTTCCCTTAATATAATCTTCAATTACTTTTGATGTTTCTGGATATCTAGTTCCTATATACTCTATCTTAATACTCTATCTTAGAATCATCTGAAAATAATAATAATAACATTGAAAATGCAGTTATTAAATTCTTAAAAATTTCAACTTAGTACGTAGAAGTATATCTCTAGGTCTTATCGCTGGCTTTGATGCAAATGTTGCAAGTGCAGATAATGTATTGAAGTACCATACAAGTGTTGTATATACTTCCTTAGCAATATCCTCACCTCTCAAATATAGGTATATATAATACTTCTCAAGTCTTGTACGTACTTCATCTATAAGATTTGCTAAATCTGTAGAACTTTTAACAACTTTAAAAACATTTATAAATTCTCTCCCTAAAACTTCAGCCTCTAATTTTGCAAATTTTTCAAAAATATTCTCCTCAATAAATCCTCTATACTTCAATATAATTGATACATTTCTCGGAGTTATAGCAATATGAGTAGGAAGTTCACAATACTGTACTTTAACACATTTATAAACATTGAACATGTATTCACTACAACCTTCTTCTAATCCATGCATAGTTCTTATTATTTTAATAAGTTCATGACTCTGTTCCTGACCCACTAAGTTATGTTCTATACTCCTAAATTCTGAAGACATGTCATAGAGATTTATAACTCATTTTAAAAATTAACTATTGCAGTACGATAACTCTCTCCTCTCAAAAATATGGTTAGTCAATGCATATTATAGTACTATGAACTTATATATAGACTCTAACAAATTATAACATTAAGATTCTTACTTCTATAACAATTTAAAAGTACTTTATAGTGATGTTTTAACTTCTTTCTATACTCCTTGGGCAATTTTTGTATGAACGATATAGCTATATATTTATCAGATAATTCTTCAAGTTTATGTAGTAGTTCATAGATGTCATTACAAATGATGTTATATCTCTTTAGATCATATATTGTTGCTTTCTTTAAAATTCTGTCACTATTCATTAGATATATACCACAGCAATCTTCTGCATTTTTCAGAATGTTTATATGAGGATCTTTACACGTAGCAACACTTATACCATATCTATCACATTCTTCCAGTATCTTATTTAATATATCTCTAAACCATTCATTACATGGTTTTAGTATATTCTTTGTAATTTCTGAGTATGGTATCCATCTAACGTTGTGTAGATCTTTAACTATTTTTGAGAGGTTTATAAGTACTTGTCTTGTGAGTCTTATAGGTTCTAAAATTATGTGTCTTATAGATTTTTGATAACATATTTTTATAAAATCCACATACTCGTACTCGCATACTCCAGGTATTAGTGGTTGATATCTTACTACGGTAGGTATTCCATAGCTTTTCAATATATCTAACATCTCAAGTCTCAATTCAGGATTTGGAGCTTTTGGTTCTAATTTTCTTGATAATTCTTCATTAATCGTACATATTGAGAGTTGTATTAATACTAGTCTTCTATCATGTAGTTTCAGTATTTGATTTAATATATCTTCATTCCTTAGCATGTGTATGTTTTTCGTATTTATTATCAGTGGTACTTCATATTTTATACATAGTTTTAATATGTGCAATGTTCTTAATATTGACTTTTCTTGAAATGGTTCTACAAGTGTTGACATTCTAAATATTGGTATCTTATTGAACCTCTGTGAGATATGTTGTATAAACTTTCTAAATTCTTCTATATGTCTCTTTGTTATGTTTATATTCTCAATTCTATACCAATTTGCATAGCAGTAGATACATGAATTTTCACATGATGAGTCTACTTCAATTCTAAATATAGAGTAGCAGTATGTGCTTATTATTGATGATGGATTTATTATCAGTGTTGTCACGTGTGTTCTTCTTCAGATACTGGGTATATGCAGTATTTTAGAGATAACACACCTTTCAGTCCCTCTAGCTGGTTTGCAAGCTCTTTAACATCTTTCAACTTTCCCTTAACTGCCACAACTTCCATACACATTGTCTTGCTTACATGTATGTGCATTGATGCTCTAATTATATTATCATACTGATGTTGTAGTATCGTTAGTTTAGTATCTGCTTCATAGTGACCTGTCTCGTATAGTACGATAAGAACTCCACATACAATATCCTCATCTCTACCTAATACCCATGACTTATCCATTATGTATGACTCAATTGCTGATGTTATCACATGACTGCGTGTTGTATTAAGCTCTTTAGCAAGTTTATCAACTAGATCTAAAATCTCCTTCTTTATAGATATGCTAGTTCTTACTGTAGACATTTCTTCAATGTACTACTACTATCCTAGTTAAAACAATATCGATACTGTTCAGATATGTTGTATGAATGATAGATATAAAAACCTAACATATTCTTGGTACAAGTACGCCTCTTAAAGGTTCTACTATTCTAAGTCCTGAAGATGATGTTCTACAGATGACCATTCCTCTATACTTCTCACTCTCACGAACTTCGCCAATTATAGATGCATATTCAAAACCCATATTTCTCAAATCTTCTACAATATTCTCAGCAACTTCAGGATCTGCAGATATTACCATAACACCTTCACATGCAAGATACATTGGGTCTATACCTGCAATTTCGCAGAACTTTCTAACTTCAAATCTTATAGGTATATTCTTCTCATCTACAATTATGACCTTACCTGACTCTCTAGCCCACTCATTTAGCACTGTTGCAAGACCACCTCTAGTTGGATCTCTCATAGCATGTATATGTTCACCATACTTCTCAACTAGTCTAAGTATTGGCTTTACTAGACATCTACAATCACTCTTAAGTCCATACTTCTCAGCATCAATACCTTGCTGAAGTGCCATAATCGTAACACCATGCTCAGCAATTGGTCCTGTTACTATTATCTTATCACCACTCTTCAAATTTTTATCGATTATAGGTTTCTCAGTAATACCAATACCTGCTACTGTAATTACAATTTTGTCAAGTTGTCCTCTAGGCATAACTTTCAAATCACCACCTATAAGTGCAACATCTTCCTCCTTGATAACCTCTATGAATGATCTTAAAATTTTATCAACAGTGTCCATATCAGTACCTTCTTCAATAATTACAGCATCTAGAACAGCTACAGGCTTTGCACCCATAGCAACAACATCATTTAATGTTCCTGATGCTGCAAGTTTTCCAAGATCACCACCTGGGAAGAATATTGGATTTACAGTATATGAATCTATAGATACTACAATATGTACATTTCCAACCTTTATACATGCACCATCATCTAAAATATCTAATCCGAAGCCCTCAGGTGTTTTATAGAGTTTTTCAGGAACTTTTGAAAGTATTAGAGTTCTTAGAAGTTCCATAGTTTTCTCTCCACCTGATCCATGTGCTAGAACAATACTCATACCTATACATGATATACATGTCTGACTATTAAATTGAACCTTTATGAAGAATATTGAAAATACTTAAGAAATGGTTAAGTAACAATGTACAAGGGCTAAGCACTAGTAGGTAAGACTTAATTTATATGTAACCTGTTAAAATGTGAGAGCTCTATGTCATCAACAGGAAATAAAGATAGCATTATTCTCAAAATTGAGCCCATTACTAGAATTGAAGGTCATCTAGGTCTTTTCGTTAAAGTTAGTAGAGAGGGAAAGACTGAAGATGCATTTACTATTGCAATAATGTTTAGAGGTTTTGAAATTATTCTAAAAGGAAGAAGACCAGACGCAGCAATATTTGTAACTTCTAGATCTTGTGGTGTTTGTGGTGCTGCACATGCTAATGCTAGCGTTCTTGCATGTGACATGGCTTTAGGTGTACCTCCAACACCTCTAGCAGCAGCTCTTAGAAATCTTGCATATGCGATGACAGACTATACCTATGATCACTCAGTACTTCTAAGTTTACTAGAAGGACCAGACTACTCAGAGTATATTCTCAAGTATACTCATCCTAAACTTCTCGAAGAGACTAAGTCTATAAAATGTCCACTTGCAGATTTTCATGGATATAAGACATTCTACGATATGGAGTGTGGTTGGAATCCAATTCCAAAGCCTGGACTTACATATGCTCTATGTGTATACTATCAGAGACTTGCTAAAGAAGCTGGATCGTTAATATATGGAAAATATGCACATCCAGCAACACTTGTACCAGGCGGAGTATGTTTTGACAATAAGTATCTTCAGAAACTATTCTCATACTATTTAGAGAGGTTGATATACCTCACAATGTGGGTTAAGTTCCTAATTGCACAATGGATAGACATGCTATACCTATACTACACACATGTTGAAGTTAAACAGACAGGTAAGACATATGCTAGATGTCAAGGAATAACATATGATCCAGCAATAATGTTATCAGCAGGACTTTTTGAAAATCCAACAGCAGAACTATACCTCAGAGAGGAAGACATGATGGATTATGCAGAAGTCTATCTTGGAATTGATGATGCATATAGTTTAAGATTGTTTAAGCCTGGACTTGCAGTTGGTAACAATCTAGTGTATAGAAACTTCACAGATCTACAACGTAACATGGTTGAACTACTAACATCAGGATACTACTGGGGATTACCAGAATTGATGGGTAGGTATGTTGTTGGTACAGATCCAGCAGGTAAACCAATTGCAAATGGTGTTGAAGAACTTGTACCATACCATGAGTGGAATAAGGAGACAATTCCAAATCCAGGACCACTACCTAAGATTCCAGAGGTTTGGGAAGGAGAGCCATATAGCTGGTGTGCAGAACCTAGAATGGTACTTCCAGATAGAACATTAGTACCATTTGAGGCAGGTCCAATAGCGAAGTTGTGGGTTAATGCCTTAAGAAGAGAGGAGATTGCTAAAACTTTTGAAGAAGCACCAATGGTTTCAAGTGTTATTAAGATAAAGCCAACACTAACAGGATCATTCCCATTTAAGCCAGAGGTAAGTGCACGACATGGATATACAATAATACTACCACCATATAAAGACCTTGTAAAACTTGCAATTGATTTAGCAAGTGAAGCTAAGAAACTCTTAAGTGAAGCTGGACTTCCAACAGACTCAATAGACATTAGCAAGCCAAAGACACCTCCACTACTAAACATACCTGGACTACTAGATCAAGAATTACCAGTATGGTGGTGGAATGAGATTTCAACAACACTATTCAGACTATATGGTAGAGCTGTATCGCTAGTAATGGCTGTTGTTGCAGCATGGTGGACTCTTGAAAAGCTACTTGAAGTATATAGAGAAGGATTGTATAAAGGTGTTGGTAGGAAATGGATAAATAGACCTGGAAGACCTTGGAAATATCCTTCATATCCAATGTTTGCTGTTGGTGTTGGTTGGTTGGAGGCTCCTCGTGGTGCTGTTCGTCATTGGATTGTTGTTAAGGATGGTAAGATAGCAAACTATCAATATCACGCACCAACATCAGGAAACGCAACACCTAAGACAAATCTTGAGAAACTTGCAAAGCTTGTAGGTAAGTATATAGAGCCTATAGAGGGAGTTGAAGGTGCTGTAGTTGATAACTGTATTGTAGGTCCATATGAGGCATCTGCACTACATGTATATATTACTGAGGAAGTGTCACCATATGAGTGGACTGGTCTTGATGTTGTTAGAAGTATTAGAAGTTTTGACCCATGTATAGGATGTGCTGTACATGTACAGTTCTTAGGTTCTAATCGTAAGGTTGAGAAGTATATAAATCCAATATATTGGTCTTTTTAAAATAATACAAACCTTTTAGATTCTTACTATAACTACTCGATTTAATACTTTATAAATCTATAATTATTACATACATGATGGTTGAAGTAACTCGTAGAGAATTTCTAAAGATGTGCATATCTGCGATGTTGCTAGCTGGAATGCTGAAGCTTACAGGTCCTCACTTCAAAGCTATTGCGAGAGCTATTAGAGAAGATCCAACAGTAATGCCGAAGATTGTGTGGGTTGAGTGTGCTGACTGTGCTGGTGATACTATAGCACTTCTAGACTCTACAGCAATTGCAGATTCAGTATTGACATATGCTCTTGAGAAGGTTGGTGTTGGAGACTCTATTGAGTGGTGGAAACCACCATTCAACTCAGACCTACTCTACGTACTTGCAGGACTTAAAATTGATCTAGCATTTCACGATACTGTAAGACCTGAGTGGGGTGAGGAGATTGAGTATCTTGGTAAAGCTGTAGAGCCTATATATCCAGCAACTTATCTAGAAATTCTTGAGAAGTTTAATGAAGAGATTATTGAAGGTAAGCCAGAACCATACATACTTGTTCTTGAAGGTGCACTTACAGATGAGGTATTCTATAAGACTAAGTATAATGGTTGGAATGCACTTCTAGGACCTAGAACAATAACTGAGTAGTTCTATAGATTGTGTAAAGGTGCTATAGCTGTAGTTGCTGTTGGTACATGTGCATCATATGGTGGAATGCCATCAGACTATGCACCTGATGTTGCGACATTCAGTATGGAAGGTGCAGCATCTCACTCACCATCAGGAGCTATGGGATTTTTCCCAGATCCTATAAAGAATCAGCCAGGATTTGTATTGAAGTATAGTCAATATGCACATAGTGGAGTACTTGCAAGTGTTTGGAATTGGATAACTACAGAATCTGCAGTATATACAGATGCACTTGATCCATATTACAATTTCATAACTACAGGTGGTGGTCTCACTGAGCTGTATAGATTACCATTAACGTGGAATGCATCTATAAAACCTGCAGTTGCAGTTCCTGGATGTCCAGCTAATGGTAATGCAATATCTCTAACACTTGCATCTCTAGTATTGATATACTTGAAGAAGAAGCTTTCAACAGCATCTTCAAGTCTTGCAGAACTTCTGAGGAGTTTAGACATATACTTACCACTAGATAGATATTTCAGACCTGAATATGTTGAAGTTGATCTACAAGGTGTTAGACTTGTGAAGTTTCCACTATTTGTATTTAGAACACATAGATTCTTGAGAGATAGAGCAGGTTGTGTATATACATATGTTGCTAATGGAACTCTAGAACAAGCACCACTATTAACAGGTTGTCCAAAATTCATATACTGGAAGAGAAAGTTGTTGAAAGAATATCCAGCAGATGGAACACCATACTGTGCATTTAGTGTTGGCTGTAAAGGTCCTGAAAGTACATGCCCATGGAATGCTGTTGGATGGATTATTGATAAAGATATTAAAGATACTTCAAAACTACTAGCAAATACAGAGGCAAAAGCTGGATGTACAAAGAAGAGTGCTCCATGTATTGCATGTGTAATGCCAGGATTTAGCGAAGCCTATCAACCATTCTTCAAACCACTCAGACCAATACACTTCAGAGGAATTATAGGTGGTGTAGGCATGGGTAGAGGTAGAACTAGAGGTGGTAGAGGTATGAGAAGACTAGCAGTACTGTAATATACATTTCTTAAAAATAAGCATATAATACCTAACATTTCTAAATCCAAAAATCCTATCTCTAACTATTAGACTTCTAACACTACTCAAATCATACACCATATATCTTATATAGAACCTATCTACGATCTTCCTAACTATATTAATGCTCTCAGACGCTCAACTTTAATGCTTTTGTCTCAGATATGTATGTAATGATTCTATATTTTAGTAAATCTATCTACTAGAATTTTCATAATTATCAAAAGTATTGAATATACTATGACTCCAATTATGAGTATTGTAAATCCTATTAGAGTATTTATTGTGAATGTGTGTATGTTTTCTAATATTGTTGAAATTCCATAAGACATTATTAAGATGCCGATTATGATGACTATGAATGGTATTAGTATTATAATTCTATCTCTCATTTCTTCAGCTGCTGATATGTTTGTATAATCTATAGCTAGTGGTAGATTTCCAGACTTTAGATAATTCTTCAAACCTTGTGCTAATGCTAGTTTAATTATAAGTTTAAGTGCTGGTATTGATAATACTATGCTAAATATTACAAACATTAATAACATTCTATACATTAATGTATTACCTGTAATGAGTATATTTAATATTGACAATACTATTGCTATTATCATAGGTATTAGTGAGTATTTTAGTATTTTAATAGTACTTGTTGTTAATATCTTATCAATTGGATATGTTGATTGATTAATAAACCATCCACACATTCCTAATATAATTCCAATAATGTATGATAGGTTTACAGGTAGCATAACTATCATTATTATGACAATGTAGAATAGTGATATTGTGACTATGTTAATTATACTATTTGGAATGTTTAGAATTTTTAATATTATTGGTATACCTATTGCAATACTTGAAGCATATGCAATATATATTGATGGTAGTCTTTTAACTATATTATCTATAAATGTGCTTATATTGAATATTCTAATACCTGCATACTCTACTCTATATAATGTTCCATATATTAAGTCTAGAGGTTTTATACTGTAATCAACGTTTGATAATTTGTCTAAAATTACTAATGGTATTAATGTGTATATTAGTGCTAGAGGTATAGCATTACTATATTTAAATCTTGCTATTGAATCTATAGCTAATGCATATGTTGCTGATGGAGATATGAAGTAGAGATATGGTGCATACTTTAATATGAGTGGTCCTAGACAGGTAAGTGCTAGTAGTGTGAAATATGTAGTTTTCCAAGTATTGACATTCTCAACTCCTCTAGGTGCTATTAATGTGAGGTATAGTGAGTATCCATGTATGTATGCGAGTATTAGGAATATGTATGAAAATACTACATATCTAATAACCTCTATACCATACACGTCTGTAAATGATAATGCTATCAGGATTGCTAGTGGTATAAATGCTATAGACGTTACAATAGTATTTACTATAAGTGTTAAGAATATTATAGATCTTGCAGATAGTGGGGATTGATACAGTAGATATATATCATCCTCAGTAAGAACACCACGCATAGTATATCTCTTTCTTGAACCAGCTCCTAGTCTAGTTTTTTGAAAAAGCAGATCTATACTCATAAATATTGCACCACACGCAATAACTATGCATAATGCTAATGCTGGATTTAGAATTATGAATTTTCCATGAACATGCTTTATAGATTGTGCATAACTAGAACCTCTTATATATCTTGGAAATATTAGTGATACAAATAGTAGTGTAAATGCGACTATAACTGTTGGCCATACTATTCTAAGTATGTGTTTTAGCTTATATATCAATGCTATAAATATCTCTCTCATAACTACTCAGCTTTTAAGATACTTAATAATGCTTCTTCTAGAGTTATTCCTCCTAGTTTAGTTTTAACATACTCTATAGATCCTTCAATAACTTTAATACCATTATATATAACGCATACTCTACTAGCTATCTCTTCAACCCATGGTATTACGTGGCTAGATATTAGGAATGATGTACCCATTCTAGATCTCTCTCTAATCTCATCTTTCAATACTTTCTGCATATGTACATCTAAAGCCATAAATGGCTCATCCATAACTATCAATTTTGGATCAGGTAGGAATGACATTGCAATGACAAGCTTCTGCAATGTTCCTCTTGATAAACTTCTAACTTTAACATCTCTATAATCCTTAAGTTCAAACTTCTCTATCAAATCTTCAATTCTTCTCTCTGCAACATGCCTATCAACTCCTCTAAGAGATGCATAGAGTAGTAATGTCTCTACAACAGTAAGTTCACTATATAGCACAGGTACATCAGGAACGTATGTTATATATCTCATAGCTTTCTCCCTATTTTTATGAACATCTATACCCATAATCTTAACTCTTCCTGAAGTTGGTGTTAAAAGTCCAACAATCATCCTCAAAGTTGTTGTTTTACCAGCACCATTAGGACCTACAAGACAGTAAACTTCGCCTTCATAAATTTCAAATGATAAATCCTTAACAGCATACTTATTTCCAAACTTCTTACTCAGTGATTCAACTTCAAGTATTTTACATTTATTAGACATTATTATCATATTACCATTTTGAACATACTAATAAGTCTTCTTCTTGAATATTAGTATTGAAATACTACAGTTTTAATAATCTTAATCTCTCTATGATCTTTCTACTAACTATAGATCCTGCATATAGACATGCAGCACTTATTAATATGAAGAATATAGCAACACCTAGGTAGTCTGGTCCTAGTAGAATGCTCTCTATTGCTAAATACATTGGTAGTATTGTGAATCCTGTTGGTATTAATATCTTAATTATTTTTAATAATATGTTTCGATTTCCACTATGTCTAACTGTTATAACTCTAGGTTTGCAAAGTTTTACTATATCTTGAATATATTCTGGAGATATTGTATAACATTTCTTAACAACTCCCTCCTTTTCTAATTGTTTAATTATTTCAAGTTCATTACTACTTAACTCGTCTATTGGTATGTAACCTCTTTCAACTATTTTCCTTAGTAGTTTTACTACTTCCTCCGTTCTCATATCCTGAAGAGGTTTAGAATGGTATTTATTGCTTCTTCTGAAGATAAAAGTCTGTATGTAATTCCGATCTTGTCGAGCATGTTCTCTATAGCTCTAGATTTATCGTCAACTTCATCAACATCTTCACCTCTAATGATTATGTAGTTTTGATCTCTAGATTTTACTACAACTACATGTTCATCTCTCTCCAATATTCGCATTATACTATCAGGAAGCTCATCTTCAATTTCTAAAATTCTAATCCAGTGAGATCCTAATTTTATCAATGTCTTACCTTTACCAACCTCTACTAGTAGTGGTTTAACTTCTACAACATCATGTTGTATATATTTTCTAATAGTTCTAGTTGTCTGATTTATAAATAGTCTCTTAACCATTGTTACGATATCTGGATATGATTTTGTTAGTAGATATATGAAAAGTCCGAGAAGTACTAGAAATAGTATAAATCTTGCAAATGATGGACAAAATGCTGCTATTAGTAGGAATAGTAGTGCTAGTAGTATCAGCTTCTTTACATCTATTCTTCTAAATATATTATCACTCTTCTTACTCATAAAAATTCACTTTCTACATTCTAAATGTTGTGAGTGTTAATATGTTTAGCTTTTTAACATATTTTCAGGTATTTCAAATTCTATCCATTCATGACTACCGACTCTAGTACCTTTTCTAACATGTACTACAAGTATGTTATCTGTTGTTCCAATTATTCTACCATCACCTGCTATTTGGTAATTTACTACTCTAACACCTTCAGGAAATATCCACAATATCTCATAGTCATATTCTGCTATCTCTTCTTCATAATAGTTATCATATCTGTTAATTCCTGGTTTTAACTTTCCTTTAAAATGTATGTAGAATTCTACATATGGTCTATTATAACTACCTCTAAATCCAAGTATTATATCTTTAACTTCTGGTCTTGTTCTCTCACCATTTATCTTTATAATTTCCTCATCTAGAAATTTCTGCATATTACTCATCATTGTTTCTAATTCTTCTATTATCTCAGAACCACCTTTCTTAACTAGATTGTAGTAGTATGCTTTTGGATCTCTATATTCGAAAATTAGTACTAGCCACACATTTCCAAGCAGGTCAAATACATGTATTCCCTCTGCATATATTGGAACAACTTCTTCACTCATTACATAACTATCTATATTACACTCTTTCTAGATATTTCTTCTAAGTACTACATAACTACCCTTCTCTACTCCAGCTTCTTCAGCTATTGGTTCACATTTAGCTTTAAACATGTATATTATCGGTTTCTTTAAAACATGTTCAATTTCTGTTATATATTCGAAGTGTGCCATACCTTTAGCTACCACTATGTCAGAGATGTTTAGTACTTCTAGAAACTCTCTATCAACTTCTTCTAGAAATATGCTTGCTGCATCTGTTCCTGTTGTTATTACTTCATCAAAATCTTGATCTAGACCAAGTTCAGGAACTTCATTAATCGTTACATCATTTTGAAATGATCCACCTTTAACGACTGCTATAACTGTATTATCTAACTCTCTTAAAATTCTTGCAAATATTCTATCTAGAGCTGCCTCTCCTGCATTATCTAGTAGGTATAGTATTGTTCTATTTCTTATCTTTGGAAATTGACCAACAACTTTCATACTTTCTATCTCTCTAATAAGATCTTCTAAGCTTGGTGGTCTATATCCGGCTACTCCAAGATCAATACTATTACCTAGAAGACATAGTTTTAATGCTATATCAATCTTCTTATCGATATCTTCATAGTTTTGTAATAATTCTTCAACTTTCTCTAAAATTTTCAATCCTTCAATGTTTGCTCTATACTTCTCTTCTCTATATGGATCAGGATTTCCACTCTCCACTTTTAAATATCTAAATATTCTTGTTGCTACTACAGGTGCTGGATCTCTATTATCTTTTGCATATCTATACAACATTTCTAATATGTCCATCATGTATCTATACCTCAATTTCTCATCTTTGAACAGCTTCACAACATCTCTAAATCTAACCTCTACTTGACATGGTATACATCTAGGTTTAAGTTTCATATTTGTCTAAGTTGTGTTGTCTAGAGCATATATTTAAGTTAGGTACTTATCGTTAACATGTGCGTAGAGTACTAGTATTTACTGGTAAGGGTGGTGTTGGTAAGAGTGTTATTAGTGCTGCAACAGCTTTGAAGTTGTCTGATATTGGTTATAGTGTAGCGTTGATAAGTACGGATCCTGCACATACGATATCTACATATTTCGATATTCCTGTTAGTAAAGATGTTGTTAAGATTAATGAGAGAGTAGATCTATATTATATAGATCCTGTTCTTGAGGTTATGAAGAAGTTTAGAAATATGTCAGAATATTTCTTAGAGTGGTTGAGAAAGTATGGTATTGATGAAGTTCTAGCATATGAATTAGCTATGCTACCCATGGTTACTGAGAGTATGGGTCTTCTAAAAGCTTTAGAACTATACGAGTCAGGTAGGTATAATGTAGTTATCATAGATACAATACCCTCAGCTGAGGCTCTTAGACTTCTATATCTTCCAACAATACTAAATTCTATACATAGAAGAATGATTAAGGTTAGTATGACAATTATGAGAACTACAGCGAGAATGTTATCTATTGTTCTAAGTCCTGCATCTAAGATTAGTAAAGTTGTTGAAGAGGAAGAATCATTCTTTAACGAGACAACAAAACTCTCAACAATAATAACAGATCCAAATATTACTAGTCTTAGAGTTATTGCAAATCCAGATACTTCAAGCGTTGATGATGCTATAAAATCTGTAGGTCTTGCACAGGTATTTAATCTAAATGTTGATCTTGGAATTATGAATAAGATATCTACAATACCAGAATGGGCTAAGAGACAGGAAGAGTATGTTAAGAGATTTGAAATGAGTATATACCCAATACCTGTTAGAAAGATATATCAACTAGATATTGAAGTTAAGGGATGTGAACTTCTTAGAAAGTTGGCAGATGAACTCTATGGTGATGATGATCCTGCAAAGATATATCATCAAGGTAAGATTGTAGATATTAGAGAACTAGATGATAAGTATATTCTTGAGATGAATATGCCTCCAGGTGTTCAAGATTGTGGTAATGTGTATTTTCATGGTGATGAGCTTGTTATAGAGGTTATAACTGATAGAGGTGTTGTTGAGAAGATATTTCCACTTCCAACAATGTTAAAGCTTGCAAAACCTGTTAGGGCTTATGTTAGAGAGAGGAAGTTGATTATTGAATTTACTAAAGGTGTAGAGTTTGAATATTAGAAACATTCTTGTGGTAGTGTTATTATTGGCTTATTATCCTCACCTATAGGCATCACGTATTCCAATATTGTTCTAATAATTTCACCTTTCTCAGTCTCTATTGCTACAGTTGCTCTTCTTCTCTTAAATGTTTGAATAACTTCTACAATTCTACCAACTCTACCAACATTCTTACCATCAATAACTACTACTAGTGATCCTAATTGTATTGGTATGTGTTTTACAATACTTTGGTTCGGTATTGTTAATACGACAGTGTCTAATGTCCTGTATTTACTAGCCTCTTCAGGTGGTACTATCTGATTTCTACCATCATGAAGATTTAGTTGTATATTTCCACCCTTTATCGTTGTCTTATTCTCAACTCTGCAAGGTTTTATTCCAGCTTCCTCCTTCGGTATTGGTATTAGTGTTAGGAACTTGACTGGATGAGGAACCATTCTATAGATCTCTCCTGTTGGTACTATCTCAATAACATCCATTAGACCTACAGGATATTTATAGTCTCTTCTAACTCTACCATCAACCTTTATATATCCCATACCTATTATTCTCCTAGCTTCTTTGAGAGTTTTAGCATATCTTAATACATCTCTAACAATTATTGCTAATGGTAGAGATTTTTCAAGTGGATGTGGTCCTGGATTTGGTCTTACAGTCCATACTCCACCTGCCTTTCTAGGTATTGGCCACCACCATGGTGCACATGATCTTCTTAGATGTCTCTTTACCATACTTAACGCTGATTTGTCTAACCTAATTTAAAAACCCTTACTCTACATATCATATAACTACCGTGTCTTCAAGAGTTATTATTGGAGTTGATATAGGTGGAACATTTACCGATGCTGTACTTTTTGATCAAGTTTCAGGCAGATTGGAGATCTTGAAAATTTTGACTAATGTTGAAAATCCTGAAGATAATGTTGTTGAGATTTTAAATAGGTTTAATGTAGATGATGTAACTATAGTTCATGCAGGTACGTTAGCATCAAACACATTGCTAGGTCAGGTAAAGCTAAATCTTCCAAAGATATGTCTCATAACTAATAGAGGATTTAGAGATATCCTATATATTGCTCGTCAAAATAGGTCTGAACTATACACATTGAAGCCTAGAAGACCAAAAATTAATGTTGATTTGGAGATAATTGAGATTGATGAGAGAACACTACCTGATGGTAGAGTTGAGAAAGATATATCTGATGAAGATCTAGATAGCATTATCGAGAAATTGAAGGTTTTAAAACCTGACATAGTTGCTATATGTCTATTAAATTCATATGTAAATCCAAGATCTGAAATTAAGATTAAGAATTATATAAAATCTAGACTAAACATCGATGTTATCTGTAGTCATGAAGTAGTTCCAATATGTAAAGAGTATGAGAGATTTTCAACAACATTAATATGTTCAATACTTAGACCAGTAATATCGAAGTATATAGATAGACTTATGTATAAACTTTCAAATAGTGTTAGAGATTTTGATCTATACCTAGTAGCATCTTGGGGTGGTCTTATAGATTTTGAAGAATGTTTAAGAAGACCTGTAATACTACTCGAGTCAGGACCTGCTGCAGGTGTTGTTGCATGTTTAAAATTGTGTAAAGTGTTAGATATGTCTAATGTGGTTGCATTTGACATGGGTGGTACTACTGCAAAATTTTCACCAATAGTTAACAAGAGTTTAGAGATTGTTAATGAGTATGAGATAAATCCTAAAATTCATGGTGGTAGAGTTCAGAAGAGGACTGGAATACCCATAATAGTTGACATGGTAGATATTGTTGAAGTTAGTGCTGGTGGTGGAACTATAATATGGGTTGATGAGGCAGGTATGCTACGTGTAGGTCCTGTAAGTGCTGGTGCAGATCCAGGACCTGCATGTTATGGTCGTGGTGGTGAGAAGCCTACTATAACTGATGCTAATGTTGTATTGAATAGAATATATCACAAGTATATGCTTGGAAATTTGAAGATTAGTAGAGAATTAGCATATAGAGCTATCAAGAAGATTAGTGATGATATTGGTATGAGTATTGAAGAAGTTGCTATTAATGCTATTAGAAAAATTAATTTTGAAATGAGTAGAGGTATAAAGATTGCAACTGTAGAGAGAGGTTACGATCCTAGAGAATTTACACTAGTAGCATATGGTGGTGCAGGACCACTACATGCATGTGAACTTGCTAATGAATTAGAGATTAGTAAGATACTTATTCCTAAAAGTGCTGGTGTATTTACAGCTCTTGGACTTGCATGTATGGATATAATATTTAGAGAATCTATACCTATATACAGGATTTTAAATGATTTAGATATTGAAGAAATTAAGGAGAGATTA